>LNFM01010040.1_pt1 | contig 13508 bp, 12 predicted proteins | sample 596031 | NCBI WGS metagenome assembly LNFM01 (sample SAMN04254537, study PRJNA301005) | activated carbon metagenome | isolation source: dual media filters at the Ann Arbor, Michigan drinking water treatment plant | place: USA: Ann Arbor
TGATGATATGCGGAACAGCGTAATACGAAGCTAAATCCACATCACCCTGATGATGTAGTTCATTCCAGAGTTCTGTAAAGATGATTTCGATTTCATGGACGATTGTTGCCTGCTCTAATTTTTTTAATGGAACGGAAGCGTCAAAGGGAATGCGGTAGCCGCCGGGGAGTTCTTTCCATTTGTTATCGTTTAGGGGAAGCATTGATAAAGTTAGTGGCTTTCGGTTTTACGCCGAGTCTCTTTCAAGAGACTCGGCCGAGAAATGAAATTTTTTGGAAAAAGCACAAGCAGTTTCTTTATTTTAGTGAATTGTACATCTCTTTTAAGTTTTTTTCTGACAGTAAAATATTAAGAGGTACTTGTGTTCCATAAATGCATCCCTCACAAGTATTAATTTTTATAGTCTCCTTTTTTGCTAAATCAAAAATTCTTTTTTCTTCCTTTTTTAATACTATACCTCTTTTAGTGAGAATGTAAATACCTAATACTCCATAGGCTTTTGTCAAAGCGGGAATGGCTTTTACCCAATCCAAAAGTTGCTGAAGCTGTTTCTTTTTTACCAACTCCATCATTACTTCACCTTGGCTGGTTAATTCGCTCATAGAACATGCGACTCCAAAACTTTCATTATCGTAAAATTCTATTTTATTAAAGTCAATTTCTATTTTAGTATTATATAAAACTTCGTAGTTATTTATAAATTTTGTAACCAAAGACTTATTGTAATAAAATTTCTTTATTCTTCCTTCATTATCTTTTAATCGTTTAAAAATTATTTTATCATCAGCCGAAAGTATCTCAAGTTTAGAGCGACTTTCTCCCCAATAATCTTTGTTATCGAGTTTAAGAGGAGTAATTAATGACATCTCTAATTGGTAGTAATTTACATGAGGACTTAGTAATCCACTTATTTCGCCTTTTATCCAAAGATTGCCAATAGTGGTAGACTTGTCAGTTTTTATTCTGGCAATAGAATTTTTTAATTCTGAAATAGTCGAATCTCGAAAAACTAAATTCAATTTGGTGCTATCAATTTTCCCTATTGAATTTTGTGCAAGTGTAATTATGTTAAATAAAAATAGAATCGAAACTGTTAAAAAAGCTTTCATAAAAGGATAATAATAATTACTAATGATCATTCAACGGCAAACCTCTTTTCTGCCATTCAATCCAATTAATATATTCAGGAGCCACCCGATGTTCTTCCATGGTAATGCAATCATCAACCGGGCAAACTAATTGGCAAAGATTGCAGCCCACACATTCTTCTTCTTTAATGGTGTATTTGTTATAAGGCTTTCCATATTCCAGATTGATAGATTGATGCGATGTGTCTTCACAGGCAATGTAACAAAGGCCGCAGTGAATACATTTATCCTGGTTTATTTTGGCGATATGATGATAGTTAATGTCGAGGTCTTCCCAATGAGTGATGGTATCAACAGATTTACCAATGAAATCATCCAGTGTTTTAAATCCTTTTTCATCCATCCAGTTATTTAAACCTTCGCACATATCTTCTACAATGCGGAAACCATGCTTCATTGCAGCGGTACAAACTTGCACATTGCTTGCACCGAGCAACATAAATTCCACGGCATCTTTCCAGGTGCTGATGCCGCCGATGCCGGAGACAGGAACTTTTTTTGTCAACTCATCTTGTGCAATCGTAGTTAAAAATTTTAAGGCGATTGGTTTTACCGCGGGGCCGCAATAACCACCGAATACAGATTTACCAGCTACATAAGGATTAGGAACCAATGTATCCAAATCAATTCCGGTTACTGATTGTATGGTGTTGATCAATGATAAAGCATTCGTTCCTGCTTTTACTACCGAACGACCTGTTGGTACAACGGAATGTACATTTGGTGTGAGCTTCGTAATTACCGGAAGTGTAGCTGCTTCCATTACCCATTCTACTACCATGCAGGCAATCTCCGGGTCTTGGCCAACGGCGGCACCCATTCCTCTTTCTGTCATTCCATGCGGGCATCCAAAATTTAATTCCAATCCATGTGCACCGGTGTCTTCTACTTTTTTTATTATTTCATGCCAACTTTTTTTATCGTTATCTGCCATCAGCGAAACAATCATGGCCCGGTCGGGAAATAATTTTACACACTCTGCAATCTCTTTCAAATTTATATCGAGTGGTCTGTCGCTTATCAATTCAATATTATTAAAACCCATTACCCGTTGTCCGCCAAAATCAACGGCGGAATATCTTGAGGAAACATTTTTCACCTGGCTGCCCAATGTTTTCCAAACCACACCGCCCCAACCTGCTTCGAATGCACGGAGTACATTATATTTTTTATCAGTAGGAGGGGCACTGGCCAACCAAAATGGATTGGGTGATTTTATACCGAGGAAATTTGAACTAATATCTGCCATAAGATTTTATTTTATGTTACCAGCTACATTATCACGGATGAACTTCGTTGCGTCGCACACTTCAGGGTTCTGTTTGCTAATCAGCAAATACATTTCAAGCAATATTCAAATAAGCCATTATAGCCTTCGCTCCATCTTTCCCTGCCTGCACTGCATCCACCACTTCTTTACCACCATTCACTGCATCGCCACCGGCAAACACACCAGCAATATTCGTTGCACACTTTTCGTCAATCACAATCTTCCCTTTACTATTCTTAATTCCATTACCAGAAATCAATTCTTCAAACGGGACTTGTCCTGCTGCTTTAATTACCATATCCACTTCCAATGAAAATGTTTCTCCTGTATCAACCGGGGAGCGGCGGCCACTGGCATCGGGTTCGCCTAATTGCATTTTAGTGCAAATTAATGCTGTTACTTTTCCATCAACGCCTTTTACTTCTTTCGGCGCAGCCAGCCAGATAATTTCACAACCATCAAGCATGGCTATATCTAGTTCATGCTTGGTGCAAGGCATTTCTTCTTCGGTTCGTCTGTACAACATGGTAACTTCTTTTGCGCCTAATCGTTTTGCTTGCGTAGCCGCATCAATGGCTGTCATTCCCATTCCAATCACTGCTACTTTATCACCAACGGGAACTTCTGCATAACCTTTATCCCTTATGTTATAAATAAAATTGATTGCATCAACCACACCAACTAAATCTTCTCCGGGAATATCTAATTGTCTTGCTACACCAACACCCAGGCCGAGATAAACAGCATCATAGTTTTTTTGTAAATCAACTAACGATATATTTTTCCCTAATTCCTGGTTGTATTTTATTTCTATTCCTCCGATGGATAAAATATAATTGACTTCATCTTCGCAAAACTGAGGTGTGACTTTGTAGGCAGCAATACCATAGGTCATTAACCCACCGCCTTTGCTTTCCTTTTCATAGATCGTTACATCAATTCCTTCTTTGGATAAAGAGTGAGCACAACTTAATCCGGCAGGGCCAGCACCGACAATAGCCACTTTTTTGCCTATTGACTGTTTGCGTTGAAATAGTTGCCATTGATTTTGCATGGCTTTTTCTGTGGAATAGCGTTGCAATTTTGCAATAGGTATCGGTTCTTCTTCCAGCAAATTATATACACAAGCACCTTCACATAATTTTTCTACGGGGCAAACTTTGCTGCAACCAGCCCCCATAATATTAGAAGTGAAAATTGTATGAGCAGAACCTCTAATATTCTCTGTTGCAATCTGTTTAATGAATTTTGGAACATCAATACTGGTAGGGCAACTCTTCATGCAAGGAGCATCATAACAAAACAAACAACGATTGGCATCCACTTTTGCCGCTGTTATGTTTTCATACGGCGGATGAATGTCGTTAAAGTTTTCAGCATATTGCTCATCTGATAACCTGTTGTTCTTGATCATTATGTTGAATGTTTAGTTTTGAATGTTGAATGAAAACCATTTAGCATTTATCATTCAATATTCATCATAATTCAGTAAGCTTCCCATAAGTCTCTGGTCTTCTATCCCTGAAAAACTGCCATACACTTCTTACCTGTTCTATCATATCCAAATCAAAATCTGCAATCAAGAGTTCATCATTATCTTCTGACGCCTGTGCAAAAATTTGTCCTCTCGGGTCAACGAAATAGGAGCTGCCATAAAACTTGCCGAGGTTCCAGGGTTTTTCTTCGCCTACCCGATTGATACAACCCATAAAATAACCATTGGCAGCAGCATGTGCAGGTTGTTCCAGCTTCCATAAATATTGAGAAAGACCAGCAACTGTTGCAGAAGGATTATATACTATCTCTGCACCATTCAATCCCAAACATCTCGCCCCATCCGGAAAATGACGGTCGTAGCAGATGTACACACCCACCTTTGCATACTTTGTTTGAAAAACCGGGTAACCTAAGTTGCCGGGTTTGAAGAAAAACTTTTCCCAAAAGCCTGATGTGTGTGGGATATGATTTTTTCTATACTTGCCGAGATATGTTCCGTCAGCATCAATGACAGCGGCGGTGTTATATAAAACACCAGCCTGTTCTTTTTCGTACACCGGAACAATCATCACCATATTATATTTCTTTGCATATTCCTGCATCCGTTCAATCGTAGGGCCAGGAACAGTTTCAGCACTTTCGTACCATGCTTTATCTTGTCCGGGGCAGAAGTAAGGTGTATTGAATATTTCCTGGAAGCATAATATCTGCACACCTTTCTTTCCTGCTTCTTCAATCAGCGGAATATGTTTTTGCACCATTGCTTCTTTGATTTCTGCAATCGTTCCTTCGCCTTCTGTTTTGGGTAAGGACATTTGAATGAGACCTGATTTAATGATTCTTGGCATGTTATTAATTATGAATTTGGAATTATGATCTATGAATTTGCAAAATATCTTTGTTTGGTTGTTAAAATAATGCTGTTTAATATTTTGATAAGCTCATTGCAATTTTCATTTAATCCGGCAAACTCAGTGATTGTTATGTAATGACTGTCTTTCAAAAGATTGAGCCAGTAAGAGGTTTCTCTTGCTTCTTTTACTGCTATTCCTAATTTATGAATAAAGTCTTTTTTAGATTCGCCTGAAACCGCTTCGTGAATATTTGCACCAATGGAAGTTCCGCTTCTCAGGATTTGCTTTGATAGCACATATTCCCTCTTTTCAATAAGTTGCTTGTATAAGCTAATTATTGATAATGCAAAATCGTATGATTTTTTTACAATGATATTGTCTTTCCCTTCATTCATAATTCATCACTCATGATTCTAAATTACCTGAGATACTTTATTTCTCTTTATGAATTTACCAAAACCTTTCTCTATTGCACAATTATTATTTTCAATCGCTACTTGCCCTCTTAGTAATACAGTTTTTACTTTCCCTGTTAGTTCCCATCCTTCATAGCCGCTATAATCAACATTCATGTGATGAGTTTTTGCAGATAAGGTATATTTTTCAGCCGGATCGAAAATGACGATATCTGCATCGCTGCCCACTGCAATGGTTCCCTTTTGTGGAAACATGCCGAAGATCTTTGCAGGATTGGTACAGGCTACTTCTACATATTTGTTCAACGTAATTTTCCCTTTGTTAACTCCTTCGCTGTATAATAATTCCATTCTGTTTTCTATAGCCGGATGACCGTTAGGAATTTTTGAAAAATCGTCTTTACCCATTAGCTTCTGCTCCAACATAAAAGGGCAGTGGTCGGTGGCCACAACTTGTACCAAACCCTGATTTATGCCTGCCCATAATGTTGCCTGGTCTTTCTTTTCTCTTAACGGCGGACTCATTACCCATTTAGCGCCATCTTCTTTTTCATACAGCGAAGCATCAAGAAGCAGATATTGAATACAGGTTTCTACAAATACTTTTTGATTTCTCCTCGTTGCATTACGAACAGCATTCAAGGCACCTTCGCAGGTAAGGTGAACGATATAACCGGGACAACCGGTATAGTTACTCATATCAACAAAACGTTCAGAAGCTTCAGCTTCGGTTACCTCTGGTTGGGAGAGATAATGATACAGCGGAGATAGCTTTCCTTCGCCCCGGTGTTTGGCAATTAAGTAATCAATCATATCGCCATTCGTAGCATGTACATTAATTAAGCCACCATGTTTTTTTACTTCTTCCATTAGCCCAATCATCTGCCGGTCATCAATCATTAATGCTCCCTTATAAGCCATAAATGTTTTAAAAGAAGTGATACCTTCTTTCTCTATCATTTCCCGGATTTCTTTTTTGGTATCGTCATTAAAATCAGTAACGGCCATGTGGAAACTATAATCACCTACGCAATTATTATCGCTTCTTCCTTTCCATTCTTCTAAAGCAGAACGAAGGGAGTTGCCTTGCTTTTGTAAAATGAAATCAATGACCATCGTGGTACCACCGAAAAGGGCTGCTCTTGTTCCTGTCTCATAATTATCGCTGCTGTAAGTACCCATGAAGGGCATGTCGAGATGAACATGCGGGTCGATACCGCCGGGAAAAATCAATTTGCCGGAAGCGTCAATTTCTTTATCTGCTTTGACAGCTAAGTTTTTGCCAATAGCTTTTACCACCTCACCTTCAATAAGTATGTCAGCAACATAATCATCAGTAGCTGTAACAACTCTTCCGTTTTTTATAAGAATACTCATAACTGGTAATTAAAATCATTTTATCAAATCAATCAGCGGTCTTTCTTTGTTAATATCCAATACACAAAGCCACTTACAAAAAAACCAACAAACCAAGCATAATGATATAATTCATTTATCCATGTTGGAACTGCATCGGCACCTACAATTTTTATATTCAGCAGAAAGCCGGGAACGTTTGGTAGAATTCCAGCCAGCAATGCAATAATTGCAATCGGATTAAAGCCATTGGAAAATTTATAGCGGCCATTGTGCTGGTACAACTCATTTACTGCTAATTCTTTTTTACGGATAAAATAATAATCAACAATCATAATGCCACCGATGGGGCCGAGCAAACTTGAATAAGCAATGAGCCATGTAAAGATGTAGCCATTCGGATCAGACATTAATTTCCAGGGGAAAATTAAGACGCCAATTATGCCGGTGATATATCCGCCGGTCTTGAAATTTATTTTTGTTGGTGATAAGTTGGAAAAGTCATTAGCAGGACTAACGATGTTGGCAGCAATATTTGTAGCTAATGTTGAAATGATAATTCCTATCATGGCAAATGTCACCATAACCTTGCTTTCAAAATGACTTGCCAATTTTACCGGATCCCATTCAGGACTTCCATAAATGATTGCTGATGCAGATGTGACTACAACACCAACAAATGCAAATAATGTCATGGAAGGAGGGAGGCCGATTGCCTGTCCTTTGATATGTGCTTTCTGGCTTTTGGAATAACGAGTGAAATCAGGAATGTTCAATGATAAGGTTGCCCAAAAACCAACGACTGCTGTTAATGCAGGAAAGAAAAATTTAAAGAAAGAAGCACTGTCAGTAAATTTAGACGGCTCTCTTAGTATCGGACCCAAACCTTTTGCTGCGATAACTGCCCAACAGAATAAAGCAATGGCTGCGATTGGTAAAAAGATAGCTTTAAACACCAACAGCTTTCTGATGCTTTCTACTCCTTTATAAATAATGAACATATTCAGCAACCAAAAAATGCCGAAGCATACCATTGGTAAGGCTTGTGGAAAAAGTGAGGATGTATCAATTTCTGCCAGTGATGGATTCCATGCTCGTATTAAATGATAGAGTGATTCACCGCCAATCCATGTTTGTATGCCGAACCAACCACAAGCAACAATTGCCCGCAACATCGCCGGAATGTTTGCTCCCTTAGTTCCAAAACTTGCTCTTGCAAAAACGGGAAATGGTATTCCATATTTCGCCCCTGCATGACCATTCAATAACATGGGAACTAATACAATGGCATTACCAATAAAAATTGTCAGTACCGCCTGCCACCAACTCATTCCATTATTTATCATGGAGCTGGCCATGGTATAAGTTGGAATACAAAGACTCATGCTAATCCATAGAGCGGCATAGTTCCAGGTGCCCCATGTTCGTTTAGATGGTGGGACAGGAGCGAGGTCTTCGTTGATGAGAGTGCTGTCGTGTATGTTTTGGCTATCGTTCATTTATGATTTGGAAATTAGTTGATTTGGAGATTTGATGATGAAATTCAAAATAAGTCATCTCCAAATTTCCAAATTGGCAAATCAATTAATTTATATTTCCGTCCGCAATCAAAATCGCTTCACTAATAATCTTCAATCCTTCATCAATCTGTTCTTTTGTTACACACAATGGTGGTGCAATAAAAATATAACTCCATCTTACAAAAGTGTACATACCCAAATCTTTGATCTTCGCCGCCACTTTATTCATTACCGCCATTTCATCCGGCTTGGCGTTGAAAGGAGCCATTGGTTCTTTGGTATTTTTATTCTTCACTAATTCAATACAACCTAATAAACCTGTATTTCTAAAATCACCAATACTGGGATGTTTTTGTTTTAATTTTTCAACTTCTTCGTTTACATACCTGCTCATTGCTACACAATTCTCGATCAAGCCTTCGTCTTCATAAACTTTTAGTGTCTCCAATGCAGCAGCGCAACTTACAGGGTGTGCAGAGTAGGTGAGACCCAGGGGTAACATTGCCTCATCATATTTCGAAGCGATCTTATCACTGACCATCAAACAACCAAACGGAAGATAACCACAGGTTAATCCTTTTGCCATCGCAATCATATCAGGAATGATACCATGATTTTCAAAACCAAACCATTTTCCGGTTCTTCCAAAACCACTCATCACTTCGTCCATTATTAATAAAATGCCATGCTTGTTACAGATTTCTCTAACAGCTTTTAAATAGCCAACAGGATATTGCAAACAGCCAGATGAACCAGATTCACCTTCTAATAAAATAGCTGCAATATTTCCAGCTCCTTCATACGCAATCATTCTTTCTAATGAAGCAATGGATTCCTTCAATAAATTTTCTTCGCCATATTCCCAGCGGTATAGATAAGGCAAATCGAAATGCACAAAGTTGGGTGCTTGTTGTGCATCCACCGGAATACGACGAGGGTCGCCACTTGCACTCATGGCACCAATTGATGCACCATGATAGGATTGATAGCGGGTTAAAATTTTATGACGACCTGTGTATAATCTCGCCAGCTTTATTCCATTTTCAATTGATGTAGCACCGCATAAGGTGAAGAAGGCTTTATTCAAATCACCGGGACAAATTGCTGCCAGCTTCTTTCCTAATTCACCTCTCACTTTTGTTACACAACTGGGTGTTACATACGATACTTTCTGCATTTGCTTCACCACTGCATCCGTTATCCGTTGGTTGCCATGACCAATATTTACATTCATCAATCCTGATGAAAAATCAATATAGCGTTTGCCATCGTAGTCGTAGAGGTAAACACCTTCGGCATGTTTTACAGCGATGGGAGCAATGCCTTTTTGTTTGCTCCAGGAGAAGAGGGTGTAATCAAGATTGTGTTGAATTACTTCTTCCTCTTCTGAAATTATTCTTGTTTGCATAAATATTTCAATTTTTTAAATACATTTCTGTTCTTGGCTTAATGATCATTCTTTTTGTCGGTTTTATTTCCATGGCTTCATTTACCTGTACTGTTGTTATTTTAACTGTTACTGTAACTGCATCCTTTGGATTGTCATTCGAAAAACAGAAGTATAAACTTCCTTTGCGGGGTTCCATGCGGGAATAATCATTGACCGCTTTTCCTTTTTTGATAAAGCGAAATTGTCCACCGCTTTTAAACAATGACTCATTTTCCCCTTCCATTATCCAGTAAGCAATGTCTTCACCTTCCTGCATTTTGTTTATCAACACTGGTTTGCCTATTGCAATTGCGCCAAGTACATTGTAGTTCGGAAATTTATTAATAATGGATTTTGACTCAATACTAATTTGCTTGTTGGCTTCATCAAAAGGTTTTTGGCCAGCCTGGTTCACATGAATATAATAACTCCAGGCAATCACATTTTCATTTAGTAGAAAATTAAAGGTAGTTTTATTTGCACCGGCAGCAGAAGCCGGGCCTACTTTCACTGTTCTGTCCTGGAAATTACTGAATACAGTATCTGTCCTTGTTAATTCCGCATCATCTTCTGTGGTGTAGGTAGTATCATTTACAACATGGGTAAAAACGGTGGTATTGAAAACTTGTGTTGCTGCACTGGCGGGAATACGTTGTATTTTATATTTACACGTTTTGGCACTTATACCAGCCGAATTGGTAAACCTGAACTTATAAATACCTGTTTTTTGAACATTGATTTGTTTGTTTTTTATCATTGCCGTTTTGTAAGCAATGAATTTTGATGTGGAAGGCATTTCAGTAATTTCTATTTCTTTCAGTTCTTTTCCATTGGCTTCCTCAAAAGAGAAAATTAGTTTATCGCCAGCAGCAAATCCCAAATAAAAAATTTCCTCGCCAAGTATATTCACTTTCAATGTTGATTCTACAACATCTACGGGTGATTGGTTGTAACATTCGCCGGCTGCTAGTAACAGAACGGCGATAAGAAATTTATTTTTCATGATTGATTGTAGTTTCTTATTAATCCATTACATTATCGATATCTGGAGTAAATTTTTTCACTCCAGACTCCGGTTACATTCAACACATACTTCTTAAGTGAATTTTGGACATAACCGGCCTTTAAAATATAAGACTAACTCATCCAATTCACCCCCGCCTCAGCATTCCACTTCGTGGTGCTTTTCTTCAACTTTGTCCAAAACTCAATAGAACTTTTTCCCGTTATATCACCTACACCAAACTTACTTTCATTCCAGCCGCCGAAGGAGAACGGTTCTCTTGGTACTGGTACACCCACATTCACACCAATCATACCGGCACTTGCACGGTCGATGATATAACGGGCCATGCCGCCATTTTGAGTGAAAACAGATGCTGCATTACCATAAGGGTTTGCATTTTCTATTGCTAATGCTTCATCAACGGTGTTGGTTCGCATGATTGAAATAACAGGGCCGAATATTTCTTCTTTCGCCACACTCATTTGCGGTGTTACATAATCAATAACCGTTGGACCAACATATGTACCATTTTCTTTTCCTTTAACTTTTGTGTTCCGGCCATCCACTAAAATTTTTGCACCGTCTCTTTCAGCTTCGCTGATATATTGTTCAATGCGGTCTTTACTTTCTTTGCTGATGACTGCACCGAGATTTTCTCCGGGAATAATTTTTCTTGCTTCTTCACAAATTTTGTCGATGATGCTGTCAACATTGCCTACACCAATCATAGCGGAGGCGGCCATGCAACGCTGCCCGGCACAACCACTCATAGATGCTGCTACATTTTGAGCTGTCATTCCCGGAATTGCATCGGGCAATACCATTAAATGATTTTTTGCACCACCTAATGCTAATGCTCTTTTATAATTTTGTGTTGCCCTGTGATAAACTATTTTGGCCACTTTAGTTGAGCCCACAAACGAAACAGCTTCAATACCGGGATGGTCGCAGATAGCTTCTACAATCTCTACATCACCATGTACAATATTGAAAACGCCATCGGGTAAGCCAGCTTCTTTTAATAACTCAGCAAGTTTGCCGCAACATAAGGGTACTTTTTCCGATGGTTTAATGATCATACAATTGCCAAGAGCAATGGCATTGGGTATCGTCCAGTTGGGAACCATGGCCGGAAAATTGAATGGAACGATAGAGGCGACGACTCCCAGCGGCACATGTTCTGTTCTACATTCAACTCCTTTGCTTACTTCTAATATTTCGCCGGTTACTAATTGTGGGAGAGAAGTAGCAAATTCGGTTAGTTCAATACATTTTTCTATTTCAGCTACTGACTCACCGTAAGTTTTTCCATTCTCTTCGCTGCATAATTCGGCGAGTTGTTTTAGATCTCTTTCCAATAAGGTTTTATAACGAAAGAAAACCTGCACTCTTTCTTTGATAGGAGTTTTACTCCATGCAGCGAAGGCGGCTTTGGCTGATTTAACAGCATCGTCTATATCTTTTGCTGCTGACATGGGCACTGTTGATAATAAATTGCCATCCAATGGAGAAATTACATCCATTGTTTTTAAAGTGGATGGAGCAACAAATTTTCCGTTGATATAGTTCTGAATAGGAGAATATTTCATAAAGTTTGTGTATTTAAAATCATCAATTATAAATATACTTAATTTGCCGGTTATTATAAGCTAACAACTTCAATTTCAATGACCCCCGAAAGACAGGATAAACTTACAGGCGTACTAAATAAGCGACAAGGTGATATTGCCATCGTTATGGAAAATGTTTTTGATCCCCATAATATATCTGCGGTGATGCGTACCTGCGATGCAGTGGGGGTGCAAGACATTTATATCCTGAATACAAAAATCCCGAGACATAAAAAATGGGGAGCTAAAAGTTCATCCAGCGCAGCCAAATGGCTGACCGTTCATCCCTTTGAAAATGCAGAGGAATGTTTTGCGGCACTACGAAAACACTATTCAACCATTTTAACTACTCATCTCAGCAGCGATGCTGTAAGTTTACACAGTATTGATTTTACAAAGAGTATTGCGTTGGTGTTTGGTAACGAACATAGCGGCGTAAGTGATGAGATAAGAGCAATGGCAGATGGAAATTTTATTATACCGCAAGTAGGTATCATTCAATCGCTGAATATAAGTGTGGCTTGTGCAGTTACGTTGTACGAGGCTTTTCGCCAAAAGAACAATGCCGGGCAGTACAACCAGCAGAGCTTAGATGCCGTCCGTTATAACGAGCTGTTTAAAGAATGGGAGAATAATGGGAGAGGAGAATAGTTCACAGTTTAAAGTTTGTGGTTTATGATGATCAAAATATCTTTATTGGCATTTAGTTTTCTGTTTACAATGACAATCTGTTTCTCTCAAGAGATAAAGAGTGTAAAGATTGCTGATCTGGAAAAAATAATTGTTGAAAGCAAAACGCCGCTCATTATTAATTTCTGGGCTACCTGGTGTATGCCCTGCATTGAAGAGATTCCATATTTTTTGGAGGAAGTAAAGGATAACCGCAAAGACAGTCTTACCATATTACTGGTAAGTCTTGATTTTAAAGATGCTTTTCCAGATGGAATATCTTCTTTCGTTAAGAAAAGGAAATTTGATGCACCCGTAGTTTGGTTGGATGAAACCAATGCCGATTATTTCTGTCCGAAGATAGATGCCAAATGGTCGGGAGCAATTCCGGCAACCTTATTTATAAATAATAAAACAGGCTACCGGAATTTTTTTGAAGAACAAATCTCCCATGAAACGCTAAAACTGGAAATCAAGGCTATACTGAAAAAAGATTAAGCTTCTTCTGCTTCCATTTCTTCCCGGGCTTTTACCAGAATATATAAGAAATAAATTCCAGCGCCAAGGCTTGTTAGTGCCAGGATAATTCCCATTACGCTTTGATGGTAAATAGCTTTTGCAAGGCCAAAGCCAACTAAGGTCATAAAGCCAAGGATGATGATACGATTGATTGTTTGCCGGGATAACATAAGCTGTGTTTTTGGTAACAAAATCGGGTTTCGTAAAGCTTTGA
>LNFM01010041.1_pt1 | contig 13507 bp, 12 predicted proteins | sample 596031 | NCBI WGS metagenome assembly LNFM01 (sample SAMN04254537, study PRJNA301005) | activated carbon metagenome | isolation source: dual media filters at the Ann Arbor, Michigan drinking water treatment plant | place: USA: Ann Arbor
GCTCGCTGCCGCTCGCTCGGCACCCTCTCCCCGCAAAAGCGGGGAGAGGGAAAGTCACTTGATCGCCTGCGGATTGAGCGGTGAGCCGGTGCCGCCGGTGATGACCAGCGGCGGGCCGCAGAAGAAGAATTCGTAGATGCCGTCCTCGGCGCAGTCCTTGGCCAAAGCGGCGACGTCGAACATCTCGCCCATGCACAGGCCCATGGCCGGGATGACGACCCAGTGCCACGGCTGGTTCGGCTGGTCGGGGCCGCTGCATTCGTTCGGCCGCACCTCGACGCCCCAGGTGTCGGTGCAGATCGCCGCGATCTTCTTGTCCTGGCACCAGTAGCAATTCTCGAACTTGACGCCCGGCGCATCACCGCCGGCATAGCCGCCCCATTGGCCCTCGGCCTGGCAGCGCTCCATCTGGCCGGTGCGCACGATGACGAAATCGCCCTGGCGGATCTCGACGTTCTGCTTCTTCGCACATTGGTCGAGTTCGTCGTTAGAAATGCCTTCGCCGTCCTTGAGCCAGTTGACGCCGCGGAAGCGCGCAATGTCCAGAAGCACGCCGCGGCCGACCATCTTGTCGCGCGAATGTTCGATGCCGAGAACGCCGAGGCCCTTGGAGTCGATCAGGTTGGCATTGTGGCCGTTATAGGCCTTGTCCTCGTAGAAGATGTGGCCGAGCGCGTCCCAATGCGTCGCGCCTTGCACGCACAGCATGATGGTGTCGTCGGCATAACGCAGGTTGTTCCAGTCCTGCCGGCCGGCGGCGGCGTCGGTGCCGGTGGCCAGCATCTGGTGGATCGGATTGAAGCGGCCGCCGAACAGGCCGTTCTGCGGGCCCTTGGCGTCGAGCGCCATGCCGAGCGCGAACACCTTGCCGGTGCGGATCAGTTTGGCGGCGTCAACGATGTTTTGCGGCGTGACGTGATTGAGCGTGCCGATGTGGTCGTCCTTGCCCCAGCGGCCCCAGTTCGACAGTTTCTTGGATGCTTCGGCGACAGCTTCACGGCCGACTTTGATGTTCATTGCGCTTCCCCGGTTTGGCTCGATTTTGTACGATACTGGACCGGGCTCCGCTATCAATGCAACTGCGTTGCGCCATAATCGTTTTTCTTCGACGCTGCGAAAATCAGGGAGATGCGCCGCTGGAGGCGCAGGTGACGGAATGCCGGCGAAGCGCGCGCTTACAGGCCGATCAGCCGCACGCTCCATGCCAGCAATGCGGTAAACATCAGGGCGGCTGCCGCTTGCCGCGCAATCAGGATGGCGCCAAACCGGAAATTGCGTTCCTTCACCACGGTGAAGAACGTCACCACGCAGGGCAGCAGGACGCCCGCGAGATACACAGCCGCCAGCAATTGCCCAGCGGTCATGGTGGCGGCGAGGTCGGGACTGGCGAGCAGGACAATGCCGTCCTTGCGGATCGACGCCATCAGCACCGGCACGGCGACGTCACCCGGCAGTGCGAACAATGTCATCAGCGGACTGAGCACACGGCCTGCCCAGTCGATCGCGCCAAGCCAGTCGAGTACCGAGGCGATCAACGTAATGACGAAGAAGATCGGCAGCGCCCGGCGCAAAAAGTGGACGATCGTCAGGCGGCATTCGCGCCAGACCGCGGTCGGGCGGGGGAATTCGAGAAACACATCGTTGCGGATCGTTAGCCCGTTCTGTGCCGAGCGTCCGAGCGGGTTGGACACCAGCCGCACATAGACCAGCGTCGTGACCACCAGATAGGCCAGATAGGGCGCCACCAGGAATTCATTGCCGGTGGCGGCAAACACCGCCAGCGTCGCGCCGAGTTGGTAGGAGCAGGCCGAGCCAAAGGCGATCGCCGAGATGCAGGTGTCCCGCGAACAGCTCGAGCAGCCGCGCGTGCTGATGACGGCGGGCACGTTGCAGCCGAAGCCCATCAGGACGCGCACGACATCGCGTCCGCTCAAACCAAAAGGCCGCGTCAACGGATGCATCGCGGCGGTGAGCCGGTCGAGCAGGCCGCTTGCTTTGTAGGCGCCGAGCCCGACGGCATAAAGCAGAACGGTCGGCATGGCCCATATCAGCATGAGCGGGCCCATGGTGATCAAGCCGTAGCGGCCGGCGAATATGGCGTGCAGCAACGGCGGCCAATGTTCGACGGCGGCGGTGAGCGGCTTGACCGCGGCCTGGACCATTGGGTCAACCGCCTCGGCAAAATTATTGGCGAAAGTCACCGCCGCCACGCCGGGTGCGATCAGCAAGGTCGCCGCCAGCAGCGGGCCGAAGAGGCGATGCTCCAGCCATGTCGGCCGGGCATCGACGGTCCATCCGATCGGTTTTCGCGGCGGCCCCTGGATCAACATCGACGTCGTATTGCGCAAGGCGGCGAGAATGTCGTTTCGCTCGCGGCCGTTCAGCCGGCGTCCATCGACCGCGAACACATCAATGCCAAGGGCGTCGCGCAGTTCATCGATCAGCCGGGCTCGCCGGGCAGGATCGGCGATTTTGTCGGCGAAAGTGATGGCCATAACAGCGCGTTTGCCGAAGGCCAGCGGAACGAGAAGGTGCAGCGACTCGTCGATGTGGGTCGCCTTGATGACGATGAGCACGCGGTCGCTGTCGCGCAATTCGCGCAGCGCCAGTTGCGTGGTTACGCTGTCGGAATTCACCAGGATGCCGGGCGTATCGACAAAGTCGATGGCGTCGCCGGCGTAGACGTCGCAACTGACCGTCGAGCCGCCGAAATTCGCCACATAGGCCGGCTTCTGCGCCAATGCCGTCACGATCTGCGATTTTCCGGTGCTTTCCTGGCCGATCACGACGACGCGCGGCGCGGCTTTGCTGTCCAGTCTTGCGGGAGAAACGGCGACGGTCACCTCATCCTCCTTATACTGCGCGGCCTACTGTGCCGCTTGCAACGCGCGCGCCGGCGCGGCTGGCGCCGCGCAGACCGGGCAGCAGGCCGGTTCGAACAAGGGGCGGACGTCGATTCCCTCTCGCACCGCCAGCCGCCAAAGCCGCTTGGCGTGCTCAACCGACGGCACGCCGGTGGAATGCTGACGCAAGCCGTTGCGCGCCATGAGATAGGTTTCGGCAAGGCATGCGAAGGTTTCGCCGCGCGCGCAAAAGCCGAAATCGCAAGTGCAGGTCAGATTGGGCACGCGGACCACGCCGCCGGCGCAGACGGCGATGCCGTGCGTTGCGAAGCCGGCATAATCTTGTTCCGGCACATTGGCCGGTTGCGCGGCGTCAATGACGACACAGCCGCGTGCGGCGTGCTCCGGGCGCAAGGCCGCTTGCGGATCGTTGGTGAGCAGGACGATAATGTCGGCGCGCTTGAGCGCGGTCAGTTCGGCGGCGTGAACCGCGCGCGCGATGCCGTCGAATTTGTGCGCCAGGCGTTGCAGGCTGCGGCCGACCAGAATGAGATCGTAGCCGGCCTCGGCGAGCAGATGGGTCAAGGCGGTGCCGACCGATCCGGTGCAGCCGACCACGCCGACGTAGGCCCGCCGCCCGAGGCCGAGACGGGCGCGCGCTTCCTCGACATTGGACAGGATCACCGCCGCGGTCAGCGCATTGCCGTTGGTGAGCGTGACGCAATCCGGCAGGCGGCGCAGCAGCCGCTCGCCGCCGCCGGTCGCCGGCGCGGTCAGGCCGCCGAGGCCGATGACCGGAGCGCCGCGATGCGCCGCGACGGCGACGCCTTCGGCGACGCCGCGGGCCGCCTCGGCGCCGAACATTTCCGCCGGCAGGCGCGGCACGGCAATAATTTCGCCACGCATATGGCACGCGCCAAACACCACTTCGCCGACCACGACCGGCGGCAGCAATCGGACCTTGCGCAAATAGTCGGTGTCGTCGGAACTATAGCGGCGCAGCAGGCCGATCGCTCCATAGGCATTCAGATCGTTGACCGATCGTGGATGCACGACGAAGGAAAACGAAGGCTGCCGCCGGCCGGACATGGGCATACTTCTCCGTTCATGCTTCGGGGCGTTTGCCCCGAAGCATGTGGTTCATGACTCTCGTCGCTTGTCGCTCTTCGTTGGCGTCCGTTTCGCCGCGCTTCAGGCAGATATGAGCGGAACCAGCATCATCGTGCCTTCGAGATCGAGAAACACATGGCCACCACCAAGATGTTCAGGCCAGGTGATGATGAAGCGGGTCTCGTAGCGAACACGGGTCGATCTTCCGTCTCTTAGTGCCAGTAGTGTGTCCTCCAGACTGGAGGCGATGCGGCCGTCTCAGCCGCCTCCGGCGCCGGCCCAGGGAGAGCCGGGCAGGAATTCCAGGCATCCGAGTGCTTGCCATCCCGTATAGTCGGGCGTGGTGGTGCACTCGTCGGTGGCAACAAGGCGCACCGGATCGAGCAGGCTCGGGTCGAACTTCTGCTCGACAATGAGACGGTGCAGTCCCGGGAAGACGGCTTGCGCGCCATAACAAACTTTCAGCGAGCCGTTCGGAAAGTCGATGATCCCGATATTGGTGGTCTCGTCGGCCTCCGGATCGGTGGTCAGGCAGATTTGCCCGGATTCGATCTTCTCGGTGTCATTGAGAGGCAGATCGATGCTCTGGCGTGAAAGGCCGTAAAGGGCTTTCACGCCAAACATCACACGATCGGCAATCTGCGGTGCATTGCGCCGCAACGCGATCGCCTCTTCGTTCAGCTCGGTGACTTGTAACATGTCGAACCCCTTTGCAGCGGGTTGCGCTATCAGCCCTTCACGTCGCTGAGGCCGAAACCTTGTGCCAGGCAGCGGTCCTTCAGAATCTGCCGGGAGATCGATTCGACGCACTTTTCCGAAACGAGGACGCCGCGCGGGGTGAAGCACGAGTTGGCCGCACCGCAGGCGGCTACTGCGGAGGCGCACTCGCCCGCGAGTTCCGCATTCGGAATGCCGCTCACATTCACTTTTGCCATTGTCAGGCTCCATTGTGCTTGCGTGGAGGGCGCGTCCCGGTGACGTGCCCGGTTTGTCTGGCGGCCGACCGACGATCGGTCCAAGCCAAAAAGCGATCGATCCAGACGCTGCAATCTTAACGTGTGTATTAGGCAATATGCAATCTAAATCGCACTTTTTCTTTATACAACTTTAAGTTGTGAGTGCGTTTTTTCACAAAGGGCGGCGGAAAACCTTTGCAGAAGCACGCGCCGCGCGGCGCGTGCCCCACTCACACCTTGCCCAGCGCCCGCAAAATCTTTCCGGGCGTGAAAGGCATGTCGGTGAGCGGCTGCGCATTGAGCGGCCGCAGCGCGTCGTTGATGGCGTTCATGATACAGGCCGGCGCGCCGGCGGTGCCGGCTTCGCCCGCGCCCTTGGCGCCGAGTTCAGAGTCGGCGGTTGGCGAGACGACGTGCCCGCAATCAATGTCCGGCATCTCCACCGCCATCGGCACCAGATAATCGGCCATGTTGCCGTTGAGCATCTGCCCGCGCTCGTCATAGAGGCACTGCTCGAACAGAGCCGCGCCGATGCCCTGCACCACGCCGCCGCGAATTTGCTCATTGACCAGTTGCGGATTGATGATGGTGCCGCAATCCTCGACGCACCAGTGGCGCAGCAATTTGACGAAGCCGGTGTCGGTATCGACTTCGAGGTAGCTCGCCTGGATGCCGTTGGTGAAAGCGAATGGCCAGGCGCGCGGCACGTAATGCCGCGTCACCATCAGTTCGGCCTGGAAGCCGGGCGGCAAAGTGTCGGGGCGGAAGTACGCGACGCGCGCCAGCTCATCGAGGCCGAGACGCTCGGCGCCGGTCGTCTTGTCGACAACGATACTATTGCGGATGTCGAGGTCTTCCGGCTTGGCCTGGAGCATCGCGCCGGCCACCGCGAGCACATTGCCGCGCAAGGCCTTGCCGGCTTGCCAGGCCGCTTCGCCGCCGATGCCGGCGGCGCGCGAGGCCCAGGTGCCGCCGCCATAGGGCGTGTTGTCGGTGTCGCCGGTGACGACGCGGACGCGGTCCATCGACACGCCGAACGACGAGGCGACGCATTGCGCCAGCACGGCTTCGGCGCCCTGGCCCTGTTCGGTGACGCCGGAGTGGATGGTGATCGCGCCCTGCGCGTCCAGTTTCACGGTGGCGCCGTCCTGCGATGTGATCTTGGCGCCGCCGACGCCGTAGAACGCCGCCGACGGATTGGTCACCTCGATGAAACTGGCGAAGCCGATGCCGCGATAGATGCCTTTGTCGCGCAACGCCTTCTGTTCGGCGCGCAGGCCGGCATAATTGATCATCGCGTCGAGATGGGCGAGCGCCTCGTGATGCGACAGCTGCTCAAGCTTGAGGCCGGAGGCGGTCTGCGCCGGATAGCCGTCATCGGCGAACAGGTTGCGGCGGCGGATTTCCAGCGGATCCATGCCGATTTTCGCGGCGGCGAGTTCGACCAGGCCCTCGGTCACGGCGACCGCGATCGGATGGCCGACGGCGCGGTATTGGCACATGACGTTCTTGTTCTGGAACACGACGCGCGCCTGGGCGCGGTAGTTCGGACAATTATATGGGCCGCCGGTGAGGTTGATGACCTGGTTGGCCTCGATGCCGGAGGTGCGCGGATAGACCGAGTAGGGGCCGATGCCGGTGAGATCGTCGATTTCGAAAGCGGTGATGACGCCGTCCTTGGTGACGCCGATCTTGGCCTTGATGCGGTGATCGCGGGCGTGAATGTCGGTGACGAAGCTTTCGATGCGGTCGGCGACGAACTTGACCGGCCGCTTCAGCAGCTTGGAGAGTGCCACCGTCGCCATCTCGTCGGCATAGGTGTGCACCTTGATGCCGAACGAACCGCCGACATCCTTGGTCAGCACGCGCACCTGCGACTCGGACAAAGCGAGATGCTTGGCGAACAGGTTCTGCATCATGTGCGGCGCCTGCGTCGCATGATAGACCGTCATGCGCTGTTCGCTGGCGTTCCAGTCGGCGACGACGGCGCGGCCCTCAGTGCAGACGCCGGTGTGGCGGCCGGTGACGAAGGTCGCTTCGACCACGGCGTCGGAATTGGCAAAAGCCTTGTCGACCTCGCCGACATCGAGCTTGCGCTCGAAACACAGATTGTCGCCAAGGCTTTCGTGGATCACCGGCGTGCCCGGATCGAGCGCTGTTTCCGGATTGGTGACGGCCGGCAGTTCCTCGTAAACAATGTCGATCAGTTCGCAGGCGTCCTCCGCTTGCGCGCGCGTGCGCGCCACCACGGCGCAGACTGCTTCGCCCTGCCAGCAGGCGCGATCGACCGCGATCGGCGCCTGCGGCGCCGACTTGATGCCCTTGAGATGGGTCAGCACGCCGACCCACGGCGTCATTACCTTGGCGAGTTCGGCGCCGGTGACGACGGCGACGACGCCGGGCGCTTTCTTCGCCGCGTCCGTCGCAATCGAGACGATGCGCGCATGCGCGTGCGGCGAGCGCAGATAGGCGACATGCGCCATGCGGGGCAAAGTGACATCGCTGATGTACTGGCCGCGGCCTTGCGTCAGGCGTTGCAGGTTCGGCCGCGGCACCGCGCGGCCGATATAGGAGTTCGGCCGGTCGAGCACGGAGAGGACGGGCGGCGTGTCGGCGGTGATTTTCATGGCTTCGCCCCGTGCCGCGCCTTCGCCACCGACTCCACCGCGTCGACAATGGCGTGGTAGCCGGTGCAGCGGCAGAAATTGCCCGAAATGTGCTCGCGGATTTCGTCGCGGCTCGGCACGCTACCGCGATTGAGTAAATCCTGCGCCGCCGTCAACATGCCCGGCGTGCAGAAGCCGCATTGCAAGGCGTTGCGCTGTTCGAACGCCGCTTGCAGGTCGGCAAGCTCGCCGCTGTCGGACAGGCCTTCGATGGTTTCGACCACGGCGCCGTCGCATTGCGCCGCCAGCATCAGGCAGCCGCGCACGATGACGCCATCGACGCGCATGGTGCAGGCGCCGCAGACGCCATGCTCGCAGCCGACATGGCTGCCGGTGAGGCCGAGGTCGTCGCGCACGAAATCGACCAGCGACTTGCGCGCCTCGACGCGCTCGGCGATGCGCTCGCCATTGACGGTGAGGGCGATGTCGATATCCATGCTCATGGCCGCTGCTCCATCAGTTGCGCGGCGACGCGGCGCAGTAGCACGCCGGCGAGATGCTTCTTGACCGCGCCGGTCGCCTGAATGTCGTCATGCGGATCGAGGTCGAGCGCCGCGACCGCGCCATCGACATCGCCGTGCGCCAGCGCCGCTTCGGATTTCTCGGCGCGCAACGGCGTATTGCCGACGCCGAAATAGGCCAGCCGCACATCCTTTAAGCCCTTGCCGTCGGCTCGCGCCGAAGCGGCCAGCCCGACAATGGCGTAGTCGCCGTGCCGCCGCGCCAGTTCGGCAAAGCCGATGCGCGTATTGCTGTCCGCTGCCGGCAGGCGAATGGCGGTCAATATTTCCTGCGGGCCGAGTGCGGTTTCGTACAGGCCCTTGAAGTAGTCGCCGGCCTTGATGGTGCGCTTGCCTTTCGGGCCTTGCGCATCGACTTCGCCGTCGAGCGCCAGCAGGCAGGCCGGCAGTTCCGCCGCCGGATCGGCGAAGGCGATCGAGCCGCCCAATGTGCCGCGGTTGCGAATGGCGGGATGGCCGACGAGCGGCATGGCGCGCGCGATCAGCGGCGCGAGTTTGGCGATTGTCGCGGAGCGTTCGGCCTGGACGTGACGCGCCAGCGCGCCGATTTCGACAAAGCCACTTCCCTGGCCGTTTTTATGGGCAATGCCGTCGAGCCCGCTTAGGCCATTAATGTCGATCAGCAGCGAGGGCGCCGACAGCCGCATATTCAGCGTCGCCATCAGGCTCTGCCCGCCGGCGAGCAGCCGGGCGTCGGGGGTCTCGCCCAACAGCGCGACAGCCTCGTCGAGCGAACGCACCTTCCTGTACGCAAACGGTGCCGGCTTCACGTTTCCCCCTTTTTAGTTTTTCTTATTGTGACTGAGAAGAAGCCCGCGTCAATGCGGGGATGGCGCCAAGCGTCTCGCCGTGCGCTTTATTGCCGCGTATAAGACGGGCGCGTTTTCGACAGGGGGAAATCATGACCAAGGAATTCACCGGCAAGGTCGTCGTCGTCACCGGCGGCAGCCGGGGCATCGGCCGGGCCATCGCGGCGGCCTTCGCGCGCGAGGGCGCGCAGACGGTGCTGGCGGCAGCGAGCGCCGCCAACCTGGCGGAAGCCGCCAAGGCCATCACGGCGGCCGGTGGCCTCGCGCCGATGACCGTCGCCGGCGATCTGCGCACTTTGGAGGGGTGCCAGCAGGTGTTCGATCAGGTCAATGCGCGCTTCAAGCGCTGCGACGCGCTGGTCAACAATGCCGGCGCCACCAAGGGCGGCAAGTTCTCCGACCAGCCGGACGCCGACTGGACCGACGGCTTCGCCCTGAAATTCTTCGGCGCAGTACGGCTGACGCGGCTGTTCTGGCCACTGTTGAAAGAAGCGCATGGCAACATCATCAATGTCATCGGCGGCGCCTCGCGCACGCCGGGGCCGGAGTTTCTGGTCGGCGGTGCGGTCAATGCCGCCTTTGCCAATTTTTCCAAGGGCCTCGCCAAAATGGGCAACGAGGATGACATCAACATCAACGTCATCCATCCCGGCTCGACGCAGACCGACCGCATCGAGACATTGTTCGTGCAATATGCCAAGGCGCAGAACAAGACTGTCGAGCAGGTGCGCGCCGAGGCGTTGAGCAAGAGCGGCCTGCGCCGCATGGGTCAGCCGGAGGATTCCGCGGAGCTGGCGGTATTCCTGGCCAGCGACAGAGCGCGGCACATTCACGGCACCGCGATCGCCGTCGATGGCGGCGCGACGCCGGGGTATTATTAGGCGACGATTGTCTTCACGATATCGATGGCCCGCCGCAGCAAGGTCTCCGACGCTTCCTGCGTACGGAAGGCGGCATGCGAGGTCAGCGTCACGTTCGGCAATTGCGCCAGCGCATTGTCAGCCTTCAGCGGCTCGGCGTGGAACACGTCGAGCCCGGCGTGGCGGATATGGCCGCTCTTGAGCGCCGCGATCAAAGCCGCCTCGTCGACCAGCGCGCCGCGCGCGGTGTTGACGAGGATGACGCCGGATTTCATTTGCGCGATGCGTTCCGGCGACAGGAAGCCGCGCGTCTCGTCGCCCAACGTCAGGTGCAGCGATATCACGTCGGACTGCTTGAGCAGCGTGTCGAGATCGACAAGCGGCACCGGCGCATCGGTGCGCGCCGTGCGGTTATAGGCGATCACCTTCATGCCCAGGCCCTGCGCCATGCGCGCCACTTCGCCGCCGATGCCGCCGAGCCCGATCAGGCCAAGCGTCTTGCCGTAGAACTGGAAGCCTTCGGCCGGTGACCACACGCCTGAGCGCACTTCGCGGTCCATGCGCGCGACGCCGCGCCCGGCGGCGAGCATCAAGGCCATGGTGTGCTCGGCGACCGCGATGTCGCCATAGCCCTTGATGGTGTGCACGGTGATGCCGCGATCCTTCAACTCGGCGATGTTCATGTAACTCGCAGCACCCGTGCCGAGGAACACGATATGCTTGAGCGATTTGCAGCGCTCGACCAGTTCGGTCGGCATGTAGGAATGATCGTCGAGCGCGATCTCGTAACCGGCCAGCACCAGCGGCAATTCCTCGCGCTTGAACGGTGCGGTGTTGACGTCGATCTTCGGATCGTCGGGACGGATGACCCGGGCCCAGACCTGATCGAGCTGGTCGTTGCAGTCGATAAAGATCGATTTCATTGTTGCCCCGCCACAATCGGTAACGTGAGCCAATAGCGGCTTGCGCGGGGGTTCGTCAACAACAGCCGCGCGCCGCGCCGTCCCCGGCGTTGACGGCCCGCCGGGCGCGGAATACATGCTGCGGGCGCATGATGCAGCAAGGTCTGGACGTCTGAATGAGACTGGCGAGCTACAAGGTGCGGGGACGCGACAGCTTCGGCGCCGTCATCGGCGAGGGCGGCGCGCTCGGCGTCGTCGATCTGAAGACGCGATTGGCGCCGCAATTCAGTAGCGTGCTCGATCTGCTGCGCGACGATGGCCTCGATGTCGCGCGCGCTGCGCTGCAGGGCGTGCGCGCCGATTTTCCGGCCGCCGACGTGGAATGGCTGGCGCCGGTTCTGGCGCCGGAAAAGATTTTGTGCATCGGCATCAACTACGCCAACCGCAACGCCGATTACGGCGATCAGGACGTGCCGAAATATCCCAGCATGTTCTACCGCGCGCCGGGCTCGCTCAGTCCGCATCAGGGCCCGATCGTGCTGCCGCGCGAATCCGAACAGCTCGATTACGAAGGCGAGATCGCATTGGTGATTGGCAAGCCCGGCCGCCGCATCGCGCAGGCCGATGCGCTCAGTCATGTCGCCGGCGCCACTCTGTGCAACGAGGGCACCATCCGCGACTGGATCCGCCACGGCAAGTTCAACGTCACGCAAGGCAAGAACTGGGACAACAGCGGCAGCATCGGCCCCTGGCTGGTGACCGCCGACGAGATCGATCTGGCGAAACCGCTGCACCTTACGGTGAAAGTCAACGGCGAGATCACCCAGGACGACACCACCGCCAGCATGATAAAGTCGTTTGCGGAACTGATCGCTTATGTCAGTACGTTCATGACGCTGAAAGCCGGCGACATCATCGTCACCGGAACACCGGTCAAGCGCGTGCCTCAACCAGATCCGCCGGTGTGGTTGAAGGCAGGCGATACCATCGAAATTTCGGTTCCCGAAATCGGCACGTTGCGTAACACAGTGGTGGCGGAGTCATGAGCGAGCGCAAGTATGTTTGCGTGGTTGGTTGGCCGGCGGGGCATTCGCGCTCGCCCTTGATCCACAATTACTGGATCAAACAGCACGGCATCGACGCCGAGTATCGCAAGGAGCCGGTGGCGCCGGAGCAGTTTCCCGAATTCATCGCCAACCTGCGCGCCAACGGCTATGTCGGCTGCAACATCACGGTGCCGCACAAGCAGGTGGCGCTGACGCTGACCCAGCCGGACGAACGCGCCAAGGGCGTCGGCGCGGCGAACTGTCTGTGGTTCGCCGGCGACAAATTGCGTTCGACCAACACCGATGTCGAAGGCTTCCTCGGCAATCTCGACGCCTCGACGCCGGGCTGGGATCGCGGGCTGGAGAGCGCCATGGTGCTGGGCGCCGGCGGCGGCGCGCGCGCCGTGGTCTATGGCCTGCTGCAGCGCGACGTGCAGCGCGTCTATGTGGTCAATCGCACGATCGAGCGCGCCGAAGCTTTGCGCAAGGCGTTCGGGTCGCGCGTCCATCCTGCCCACTGGAACGAGGTCACCGGCCTGCTCGGCGACGTCGGGCTTCTGGTCAACACGACCTCGCTCGGCATGGTCGGCCAGCCGCCTTTGGAGATCAATCTGCGCTGCCCGGCCTCGCTGGTGGTGGCCGATCTGGTCTATGCGCCGCTGGAAACGGGGCTTCTGGCGGCGGCGCGCGCGCGCGGCCTGCGCACCGCCGACGGCCTCGGCATGTTGCTGTATCAGGCGGTGCGCGGCTTTTCGCTCTGGTTCGGCGTCAAGCCGGAAGTGACGCCGGAGTTGCGCGCTCTGGTCGAGGCCGATCTGGCGGCGACCGCGCCGGCCAAGCCCGCCGCCGAAGCCGTGCCAGCGAAGCCGCCGAAACTGCGCGGCCCGAAGGGCTCGCGCAAGACGCCGCGCAATAATTAAGCGGAAGGCGCGGCCTTGCGCGTCGGCGCGTGCGCCGAACCACGCGCGGTGACGTCGAGATCGCCGGCCAGTTCCGGCATTTCGCGCATCAACTGGATGAGCCGCGACTGCCGGCCGCCGAGGCTGCGGGCCTCGCGGTGATCCTCGATCGGACGCCGCACTTCATCGGCGCGCGCCAAACCTTCGATATCGGTGCCGTGGTCGGCCAATTGTGCCAGCCAGTGCGTGAGGTCCTCGAGCTGGTCGGCGACCACATGAATGACGCCGGATTCCGACTGCACACGGCCGCTGACCGCGACGAAGCGCGCGCCCAGCACCACCGGCCGCACGCGCTCGAAAAATTTCGGCCAGACGATGACATTGGCGACCGCGCTCTCGTCCTCAATGGTCATGAACACGACGCCCTTGGCCGAGCCCGGCCTTTGCCGGCAGGTGACCAGCCCGGAGATTTTCACGCGCTTGCCGGTGGCGATAGTGCGCAGCGTTTCGTTGCGGACGATGCCGCGTTGCGTGAGATCGGCGCGCAGGAATTGCGCCGGATGCGCGCGCAGCGACAGGCGCAGAAAGCGATAGTCGTTGACGACTTCCTCGCCAAGCGGCATCGGCGGCAGGGCGACGTCGGGTTCGCTGTTGGCATTGGGCGTGTGCGCGATTGAAGATTGCGCAAATAACGGCAGGTTATCCTCGCTGTCGCCGACGCGGCCAAGCGCCTTGACGGCCCACAGCGCATCGCGCCGCGGCAGGCCGAGCGAGTTGAAGGTATCGGCGTCGGCCAGCCGCTCCAGCACGCGCGGCGACAGACCGGTGCGCAGCCAGACATCGCGCGCGGAGTCGTAAGCTTTCTTTCCCTCCCCACACGCGCTCTCGCGCGTGG
>LNFM01010043.1_pt1 | contig 13507 bp, 9 predicted proteins | sample 596031 | NCBI WGS metagenome assembly LNFM01 (sample SAMN04254537, study PRJNA301005) | activated carbon metagenome | isolation source: dual media filters at the Ann Arbor, Michigan drinking water treatment plant | place: USA: Ann Arbor
CTGTTGGTGGCGGTATTGTTTATTTGAAATGAGCCTGCTGGTCCGGCTCCAATGGTGGTGCCAATTAGGGAACTGAAGGTGTTGGCGGCATTGGTGATGCTGAATACTCCGGCATTACCATTTGAAGCTCCATCCCGCTGGCCATAAATGGCGGTTGGAGCTGTTGTTGTATACCCTTGTATGGCAGCGCCCGTTCCAGTTGAGATACCGTAAAGTCCTACCCCACTACCAACGGTACTTCCATACACGGCTGCAGCGGTATTAGCTGCATCGGTGATGTCCCCTCGAATGGCAATTGCGTTTCCAGTTCCGTTGGTTGTTGAATAAAGTGTTGAATTGGTATTGGCGGCATTGGTATTTTGAAAATATCCGGCAGGTCCTGTTCCATTGGTAAGCGAGGATAACGTGCTAAAGGCATTAGCAGCATTGGTATTCTGGAAGTATCCTCCGCCACTGGTTCCATTGGTAACACCCGTCACTGCGGAAAAATTATTAGCCGCATTGTTAATTTGGAAATATCCGGCAGGGCCACCCGTGCCAATCATTCGCCCTCCTATTGCAGCACTTCCTGAAGTGTTAGAGTTAGACTCTGCGCCCAGGGTTGCCGTATTATGGGCCGTGTTGGTTGTTCTGAATTCTCCTGCGAAGCCGGTTCCATCGGTTGTGACAGCAAGCGCAGAACTTGTATTGCCCGCATTGTTGATCGTGAAGCTTCCGGCAGCCCCTGTACCGTTGGTACTCACATTAATTCCGGGAGAACCATTCGCTGCGTTGTTAACTTCAAAAATCGCAGCACTGTTAGAGCCCAAACTTAAGGCTGAAACAACAGGGCCAGTTCCTATGGTTTGGGCGTATAGGGCAGCATTAGGGTTAGCAGCATTTTGGTTAATAAATACGCCAGATGAAACAGAAGGCCCCGCATGTTGCGAAACGATTGGCGCATTGGCGGTGATAGCGTTACCACCCCCTGCTGTATTCACCACAAGCGCAGGGCTTGCATTACTGGCATTGCTATTTTCTAAAACAGCTGCATTGCCGGTGGCCTCAGTATTCGCGATGTTGATTGGCGCACCCACTTTACTGCCAAGATCCCAGGCGCTTCCATTCCAAATGGCCAATGCACGCAAGTCGGTATCAAAAATAATGAGACCAACGTCTCCTGCACCCAGCGTTGGTGTGATGCCACTGCGTTGCACTGTGCTTAGCCGCGGAATGATGATGCCCTGATTATTGGTGGGAGATTCCACATGCAAGGCCGCATTGGGATTGGGGGTGGTGGTGCCAACACTTAGACTTTTGTTTTGAGACGAAGCAGTAAAGGGTACAACAAGGCACATAGCCAGACCAAGGAAGAGGTTTTTCATAGAGGAGGGATTTACTATGAAGGTCGCTAGCCTCTACACTAAAATCAATACCTAAAAAGTGGTAAAAGACACAGTGACTTCCTTGCACGGGAGCAGTGAGTACGATGCATCCCTGTGTTGTTAACAATGCGGGAAGGCGTTGAGTGCGATTCATCCTTGTTCTGTTGACGATGCAGGAAAGGCTTAAGAGTGATTCACCCTTGCACTGTTGACGATGCGGGAAGGTGTTGAGTGTGATGCGCCTTACTACTGCTGTGGATGCGGGAAGGTAGTGAGTGCAATGCACCCTTGTAGTGTTGGTGATGCGGGAAGACCCTGGGGGCAATTCACTCTTGCACCGTTGACGATGCGGGAAGGCGTTGAGTGCGATGCACCCTTCTACTGTTGTGGATGCGGGAAGGCGTTGAGTGCAATGCGCCCTTCTATGGTTGCCGATGCGGGAAGGTAGTGAGTGTGATGTACCCTTCTACTGTTGATGATGCGGGAAGGCGTTGAGTGCGATGTACCCTTGTATGATTGACGATGCAGGAAGGTGCCCCGCCTTTATTGGTGTTGTGTGCAGGTTTGTGCTAAGGTTCCACCAACAAAGAAATCAATGTTCATCCAATATAAAATTTCTCCTCCTCAATGTTTGTTGGTGAACCCGCTCTTGTTGCTCACGCTCAACACCAACAAAGGCTGGGACTCGAACAGATTGGAGGGAACGGCAATCAATTTCCTTTTCTTAACCGGGGGACTTCTCCGCCTCCCTTCGCTGGCGCTGCGGCAGACTGCGAAGTGACGGTGCACCGCATCTTCAAATTTTCAAATCACCAAATCATCACATCAATTTATCAGCACATCAACACATGTCATTTATCTCCATTAGCAGCATCCTGGCGAAAAGTATAATTCACAACGCACCCTATGCATGAAAAAAGGCATACAAACGTGCCAATGCGGTTCGGGTTACACTTTTTACCAACAATATAGTTTTGAAAAATGTATGTGTTTTGTATAACAACGCATCACGAACTACGTCTGTATACTTAAATGACAACAACTATGTCACATGTAAAAACAGTAGGGGTGTACGAGGGATTCGTACAACTCTGCTCCGGGTATGGAGGATACAACCCCGGATCGCCCAACCTCACGCTACCAGCCTTACAAGAATTGTCCGCGAAAGCGCGACAAGCCCTGCAAGACTTAGCGGTGGCCAAGTCAGCAATGAGCCAAGCCACGAATGATCGGGAAATTGCTTTCAACCGTTTACCCAAACTGGTGTCAGCTGTTTCCTTTGCCCTGGTATCGTATGGTGCCAGCGAACAAACCATGAAGGACATTCGCGTGTTCCTTCGCCAGATGTCGAGCCGGAAGAAATTCCGTGATCCGATTCCATCGGATCAGTCGACAGCGCCTGTGAAGGCGAACCGACCTTTCTCGCAACGCGGGTATGAGGCCATGGCCAATCACTTTGCACAGCTGGTGCAATTGGTAAGCCAGGAAGCTTCGTACCAGCCGAAAGAAGAGCACCTTTCGGTAGAAGGCTTGCGCAACACGGTCAGTACGCTTCACAAACTGAACGCTTCTGTAAACGAAGCACGAGCCGCTTTCAGTCATGCTCGTCTTCACGTATTCGAAGTGTTCTATGGCGAAAGGAACTCCGTAGTGTCCACAGCCCGTGCAGCGAAAATGTACCTGCGTTCGATCTTCGGGCTGAACAGCAATGAGTACAAGCCGGTACGAAAAATGTCGTTCAATAAATCACGAGCGTGATGATGAACCTACATGGATGAGACCCCTGCTGATGAGGCAGGGGTTTCTTGTTTTAAGGAATGGATTGTATCACAAACAAAAAGGTCTTAGCAAGACGCTACGACACACGTAGTATTAATAATCTACCGATTAAAATTTGATCCAAGCGCTTCCCAGGTATACGTACATGGCTGAAAAGCCAAAAACAACCTCATACCCTTCTACGAAAATACTGTCACCCGAATCATTATGGATATAGAAGGTATCTCCTTCTACCGCGGACCAGCCAATCGTGTAAGTACCACTAGCCGTTGCTTTATAAATAGCCGCCCGGGTAGTGATGGACCCAGCGATTGCCAGGCTTTCTACATTATAGCGGAGCCCTCCTTGAGCAACGTAAAATGCCGCGCCATTGTTTGTTTGGTTTAACTGCAGAGCAGGCCCTGTTCCGTTACTGAAAGACTGAATAGAGGGCTGTGCATTGCTGGCATTATTTACATAAAAAGTTGCTGCTCTTGAGTTAGCGCCATCGGTTCTTACTTGAATTACTTCTGCTGCAGAGTCTGCCCAAAATGAGCCAGCTCGTCCTTGACCGTACCCATATACTTCCAACGCATCTACCAACGCATTGCTGTTGATGGATACAGCCGGTGCAGTACTGGTTGGATTACTCAAGGTAAAATAGGCCACTCGTTGATTTCCCGAACTGCTGGCGTTGAGGGCATAGCCGTTACCATTGGTGGATAATTCTAAGACATTGTAATTATTGGTGGGGTCTACATTCTGAAAGTTCGCAACGCCACCGTTGGTGGTTTTTACTGAATTAATCGCGTCTCCTGTTCCGTAGTGATTGATCTGCAAGGCAGCACTCGTATTGGCAGGGTTGGTAACCTCCAAGCGCACAGCAGAACCGATCCCATCTGTTTGGGCTCTTACAGGGTTTCCAAAATTATTGACATCAGCCACCCAAAAGTATCCAGCATGGCCATCCACACCGCTGTGTCTGGAAAATACACTGTTGCCAGTTCCAAGGGTCTCGGCATATACAGCAGAGCGGTTATTAGTAGGATTAAAAACTTTAAAAGACCCTGCAGATCCTGCGAGACCTGTTGACTCACCATAAATACTGACCGGGCCAGGGGTTGCATTTATGTTATTACTATTGTTGGTGACATAGAGGGTGCTTACCGCAGTTGTATCATTGGTGTTTTGCACGTATAGGCCCAGACCGCTTCCGTTGTTGCTGATGCTCACGGCACTGCTACCATTGCTGCGGTTCAGATTTTCAATGCGCATCACGCGCTTGTTTTCTGCATTATTATATTTCAAGGCAAATAGATCAGGCGTACCGGTAGCGGTTGTCACACTGTCCTTGAAGGGCATCGTTAGTTTGGCTGAGCTTTCCCAGGAATTGCCATCCCAGATGAACAAAGCCTTCAGGTCATTATCATATAAGAGTAATCCGGCATCGGCTACACCCAATATACCAGCCATGGCTGTGCGCTGAGCGGTAGTGAGACGTGGCATCAGTGCCCCCTGATTGTTGGTAGGGGAACTTACATCCAGGGCAGCATTGGGGTTGGGGGTAGCGGTACCTACACCCAGGGATTTATTCTGTGCCTGCACGCCTGCAGCGGCCAGTACGAATAAAAGAAAGAGAGCAATTCGGTTCATAGAGACAGGTTCTAGAGTAACAATTAAAGCACAAGCCCGAAAGATAGGAGAAGGGAAGGAGACCATGAAAAACAAAGAGGGGATGTGCCGTAAATACCCGAAATAAAGTAGCGTGTTCGCTACACAGGTCGACCCTTCGGCTCTTCCGAATTTGCAATTCAATGTCGTTTAGTTAGGGTAGGACTAATTCGAAAGGTCATTGCGAACCCGATGAAATCGGGAGAAGTAATTTACACTTCCAGATTACAAATTAAGAAGAGCTTTGGTGTTCTAACTCACCCCTGATCATCTTCGATGATCTTTCCCCTCTCTACTTTGTAGAGAGGGGTGTCATGCGCAGCATGACGGGGTGAGTTACATTGCCGAACATACTGGTAGGTAAAGGCCGTTGGTTAGTTTACTTTTCTTGTTGGGGATAATTCTTTCCAACTAGTATATAGATAGCAGCTGAGAAACGGTTCAATCCCAGGATTAGGAAAAAAAAAGGTCGTAGCGAGTTGCTACGACCCCAAACGATCCTTATAGAGTTTTTTTATTGATTAGAATTGCCTCAATGCGCCTCCAATGTAAATCAGCGTTACACCACCTGTGGAAGAGACAGGAATGGTGATTGAGTTTACCGAAGCATTGGATGCCCCATCGGTATTAAAGAAATGAAAGACATCACCTTCATTCAGAGGGAAATTGATTGTATAGGCAGCAGCATCAATGGTATACGCCACTGCTCGGGTGTTGATGTTTCCTCCGCCAGTTAAGGCTTGTGTGGAAACCCTTAGTCCCCCAGTAAAAATTGTAAAAGCATTACCATTGGCCGAGTTAATAGCTCCGATGGCTGTTCCTGTACCCGCGTTGGTCATAGCAAAAAGCGTAGAGGCTCCGTTGGCAGGCTCCATGTTTTGAAAATTACCGGCACTGCCTGCGCCATCACCCACTTGCTTAACCGCATACAAAGCATCCGTAGCACCGAAGGCTCTGGCATACATAGCAAAACCAGTTCCGCTGTTCAAAGCAGACATGGCAGTACCCGAGCCATTGGTGGAGGCATTGATCGCATTGGCACCACTGGTGCCGTTATTGATGGTGAAATTACCGGCACCCCCAGTTCCAATTGTATTAGCATCCACTGCTGATGCCGTATTGGAAGCACTTTCAATCAGGAATCTTCCGGCAGGACCATTACCACTGTTGTTGCCTTGTACAGCTGCATGGTTGTTGGTAGCATTATTCACCACAAAGTGACCGGCAGGTGAGAAGGTATCTCCTGGGCCTGAGTTAAGTCCATAAACAGCTGCACCGACACCGTTGGTTTCACCCATAAGCGCTGGCGCATCGTTCACTGGATTGTTGACGGTAAAGAAACCCGCATTACTCAATCCGTTGGTAAAGCCCCGAAGTGCAGCACTCGTGCTGGCGGTATTACTGATTTGGAATTGCCCCGCTCTTCCAGTTCCAAACTGCACTCCGAAAACAGCGGCACCGGTTCCTATAATATTGGTAGCACTACCCACCTGAAAGTAGCCGGCATGTCCACCGGCAGTACCTATTTGTCTGGCCGATACAGCGGCACCGGTGTTTCCGTTCGTCTCTGCGTACACGGCTGCATTCGGATTGGCAACATTATTAATCCGAAAGGCACCAGCCGCATCGCCTGTGCCTAGATGCTCGCCATACACGGCTGCTGAGGCAAACTTAGTACCAACAGATTTACCATACACACCAAAGCCATTGCCTGTATTGGATCCATGAATCGCAGCGCTCAGCGAATCTCCATTAGTTTCAGCCAGTAGAGAATAGGCTGTACTGCTTGGATTGTTGACGGTAAAGAAGCCCGCATTTCCGATTCCATTGGTGAAAGCTCGCATGGCAGCATTTGGATTAGCCGCATTGTTTATTTGAATTTGGGCACCACGTCCTACGGTTCCAAGGTTGTTGGCAAACAAGGCTGAACCACTACCATTGGTTTCGCCATATAAGGCCGCATAAGTGTTGCCAGGATTATTAATGCGGAAAGCCCCAGCTGCATCGCCCGTACCCACATGCTCGCCATACACGGCCGCAGAGGCAAACTTTGAACCAGCCGATTTTCCAAATACACCAAAACCATTGCCTATATTATTTCCATGCACTGCAGAGCCTGTTGAGTCACCATTACTTTGTGCATACAAAGCGTGGTTACGGCTGCCGGCATTGTTGAGAGAGAAGGCACCTGCGCGGCCATTGAGGGCGTTGGTCGTTACGCCTACGGCATCGTTGGTATTGGCCGGATTGCTCACCATAAAATCAGCAGCCCCGTTGGTGGCACTGTTCGTGCGCCCGAAGATGGCGGAGAAACCCGAGTTAGGGTTCATATTTTCAAAATGCGCCACACCAAAATTACCAACATCGGTTCCGTTGTACACAATGCGCAAAGCATTGCCATTGGGTGGAAGCGTAGAGAGCGTATCTACCTGCGGGTAGCGAATTTTGGCGGAACTTTCCCAGGCAGTACCATTCCAGATATATAATACCTTTTCATCATTGTCGTACAACAACAAACCCGCATCAGGGGCACCTAAGATCCCCGTCATGGCCGTGCGCTGTGCCGTAGTGAGGCGTGGCATCAGGGCCCCCTGGTTATTGGTGGGTGAACTCACATCCAGCGCTGCATTGGGGTTGGGTGTGGTAGTACCAACGCCTAAACTTTTATTTTGTGAGTAGGCAAGCGTTGTGAAAACAGACAACGTGAACAATAGAAGGTAGTTCTTCATGACAACAGGTTAGATAGATTAAAGCCCAAACGCTATTAAAATAGCGGAGGCAACCTCTCCGTTTTTGACATAAAATCCAATACCAAGGATCAGGTATTTTGTTTAAAAACTTACTGCTAGTCCGTAAAGTTACCAAACCGGATTGATTAGCTCTAATAATGAAATCTATCTTAAATATCATTTTGTGTAGGTCGCTCAAGGGCCGCTGGGCCCCGCCTGCCTGCGCGTAGCCGCTCCAGCAAAGGCAGGCACACTCGCTCAACGCTGTATTCTGTCCGCTCATTCCCATCCAGGCCAAAGATAGAATAAGGCGTTTCGCAAGTATGCTGATAGTTTAAACAGTGGAGTAACCAATTTTAAGACAATGAAGCTGTTATCTTAATTTAGTAGTAAGATTGCGGACTAGCAGTAAAAACTTTGTTTAGAGCTTTACTGCCTTTATCCTTCTGGAGAATAAAGAGGCGTATTAAAACGCGAAGCCGGCAACAGGCCCACATTGCTGGCTACGGTTACGGCCCGTATGGTGCTGGTCTCGTTGAGCTTGCGCAAAATATTCTTGCGGTGGGTTTGAACCGTGTGAAAACTGAGCCCTAACTCGTGGGCTATGCTTTTAGAGCTATGGCCTTGGGCCATTAAACTTAAAATCTGCTGTTCGCGAAAGGTTATCAGGGCTTTCATGGGTTACTGGGTTAGTTTATAGCTTCATGAACCTTCTGTTAAAAAGTACCCCACTGTAGGTAGAAAAAAATTTCTTCCTTATTATTACTTTATAATGGGTTACCAATGCCCTCCCCAAACATCAAATCTTGAGCTCGGAGTATTCAACCATTATTAACGAACTGAAACAAGGAGGCAGCCGCGCACTCGAAGCCGTGTACGTGCGCTACCGCCCGGAGTTTATCCAATGGTTGCAGGGGCGCCTGGGCTGTGAGGCAGAGCTGGCAAAAGATATTTACCAGCAAACCATCCTTACTTTTTATGAAAATGTGCAGAGCGGTAAGTTGGTAACGCTCACCAGCCAGGTAAAAACCTATCTGTTTAGTATCGGTAGAAATAAGTACTACGAAGCCGTGCGCGAGAAAGCCAAACAAGAAAAGGCCAAGGACTGGCAGGTGGAACACGACAGCGTGCCGGAAAGTCTGTTGCAATTGGTGGAAACCTGTTTAGAAAAATTGGGAGAACCCTGCCGCACCTTGTTGATGCAGTTTTATTTTCATAAGAGAAGTATGGAACAACTCACGGAGCTCTTTGCTTATAAGAATGTGGACACTGCGAAGAACCAGAAGTACAAATGCCTTGAACGATTACGAAAATTGGTTAAGTCTAACGGACAACTGATAGCTGACAACGAATAACTAGTTAATGGACAGTGGATAATTGACAATGGACAATTTTAAACGGACAGCTGACAACGGACAACTGACAATTAATAATGAACAACTAGGTACTAATAACCAGTAACGAATAACCTGTAACAACTAACTGATAACAACTAACAACCAACAGTGAACGACATCGACCTCATAGAACACTACCTGGACGGAAGCCTTTCTGCCACTGAACGCCTTGCTTTTGAAGAAAGAGTAAGCCGTGAGGCGGAGCTACGCGCGCAGGTGGAGGACATGAAGCTGATGCGGGAAGGAATTTTGCGTGCTTCCCGCAAGGAGGTACTTAAATCGTTGAAAGCATTAGAAGATACACTCCCCGCGGTGGAGGCTCCTGTTATTCCTTTGTGGCGCAACACCTGGTTACAAATAGCGGCTGGTATTTCTCTACTGGCTGTTTGTGCGTATCTGCTTTGGCCGCGCACACAAGAACCCGCACAGCTCTTTGCCGAACATTTTGAGCCTTATCCTAACATTATTATGCCCACTGTACGCGGTGTGGTGGAAAACGACAGCACGGTAAAGGCACAGGCTTTCCGCGCGTATGACCAACAGGAGTATGGTTTAGCGATTCAATTATTTGAGAAACTAAGTACACAGGATGAAGCTGTGCTTTTGTACTTGGGCAATAGTTATTTGGCGAGTGGCCAACCCGATAAGGCATTACCCCTATTAGAAAAAGTATTGAATGAGTACGATGTATTTGACGAACAAGCCGAATGGTATGTGGCGGTGAGTTATTTGAAACTGGAAGAAAGAGAGAAAGCGAGAGTGGCTTTGCAGAAAGTAGTAGCGCGGGAGAGTTCGTATAAATCAAAAGCCCAATTGATTTTAGATAAACTTAACTAAACCCAAATAACTATGAGAAAATTAATCTCACCCACCATTATGCTTCTACTTTGTAGTACAGTCTTTTTTCGATGCAATTCCCCTGCTGATAAATCAGACACCACAACCCAAAGCATAGACTCTGCTCAAATTGCTCAACTTGCTTTCCAACAAGGATTTCAGGCTGCCATTGATACCTTAAATGTAAATGGCGAGCGCGCAAGACAAGCTTTAATAAAGTATAGTACCACCCAAACGAACACACAGGGGCCTGTACATTTTACCGGAGAACCCCATTTTCACTCAGGTACGCAGATGACAGAATCCTCTGGTAATACTACAACATATAAAAGTGGAAACTTGGTGCTATTAGATGATGCAGCCAGCAATCACAAGGTTTTAGGGTATGCCGCTTTCGCTAATGTAAAAAGCAATGAACACAAGATTGAAGAGCAAGACGATTATCCGAGTACCGACCCGCCTCGTCCGCACAAGCACATAAAAGTAGATTTTGTTGATATTGAACCGCTCACAAAAGATGGCAGTCCCTATCTGGATTCAAACAGCAAGCCTCTTCGCATTCCAGTTACGTATAATTTGAAGGCAAGAAACTAGTTAGCGGTGTCTTTTGACGATAAATAGAATTACCGCCCCTGCAAGTAACAGTAATATCAGGTAAACAAGCCACTGATAATAAGCAACAGCATAATTGACTTTATGCTGTTGCTCTATCAAAAGAAAGGAAGCCCAATAGTAAGGATGGCTCGTGAAGGCATCGGCCGTTTGCAAATAGCTACGTTGAGCATTATTTAAACTTTTTGCAAAGGAGGTGGCGAAGTTGGGATGTAAACTATTGTAAAAATGACTGAGAACTTTTTGGGAGGAGGATTCCGGCACTTTAGCAAGACTAAATACAATATTGGAGCATCCCGCGAAAGAAAAGGATCGGGCTAGACTAAACATGCCTTCCCCTCCTTCAATTTCTCCTAGGCCAGTTTCACAAGAGGCGAGTACGACCAATTCGGCACTTAACAATTGATTCGATATTTCATGCGCGAATAGTTTATCCTGGTATGTAGTATCACCGGAGAAATTGAAATAACTCAATAAATGATTTTTTAAATCTGCATTTCCATGCAATCCAATATGGAGTAGTTGGTGCTTGAAGGCTTGTTGCAGCAATTCCTGCTTAGCAGACTTTGATAATGGTATTACACTGCTTGTAATTATCCCTTGCAAGGTCTGAGCATCTGCTGGAAGTGTTTGTTTATTTGAATTATTTGCCACAATTAAGGCCGATTCTAATTTGTGTCCAGGTAAGTTTTCTTTCAAAAGCCAGTTTTGTATAGAGAAGGCATAGCGTAAATCGATGGATTTTACAAGGTAGGATAGTTCACTGAAGGATTTGGCTTGTGTTGTTAAGGGCAATGCTGCGAAGCTTAGCTTGAGTAACTCTCCGTCAGGGATAATTAGTAGCGATTCACCCCTTTGCCCAAGCTCTTGAATTGAAGGTATAAGCGTGTGCAATAGGGCATTTCCTGTTTTGTGAAAAAACTCTACTTGTTGATTAACATCTGTGCCAAGGTCAGGCTGATGGGTAGTAATTTTTATAAAAGTATTTAATTGAGAATTGAATGTTTCATCTCTTTTAACCTTGTAGAGCCGAAACTCCTCAGATGAAATTTTCATTAAATAGACGCATGAAGAACCCCAAAAGTATTCCAGAATTGTGGTCTTGTTTTTTTTTAGTTTTCCTTTTAGAAACTCAACATTATAATTGCTCTCGACAACTTCATACGGGTTCAACTCGTTGATTCTTTTAAATTGAAATCTGGTCAAAGAGTCAGTGGCCTCTATTAGTTTAGCAAGTTCCATTTCTTTTTGTGGATCATTCTCCCGTAATGAAAGCTCTAGTGCTGTATAATACTTTCTTAGACGAGCTGAAGTTGCCACCTGTTCCAAGGCTTCATCACTCTCCTTCATTCTAATATTATTTTTTAGTTGATCGGTTAGTAGCAGTTGCTTGTAGCTATCGATGAAATAGAGAGATAAGTTCTCATAATAATTATCTCCACTCAAAACGTGTAGTTGGTACAAGCAATCGATAGTAGCCTCTACTACAACAAATTGCTTTTTCTTTAATGCTAATCTTGAATTTTCAAGTTGGAAGTATGCATCAAAATTTTTGTAAACTGTGTCGGCTTTCAGAAGAGCATTAAGTGTTCTGGAAAGTGCATCTTTATCTTTGGGGGTAGCATCAGAGATGTCTTTTAACGTCAGTGCTTTGCTGGCTTGAAGAAAATACAGGTTCTGATCTGGAAAGCCTGAAGTGGTTATTTGTGAATTGAACTTTCTTTTACCAACCCTTTCTTCAGCTCTTTCAAAATAAATCAGAGCCTGCTCAAAGTCTTTTTTGTACCGATACATTTCAGCAATGTGCATCAATACATCTGCCGTTTTGATACTGTTAGTTCCATAGATACTTTCTCGAATGCGCAAGGCTTGCTCATAGTATGCCAGAGTAAGACCGTCTTGTTTCATCACCAGACTGAGCTCGCCTAAGTTTAAATAAGCGTAAGCCGCCTCCGCAGGGTTAATTGTCTCCGACTGAGCTATTTGCTGAAAGAGTTGATCGGAAGTTTTAAAATTGCCTTTCAGGTAAAAGAATGAGCCAAGATTGTTTTGAAATTTTAGTTTATGGAAAGTATCTTTTTGTAGGGCTGCTTCAGAAATGGCTCTTTTAAAATACTCTTCTCCCGTTTTTAAATTTCCTTTAAGTGCAAAGTATATCCCTAACAGGTTATAGCATTCGGCTTTTTGTTTATTGCTAATGTCCTTTAGATTTAGTGCCTTTGTTGTCAAAATATAAATGTTGTCAAGATCTTGTGTACGTAGGGCAACTTGTGCTTTTGTTAATACAACTTTTGGTATATGAACTGATAAGTAAGTGTCTCTAGAGAATAGTTCAACAGCACTATCTAAATCAATAGAAGCCAGATCGTGTATTTCTAATCCCTCTGTGAGGACTAATCCGAGATAGTACTTGCAATGCGCCCGTAATTGCGTTGAGCCTTGCAGTTTAATAAGTCTCTCCTGAAGAGTAACAAGGGCGAGGTAAGCCTCATTGTACTTAAATTTTTTCAGGCTGACAACAGCACGTAATAGCTCACCATATTCGATTACTAGTGGGTCTTGCTCTTTTTTCAATCCAACCTCTAAAGCCTTCAAAATTTCAGTACCCTCAATTACTTTGTCATCATCAAGTAATACATGACTTTTAATAAGAAGCTCTAAATGTTTAGAGGGGGATTGTTCAACTGCATAAGTAAGTGATGAAAAGAAGAGCCCACTAATCAGCAGATATAATTTACTTTTGATTTGCATCCGTTCGAAGTACTTGAAATACTAATGGAGGTGTTTGATAAATATAAGCATTCTGAAGGCTAATGTTATTTCCACGAATCTCATTCAGAAAAGTAGCTCTATTGTGAATGAAAATCCAGATGAAAAAATTATCTTTATATAAACAAAACCCATTAAACTTATGAAATCATTAATAAGTCCTATGGTTGTGGTGTTAGGTCTGCTCATTGTAGCGGCCTTTACATCTAAAGATGAGAATATTGAAAAAATTAAAAAGGAAGCGTATCAGCGAGGCTTTGAAGAGGGTTCACGTGCTCTTCAGAGTCAATTAATGAGTAAAGAAGATTTAGAGACATTTTTAGACATCAGAACGTATGCTCATACACATACATTAAATGGTGAGGTTATT
>LNFM01010046.1_pt1 | contig 13506 bp, 13 predicted proteins | sample 596031 | NCBI WGS metagenome assembly LNFM01 (sample SAMN04254537, study PRJNA301005) | activated carbon metagenome | isolation source: dual media filters at the Ann Arbor, Michigan drinking water treatment plant | place: USA: Ann Arbor
GCTACGGCATGATCCTGTTCATCGCCTCGGAAGTGCTGTTCTTCGCCGCCTTCTTCTGGGCCTTCTTCGACGCCTCGCTCTATCCCAACTCGCCAGAGATGCCGGTGCGGGCCGAAGCCACTGGCGGCGTCTGGCCGCCCAAGGGCACCAGCATCATCGCGCCGTTCGATCTGCCGCTGATGAACACGCTGATCCTGCTGCTCTCGGGCACCACGGTGACGTGGGCGCACCACGCCATCGTCGAGGGCAATAATCGCGACGCCGTGCGCGGCCTGTTGCTCACGGTCGTGCTGGGCGTCTGCTTCACGAGCGTTCAGCTCTACGAATACGTGCACGCCCCGTTCACTTTCACGGAGAACATCTATTCGTCGACCTTCTTCATGGCGACCGGCTTCCACGGCTTCCATGTTTTCGTCGGCACGACCTTCCTGCTGGTCTGCCTTTTCCGTGCGCAGGCGGGTCAGTTCAAGCCCAAGCAGCATTTCGGCTTCGAGGCCGCCGCCTGGTACTGGCACTTCGTCGACGTGGTGTGGCTGTTCCTGTTCTTCTGCATCTACTGGTGGGGCGCCGGCAAGGCGCCGATCGCGCTGCACTGATCGCACCAATCGGACTATCGTTGGAACCGCCGGGCGCTCCCCGGCGGTTCGCCTTTTTGGGAGCCTCGACGAGATGATCAGGTTGAGACCGGCCCTGTGGCCAACGCTCATTTCACTGCCGATTCTCGTGCTCTCGCTGACGCTGGGCGTCTGGCAGCTCGAACGCCGCGAATGGAAGCGCGACATCCTGGATCGCATGGCCGCGAACCAGGCGGCGGCGCCGATCTCGCTCGACGAGCTGCTCAAGGGCGATCCGCTGCGCCATGAATACGGGCGCGTGAAGGTCGCGGGCACCTTCGAGCACGGCAAGGAATTCCATCTCGCCGCCCGCAGCCTCAAGAACAAGGTCGGCCTCCAGGTCGTGACGCCGCTCAAGACCGACGACGGGCGGATCGTGCTGTTCGATCGCGGCTGGATCCCGTCGGAGAAGAAGGAACCGTCGAAGCGTGCCGAAGGCCAGACAGCCGGCCGCGTTGAACTCACGGGCATCGTCCGCCGTTCGCAGATCAGGGGCCGGTTCGTGCCGGACAACGCGCCGGACAAGAACGTCTGGTTTCAGGTCGACGTGCCGCTGATGCGCCAACTTGCCGGCGCGCCACCGGATGCCAGGCTCGACAGGTTCTTCCTCGACGCTGACGCCGCGCCCAACCCAGGCGGCGCGCCGGTCGGCGGCCAGACACGCCTCGACATTCCCAACGATCATTTGCAGTACGCCCTCACCTGGTTCCTGATCGCGCTGGCGCTGGCCGGCGTCTATCTCGCCTATCACTGGGAGAACGGCAGGCTCGATGTCGCCGGCCGGACCAAGCGGAAACCATGACCGCGCCCCAGGCCGCCTCCAGGATCAGCAACGATCCTTACGCCGAGCTGGAGCGGCGGTTCGCACGGCTGAGCGCCGTCAACCGCGCCGGCGCGATCCTGAGCTGGGACCGATCGACCATGATGCCGGGCGGCGCCAGCGAGGACCGCGCCGACCAGCTGGCGACACTGAATGTCATCGCCCACGAGATGATCACGGCGCCCGACATGGCCGATCTGCTGGCACGGGCGGAGGAGGGCCGGGCCTCGCTCAGTCGCTGGCAGGCGGCCAACCTGCGCGAGATGCGCCGGTCCTGGGTGCACGAGAATGCCTTGCCCGGCGATCTCGTCGAGGCCCGTGTCCGCGCCACTTCGGCGTGCGAGCACGTCTGGCGCGAGGCGCGGAAGAACGCGGACTTCAAATCTCTGCTGCCGACCTTGCAGGAGGTGCTGACCCTGATGCGCCGCGTCGGCGAGGCGAAAGCGGCGGCGCTGGGCACCACGCTCTACGATGCGCTGCTCGACGAGTTCGAGCCGGGCGGCCGGTCCGCCCGAATCGATACCCTGTTCGACGAGTTGCGCGCCTTCCTGCCGGACCTGCTCGGCCGCGTGATCGAACGCCAGAGGAGCGAGCCCGCGCCGCTCGCCCTCGATGGGCCGTTTCCGATAGAAGCCCAGCGCAGGCTGGGCGAAGAGATGATCAGGGTCATCGGCTTCGACTTCCATCATGGCCGGCTCGACGTCTCGGCCCATCCCTTCACCGGCGGCACCGCCGACGACGTGCGCATCACCACGCGCTACGACGAGGCCGACTTCGCGCGTTCGCTGATGGGCACCTTGCACGAGACCGGCCATGGGCTCTACGAGGCCGGCCTGCCGCGCGAGTGGCGGCGCCAGCCCGTCGGCAACGCCCGCGGCATGGTGCTGCACGAGAGCCAGTCGCTGCTGATGGAGATGCAGGCCTGCCGCGGCCGCCCCTTCATCGACTTCGCAGCACCTCGCATGCGCGCGGCCTTCGGCAGGCAGGGCCCGGCCTGGACCGAAGACAACATCCACCGCCTCTACACGCGCGTGGCGCCGGGCTTCATCCGGGTCGATGCCGACGAGGTCACCTATCCGCTGCACGTCATGCTGCGCTACCGGCTGGAGCGCGCGATACTGGCGGGCGATTTGGCGCTGGCCGACCTGCCGGGCGCCTGGAACGACGGCATGCGCGACTTGCTGGGGGTCGTGCCGCCCGACGATGCGCTCGGCTGCCTGCAGGACATCCATTGGCCGGATGGCGGCTGGGGTTATTTCCCGACCTACACATTGGGCGCCTTGGCAGCGGCCCAGCTTTTCGCTGCCGCGTGCCAGGCCGTCCCCGGCCTGCTCGAAGCCGTCGGAAAGGGCGATTTTGGCCTCTTGCTGGGCTGGCTGCGGACCAATGTGCATGCCCAGGGCTCGATTTCCGGGACCGACGAGATCCTGACAGCCGCAACGGGAGCCCCGCTGGGTGTTGCGGCCTTTCAGGCGCATCTGGAAAGCCGGTACCTCCCGGCGTAAGAGAGAACCATGCTCGACCTCCGTCCCAACTGCGAATGCTGCGACAAGGACCTGCCCAACGGCGCGTCCGACGCCCTCATCTGCACCTACGAGTGCACCTTCTGCGCCGACTGCGCGCGAACCCGGCTGGGTGGCTTCTGCCCGAACTGCGGCGGCGACCTGGTCAAGCGGCCGACCCGGCCCGAGCGGATGCTGGCCAAGCATCCCGCTTCGACCAAGCGCGTCCGCAAGGACCACGAGGCCTGTCGCCAGGTCGCGTAACCGGGAGTCAGTACTTGCGCTACATCAGCACCCGCCACGGCTCGCAGGGGGAACCCGCGCCGCTCGGCTTCGAGGACATCATGCTCGCGGGCCTCGCCCGCGACGGCGGCCTCTATCTGCCGGCCGAGTGGCCGCAATTCTCAACGGCCGAGATCGCGTCTCTCAAGGGGCTGGACTACAACGAGCTCGCCTTCCGCATCATGCGGCCCTTCATCGGCGATACTTTCGACGAGGCCACCTTCCGCCGTCTGATCGGCGAGGCCTATGCCTCGTTCGAGACGCCCGAGGTGGCGCCCGTGAAGCCGCTGGGCGATTCAGGCATGCATCTGATGGAGCTGTTCCACGGGCCGACCCTCGCCTTCAAGGACGTGGCGCTGCAGCTTCTCGGCCGCATGCTCGACCACACGCTCACCCGCCGCAGCCAGCACGCCACCATCGTCGGCGCCACGTCGGGCGACACCGGATCGGCCGCCATCGAAGCGGTGCGCGACCGCAAGACGATCGACATCTTCATGCTGTTCCCCAAGGGGCGCGTGAGCGAGGTCCAGCGCCGGCAGATGACGACGGTGTCGGCGCCCAACGTCCACAATATCGCGGTGCAGGGGACGTTCGACGACTGCCAGGACCTCGCCAAGGCCTGCTTCAACGACCTCGCCTTCCGCGACCGGCACGCGCTGACGGCGGTGAACTCGATCAACTTCGCCCGCGTGATGGCGCAAATCGTCTACTATTTCTGGGCCGCCCTGAAGCTCGGCGCGCCTGAGCGGCCGGTGGCGTTCACGGTGCCCAGCGGCAACTTCGGCAACGTCTATGCAGGCTATGCCGCCAGGCAGATGGGCCTGCCGATCTCGCACTTCGTGGTCGGCACCAACAGCAACGACATCCTGGCGCGCTTTTTCGAGAGCGGCAGCATGACGATGACGGAGGTCGTGCCGACGTTCAGCCCGAGCATGGACATCCAGATTTCCAGCAATTTCGAACGTCTGCTGTTCGACCTCTACGACCGCAACGGCAAGACCCTGGCCGATGCCATGGCTGCCTTCCGCGGCACCGGTACGCTAAAAGTCGGGGCCAATGCGCTGACGGGCGTGCGTGCGCTGTTCGACGCCGGCCGCATCGACGAACCCGGCACCCTGGCCGCCATCGCCGACTGCCGCCACCGCTTCGGCGAAACCATCGATCCGCATACGGCGGTGGGCTATGCTGCTGCCCAGCAGCACCGCCGCGATCCCGCCATTCCCATGGTCGTGCTGGCGACGGCGCATCCCGCCAAGTTTCCCGACGCCGTCGAGAAAGCAACCGGCGTGCGGCCGCCGCTCCCGGCGCGCCTCGGCGATCTGATGGATCGCGCGGAGCGGGTCGACGGCCTGCGCAACGACATCGATGAATTGAAAGCCATGATCGACGAACGCGGGATGGCAGCCGCACCCGCGACACGGAGCAAGGTTCGCACATGAGCGGAGTCAAGGTCACCACGCTGGGCAACGGCCTGCGCATCGCGGTCGACGAGATGCCGGAAGTCGAATCGGCCTCGCTCGGCATCTGGGTCTCCTGCGGCACGCGCCACGAAAGCGCCGAGCTGAACGGCATGGCCCACATGCTCGAGCACATGGCCTTCAAGGGCACCAAGACCCGCAGCGCCCGCGCCATCGCCGAGGAGATCGAGAACGTCGGCGGCAGCCTCAACGCCTACACCGGGCGCGAGATCACGGCCTATCACGCGTCGGTCCTCAAGGAGGACGTGGCGCTGGGCGTCGAGATGGTCTCCGACATCCTTCGCAACTCGGTGTTCGACCCCGACGAGCTGCAGCGCGAGCGCGGCGTCATTCTCCAGGAGATCGGCCAGGCGCTCGACACGCCCGACGACCTGATCTTCGACCAGTTCCAGGAAACCGCGTTGCCTGGCCAGCCGCTCGGTCGCCCGGTGCTGGGCACCGCCGACTCGGTCGAGGCGATCGGTCGCGACGATCTCTTCGCCTTCCTCGCCCGCCACTACACCGCCTCGAACATGGTCCTGTCGGCGGCGGGTCGGGTCGAGCACGACCAGATCGTCGATCTCGCCGAGAAGCATTTCGGGTCGGTGCCGCGTACGCCCGCCAACGCGATCGTCCCGACGGCGCTGCGCTATGTCGGCGGCGACGGGCGCGAGACCCGCGTGCTCGAGCAGGCGCATCTCGTGCTGGGCTGCGAAGGCATCGGCTATCGCGATCCCGACTATTTCGCTCTTGCCATCTATTCGACCCTATTCGGCGGCGGCATGTCCTCGCGCCTGTTCCAGCGCATCCGCGAGGAGCGGGGTCTGGTCTACGGTATCCACTGCTTCAACACCGCCTATGCCGACGGCGGCCTGTTCGGCATCTATGCCGGCACCGGCGAGGACGACCTCGCCGAGCTGGTGCCGGCGGTGTGCGAGGAGTTCGTCGGTGTCGCCGATACGCTCGCCGAGCAGGAGTTGGTGCGCGCCCGCAACCAGATCAAGGCCGGCACGCTGATGGCGCTGGAATCGAGCGGTGCGCGCTGCGAGCAGGCAGCGCGCCACCTGATCGTCCACGGCCGGCCCATTCCCTACGCCGAGATCGTAGCGCGCATCGAGGTGGTCGACCAGGACGCCGTGCGCCGCGTCGCACGCCGCCTGCTCGAGGGCGAACTGACCCTGGCCGCCCTCGGCCCGATCGACGCCCTAGAGAGCATAGACAAGATCGCCGCCAGGCTGGCGGCATGAGTTTAGCGACTCATTTGGAATCAGGCTCCTCTCCCCCTTGGGGCGAGGAACATGAAAGGAAGCTAACCGGCGCCCCGATGACTTAATGCTGCTCATCGCCGCGGGCGGCGGCGGGCACGGCCGTGGTGCTGCGGGCGCCGCTGATCAGGCCGTTTGTCGGTGTTGCCGCTGGGTTGCGCGGCGGCACGCCGATGGAGGCGCGCTCGATGACCTTCTTCACCTCGGCGCTGCGGCGAACGAGGTTGTAGCGCAGGCCGGTATAGAGGTTCACCGGGAACGGCATGTCGGCGTTGAAGTCGATGATCAGCACGACCCGGGTTTCCTTGGTCTGGTTCTTTACCCAGTGCTCGCGCGTGTCGTCGAACACCAGCGGCTCGCCTTCCTTCCAGAAGAAGTGGTGGCCGCCGATCTCGATCCAGCATTTCTCCGGCTCGGTGGGCACGATCAGCGGATAGTGGAAGCGGACCACTCCGGCGGCCGAGCCGCGATGGGGCTCGATCTCGGCGAAGCCGTGCAGGATGCTGAAAAGGGCGGTGTGGACGCCGGGGATCTTGTCGATCGCCGCCATCGTGTCGGGCACCGCGGCCGCGTTTCCTTTGACCTCATGGCCCCATAGCTTGAGCAGGAACGTGCGCCAAGCGCGGCCCGGCACGTAGAGGTCGCGCGGATGGACCTCGTGCAGCGCCGGGATTTCCTCGTGATGGCTCAGCAGATAGTTGAGATCGGCCTTGATCTTGTCGTGGCTCTTCTTGAGTTCGGCCAGGATGGGGAACGACCGCATGGCGTCCTCGCCGGACAGCGGCAGCTTGGGCATCCGGCGCACGATCATGTCCGAGAGCTTGAGATTGAAGTTCTCGAGCGGCTGCTGCGGCACCCAGATGTTCTTGGTCAAGTAGAAGCGGCCCTTCTGGCCGACGCCCTGCGCAGACTCATTTGCCATGGTCGAGATCCTGAAAGAATGAAACCCGGTACGCGTACATACTCCGATTTGCCTTTCCAAGTCGGGACTATTGACGTTCCAGCCGCGGCTGACAGTCTCAATTTCCTACGTCAAGCCTCGGAAAACATGTAACAATTCTAAACCTGCGCTACACTGGCTGCCAAGATGTTCCGTTTCGCCGATGTTCCTATGTCCCTGTCGGGGATGACCCGGATCTCCGGCCGGCGCGTCTTCCTGCGCGCCCCGAGCATGGACGACTGGGCCGAATGGGCCGAACTGCGGGCCCGCAGCCGGGCTTTTCTCACGCCGTGGGAGCCGACCTGGCCCGAGGATTCGCTGGGACGCGACCATTTTCGCCGCCGGCTGCGCCAGCAGGTGCGTGAATGGCGGGCGGGCGAGGCCTACGGGCTGTTCGTCTTTACCAACGACGCCCGCCGGCTGGTGGGTGGCATCAACCTCAGCAACGTGCGGCGCGGCGTCGCCCAGGCCGCCGCGGTCGGCTACTGGATGGGTCTACCCTACGCCGGCCAGGGCCTGATGACCGACGCCTTGCGCGCCGCCCTGCCGTTCGTGTTCGATGAACTCCGCCTGCACCGCCTCGAGGCGGCCTGCCTGCCGCACAACGAGCCCTCCAAGAGCGTGCTGGCCAAGGTCGGTTTCCACGAGGAGGGGCTGGCGCGCCAGTATCTGCGCATCAACGGCCAATGGGCCGACCATCTGCTGTTCGCCCTGCTGCGCGCCGACTACGATCAGCTCCTGAGGACGACCCGTTGACGGGAGAAGGCGATGAGATTGGGGGGTGCGCTTGGACTCCTTCTTGCGGTGCTGTTCGTGGCGCCGGCACAGGCATGGCCTGACAAGCCGATCCGGTTCGTCGTCAGCTTCGCACCGGGCACCGCCACCGACAATCTCGCGCGCGTGCTGGCGGACGCCCTGACGCAGTCGCTCGGCCAGCCGATCGTGATCGACAACAAGCCCGGCGCCCAAGGCTCGATCGGTGCCAATCAGGTCGCCAGGGCCGCACCCGACGGCTACACCATCCTCATCGGTTCGGCGACCACGCAGGCCGCCGCCGCCTCTTTGCTCAAGACCATCCCTTACGATCCAGTGAAGGATTTCGCGCCGGTCACCCGCCTCGGCCACATTGCGCAGGTTCTGGTCGTCAAGGGCGACTCTCCCTACAAGGACGTGGCCGCGCTGATCGCCGCCGCCCGTGCCCAGCCCGGCAAGCTCAACTACGGCCAGGGCTCGAGCGGCAACCTGCTGCCGTCGGCCACCCTGGCGAAGCGGCTCGGCCTTGATGTCGTGCGGGTCAACTACCGCAGCCCGCCGCAGGCCATGGCCGAGGTGCTGAGCGGCCAGGTCCAGTTCATGTTCATCGACCTCTCGGCGGCACTGGGCCAGATCCGGGCGGGCGCGCTCCGGCCGCTCGCCGTCAGCTCTGCCGCTCCGAGCGCGCTGCTGCCCGGCGTGCCGCCGATTTCCGATACGCTTAAAGGTTTCGAGCTGCTGACCTGGTTCGCCATGTATGCGCCCGCAGGCACGCCGGCCGCTGTCATCGATACCCTGAACGCCGCCACGCGCAAGGCGCTGGCCGATCCCGCCGTCGGCCGCAAGCTGGCCGACATGGGTTTCGAAATGTATGCCAGCACGCCGGCCGAACTGGCCGCGTTCACGGCCGCCGAGGTCGCGAAGTGGAGGGCTCTGGTCGCCGAGACGGGCATCGAGCAGGAGTAGGGCATGCGCAATCTCACCCCCGACACGATCAGCGCCGCCTTCGCCGACTATGCGAAGACTGCGCCGTCGACTCGCACGCGCGACCTGCTGGTCGGCCTCGCCAGCCATCTCCACGCCTTCGTGCGTGAGAACAAGGTCACCCAGGCGGAGTGGGGGGCGGCGATCGACGCACTGACGCGGGCGACACGGTTCACCGACGACAAGCGCAACGAATACATCCTGTTCTCCGACCTGCTGGGCGTGTCCTCGCTGGTCGACATGGTGAACGCCGACCGCGGCGGCACGGCATCCTCGGTGCTGGGGCCGTTCCACATCGAAGGCGCCCCCGACCTCGCCAACGGCGGCGACCTGTGGCGCGGCCAGGTGGGCGAGCCGCTGGTGGTGAGCGGCCGTGTCGCCGACCGGAACGGGGTGCCCGTCCAGGGCACGGTGCTGGCGCTGTGGCAGAACGCCGGCAACGGCCTCTATGCCCAGCAGGATCCCGACCAGCCGCCGACCAACTATCACGCCCGGCTGAAGGTCGCGGACGACGGCACCTTCGCCTTCTCGACGGTGCGACCGGTGCCCTACAAGGTTCCCGAGGACGGCCCCGCCGGCGACATGATGCGCGTCCTGGGGCGCGATGCCTGGCGCCCGGCCCATCTTCACATGATCGTCCAGGCGCCCGGCCGTCGGCCGCTGATCACCGAGCTCTTCCCCGAGGACGACCCTTACCTCGACCGCGACGCAGTGTTCGGCGTGCGCGCCGGTCTCGTGCTGCCGTTCCGCAAGGTCGCCGACCGCAAGGCTTTGCCCGCCAACCTCGCGGCGCGCGATACGCTGCCGCTGCCGGTGTGGACGGCCACGATCGACCTCGTTCTAACCTAGGGCCGATGCCGCTCGTCTGCGTCCGCGGCGTCTCCAAGGTCTTTGCCAACGGGGTCCAGGCTCTGGACGGGGCGTCGCTCGACGTCGGGCAGGGCGAATTCCTGAGCGTGCTGGGCCCGTCGGGCTGCGGCAAGTCCACCCTGTTGCGCCTCATTGCCGGGCTCACGCCGCCGAGCGCCGGCACGATCGAATGGCCTGCGGGCAAGCCCGATCTCGGCTTCGTCTTCCAGGAGCCGACCTTGATGCCGTGGGCCACCGCGCTCGCCAATGTCGCGCTGCCGCTCAAGCTCAGCGGCGTGGCGCGCAGCGAACGCGAGACGCGGGCGGCTGAAGCGCTCGTTCATGTCGGTCTCGCGGGTTTCGAGCACACCTGGCCGCGCGAGCTGTCGGGCGGCATGAAGATGCGGGTGTCGATCGCGCGGGCGCTGGTCACCGGGCCGAAGCTCCTGCTGATGGACGAGCCCTTCGCCGCCCTCGACGAGATCACGCGCCGCCGTCTCAACACCGACCTGCTGGAGCTGTGGCAACGCACGCGCTTCACGGCGGTGTTCGTGACCCACTCGGTGTTCGAATCGGTGTTCCTGTCGCAGCGCATCGCCGTGATGAGCCAGCGGCCGGGCCGCGTGCTGTCGGAGCTCGCCATTCCAGTGCCTTATCCGCGCACCGAAGCCTTCGGCACTTCGGCCGAGTATGCCGCCCTCTGCCGGCTGGCCTCTGCGCAGCTTTCCGAAGCGATGGCGGCAGCGTGAGCGCCCGCTTCATTGCGCCGGCAGTCATGGGCCTCGTCATGCTGGTCCTGTGGGAAGCCGTCGTGCGGCTGGCGGAGATTCCGCCTTACGTACTGCCGGGACCGCTGGTGGTCGCGCGGACCCTGATTGCCGACTGGGCCACGCTCGCGCCCGCGCTCTGGGTGACGCTCACCATCACCCTGGAGGCGCTCGCCGCCGCCGTCATTGTCGGTGTTCTACTGGCGGTGCTGTTCTCGCTGTCGCGCTGGGTCGAGCTGTCGCTCTTTCCCTATGCCATCATCCTGCAGGTGACGCCGATCGTGGCGATCGCGCCCCTGATCATCGCCTGGGCCAACGACGTCGACCTTTCGCTGCTGATCTGCGCCTGGCTGGTGGCGTTCTTCCCCATCCTGTCCAACACCATCCTCGGGCTGCGCTCGGTCGACCACAACCTGCTGGCGCTGTTCGAACTCTACGGCGCCGGCCGCTGGCGGACCCTGATCCATCTCCGGCTGCCGGCGGCCCTGCCGTATTTCCTGGGGGGCTTGCGCATTTCCGGCGGCCTGGCGCTGATCGGCGCCGTGGTGGCGGAGTTCGTGGCCGGTACCGGCGGCAGCGCCTCGGGACTCGCTTACCGCATCCTCGAAGCGGGCTACCAACTCAGGATCCCCCGCATGTTCGCGGCCCTGGTGCTGATCTCGGCGGCCGGTATCGCGATCCATCTGCTGCTGTCATTGCTCTCGCACCTGCTGCTGCGGCACTGGCACGAGAGCGCGCTGAGCGAAGAATAATTGCAAGTTCAGCAGTTTTCTGCGGGTAATTTCGATAGGCTGGCGCGAGGACCCCGTCGGCCTTTTCCATTTCGGCACGACCCCTCGCGGCACGCCCGCGGGACAGGCGCTCAGCCCCGGGTGCAGCTGCCGCGGCTCCTGAGCCGCGGTCAGTCCCAACAGCGGCCCCGTCTCAACGCAACGCCGAATAACGACGTCCGAACAGACACTTATACGACGCCTGGGCACAGGCGCGCGGGGGCAGGTACGAACGATGAAATCCGGAAGTCGCGTAAAAGCTTACGGAATAAGGCTTATCCCGAAGTCTGGCCCAACTCGAGGCACAACATTGGGCTCATTCACGTGGGCCCGGGGAACGGGCCAAAAGCCCGGAGACATTGGCCTTCCGGCGTGCTGAGGGCTGAAATTCCCTTGCAAGCTTTTGCCACAATCGGGCGCCAGATGCGCTTGGCAATTTTGACGGCAAAGAGCGAGGCGGCATGTTCGACGCGAAGCGGTTGATGGATCAGTTTCTTGGCGGACAGGGTGGCCAAGGTGGTGGTGATTTCCTGCGCGGCGCCGGCGGCGGCGCGCTGGCGGGCGGCCTCGCGGCCCTCGTGCTCGGCACCAAGACCGGCCGCAAGCTGGGCGGCGAGGCGCTGAAGTTGGGCGGCATGGCGGCCGTCGGCGCGCTTGCCTACAAGGCCTATCGCGACTGGCAGGCCGGCAAGCAGGCCGCGCCCGCGACCGCCCAGCCCTCGCAACCGCCCGTGCCGATGCTGCCGGCGCCGAGCGGCACGCCGTTCAATCCATCGAGCGAGGCCGGCCAGCAGACGCTGGCGCGCCACCTGTTGCGCGCCATGATCGCCGCGGCCAAGGCCGATGGCCATGTCGATGCCCAGGAGCAGGCGCGCATCTTTGCCGAGATGGACAAGCTGCCGCTGTCGGCCGGCGACAAGGCCTTCGTGATGGACGAGCTGCGCGCCAAGCTCGATGTCGATGCCGTGGCGGCAGACGCGGCGACGCCGGAGGAGGCGGCAGAGATCTATGCCGCCTCGCTGCTCGCGATCGATGTCGATAACGCCGCCGAGCGCGGTTATCTCGCGATGCTGGCGGCGCGGCTCAACCTCGACGAGGGGCTGGTCGCCCACCTGCACGGCAACGTCGCCGCCGCGACGGGCAAGAGCGTGCCGATCGCCGCCTGAACGGCTTACCGCCGCGCTGCTCTCGCAAGAAAGAACGAACCCATTGCGACGCCGGTGGCGAGCAACAGGTATCCCACGGCGTAGGACTGGGTGAGGGCGAGCACACCGCGGAACAGCAGCGGCGAGAGCAGCGCGCCGCCGAAGACGAAGAGCTGCGTGGCGCCGGTGAACTCGGCGGCCCGGCCGGGCGGAGCGCGCGCCGCACTCTCGGCCAGGAACACGCCGTTCCAGCCGACGGCGGTGCCGCCCAGGATCGTGAAGACGAGGTAGACGGCGCCGGCCGGCCAGTCCGGCGTCGAGAAGGCCATGGTCGAGGCCACCACGGCGACGATGGCGCCGATGCCGGCCAGCACCGCCGAGGGGCGGCGCAGCATGTCGGCCACCGCGCCCCAGAAGATGCGTCCGAGCGCGCCCGCAACCGTCGCCGCCGACAGCAGCGCGCCCGCCAGCACGTACGACATTTTCAGGCCGTCGACGGCATAGACGACAGTGAAGTTCACCACGATCGCCTGGGTCGCCGAAAACAGCATGCCTATGAAGCACATCGGCCGCAGGATCGGGTCGCGCCAGGCGAGCCGCAGCGGCTCGAAGATCTCGGCGGCGCTGGGCAGCAGCCGGCCCGAGACGGTCGACGTGCGTTCGTCGTCGTAGAGCGGACGCAGCGGTTGGATGGCGAGCGCCGTGATCAGCGAAGTCACGCCGACCGAGGCCGCCGCCCATCGCCAGCCGTGGTCGAGGGCCAGGCTCGGCAGCACGGCGCCGCAGAGGGCGAAGCCCACGGGCACACCACTCTGCTTCAGCGAGAAGGTGATGTTGGCCAGGCGCCGCGGCGACACCCGCGCCAGGATGTGGGAACTCGCGATCGTGAGCGGGCCCGAGCCCAAGCCGACGACCAGTGCCGAGAGGGCCGCGAAGCCGACGCCGCCGGCGGCAAAGATGAAGGAACCGACGGCTGCGATCGACAGGCCGATCTGGATGAAGCGAATGGGCCCGGTGCGGCGGCTGATGGCGCCGCCGCCCAGGGTCGAGAGCATGGCGGCGAGATAAACCAGCGAGACGTAGTAGGCGACGTCGGCGGCCTCGACGCCGAGGTCGGGCGCTGCTGCCGGCGCCAGTACCGACGCCTGGTTGAAGGCCAGGGTCGCCATGACCTGCACCAGTGTGAGCGAGACAAGGGCGATCAGGTAGCGACGCAGGTCGGTCGGCGCGGCGGACATTCTCGCCTTGGCGGTCTATCTCAGGCCGGCGAGAAAGCTCTGGATCAACGGTTGCCAGATGGGCGCGCCGCTGTCGCTGCCGGCCAGGCTGTGGCCGTCGCGGCCGAACGCTCCGACCGG
>LNFM01010047.1_pt1 | contig 13505 bp, 12 predicted proteins | sample 596031 | NCBI WGS metagenome assembly LNFM01 (sample SAMN04254537, study PRJNA301005) | activated carbon metagenome | isolation source: dual media filters at the Ann Arbor, Michigan drinking water treatment plant | place: USA: Ann Arbor
TGCTGGTGTTGCTGGCCAGGATGGCGCCGGGCTTCATCACCTCGTCCAGCGTCTTGAAGACCTTTTCCTTGACGCCCATCTCCTCGAACACCGCCTCGATCACCAGGTCGGCCTGCGCGATGTCGGCGTAGTTCATGGTCGTGCTCAGGAGCGCCATGCGCGCGTCGAGCTTGTCCTGCTTGAGCTTGCCCTTCTTGACCTGGGCATCGTAGTTCTTCTTGATGGTGGCCACGCCGCGGTCCAGCGCTTCCTGCTTCATCTCGAGCATCACCACCGGAATGCCGGCGTTGAGGAAGTTCATCGTGATGCCGCCGCCCATGGTGCCGGCGCCGATGACAGCCACGGCCTTGATGTCGCGCTTGGGCGTGTCTTCCGGCACGTCGGGAATCTTGCTCGCGGCGCGTTCGCCGAAGAAGGCATGGCGCAGGGCCTTGCATTCGGGCGTGAGCATCAGCGCCAGGAAGATCTCGCGCTCGGTCTGCATGCCGACATCGAACTTCTGCTTCACCGCGGCTTCCACGGCGTCCACGCACTTCACCGGCGCCGGGAAGTTCTTCGCCATGCCCCTGACCATGTTGCGCGCGAAGCCGAAATAGGCGTCGGGGTCGGGGTGGCTGATCTTCAGGTCGCGCACACGCGGGTAGGGCCCGGGCTTGGCGGCGGCTTCGGCCGCAAAGGACAGCGCGCCCGCGAGAAGATCACCTTCGATGAGCTTGTCGAACAGCTTCTGGCCCGGCAGGCTGGCGAGCACTTCGCTCTTCACCGGCTCGCCGCTGACGATCATGTTGAGTGCAGTCTCCACATCCAGCACACGCGGCAGGCGCTGCGTGCCACCGGCGCCGGGAATGAGGCCGATCTTGACTTCGGGCAGCGCCACGCTCGTGCCAGGTGCCGCCACGCGGTAGTGCGCGCCCAGGGCGAGTTCCAGCCCGCCGCCCATGCACACGCTGTGCACCGCGGCCACCACGGGCTTGGCGCAGTCTTCCAGCAGCTTGATCAGGCTCAGCAGGTTGGGCTCGGCAACGGATTTCGGCGAACCGAATTCCTTGATGTCGGCACCGCCGGAAAACGCCTTGCCGGCGCCAGTGACGACGATGGCCTTGACGGCCGCATCGGCCACCGCGCGGTCCACGCCCTGGGCCAGTTGCATGCGGGTCTCGAATCCCAGGCCGTTGACCGGCGGGTTATCGAGGGTGAGCACGGCCACATTGCCGCGAACTTCGTACTGGGCGCCCATGCTGGCTCCTTCCGGCTGAAATAGAACGGTCGTTCGATTCTAGGTGTCACACTTCGCGGCGCGATGTCGCAGCAGCGACAAGCACGATACGCCGCGATCAAGTCCTTGCGTGGAACTGGCTCTGCCAGGCCACAGCAAGAGCCCCAGGGTCCGAAGGATCCTTGCAGGTTCCTGGGGGTGGCGAAGGCGTGAAGGTGAGCCGCGTGAAGCGGCTAACGGCCTGGGGGCCTTGCCTACACCTCCAGCCACTCCTTGCGAATGTAGGCGTTGGCACGCAGGTCGGCCGGCGTGCCTTCGAAGACGATCTGGCCATGGCCCATCACCAGGCAGCGGTCGGCCACTTCCAGCGCGATGGTGAGCTTCTGCTCCACCAGCAGCACGCTGATGCCACGGCGCTTCAGCTCCCGCAGGTACTCGGCCACCAGTTCCACGATCTTGGGCGCCAGGCCTTCGGTGGGCTCGTCGATCATGATGAGCTCGGGGTCGCCCATCAGCGTGCGGCACAGCGTCAGCATCTGTTGTTCACCGCCGGAGAGCACGCCGGCCTCGGTGTGCTGGCGCTCCTTGAGGCGCGGGAACATCTTGTACATGTCGTCGAAGCCCCAGCGCGGGCTCTTGGCGCCGTTCTTCTGGCCCAGCAACAGGTTCTGGTGCACCGTCAGCGACGGAAAGATGTCGCGGTTCTCGGGCACGTAGCCCAGCCCGGCGTGGGCAATCTCGAAGGCCTTGCGGCCGAGTTGCTCCTGGTCCTTGAATTTCACGCTGCCGGTGCAGTCGACCAGGCCCATGATGGACTTCACCGTGGTGCTGCGGCCCGAACCGTTGCGGCCCAGCAGGGCCACGATCTCGCCGGCGCGCACATCGAAGTTGACGCCATGCAGCACATGGCTCTTGCCGTAGAAGGCGTGGACGTTCTGCAGATTCAGCATGGTCTTTTCAGTGTCCTGCCGCTTCGGCCTGGGCATCGGCGAGCACGCTGCCGAGATAGGCTTCCTGCACACGCGGGTTGGCGCGCACGGCTTCGGGCAGGTCGAAGGCAATCACCTCGCCATAGACCAGCACGGCGATCTTGTCGGCAAGCCCGAACACCACGCCCATGTCGTGCTCCACCGTCAGCAGTGTCTTGCCCACCGTGACCTCGCGGATGAGGTTGACGAAGCGCGCGGTCTCGCTCTTGCTCATGCCGGCCGTGGGCTCGTCCAGCAGCACCACACTCGCACCACCGGCAATCGTGATGCCGATCTCCAGCGCACGCTGCTCGGCGTAGGTGAGGTTCATGGCCAGCACGTCGCGCCGCTTGTGCAGCTTGATCATGTCCATCACCTCTTCGGCGCGGTCGTTGGCGTCTTTCGCGTCGGCCAGGAAGCGCCAGAAGCTGTACTTGTAGCCCAGGCTCCACAGCACCGCGCAGCGCAGGTTCTCGAACACGCTCAGGCGCGTGAAGAGGTTGCTGACCTGGAAGCTGCGCGCCAGGCCCTTGCGCGTGATCTCGTAGGGCTTCAGGCCGTCGATCTTCTGGCCGTGCAGCAGGATGTCGCCGCTGGTGCTGCCGAAGCGCCCGCTGATCAGGTTGAAGAGCGTGCTCTTGCCGGCACCGTTGGGGCCGATGATGGCCACACGCTCACCCGGCCGCACCGCCAGGCTGGCGCCACGGATGATCTCGGTCTTGCCGAAGCTCTTGCGAACATCACGCAGTTCAACGGCGAATTCAGACTTTGCACTCACGTTCGCACTCACAGCGCAGCCTCCCTGCGCTTGATCTCTTTTTCGATCTCTTCCTGCGTCTGCCCCCACTGGCGCGCAAACTGCCGCCGCGTCAGCTCGAACATGGCCATGCCCACGACCAGCACGAAGCAGGCGCCGAACCAGCTGTCGAAGCCCTTGGCATTCAGCGTGGCGCCCATGAACTTCAGCTCCGGGCCCAGGGCCTCGTTGAGCTGCAGGTGGTAGACCATCTCGAGCATGGCTGCCGCGCCCACCAGCACCGTGGCGGCCGTGCCGGCCAATGCCAGGTAAGAAGCCAGCAGCGGCCGCAGCTTGCCGAAGGCCGCCACGCGCAGGTTCATCATGATCAGGCTGCTGATGCCGCCCGGCGCGTACATCACCATGAAGACGAAGACCAGGCCCAGGTAGAGCAGCCAGGCCTGTGTCAGCTCAGACAGCAGCACCAGCGCCACCACCATCAGCACCGCGCCGATGATGGGCCCGATGAAAAACGTGGCACCACCGAGAAACACGAACAGCAGGTAGGCGCCCGAGCGCCCTGCCCCCACCACCTCGCCGGTGACGAGCTCGAAGTTCACCGCCGCCAGGCCGCCGGCAATGCCCGAGAACAGCCCGGAGATCATGAAGGCGATGTAGCGCACGCGCTGCGTGCTGTAGCCGATGAACTCCACGCGCTCGGGGTTGTCGCGCACGGCATTGAGCATGCGGCCCAGCGGCGTGCGCGTCAGCGCGAACATCAAGGCGGTGCAGACGAAGCAGTACAGCGCGATGAGGTAGTAGACCTGGATCTGCGGGCCGAAGGTGATGCCCATGAAGGGCTCGCCCGCGGTGCGGTTGCTGCTGACACCGCCCTCGCCGCCGAAAAACTCGGGAAGCATCAGCGACATGCTCCACACCAGCTCGCCGATGCCCAGCGTGATCATGGCAAACGGCGTGCCGCTCTTTTTCGTCGTCACATAGCCCAGCACGGCCGCGAACACCAGGCCGCCCAGCGCGCCCGCCAGCGGCACCAGGCTCATGGGCAGCCAGATCGCGCCACTGGCGATCTTGTTCATGGTGTGGATGGCCAGGAAGCTGCCCAGCCCGGTGTAGACCGCGTGGCCGAAGCTGAGCATGCCGCCCTGGCCGAGCAGGATGTTGTAGGCCAGGCAGGCAATGATGGCGATGCCCATCTGCGACAGCATGGTGAGCGCGAAGCCTGATTTCCAGATCATCGGCGAGACGAACAGCACCAGCGCAAAAAGGCTCCAGAGCACCCAGCGCCCGACGTTCCAGGGTTTGAAGCGGTAGCGCGCAGCGCCCGCGTGATTGCTTGCCATCAGCCCGTCAACCTTCTCTCGTGCCCAGCAGGCCCTTGGGCCGGAAGATCAGGATCAGCACCAGCAGCAGGTAGGGCAGGATGGGTGCCGCCTGGGCCAGCGTGATCTTCAGGATCGGATAAGCGAAGTTGGCGGGCGTCACCGCCCAGCCTATGGCGCGTGCGGCGTCGGCCAGGTTCTTGTCCACCGTGAGCGGCAGCGTCTGCAGCAGCCCGATGAGGATGGACGCGACAAAGGCGCCGGCCAGCGAGCCCATGCCGCCCACCACCACCACCACGAAGATGATGCTGCCCACGATGGTGGCCATCGTGGGCTCGGTGACGAAAGTCACGCCGCCTATCACCCCGGCCAGCCCGGCCAGGCCGCAGCCGCTGCCGAAGACGAGCATGAACACCCGCGGCACGTTGTGGCCGAGCGACTCCACCGCCTCGGGGTGCGTCAGCGCGGCCTGGATGACGAGGCCGATGCGCGTGCGCGTGAGCAGCAGCCACAGCGCCAGCAGCATCACCAAGGCCACCGCCATCATGAAAAAGCGCGTCGCCGGGAAGGTGGAGCACTGCGTCAGCACCCCTGCCACTTCGGCCTTGCACACGGACGCCGGTGCCGAGCCCCACACCAGGCTGAGGCCGTCGGCTGGCGACTGCACCACCGTGAAGGCCGCACCCTGCAGCAGCGGCGGCGGCGGGAAGGGCACCGAGGACAGGCCCCAGATGAGCTTGACGATCTCCAGCACCACGAAGCTCAGGCCGAAGGTGATGAGCAGCTCGGGCACATGGCCGAACTTGTGCACGCGGCGCAGCGCCGTGCGCTCGAACAGCGCGCCCAGCCCGCCCACCAGCAGCGGCGCCAGAACCAAGGCCGGCCAGAAGCCCACGATCTTCGTCAGCGTGTACGCGATGTAGGCCCCCACCATGTAGAAGCTGGCGTGGGCGAAGTTCAGCACGCCCATCATGCTGAAGATGAGCGTCAGCCCCGAGCTGAGCATGAAAAGCAGCAGCCCGGCGCTGAGGCCGTTCAGGACGTTGATGAGCAGTTGGTCCAAGGCAAGGGTCCGAAGAGCAATGGCAAAAGTGGGCGACCCGCAAAAAGGGCCCTGCGGAGCGAGCTCCTCAGGGCCCGTGCCGCGGCTGCTGCGTCAGAGGCCCGCAGGCCGCTTCATCTGGCACGAGGTGGGCGTGCTGGCCACGTAGGCGTCATAGGCCTTGATGGTCTTGAAGTTGTAGCCGGTGTTCTCGACGCTGTAGTCGTTGGGCTTGGCGCCGGCCTTCTGCCACACCGTCATGTAGACGGGCTGCTGCAGTTGGTGGTCGGTCTTGCGCATCTGTACGGGGCCGGCGAAGCTGGGTGCTTCCAGGCCGGACATCGCCGCAGCCACCTTCAGCGGTGCCGTGCTCTTGGCCTTGACGAAGGCCGTGGTCAGCATGCTGTAGACGTTGTAGATCTGGGCCGTGTAGAAGTCGTCGTTGAACTTGGCCTTGTACTCGTCCATCATCTTGCGCGCGGCCGCGTTTTCATAGGGCATCACGCCCACCGCGAACACGCGCCCGGCAGACCCCGCGCCCAGCGCCGTGGGGGTGCCGCTGACACCAGCGTAGTAGGTGTAGAACTTGGCGTTCAGGCCACCGTCGTTGGCCGCCTTCACCAGCAGCGTGAGGTCGGAAGACCAGTTGCCCGTGACCACCGTGTCGGCGCCCGAGGCCTTGATCTTGGCGATGTAGGGCGCGAAGTCGCGCGTCTGCGCCAGCGGCGTGAGGTCCTCGCCGACGATCTGCACATCGGGCCGCTTGCGCGCCAGGTTCTCCTTGGCAAAGCGCACCACCTGCTGGCCGTGCGAGTAGTTCTGGTTGATGAGGTAGACCTTCTTGATGCTCTGGTCGTCCTTCATGAACGCCGTCAGGGCTTCCATCTTCATCGACGTGTCGGCGTCGAAGCGGAAATGCCAGAAGCTGCACTTCTCGTTCGTCAGCGCGGGGTCGACCGCCGCATAGTTGAGGAACACCACCTCCTTGCCGGGGTTGCGCTCGTTGTACTTGTTCAGGAAGTCGATGATGGCCGCGGCCGGGCCCGAACCCGTGCCCTGGGCGACATAGCGGATGCCCTGGTCGATGGCGGCCTGCAGCGCGCTGACGGTTTCCTGCGGGCTGAGCTTGTTGTCGAAGGACACGACCTCGAACTTCACGCCGGCGGGGTTGCTCTTGTTGAACTGCTCGGCCACGAACTGGAAGCCCTTGAGCTGGTTCTGGCCCGTGGCTGCGGTGAGGCCGGTGAGCGCGTCGATCCAGGCGATCTTCACGGTCTCGCCCTTCTGCGCCAGGGCGGCCGAGCTGCCAAGCACCAGGGCGCCTGCGAGGGCTGTGTTCAGAACCGTTCTCAGGGCTGTCGGACGAAAACTCATCGATATCTCCAGTGATTTCACAAAACGCATGGAAGGTATCTGAACTGCATGGCCCCAGTCCTCAGGGACTACCCCGAAGCCTTGTCGCCCCGGCGACAAGGACAAAGCGCAGCCCGCCTCATGAAGGTGCGTGGCAGCGGACAATCGCGCCATGAACGCCCCCGAACGACAGCTGCTGACGCCCACCACACCCGCCTGGCGGCCCGACGGTCTGGTGCGCAGCCTGGGCGCGGCGTATGCGGCGGCCCAGGCCCCGCTGGCGCTGCCACAAGCGCATTGGGTGGCGCGCAACCAGGCCCTGGCTGGCGAACTGGGCCTGGACTGCTGGCTGGACGGCGCCGCAGCCTTGGCGCTGCTGTCCGGCGCTGAACAGCCGCCCGGCGGCACGCTGGCGACGGTGTATTCGGGCCACCAGTTCGGCGTCTGGGCCGGGCAGCTGGGCGATGGCCGCGCGCTGCTGCTGGGTGAAGTGGACACGCCGCAGGGCGTGATGGAGCTGCAGTTGAAGGGCAGCGGCCCGACGCCGTTTTCGCGCATGGGCGACGGCCGCGCGGTGCTGCGCTCGTCCATCCGCGAGTACCTCTGCAGCGAAGCCATGCACGGCCTGGGCATCCCCACCACGCGCGCGCTGGCCCTGGTGGGCTCGCCCTTGCCGGTGCGCCGCGAAACCCTGGAGACCGCCGCCGTCGTCACGCGCGTGGCGCCCAGCTTCCTGCGCTTCGGCCACTTCGAGCACTTCACCCACACCCGGCCCGACCCGGCCGCACTGCGGGCCCTGGCCGACGCCGTGATCACGCGCTTCTACCCCGAGGCTGCCGACGCCGCCCAGCCCTGTGCCGCGCTGCTGGAAGCCGTGACACGCCGCACCGCCGCGCTGCTGGCGCAGTGGCAGGCCGTGGGCTTCTGCCACGGCGTGATGAACACCGACAACATGTCCATCCTGGGCCTGACCATCGACTACGGCCCCTTCGGCTTTCTCGATGCCTTCGAACCCAACCACATCTGCAACCACAGCGACCACCAGGGCCGCTATGCCTGGGCGCGCCAGCCCAATGTGGCGCTGTGGAACCTGCACGCGCTGGCGCAGGCGCTGCTGCCGCTGATGAACGACGACACCGACGCCGCGCTGGCCGCGCTACAGGCCTATCACAGCGCCTACCCCCAGGCCATGCTGGACGCCTGGCGCGCCAAGCTCGGCCTGGCCACGGCGCACGACGGCGACCGCGACCTCGCCGATGCGCTGCTGAAGCTGATGGCGCAGGACCGCAGCGACTTCACCATCACCTTCCACCGCCTCTGCACCTTCAGCACCGCCCCAGGCGCCGACAACAGCGCCGTGCGCGACCTCTTCATCGACCGCGAAGCCTTCGACGGCTGGGCGCTGCTCTACGGCGCGCGCCTGGCCGCCGAAGGCAGCCTGGACGCCGAACGCGGCGCGCGCATGCGCCGCCACAACCCCAAGTACGTGCTGCGCAACCACCTGGCCGAACAGGCCATCCGCCAGGCGCAGGCCGGCGACTTCGGCGAGGTGCAGCGCCTGCACCGGCTGCTGCAGCGCCCCTTCGACGAACAGCCCGAGTTCGAGGCCGATGCGGGCTTTCCGCCGGCCTGGGCCCAGCAACTGGAAATCTCCTGTTCTTCCTGACCCCCACCGCCGCAACCAGACGATGAGCGACCACCCCCATCCCCACGACGACCCGCGCTACCCGGTGCACAAGACCGACGAAGAGTGGCGTGCCGAACTCAACCCCATGCAGTACCGCGTGGCGCGCCACGCCGCCACCGAGCGGGCCTTCACCGGCGTGTACTGGGACCACTTCGAGGACGGCCGCTACAACTGCGTGGGCTGCGGCACGCCGCTGTTCGAGAGCGGCACCAAGTTCGACGCTGGCTGTGGCTGGCCCAGCTACTGGCAGCCCATCAACGGCGAGGTGGTCGAACGCGTCGTCGACGCCAGCCACGGCATGGTGCGTGTGGAGGTGCGCTGCAACAACTGCGGCAGCCATCTGGGCCACGTCTTCGAAGACGGGCCCGAGCCCACCGGCGAACGTTTCTGCATCAACTCTGCGGCCATCGCCTTCAAGGCGGCCGACAAACCATGACCGCCGACGAGATCCACACCCGCCTGCAGGCCGCGCTGGCGCCCACCGCGCTGCAGGTCAACGACGACAGCCACCTGCATGCCGGCCATGCCGGCGCACGCGAAGGCCGCCACTTCAGCGTGGCTCTGACCAGCCCGCGTTTCACCGGTCTCAGCCGGGTCGCGCGGCATCGCCTTGTGTATGATTCTTTGGGTCCTTTGGCTGAACAGGGCGTGCATGCCCTGGCCATCGTCGCCAGAGCGCCGGATGAAGCGCCTGGTGAACGCTGAAGAAACTTCTTCGCACTTTGCCGCTCTACACCCGCGCGCTCCCCACGCGCAGCCCGCAGTTCACATCCGAGTTCGGCGGCCCCACCCCTGAAAGCCCCTCCTGCCCATGAAGCTGAAGACCCCTGCCGCGCGTGCGGCCCTCGTGATCGCCCTCGCCTGTGTGGGCGCGCCGCTGGCCGCCCAGGCCCAGAACATCGCCACCGTGAACGGCAAGACCGTGCCCAAGGCGCGTGTCGATACGCTGCTGGCGCAGGCCCAGCGCAGCGGCCAGCAGCTCACGCCCGAGCTGACGGCGCAGGCGCGTGAACAGGTGGTGCTGCGCGAGATCTTCGTGCAGGAAGCCGCCCGCAAGGGCCTGGCCGCCAGCCCCGACGTGGCCGCGCAGATGGCGCTGGCGCGCGAAAGCATCCTGATCCGCGAACTCTTCGAGGACTACCGCAAGAAGAACCCGGTCAGCGACGAAGCCGCCCAGGCCGAGTACAACAAGTTCAAGGCCCAGAGCACCGGCACCGAGTACCGCGCGCGCCACATCCTGGTCGACAAGGAAGACGAGGCCAAGGCGCTGATCGCGCAGATCAAGGGCGGCGCCAAGTTCGAGGACCTGGCCAAGAAGAGCAGCAAGGACACCGGCTCGGCCGAAAACGGCGGCGACCTCGACTTCGCCAAGGCCGAAAGCTACGTGCCGGAATTCGGCGGCGCGCTGCAGAAGCTGAAGAAGGGCGAGATGACCGGCGAGCCAGTGAAAAGCCAGTTCGGCTTCCACGTCATCCGCCTGGAGGACACCCGCGAAGCCAGCTTCCCGGCCTTCGAGGAGGTCAAGGGCCAGCTCAAGCAGCGCATGGAGCAGGCCAAGCTGCAGGCCTACCAGGAAGAGCTGCGCGGCAAGGCCAAGACCGACTTCAAGTTCAGTCGTTGACCTTGAGCCCCCGGGCTCGATCAAAAGCCGGCCCTTTGCGGGCCGGTTTTTTTACGGCATCAAGACGGTGGAGCCCGTGGTCTTGCGCGCTTCGAGCTCACGGTGCGCGGTGGCGGCTTCGGCCAGCGGGAAGCGCTGGTCGATGCGGATCTTCACCTGCCCGGCCAGCACCACCTTGAACAGGTCGTCGGCCATCTTCTGCGTGCTTTCGCGCGTGGCGATGTGCGTGAAGAGGGTCTGCCGCGTCAGGTAGAGGCTGCCCTTGGGACCCAGGTTGCCCGGGTAGTACGGCGGCACCGGGCCGCTGGCATTGCCGAAGCAGGCCATCAGGCCGAAGGGGCGCAGGCAGTCCAGGCTCTTCTCGAAGGTGTCCTTGCCCACCGAGTCGTAGACCACCTTCACGCCTTTGCCGCCGGTGATCTCTTTGACGCGCGCGACGAAGTCTTCCTTGCTGTAGTCGATGGCGTGGCTGGCGCCATGCTCCAGCGCGAGCTGGCACTTCGCGGCGCTGCCCGCGGTGCCTATGAGTTGCAGGCCCAGGGCTTTGGCCCACTGGCAGGCGATCAGGCCCACGCCGCCGGCGGCGGCGTGGAAGAGCACGAAATCGCCCGCCTCCAGGCCTTCCACCGGCCGCGTCTTGTGCAGCAGGTACTGCGCCGTCAGGCCTTTCAGCATCATGCCGGCAGCGGTGTCGAAGGCAATGCCGTCGGGCAGCTTCACCACGCACTTGGCGGGCATCACGCGCTGCTCGCAGTAGGCGCCGGGCGGCTGGCTGGCATAGGCGGCGCGGTCGCCCGGCCGCAGGTGCGTGACGCCCTCGCCCACCGCCTCGACGATGCCGGCGCCCTCCATGCCCAGGGTCAGCGGCAGCGGGTTGGCGTAGAGGCCGGTGCGCTGGTAGACGTCGATGTAGTTCAAGCCGCAGGCCTGATGGCGGATGCGGATCTCGCCGGGGCCGGGCTCACCGACGGCCAGCTCCACCCATTGCAGTTGTTCAGGCCCGCCGTAGGCGGTGATCTGGATGGCACGCGACACGGAAATCTCCTGGAGTGGTGATGCAAACAAAGGGACGCAACGGGCGCAGAGCCTAGCCCATTGCACAGCCGGCTGCAGCCGGCGCCGCGTGGCAACATCGGCCGCCCCATGAAACGACTGCTGCAAGCGCCCAACCTCCTGCTGGCCACGCTGTGGGCCGACCAGCTCAGCGGCGCCGGCCTGCCCGCCCGGGTGCAGCGTGCCTACGCCAGCGGCATTGCCGGCGAGATGCCGCCCGACCAGTGCATGCCCGAAGTCTGGGTGGACGAAGACAGCCACCACGCCACGGCCCTGGCGCTGATGGCGCAATGGCAGAGCGCTCCTGAACAGCGCTGGCATTGCACGGCCTGCGGCGAGATCGTCGAGGGCCCGTTCGAGCAGTGCTGGAACTGTGGTGCCTGGCGGCCGCAAGCGCCGCGCCACGACGCAGCAGAACGCCCGTGACCCTGACTCCGCGCCTGGCCCTGCTGATGACGCTGCCGCCGCTGATGTGGGCCGGCAACGCCATCGTCGGCCGCCTGGTGGTGGACCTGGTGCCGCCGCTGGCCTTCAACCTGCTGCGCTGGCTGCTGGCGCTGGCCATCCTGCTGCCGCTGGCCTGGCGCGCGCTGCGGCCCTGGGCGCGCGTGCGCCAGCGCTGGGGCTACCTGCTGCTGATCGGTGCGCTCAGCGTGGGCCTGTACAACGCGCTGCAGTACGCGGCGCTGGTGACCTCAACACCGCTGAACGTCACGCTGGTGGCCAGCAGCACGCCGGTGTGGATGCTCGCCGTGGGCGCGCTGTTCTTCGGCGAAAAACCCCGGCCGCTGCAACTGCTGGGCGCGGCGCTGGGCCTGTCGGGCGTGCTGGTGGTGCTGGGCCGCGGTTCGCTGGGCGTGCTGCTGCAGGTGCACTTCGTCGCCGGCGACCTGCTGGTGCTGGCCGCTGCCATCGGCTGGGCGGTCTACAGCTGGCTGCTGGTGCGGCCGCCGGCGCACATGCAGGGCGCTGCCCGGCCCCGTGCCGACGAAGGCTGGGACTGGGCCGGCCTGCTGCTGCTGCAGGTGGTCTTCGGCCTGCTGCCCGCCGGCCTCTTTGCCGCCGGTGAACAGGCGCTGGGCGCAGCACCCATCCAATGGGGCTGGCCGCTGCTGGCGGCGCTGGTCTACGTCTCGGTGGGCGCGTCCATCGTCGCCTACCGCGCCTGGGGCCTGGCGGTGGCCCAGGGCGGGCCGGCGCTGGCCGCCTTTTTTGCCAACCTCACGCCCCTGTTCGCCGCCCTGCTGTCGGCGCTGGTACTCGGTGAAGCCCCGCAGCCCTTCCACGCGCTGGCCTTTGTGCTGATCGTCGCGGGCATCGCGGTGTCCAGCGCCAGCCCCCGGGCCGGTGCCCCGGCCAAGGGCTGAGCGGGCCCAGCCCAGGCGACAGCGCTCCATGCGCAGCGCTGCGGATGGGGCTCAGGGCGCTTTCGGCGGCGCAAAACCGCGGTCGCGCATCAGCGGGCCGATCTCGGCGTCGCGGCCGCGGAAGGCGCGGTAGGCCTCGCCGGGTTCCAGCGCATTGCGCGGCGCGAACAGCAGCGCGACCAGCTTCTTCGACAGCGCGGCGTCGTAGTAGCCACCCGGCGCAGCCTCGAAGGCCTCGGCCGCGTCCGAGGTCAGCACCTCGGCCCAGATGTAGCCGTAGTAGCCGGCCGCATAACCTTCGCCAGAGAAGATGTGGCTGAAGTGCGGGCTGCGGTGGCGCATCACCACCTCCTTGGGCAGCCCCAAGCGCTCGAGTTCGCGGCGCTCGAAGCTGCGCACGTCGATGCCCCGGGGGTCGACCGTGTGGTAGCGCATGTCGAGGATGGCCGAGGCCAGGTACTCGGCCGTCTCGAAGCCCTGGTTGAAGGTCTTGGCCTTGCGGATCTTCGCCACCAGCTCGGCCGGCATCGGCTTGCCGGTCCGGGCGTGCACGAGGAAGCCCTGGATGACCTCGTCGGTCAGCAGCCAGCGTTCGAGCAGCTGCGACTGGAACTCGGTGTAGTCGCGCACGCCGCCGTTCAGCGTCGGGTAGGCCACGTTCGAGGCCAGGCTGTGCAGCGCATGGCCGAACTCGTGGAAGAAGGTCTCGGCGTCGCTCCACGACACCAGCACTGGCTGGCCCGGCGCCGGCTTGACGAAGTTCGAGTTGTTCGACGACAGCACCGTGCGCTTGCCGTCGAAGGTCTCGAAATTGCGGTAGCTGCCGGCCCAGGCGCCTGAGCGTTTGCCCGGGCGGGCGAAGGGGTCCAGGTACCACAGGCCGACGTGGGCGCCGCTGTGCAGGTCGCTCACCTCCCACACCTTCACGTCCGGGTGGAACACCGGCACCCGGCCTTCGGGCACGGGCGCGAAGCGGTAGCCGAACACCTTGCCGGCGACGAAGAACATGGCCTCGCGCAGGCGGTCGAGCTGCAGGTACTGCTTGACTTCGTCGCTGTCGAGGTCGTAACGCTCCTTGCGCACCTTCTCGGCGTAGTAGCGGTAGTCCCAGGGCTCGATCTT
>LNFM01010048.1_pt1 | contig 13505 bp, 7 predicted proteins | sample 596031 | NCBI WGS metagenome assembly LNFM01 (sample SAMN04254537, study PRJNA301005) | activated carbon metagenome | isolation source: dual media filters at the Ann Arbor, Michigan drinking water treatment plant | place: USA: Ann Arbor
TGACGCGTCTGACGACGTGGCCGTCGTCGGCCCAGAGCGCGGCCGAGCCGCCGGCCTTGATGTCGGCGTCGTCGGGGTGGGCGCCGACGATCAGGATGCGGAGCGGTTCCGCGGGCATTTGCGTGGGCCTCGTCACCTTGAGCCTTTGGTTCACGGGTACTCGACCCGGCCGAGCAGACCACGACGCCCCGCCCCCGTCAACCCGGCCGTGGCGTCCGAACCCCAGGGCCGGCATAATCCGAAACGGACCGGCCGGCGTTCGACCGCCGGGGTCAAGCCGACCGGAGGTAATCATGACCATACGCTCTTGCCGTCTCCCGATCCGGGCCGCGATCCTCACCCTGGCGGCCGCCTGGGCCGTCTCCGCCGCGGCCGAGGCACCCCCGGCGACTCCGACCCCCCGGCTCCCCCGCGACAACCTGCTCGTCTACCGGGGGGACGACAACCGGGCTGTCCCTGTCGGGTCGGTCGACGACTGGCGGCGTCGGCGGGCCGAGGTCGTCGCGGGGATGGAGGCGGTGATGGGCAAGCTCCCTGGCGACGAGAAGCGCTGTCCGCTCGACGTGAAGGTCGAGGAGGAGGTCGACTGCGGGACCTACCTCCGTCGGCTCGTCACCTATGCGTCGGAGCCCGGCTCCCGGGTCCCTGCCTACCTGCTCATCCCGAAATCGCTGCTCGACGGCAAGGGCAAGCAGGCGCCCGCCGTGCTTTGCCTGCACGGCACGGACAACGTCGTGGGGCACGGCACGGTCGTCGGGCTCGGGAACCGGCCGAACCGGCAGTACGCCAGCGAACTGGCCGAGCGGGGGTACGTCACGCTCGCCCCGAGTTACCCGCTGCTGGCGAACTATCAGCCCGACATCAAGGCCCTCGGCTGGGAGAGCGGGACGCTCAAGGCGGTCTGGGACAACGTCCGGGGGCTCGATCTCCTGGCCTCACTCCCGTTCGTCAAGCCCGGCGGGTTCGGGGCGATCGGGCACTCGCTCGGCGGGCACAACGCGGTCTACACCGCCGTGTTCGACGACCGGATCAAGGCCCTCGTGTCGAGCTGCGGCCTCGACTCGTACCTCGACTATTACGGCGGCGACCCGAAGAACTGGTTCCCAGAAAAGGGCTGGTGCCAGACCCGTTACATGCCCCGACTCGCCGATTACCGCGGCCGGCTGGCCGACATCCCGTTCGACTTTCACGAGATGGTCGGCGCGCTGGCCCCCCGGCACGTGTTGATCGTCGCGCCGCTACGGGACGGCAACTTCCGGGCGGAAAGCGTCGACAGGGTCGTCGAGGCGGCCCGGCCGGTCTTCCAGCTGTACGGCAAGGGCGACCGGCTCAGGGTCGAGCACCCGGACTGCGAACACGATTTCCCCGTCCCGATGCGCGAGGAGGCTTATTCCCTTTTCGACGCCGTCCTTCGGTAAACGGGGGCGTTGCGAACCCGTCGCCGTCCCGGCGTGTCCCCAGGGTCTCCGCCCCTGCCCCTCGATCCATTGCCGTGAGAGTCTGATGCTCCTCTCGATCAGCACGACCCGCCCGCCCGCGACCGACCTCGGCTACCTCCTGCACAAGAACCCGTCGCGGTTTCAGAGCTTCGACCTGAGTTTCGGCAAGGCGGTCGTCTTCTACCCCGAGGCGGCCGAGGGCCGTTGCACGGCCGGACTCCTGATCGACGTCGACCCGGTGGCGATCGTCCGGGGCAAGGGGCGGCCGGACCGCCACGGGTTCGCACTGGCGCAGTACGTGAACGACCGCCCTTACGTCGCGTCGTCGTTCCTCAGCGTGGCGATCGCGCAGGTGTTCGGGTCGGCACTCCAGGGGCGTTGCAAGGAGCGCCCGGAACTCGCCGCGACCCCGATCCCCCTGGAGGCGAGGATCGACGTCCTCCCCGTCCGGGGGGGCGAGGGGTTCCTCCGGGGCGTCTTCGAGCCGCTCGGCTACGAGGTCGGGGCCGACCGGCTGCCGCTCGACGGGGCGTTCCCCGAGTGGGGGGATTCGCCCTACTACTCGGTCAGCGTCCGCAAGACGACCCCCCTCGTCGATCTCCTCAACCATCTTTACGTTCTGATTCCCGTCTTCGACAACGCGAAGCACTACTTCGTCGGCGAGGACGAACTCGACAAGCTCACCGACAAGGCGCGGGACTGGCTCGGGGCGCACCCGCTCCGCGACGAGATCGCCCGCCGCTACCTGGCCTCAAGGCCGAACCTCTACCGCGAGGCGATCGCCCGGCTGGTCGTCGACGACGGGGCCGTCGAGGGCCCCGAGGGGGCCGAGCCCGCCCCCCCCGCCGAGGAGCCGCTGGAGCGCCCGATCAGCCTCAACGAGCAGCGGATCGGGGCGGTCCTCGCGGCGCTCCGGGCCTCCGGGGCGCGGTCGGTCATCGACCTCGGCTGCGGCGAAGGGAAGTTACTCCGTGAGCTTTCAAAGGACCGGAGGTTCGAGCGGATCGTCGGCCTCGACGTCTCCCACCGGACCCTGGAGACGGCGGCCGACCGCCTGAAGCTCGACCGACTCCCCCCCGCGCAGGCGGCCCGGCTCGGCCTGATCCACGGGTCTCTGATGTATCGGGACGCCCGCATGAACGGCTTCGACGCCGCGGCGGTGGTCGAGGTGGTCGAACACCTGGACCCCCCGAGGCTCGCCGCCTTTGAGCGGGTCGTCTTCGAGTGCGCCCGACCGGGGACGGTCGTCCTGACCACGCCGAACCGCGAGTACAACGTCGTCTGGGAGACCCTCCCGGCCGGGGCGTTTCGCCACCCCGACCACCGCTTCGAGTGGGACCGGGCGGAGTTCCAGGATTGGGCCGAGGGGGTGGCCGCGCGGTTCGGTTACTCGGCCTCGTTCGTCCCGGTCGGGCCCGTCCACGAGACCCACGGCCCCCCGACGCAAATGGCCGTCTTCCGGGCGGCGGACCGTGTCCCGGATGTGGAGGTGGCGTCATGAAGGTGACCATCCCGGACCTCTGCCTGGTGGCCCTGATCGGCCCGAGCGGGTCGGGCAAATCGACGTTCGCCCGGTCGCACTTCCGGCCGACCGAGGTGCTCTCTTCCGACGCCTTCCGGGGGCTCGTCGGCGACGACGAGAACGACCAGTCGGTCACGAACGAAGCCTTCGAGGCGCTCCACTACGTCGCCGCGAAGCGGCTGGGGCTCGGCCGGCTGACGGTGATCGACGCGACGAACGTGCAGCGCGAGTCGCGCAAGTCCCTCGTGGAACTGGCGAGGCGGTTCCACTGTCTGCCGGTCGCGGTCGTCCTGAGCCTCCCCGAATCGGTCTGCCACGAGCGGAACGCCGCGAGGGCGGACCGGACCTTCGGCCCGCACGTCGTCCGCAACCAGACCCGGGAGCTTCGGAAGGGCCTGCGAGACCTCCGTCGCGAAGGGTTCCGGCAGGTCCACGTCATGAACTCCGCCGAGGAGGTCGCGGCGGCGTCGGTCACCCGCGTGCCGCTCTGGACCGACCGGCGTTCCGATCGCGGCCCGTTCGACGTGATCGGGGACGTCCACGGTTGTGCTGATGAGCTGGAGGACCTGCTCACGGCGCTCGGTTACGAGCGGGTCCCCCTGGAGCAACCAGAGCCCGGCTGGGGGGAGACGACCTTCGCCCACCCCGAGGGCCGCAGGGCGTTCTTCGTCGGCGACCTGGTGGACCGGGGCCCCCGCGTCCTCGACGTCTTGCGGATCGCGAGGGGGATGGTCCAGACGGGGAGGGCGCTCTGCGTCCCCGGCAATCACGACGTCAAGCTCTTGAAGAAGCTCCAAGGGAAACAGGTACAGATCAGGCACGGGCTGGCCGAGACGCTCGCCGAGATCGAGGCGCTCCCGGAAGAGATCCGGGGGCCGTTCTGCGACGGCCTCCGCGCATTCCTCGACGGACTGATCAGCCACTTCGTCCTCGACGGCGGGCGGTTGGTGGTCGCGCACGCGGGGATGAAGGCCGAGATGCAGGGGAGGGCGTCGTCCGCCGTCCGCGACTTCGCCCTCTATGGGGAGACCACCGGCGAGACCGACGACCTGGGACTCCCCGTCCGGCTCGACTGGGCGGCCGAGTACCGGGGGTCGGCGACGGTCGTTTACGGCCACACACCCGTGCCGGAACCCTACTGGGTCAACCAGACCGTCAACATCGACACCGGCTGCGTCTTCGGCGGCAAGCTCACGGCGCTCCGTTACCCGGAACGGACGTTCGTCTCCGTCCCCGCCGCGCGGGTCTACTGCGAGCCCGCCCGGCCGTTCCTCGCCGAACCCGAAGGGCCCCCCGCGCTGACCCCGCAGCAGCGGCACGACGGCCTGCTCGACGCCGCCGACGTGACCGGGAAGCGGTTCATCCAGACCCGCCTGCAGCCGAGCGTGACGGTCCGCGCCGAGAACGCCGCCGCGGCGCTCGAGGTCATGAGCCGGTTCGCCGTCGACCCGAAGTGGCTGGTCTACCTCCCCCCGACGATGTCGCCCTGCGAGACCACCCGGGAGCCCGGCCTGCTCGAACACCCCGGCGAGGCGTTCGCCTACTTCCGGTCTCAGGGGGTGCCGCGGGTCGTCTGCGAAGAAAAGCACATGGGTTCACGCGCGGTCGTCGTCGTCTGTAGGGACGCCGACGCCGCCCGCGCCCGGTTCGGCGTGACGACCGGCGAGGCGGGCGTCGTCTACACCCGGACCGGCCGGAGGTTCTTCAACGACGCCGCGCTCGGGTCGGCGTTCCTCGACCGACTCCGCGGGGCCTTCGACCGTTCCGGTTTCTGGGAGGCCCGGGAGACGGACTGGGCCTGCCTCGACGCCGAACTGCTCCCGTGGTCGGCCAAGGCGCAGGAGCTGATCCGGTCGCAATACGCCGCCGTCGGGTCGGCGGGCGTCGTGGCGCTCGACGCGAGCGTCGGGGCGCTGGGTCGGGCCGTCGGGCGGCTCGAAGGTGGTGACGCCGAAGCCGCCTCCGCGGCGCTTGCGGTCCTCAGGGACCGTCGGGACGCGATCGGGCGGTACACCCGGGCGTACCGCCAGTATTGCTGGGCCGTCAACTCCGTCGACGACCTCAAGCTCGCGCCGTTCCACCTGCTGGCGACCGCCACGGGCGTCCACGTCGACCGCGACCACGCCTGGCACATGGAAACGCTCGGGGGGCTCTGCGAGTCGGACCCCTCGTTCCTCAAGGCGACGCCGTACCGGGTCGTCGACCTCCTCGACGACGACTCGGTCGCCGCCGCGACCCTTTGGTGGACGGAACTGACGGAAGCCGGCGGCGAAGGGATGGTGGTCAAGCCGTTCGATTTCGTAACGAGGGGGAGCCGCGGGCTCGTGCAACCGGCCGTCAAGTGTCGGGGCCGCGAGTACCTCCGGATCATCTACGGGCCGGACTATACCTTGCCGGAACACCTCGGCAGGCTCAGGAGCCGGGGCCTCGCCCACAAGCGGTCACTGGCGCTGCGCGAGTTCGCCCTCGGGGTCGAGGCGCTCGAACGGTTCGTCCGGGGGGAGCCGCTCCGGCGTGTTCACGAGTGCGTGTTCGCCGTGCTGGCACTGGAGAGCGAGCCGGTCGACCCCCGCCTCTGACCGGCCGGCGGGGCCCGGACGCGCCCGCCCCGCCCCTCGAAAATCGACCCGACGTGCCGCACCCGCCCGGGCCGTGTCCTATGTTTTCTTCCAGGGCGCGGCTCGAAGGAACGTTATACGCTCCGGCCCGGACCTCCGACGAGAAACAGCGGTGTTTCCTACACGTCGGGGAGACCGATGTCGAAGACAACCGGCGGGCGAATCGGGGGCCGGGCCTTGAGGGCACTCGGGGCGCTCATGGCCCCCGTCGTGTTCCTCATGAGCCGGCTGAAGTATCCGCAGAAGTTCGCGCTCGTCAGCATGCTGTTCTTGCTGCCGATGGGCCTTCTCCTCAAGATGCTTCACACGACGACCGTCGACCGGATGACGTTCAGTCGGAAGGAGCTCACGGGCATCGAGTACCTCCGGCCGCTCCGGCAGATGTTGCCCTTGGTCTCCCGGGCCAGGGGCCTCGCCTCGGCCTCGGCTTCGGGCGACCTGACCACAAGGCCGAACCTGGTCCGGGTACTGTCGGAGGCCGACAAGACGTTCGAGTCCCTGGCGGGGGTCGAACGACTCTCCGGGGCGGACCTCATGACGCGTTCCGAGGAGGCGGTCCTCCGACGCAACTGGTCCGAACTCCGGGACGACCGCCGGCCGCACACGCCGGCGGAGACCGACGAACGCTACGCCGCGATCCTGACGGACGTCCGCAACCTGATCGACAAGGTCGGGAACAACTCGAACCTCGTCCTCGACTCGGAACTCGACTCGTTCTACCTGATCCAGGCGGCCCTCGACCTGATCCCCGAGGGGATCGAACTCCTCGACAGGGCCGGACAGATCCGGAGGGGTGAGCCCGAGCCCGCCGGGAGCCTACGCGGCGCGCCGAGCCTGGCGGCTCTCCTGGGGGTCAACGGCGACCGGCTCAAATGGTCGATCGCCAACGCGTCCGACACCGACAACCCGTCGCGACTCAAGCGGCACCTCCACGCGCCCTTGCGCGCCTACCTCGCGGCGGTCCAGGGGGTCAGGGAAGACCTGCTCCTCGACCAGGGGGCCGGGGGGCGTCCCTCCGGGGACCCCCTGATCCAACCCGACAAGGTCGCCGGCGCGATCGACCTGGCCTGTGAACTCTGGGACGCGACGGCCGACGAGATCGATCGACTCGTCTCCGCCCGGATCGAGCGGGAGTACCAGGGGCTCTGGCTGGTCCTCCACGGGGTGCTCCTCTCCCTGGTCCTGGTCGCCTACGTCTGGGCGGGTTTCTATCGGTCGCTCATGGGAACGGTCTCGGCGCTGGGGGAGTCGGCCCGGAGGCTGGTCGGCGGCGACATGACCGGGGACTCGGTCCTGGAGTCGCGCGACGAGTTGGGGATCGTGGTCCGGTCGTTCAACGAGATGGCCGGGCGGCTGCGCCTGGAGTGCGAGCAGGCGCGCGAGGAGAGCCTCCGGGCCCGCGAGGCCGAGCGCCGGCTCCTCGACAGCGAGGAGCGGAGCCGGTTGATCCTGGAGTCGAGCATGGACGCGGTCGTCGTCCTCGACGCCGACGGCCGGATCCTCGACTGGAACCCCCAGGCGGACCTCACGTTCGGCTGGTCGCCCGGGGCCGCCCAGGGGCGTTCGCTCGCCGAGATCGCGTTCCCGCCGGAGACGCGCGGGTCCTTCCTGAGGATCCTCGCGAGTACGGTCCTCGAAAAGGACCGGCACGTCCCCGGCATCCGTTCCGAACTGGCGATGAACCGCGAGGACGGCCGGATCATTCCGATCGAACTCTCGGTGACCCCCGTCTTCGCGGGGGGGGCGCCGGCGGTCAGCGTCTTCTTCCGGGACCTCAGCGACCGCCTCCGGGCCGTGGAGGAGACGAAGCGGGCCGAGTCGCTCCGCCTCAACAAGGAGGCGGCCGAGGCCGCCAACCGGGCCAAGAGCGAGTTCCTGGCGAACATGAGCCACGAGATCCGGACCCCGATGAACGGGATCATCGGGATGACGGAAATTACCCTCGATACGGAACTCTCCTCGGCGCAGCGTGAATACCTCTTGATGGTCAGGTCGTCGGCCCACGCGCTCCTGAACGTCATCAACGACATCCTCGACTTCTCGAAGATCGAGGCGGGCAAGGTCGAGCTCGACCCGACGGAATTCGACCTCCACGAGGTGATCGGGGACACCCTGAAGCCCCTCGCGGTCAGGGCACACTCCAAGGGCCTCGAACTCGCCTGCCGGATCGCCCCCGGGCTCCCCCAGTTCGTCCGCGGCGACTCTCACCGGCTCCAGCAGGTGTTGATCAACCTCGTCGGCAACGCGATCAAGTTCACCGACATCGGCGAGGTCGTCGTCTTCGCGGAAACGGACGACCAGACCGGGCTGATCCGGTTCACCGTGAAGGACACGGGCATCGGCATCCCCGAGACCCGCCTCGAAGCCATCTTCGCCGCGTTCGAGCAGGTCGACGGCTCGACGACCCGCCGGTACGGCGGCACGGGGCTGGGGCTGGCGATCTCGCAACCGCTCGTCGAGCTGATGGGGGGAAGGATCTGGGTGGAGAGCAAGGTCGGCGAGGGGACCCTGTTCTACTTCACCGTCCGGCTCGAGCCGTGCGAGACCCCCCCGGCCGTGAAGAAGGCGTCGTCGCGGGTCTCGCTCCGGGGCCTCCGCGTACTCATCATCGATGACAACGAAACGAACCGGTTCATCCTCGAAGAGATCACGCGCGACTGGGGCATGGAGCCCCACTCGGCGGAAGGGGCCGAGGGGGCGCTCGCCGCGATCGAACGGAGGCCCCCGGACGACCCGTACCGGGTCGCCCTGCTCGACTGGATGATGCCCGGACAGAGCGGGATCGACCTGGCCAGGCGGATCAGCGAGGGCGGGGGGGCCGGCAGGCCGAAGGTGATTCTGCTCTCCTCCGGCGGCCTCCCCGGCACGGTCGAGTGCGACGCACTGGTCGGGATCGACGCCTGCCTCCTGAAACCGGTCAAGCGTTCCGAACTGTTCCAGGCCATCTGTGAGGTGCTCGGTGACCCCGCCGGGGATCACGCGTCGGGCCCGCACCCGAAACCCGACGTGACCTGGACGGGGCCCCAGCTCAAGGTCCTTCTGGCCGAGGACAACCCGGTGAACCAGGCGCTCGCCGCGGTCATCCTCCGCAAGCGGTCGCACGAGGTCACCGTCGTCGGGAACGGCCGCGAGGCACTCGCCGCGCTCGCACAGGAGTCGTTCGACCTGCTGCTGATGGACCTGCAGATGCCGGAACTCGACGGCTACGGCGCGACCGCCGCGATCCGCGAGGCGGAGCAAGGAGGGGGCCGAAGGCTCCCGATCATCGCGCTGACCGCCTCTGCGATGAAGGGGGACCGCGAACAGTGCCTCGCCGCCGGGTTCGACGGGTACGTCTCCAAGCCGGTCGTCCCGGAGGCCCTCTTCGCCGCCATCGCCGCGACCCTCGACGGCGGACAGGCCCGGTCCACGGCCGAGGGCCCGCCCGCGCCCGCCGCGCCGCCGAAACCGACGGGGGCGTCCCCCCCGCCGGTCGTCGACTGGGCCAGGTTCCTCTGGACGGTCGACGGCGACCATGACCTCGCCAACCGGATGATCGCCCTCTTCCTCGAGGACTGCCCGGGGCTGGAGTCCGAAGTCCGGGCCGCGGTCCGCGACGGGGACGCGCTCAGGCTCCGGGCCGCCGCACACGCCCTGAAGGGTTCGGCCTCCAACTTCGCCGCCGGGCGCGTCGTCCGGATCGCGGAACGCCTGGAGACGATGGGCAGGACCAACGACGTCGTGACCGCTCCCGCATTGCTCGGGCCCCTCGGCGTGTCACTCGAGGACCTCCGACGGGCGCTCTCCTCCCCCCCCGGAGCCGCCGCCCCCCCGGCACGGATCGCCTGCGGACGCTCAGAGCGGAACGAGGGGGCACCCGTTTAATGAAGATCCTCATCGCCGACGACGACCGGGTCGCGCTCCTCCGGCTCCGGACCGCACTGGAGAAGCTGGGACACCACGTCTCGGAGGCGGCCGACGGACTCGACGCCTGGAGACAGATCAAGGGGAACCGGCCGGACCTCCTGATCTCGGACTGGATGATGCCGGCCATCGACGGCCCCGAACTCTGCCGGATGGTCCGCGAATTCGACGACGGCGACTATATTTATTCAATCCTCCTCACCGCGCGGGACTCGCGCGAGGACAGGGTCCGCGGCCTCGAGGCCGGGGCCGACGACTTCCTCGTCAAGCCGTTCGACCCCGGCGAACTCGTCGCCCGGCTGACCGTCGCCCGTCGGATCCTCTCGCTGCTCCAGGAACTCGAAGCCCAGTCGGTCCGGTTGAAGGAGATGTACGCGGTCCTCGAACGCCAGAACGCGAAGCTCCTCGAACAGGCGATCACCGACGGCCTGACGGGCCTGGTCAACCACCGACACTTCCAGGCGTCGCTCGCCGAGGCCTGCTCGCTCTCGTCGCGCGAAGGGGTCCCCGTCTGCCTGGTCATGCTCGACGTCGATCATTTCAAGCCGTTCAATGACACCTACGGCCACCCCGCCGGCGACGAGGTGCTAAGGCGGCTCGCGGGCCTCCTCTGGTCGAGCGTCCGCCAGCACGACGTCGTCGCACGTTACGGAGGCGAGGAGTTCGCCGTCCTGCTCGTCGGGGCGGACGGGCAGAAGGGGAACGCGACCGCCGACCGGATCCTCCGGACCATCCGGGAGCACCCCTGGCCACTCCGGCCGATCACCGCGAGCCTCGGGGTGGCCTCGTTCGGGCCCTCGACCGGCGACCCGGTCTCGCTCCTGAAGGCGGCGGACAACGCCCTCTACGAATCGAAGCGAAAAGGGCGCAACCAGGTCACCGCTCACGTCGACGTCAACGCCACCGCCGAGCCGATTTGACCCTCTCCCCTCAGACCGCGGCGCCGACGTCCGCGGTCGCCGGTTCGGGCCGACGCCCCTCGACCGAAAGCCGTCGGCCGGCGGTCCACGCCACCAACAGCGCGAACCCGGCGAGCAAGCAACCCTGCCAGTAAGGCGCCGAAGGCCCGACCCGGTCGAGGAGCGTGTTCGCCGCCAGATAGCTGATCATTCGGGCGAGCGTCTGCGCCGAGGAGAGCGTCCCGAAGACCGCCCCCTGTTCGCTCGCCGGGGTCACTTTCGAGATCAGGCCGGTGAGGGTCGGGCTGACCAACCCCTGGCCGACCGCCACCACCAGAGTCGCCAGCAGCAGGGTCGGCAGGCCGGAGACCATCGCGATCAGGGCCATCCCGGTCCCCAGCCCGACGATCCCGACCGCCACCAGTTTCCGCTCGCCGTACCGGGGGACCAGCCGGCGGATCAGGCCCCCCTGGACCGCCGCGCTCACCAGCCCCAGGAAGACGAACCCGAAGGCCGCCTTCTGGGCGTCCCACCCCATCCGGGCCCGCAGGAACAGGCTGAACGTCCCTTCGAGCGAGGCGAACGAAAGGACCACGAGGAACCCGACCAGCACGAGCAGCCCGATCGTCGGACGGGCGAGCGAGCCCGCGACCCCGCGGAGCGTCAGCACCCTGGCCTGTTCCCTCGCCCTGGAATCGGCGGGGAGCGACTCGGGGAGCCGCGTCAGTACCAGCACCCAGGCGACCGTCGAGAACCCGGCGCCCACCAGGAACGGGACGCGCAGCCGCCACTCGTCCGACACCGGCAGGCCGAGCAAGAGCCCCCCCAGCAGCGGGCCGAGGACGAACCCGACCCCGAACGCCATCCCGATCAGGCCGAACCCCCGCGAACGGTTCTCCGGGGTCGTCACGTCGGCCACGTAAGCCTGCGCCACCAGGATGTTCCCCCCCGACGCCCCGTCGAGCGCCCTGGCGAACAGCATCATCGGGAAGCTGTTCGCCAGCCCGAGCATCAGGAACGAGAGGGCCGTCCCCGCCTGGCTCAGGATGAGGACCGGCCGCCGGCCGTAACGGACGCTGAGCCGCCCCAGGATCGGCCCGGCGATCAACTGGCAGAGGGGGTAGGCCGCGAACAAGAGGCCGATCTGTGTGCCGTCGAGGTCGAACCGCTTGGCGAACTGCGGCAACAACGGCATGACCACGGTGAACCCCAGCAGGTCCACCAGCACGATGGCGACAACGACCCCGAGTGGCGACATCGGCAGCGATCCTCTCTCAACAAGTCGAACGGCGGGTCGGGGGCGTGGTGGGGTTCATTCCGGGAGGGCCGGGCGACGGGCGCGGGTTCAGCCGGCGGCGGGGTCCGCGGCGGCCAGGGTGCCTGATTCAGGGCCGTACCGGGCTTCGCGGAGCCGGTCGGCCTGATCCTTGACCTCGGTCAGGAGCCTCGCGTGCGACACGATCAGGGCGTACTCCGCCGCGAAGGCGACGAAGTTATACCCCATGGCGAACGTCGCGAACCCCAGGTGCCACAGCGGGTTCCAGCCCTGCGCGTCGGCCCCCGCCCCGAACCAGGCGGCGACGGCCACCCAGGTCATCGCCCAGAACTCCTGGCGGAACGCCTTGCGCTTGTTCGCCTTCGCCTGGTTGTTCACCCACTCGGGGAGCCCGTAAACCCGGGCCACCTCGGCCGCCCATTTCCCGGTGGCCAGAAAGTAGGTGTAAACGACCGAGTGGACCCCGAGGGTCACCATCGTCGTGATGATCGCGAACAGGACGTGGACGGCCCGGAGCTTCGCGCCGGGGCCCAGCGGCTCGGCCGAGGCGAGGAGCCCGAGGACGAAGGTCGCGACCAGGAACGAGCCGCTCGTGACGGCCAGGACGAGAAAATAGCGGAGCATGGAGGGACCCGTCGGGGGGGCGGAGCCGGCGCGCCGCGGCGGAAGGGCCGCCGGCCGGCCGTCTGCTTCCTAGGTTAAGCCAACGCCCCCCCGGACCGCAACCGAGGGGGCGAACCCGGGCGGCCCCCGACCCCTCCGACTTCAGGGGGGGAAGAGCTATAATGCGACCCGCGACCGACGAAAAACTCCCAGCCGGAGCCCGACCGTGAACGACGCCTGGATCGCCGACCGGATGAGATCGATCGAAGCCTCGGGCATCCGCAAGGCGTTCGACATGGCGAAGTCGATGAAGGATCCGATCAACCTCTCGATCGGCCTCCCCGACTTCGACGTCGCCGAACCCGTCAAGGCCGCGGCGATCGACGCGATCAAGGCCGGGCACAACCAGTACACCCTCACGACGGGCCTCCCCGAACTCCGGGCGAAGCTCCAGTCGGCCGTCGACGACGAGTTCCGCCATTCCGACCGCCAGGTCATGGTCACCTCGGGTACCGCCGGCGGCCTGCTCCTCGCCCTCTGCGTGACCGTGAACCCGGGCGACGAGGTCATCATCTTCGACCCGTACTTCGTCATGTACGGCAACCTCGTCCACCTGGCCGGGGGGACGCCGGTCTTCGTCGACACCTACCCCGACTTCCGGATCGACGTGGCCCAGGTCGCCGCCGCGATGACCGGCCGGACGAAGGTCGTCATCGCCAACTCGCCCGGCAACCCGACGGGCGTGGTCGCCACCGACGGGGAGATGAAGGCCCTCGCCGAACTCTGCCGGGCGCGCGGGGTCCTGCTCGTTAGTGACGAGGTCTACCGGTCGTTCTGCCACGACCGGCCGTTCGCCACCCCGGCGGCCCACAACGCCGACGTCCTGGTCGTCGACGGCTTCAGCAAGGCCCACGGCATGACCGGCTGGCGGCTGGGTTTCGCCCACGGGCCGGCCCGACTGATCCAGGAGATGGCGAAGCTCCAGCAGTTCAGCTTCGTCTGCGCGCCGGGCCCGCTCCAGCACGGCGGCGTGGTCGCCCTCGACGGCGACCTGACCGCCCACGCCGACGCCTACCGCCGGAAGCGCGACGCCGTCGTCGAGGCCTTGGGCGGCCTCTACGAACTTCCGACGCCCGAAGGGGCCTTCTACGCGTTCCCGAAGGCCCCCTGGGGGAGCGCGACGGAGTTCGTGGCCGAGGGGATCAAGCACAACCTCCTGGTGATCCCGGGCAACGTCTTCAGCCG
>LNFM01019494.1_pt1 | contig 13505 bp, 10 predicted proteins | sample 596031 | NCBI WGS metagenome assembly LNFM01 (sample SAMN04254537, study PRJNA301005) | activated carbon metagenome | isolation source: dual media filters at the Ann Arbor, Michigan drinking water treatment plant | place: USA: Ann Arbor
TGGCGACACAAATTGCCGCCCCGCCCGGCAAGCGTATGGTGAACCCAAAGCCGCGACGCATGGGAGAGAAACATGGACTTCAATATTCCAAAGGACATCGCCGACTATCTGGTCGTGCTCGACAAATTCATCGACGACGAGATCAAGCCGCTGCAGGCGCAGGACGACAACGAGCGCTTCTTCGACCATCGCCGCGAATGGGCGCGTACCGACTTCGACAATGAAGGCCTGCCGCGCCCGGAATGGGAAGCGCTGCTGCGCGAAGCCAAGAAGCGCGCCGACAAGGCCGGCCACCTGCGCTACGCCCTGCCGAAGGAGTTCGGCGGCCAGGACGGCTCCAACCTCGGGATGGCGATCATCCGCGAGCATTTCGCCAAGCAGGGCCTCGGCCTCCACAATGACCTCCAGAACGAACACTCGGTCGTCGGCAACTTCCCGCAGATCCTGATGCTGCGGGACTTCGCCCGCCCCGACCAGAAACATCTCGCCGAGGCGGCGCTAGCCGGCAAGTTCATTGCCTGCTTCGGCCTGACCGAGCCGAACCACGGCTCCGACGCCACCCACATGGAAACCCGCGCCGTGCGCACCAGGAAGGACGGCAAGGACGGCTGGCTGATCAATGGCGAGAAGATGTGGATCACCGGCATGCATGTCGCGACCCACATCATGCTGTTCTGCCGCACGAGCGGCAAGGACGGCGACGCCAAGGGCATCACCTGCCTTATCATCCCGGCGCGCGATCCCGGCGTGATCATTGAAGAGTACATGTGGACCTTCAACATGCCGACGGACCACCCGCGCCTCACCATCAAGGATGTGTGGGTGCCGGAAGATGCCGTGTTCGGCCCGCCCGAAGGCGGCCTCGCGCTCGCCCAGCACTTCGTGCATGAGAACCGCATCCGCCAGGCAGCCTCTTCCTGCGGCGCGGCGATCTACTGCATCAACGAGAGCGTGAAGTACGCCAACGAGCGCAAGCCTTTCGGCAAGCCGCTCTCCACCAACCAGGCGATCCAGTTCCCGCTGGTGGAGCTCGCGACGCAGGCCGAAATGCTCCGCCTGCTGATCTTCAAGACGGCCTGGGAAATGGACCAGATGTCGAAACCGGAAGTCGCCATCCGCCTCTCCGACAAGGTCTCGATGTGTAACTATTACGCAAACCGGCTCGTCTGCGAAGCGGCCGACCGCGCGATGCAGGTGCACGGCGGCATCGGCTATTCCCGCCACAAGCCGTTCGAGCACATCTACCGCCACCACCGCCGCTACCGCATCACCGAAGGCTCCGAGGAGATCCAGATCCGGAAAGTGGCCGGCCACCTCTTCGGCTTCATGGGCCCGAACAAGCACGGCCAGCCCAAAGGCGAAACCGGCAAGGACGGCAAGAGTACCGAGCCGACGGACTTTGCGGTGCGCTAGTCCGACTCAAATGAAATGCAGAAGATACCGGGCCCTCGCGCCCGGCATTTTTTACCTAAAGCTTCGCAAACTCGGCCGTGAAGTGGCGCATCATCGGCGGCTCCTTCACGATGCGCATGCCGCGCAGCGCGTCTTTCGACGCGGCCACTTCTTCCAGCACTTCGACCACATAGTCCGCATGGCTCTGCGTGTAGACGCGGCGGGGCATGGCGAGGCGGACGAGGTCCATGGCGCCGGGCGCTTCGGTGCCATCCGGCTTGCGGCCGAACATCACGGTGCCGATCTCGCAGGCGCGGATGCCGCCCGCTTCATACATCGCGCAGGTCAGCGCCTGACCTGGGTATTGCAGCGGCGGAATGTGCGGCAGGAAGGCGCGCGCGTCGATGAACACGGCATGCCCGCCCGCAGGCTTGACCACCGGGATCCCCATCGCGTCGAGGCGCTCGGCAATGTAGGAATTGCTCCGTACACGGTAGCGCAGGTAATCCTCGTCGATGATTTCCTTCAGGCCCTGCGCAATCGCGTCAAGGTCGCGGCCCGCCAGGCCGCCATAGGTCGGGAAGCCCTCGGTCTGGATCAGCAGCGTCCGGGCCCGCTCGGCCAGGGCGTTGTCGTTCAGCGCCAGCCAGCCGCCAATGTTGGCGAACGCATCCTTCTTGGCGCTCATCGTCATGCCGTCGGCCACCGCAAAGCAGTCGCGCACAATGTCCTTGATCGGACGGTCCGTCTGGCCTTCCTCGCGCAGCTTGATGAACCAGGCATTCTCCGCAAAGCGGCAACCGTCGATATAGAAGGGCTTGCCATGCGCCTTGGCCAGCGCCGCCGCGCCGCGGATGTTGGCAAGGCTCACCGGCTGGCCGCCGCCGGCATTGTTGGTGATGGTCATCATCACCGCCGGGATCTGCCCGCCATTCTCGCGCAGCACGCGCTCCAGCGCAGCGAGGTCCATGTTGCCCTTGAAGGGATGGTCGAGCGAGGGCACGCGGCCTTCCGCAATCGGAATATCCAGCGCCTCGGCGCCCATCGCCTCGATATTGCCGCGCGTCGTGTCGAAATGGGTGTTCGAAGGGATCAGGTCGCCCTTCTTGGCGATCAGCGAGAAGAGAAGATGCTCCGCCGCCCGGCCCTGGTGGGCGGGAATGATGTGCCGGAAGTCCATCAGGTCCTTCACCGCCGCCTCGAAGCGGTAGAAGCTCGGCGCGCCGGCATAGCTCTCGTCCCCGGTCATCACCGCGCCCCACTGCGCCGCGCTCATCGCCGAGGTGCCGCTATCGGTCAAAAGGTCGATGATCACATCGTCCGAATACAGCTTGAACAAATTGTAACCCGCCGCCTTCAGCAGGCGTTCGCGCTCCTCGCGCGTGGTCATCCGGATCGGCTCGACGGACTTGATGCGGAACGGTTCAATGATGGTCTTCATGGGTCACTCCCGGGCTGAGATGTCCCTGAGAGAAGAGCGGTTTTTGCCGCCCCGCGCACAGGAACTCCTGCGCTGCGGTTGCCTCTCCGGGGTCTGCCGGAAGACGGCCGCGCTCAGCGCCTGTTGCGATGGCGGGGCCATATCATGCAGGGGCGCGCGCGCCAAGCGGCCCCACCGGGGTTAACAGCGCATTCACCATCTTCGCCGAGTCTCGTCCGACTGAACTGCCCGCTTTCCGAAGGACCCGGCCATGACCCTGCTCGAACGCGTGATCCGCAATCACCGCTGCCGCTCCACGCACCATTACATTGCGTTCGACGCGCTCTCGCTGATCGGCGGCGAGGAGGGTGAGGCCTGGAAGTCGCTGTTCCTGGTCCACCACGAGCACCTTCTTAAAGGCGCCAAGGCGCCGGACGCCGAGTTCAAGGACTTCAAGAATCACGTCCTCCACGTCGCCGAAGGCGAATGGGGCGGCGCGCGCGGCAAGGCCCAGGAATGGTACGCGCGCGGTGTCGAACTCCTCGCCAAGAAACGCTGGAGCGAGGCCGCCTATGCCTTCGGCGTGCTCAGCCACTATTACGCCGACCCGATCCAGCCCTTCCACACCGGCCAGACCGAAGCCGAAGGCGTCATCCACCGCGCCGTGGAATGGAGCATCGCCAAGTCGCGGGACGAAATCGACGCCCGCATCGAGGCGAACGGCTATCCCGAGATCGAGGTTCCGGACGGCATGGGCTTTGTCTCCGACATGGTCCGCGCCGGCGCCGAGCTCAGCCACCAGCACTACCAGACCTTCATCGACCATTATGACATCGACGCCGGCGTCGCCGATCCGCCATCCGGTCTTGACGAGACGATGCGCGCCGCGATTGCCGATCTCGTCGGCTATGCCACTGCCGGTTTCGCCGCGATCCTGACGCGGGCCATCGAAGAAGCCGCCGCCGCGCCGCCAAAGGTGAACCTGACGCTGCAGGGCTATATCGAGACGCTCGACATCCCGCTGCGCTGGGTCACTGCAAAGCTCGAGGACGCCGCTGACAAGCGCATCGTCGAGCGCATGTATGCCGAGTTCCAGAAGACCGGGAAGGTCATCAAGACGCTCCCCGCCGACGACAAGGCGATCCGCGCGCTGCATGCCAAGCAGGTGCGCCGCATTCCGCTGAAACAGCTGAACGCCGAAGAGATCGCGCCGATCGGCACGCTCAACGAGAACCGCCTCGCCTCGGCCGCCGAACCCGCCGAAGCCGCCGACCCCGTCGTGGACGACGTGCCCCCGGCCGAACTGACAGAGATCGCCCGCCGCGATACCGCCCGCACGCCGCTGCGCGGACTTCTGGGCTCGCGCAAGCGCGTCGCCGCGCCGGAGCTGGAACCGGAAATCGAAGCCGACATCGAACCGGGGGCCGAAGAGGAAATCGAAGCCATCTCGGGCGAGCTGATCCTCGATCAGCCGGTCGATGCGCCGGTCCGCCGGGAGCCGGAGGTGACCGCAGAAGCTGAGTCAGACGAAGAGCCGCGCCGCATGGCCTCGATCACGCGGGACGATCCTGTCGTCGACGCGCCCTCCATCGGCCGCAAGACCGCCAAGCAACTGGCCAAGGCTGGTATCACGACCATCGGTGACCTGCTGGACTGTGATCCGGACATGGTCGAACTCGAACTCAATGTCCGCCACATCACGTCCGAAGCCATCCGCATCTGGCAGGACCAGACGCAGCTGATGATGGATGTGCCAGGCCTGCGCGTCCACGATGCCCAGCTGCTGGTCGGCGCCGGCATCACCACGCGCGAAGACCTTGCGAACGCCTCAGCGCGGACCATCTTCGAGCTGGCCATGGAATTCCTCGCCACGCCGGAAGGCGAGCGCGTGTTGCGCGATGACCAGGTGCTCCACGAAGACGAAGTCGAAGAGTGGATCGAGATGGCGCAGGACGCCGCCTAGGGTCTCGCCACGCCGGCTGCGGCATACACCGCATCGACCAGCGCCATGTTGGCCATCGCATCCGCCCCGCCCGTCAACGGCGGGGCGTTTGTTTTCAGCACGTCGATCATGTGCGCCAGCTGGTGATCATAGGTCGTCTCGCCGGGCACGGTGTAGCGCCGGATGGAAAGTCCCTTGCGGATCGTGATCGAGTGCCCCCGGTGAGGATGAAGCGGGTTGCGCGCGACCAGGATGCCCTCGGTGCCCTGGATTGCCAGCAGCGCCTTGAAGCGCTGGCCGGGCGCCATGGATGTACGCACATGCGCCGTCACGCCGCCCGAGAATTCCAGCTGCGCCGTGGTGACAAGGTCGACGCCGTGTTCGCTCAGTTTGGACGTCGCCTGCGTCACGCGGGGCTCCGATCCCGCCACCGTCCGGGCCCAGTGCAGCGCGTAGCAGCCGAGATCCATCAGCGCCCCGCCGCCAAGCGCCTTATCGTGCCGCAGCTCGCCGGGGCGGTACTTGATGGCCACCGAGAACTCGGCCTTGATCGCGCACAGCTTGCCGATGGCGCCGTTGCCTATCTGGGTGAGGATGTCGTCGAACATCGGATGGAAGCGGTAGTGGAAGGCCTCGAGCAGCGGCCTTCCGGTGCGCGCAGCGGCGTCCGTCATGGCGCGGGCTTCGTCGGCGTTCATGGCGAACGGTTTCTCGCAAAGCACTGCCTTTCCCGCTTCGAGGGCGGCGATGGTGAGGTCTGCATGCCGGTGCGGGGGCAGAGCATTGTAGATGAGATCGATGCCCGGATGGGCGATCAGGGCTTCATAGCTGCCGAGGCTTTCCGGAATGCCGTGCTGCCGGGCGTAGGCGCTGGCGCGGTGACCATCGCGCGCGGCGACACAGACAACCTCGCAATCATCGCGCCTCCGCGCGGGCTCGATCAGGGCCTGAGGAGCTATCTTTGCGGCCCCAAGTATTCCCATCCTTATCATTAGGTTTCCCGATTTCTTCCATCTGATATCGCTTCATTACAGAGAGCGTAAACAAATCTCCCCGCTCTGTTTACCCCGGACTAACGCGGCTTAATCGCTTTCTTCATTCGGGGTCAAAAAAACTTCACGCGGGTAAGACTCTGGAAACCACGGGAGACGAAGTTGGTTCCTGTCCCGAGGCCATTGATCCTAGGAGTGCCTTTGCCAATGATGATTGATCTGATAGCGCACATCGCTACACGCAATGGCCTCGCGGACTCCGTTTCCAAGCGTGCGCTTGGCATTGTCCTGAACGGCGCCGAGCGCCAGGGCAGCCCGCTCGCAGCCGCAATGTTCAAGAAGGTTCCGGGCGCGCGCGTTCTCGCGGCGCGCACCGGTGACGAGATCGGCGCCCCGACGGGCGAGATCGCGCGCCTGATCGAACAGACCCCGGGCGGACGCCGCCGCGTCGCCCTTTCGATGATTTCAGCACTCCAGGAAGCCGGCCTTGATCACAAGCAGATCGGCACGCTTCTGCCGTCCATCGGCAGCTGGATGCAATCCGTACACGGCATGAATGACTTTGGCCATTTGGGTGACCTGATTGGCCATGCGGGCGAGCCGTCCCGCAGAGAGGGGGTGCGCGCCGCATAACGCACTGGCCCTGCGAAGCGAAGCTGACGCTGCCTAAATCCAGACCCTTTGTGGTCATTCGCGTCGCCTCAGATTGCCGGGCCGCCCTTCGGGGCGGCCCTTTTCTTTTGTCCCGCCGCCCGCTAGAGGCCGGAAACGACAAGGAGACTGCCATGAGCGATACCGCGCTGACCCGTCCGGACGAAGCCATCGCGCTGCGCCTGATCCAGACCATCCGCGCCGACGCCGAGGCCGTCTGCGCGCCGGACCGGGTGGACCTTGTCTCGGTCACCTTCGATGTCGCTGCGGCGGGCGCCGAGCCCGCCAATCTCACCTACAAGCCCCGCATCGACCGCAAGACCCGCACGATCCTGTTCACAGGCGGCGCGGCCGAAGGCGCCAAGGGCATCGTGATGACGGCCACCGCCGTTTACCGGATCACCCCGAAGGCCTAGGCTGGCCGGGAGCAACCCCCGGAGCCCCCCATGCCGACAACCCTGATCACCGGTGCCAATCGCGGCATCGGCCTCGCCCTCGTCCGGGAATTCCAGTCGAAGGGCCACACCGTCATCGCCACCGCGCGCGACCTCGCGGCCGCAAAGGACCTCAAGGCCACCGGCGCGGAACTTCACACGCTGGACGTGTCGGACGCCGCCTCGATCAAGGCGCTCGCTGAGGCACTCAAGGGCCGGCCCATCGATTTCCTGATCAACAATGCGGGCCTCGGTGACCGGGCGGATATCTCCCGGCTCGACTATGACCGGTTCGAGGAAATCCTGCGCGTCAACACGATTGCCCCGATCCGCGTGCTCGACGCGCTGACGCCGAACCTGGCCGCCGGCAATGAGAAGATCGCTGCCGCGCTCTCCAGCCAGCTCGGCTCCATCGAGAATACCGACATGGGCTTCGGCCTCGCTTACCGCGTCTCGAAAGCCGGACTGAACATGGGACTGCGCACGACCGCGCACACGCTATCCGCCAAAGGCATCACGCTGCTCGCGCTGCATCCGGGCTGGGTGAAGACCGACATGGGCGGCGACGGCGCGCCGGTCGAGCGGGCCTCTACAAGGTGATCATCGGCGCGGGCCCCTCGAAAGAGCTTCGCTTCTATGACTTCGAAGGCAAGACGCTGCCCTGGTAGCGGAGGTTACTCCGCGGCCGGAAGGACTTGCTTCTTGTCCGGGGCATCGTTGGCCGCATAGGACGGGTCCGACTGGGCGGCCGCTTCGGTGCGCAGTCCGCGCAACCGGTTCCATTGGCGTTTCGACCAGCTGGTGATCCGTTCCGGCGCCAGCAGCCAGGCCGGCGTCACCAGAAGGATCATCGTCGTCGAGAAGCCGAGGCCGAACACCACCGCCGTGGCCAGCTGCACCCACCATTCGGAGCTTGCGCCGCCGAAGTTGACGGCGCCGTCGGCAAAGCTGACGCTCATCTGGATGATCATCGGGAACAGGCCGAACATCGTCGTGCCGGTGGTCAACAGGATCGGACGGATACGCTGGGCAGCCGTCGCGATGGCGGCGTCCTCCGGCGAGCGGCCGTCTTCCCGCAGGCGGTTGAAGGTGTCGATCAGGATGATGTTGTTGTTCACCACCACCCCGGCGAGCGCCACGATGCCCGTGCCGATCATCAGGATACTGACATAGGGCAGCAGGAGGTTCACACCGACCAGCACGCCCGCTGTCGACAGGATCACCGCCGACAGCGTCAGGGCGACTTGCCAGAAGTTGTTGAACTGCCAGAGCAGGATCACGGCCATCATGAACAGGGCGGCGAGCGCCGCGCCCATGAAGAACGCGCCGGCATCGGCGGTGTCCTCATCGGCGCCTTCGAAGCGCACTTCGAGGCCGGCCGGGAGGTCCTGGCTCGCAATGAACTCTTTCAGCTCGGCGACGATGGCGCCGCCGGTGCCTTGCTCCTTCGCATTGCCGCGCACATCGACGACGCGCTTGCCTTCGCGCCGCTCGATCTGGCTGACCCGGGGGGCCGCTTCGCGCGTCACGAACAGGGACAGCGGGACGTTGCCTTGCGGGGTCGAGATCTTCAGGGCGTCGAGGGCAGAGGCCGAGCGGTCGCCTTCCGGGAACCGGACGCGGATGTCGACTTCTTCATTGGCGTCATCGGGGCGGTAGCGACCGACCAGAACGCCGTTAGTGATGAGCTGCACCGCGGCGCCGATCTGGGCGACGTCGACGCCGAACTTGCCGGCTTCGGCGCGGTCCACGGTCAGCTGATACTCGACGCCGGGCAGGGCGCGGGAATCGTCAACCTCGATCACGTCGTTGCGGGCTTCCAGCCAGTCGCGGATCAGCGTCGCCGTCTTGTCGAGCGCGGCGGAGTCGTTGCTGAGCAGGGCAACCTGGATATCCTTGCCGCCGGGCGGGCCTTGCTCGCGCGCCTTGATCTCGAAGCGCAACGCCGGCACGGCCGCGAGGCGCGTGCGCACTTCGTCGAGCGTTTCGCGGGCATTGAAATCGCCGTCAGAGGTCGTGTTCAGGTCGAGCAGGATCTGGCCGATCGTGTCGAGCGGCACGCCGCTGACGCCGTCAAAGCTGAAGCCCGAGGAAGAAACACCCGTGCGTGTCGAGATCGCGGTGATGCCGTCGATGTCGTCAATGGCGGCTTCGGCCCGGCCGACGAAGGCGGCTTTCTCGTCTGCCGAGAGCGCGCCCTGCGCCTGCACGAAGACGAAGGCCTGCTCCGGCTCGATATCGAGGAAGAACTCGGTCTTGTGCTGTTCGGAGCCGAACCACATGAAGATCGCGACCACCGTGCTGAGCACAACAGCGGTTGTCAGCAGCGGGCGGCGGATCGTCTCCGACACAACCTTCACATAGCCGCCGATGAATCCCTTTGCGCGGCGCGGATCGCCGTTCGCCGCGAGGGCCGCCAGGTTCTCGTCCACGCCGCCGGCGCGGCCGCCCATGACGCTGCCGAGCACCGGAAGGAAGATCAGCGCGGCGATCAGCGAGGACGTCAGCACAAAGATCAGGGTGATCGGCAGGTAGGCCATGAACTTGCCGGGCATCGAGTTCCAGAACAGGAACGGCACGAACGCGGCCAGCGTGGTCAGGGTCGAGGAGACGATCGGCCAGAACATGCGCTTGCCGGCCATGGTATAGGCTTCCTTGCGCTCCATACCTTCGGCCATTTTCCGGTCGGCATATTCGGTCACCACGATACCGCCATCCACGAGGATGCCGACCGCGATGACCATGCCGAACATCACCATCATGTTGATGGTGTAGCCAAAGGCGCCGAGGAACAGGAACGCGATCATGAAGGTCGCGGGGATCGTGATGCCGACGAGCAGCGCCGAGCGCAGGCCGAGCGAGGCCACCACGATGATCATCACCAGCAGGATTGCGGTCATGATCGAGCTCTGCAGCTGGCCGAGCTGGTCGCCGATCATTTCCGAGGCATCGGATGTGATCTCGGCGCGCACGGTCGGCGGCCATTTCTGGCTCTCGTCGGCTATGATCGCGCGCACATTGTTGGCGGTGTCGAGGATGTTGGCGCCGGTGCGCTTCACCACTTCGACGAGCAGGGCCTGTTCACCGTTGAAGGTGGCATGACCGGTTGCGTCCTTGAACGTGCGGCGCACTTCGGCGACATCGCCGAGCGTCACGACGGCGTCGGCCGTGCGTTTGATCGGCAGGCTGAGGGCGTCGGCGCCGGTGCGGATGATGCCCGGCACCTTGACGGCAAAGCTGCCCTGTCCGGTATCGATCAGGCCGGCCGGGATCAGCTGGTTGTTCGAATTCACAACCGAGAAGATTTCCTGGTAGGAGATGTTGTAGGCTTCGAGCTTGACCGGATCGATGACGATCTCGAGCAGGTCTTCGCGCTTGCCCTGGACGCGGGCTTCGAGGATGCCGGGATCGGCTTCGAGGCGCTCGCGCAGGTCTTCCGCGATGCGGCCGAGGCCGCGCTCGGGCGCGTCGCCATAGATGTTGATCACCAGCACGGGGAATTGCGCGGCGTTGAATTCGGAGACGATGGGTTCGCGCGCGTCGGCGGGGAAATAGCGTTTCGCCATGTCCACCTTGTCCTTGACGTCCAGCACGGCCTGGTCGACGTCCACGTCGATCTCGAACTCCAGCACGAGCTGGGCGGCGCCTTCGCCGGCATAGGAGCTGAAGGTTTTCAGGCCTTCGAGGGACTGGATCTCTTCTTCCACCGGACGCACCAGCAGGCGCTCGGAATCTTCCGGCGTCACGCCGGCGAGCGGGATGGTGATTGCGACGAACGGGATCGGTATGTCCGGGTCGGCTTCCTTGGGCAGGCCGATATAGGTCGCTGTTCCGGCCAGCATGGCGCAGATCAGGATGGCAATCACCATCCTGGCCCGGCCAATGGCACCATCAATCAGGCCGTTCATGGACGGGCTCCGCCTTGGGCGACGGGACGCACCTTCACGCCGTCATTGAGATAGTCCTGGCCGATTGCGACGAGCGTCGTCTTGGCCGGCAGGCCGGTGACCCAGGCGCCGTCCGGCGTCTCGTCGATCACGCGGATCGGTGCGAAGGAAACGGTATCGTCGGCGAGCACCTGGCGCACGCCAAGTTGTCCGGAGTCGGACAATGTCAGCAGCGAGCGGGCGATCAGCGTGGCTTGCACATCGCCGGCGGGGACCGTCAGCGTGGCGGTCACACCGGCAGCAACCTGCGCGTCACCGGTGACCAGTTCGGCCTCGACCGGGAAGGTCCGGGTCTGGTCGCTGGCGGTGCGGGCCACATAGCGCAGCTTGGCGGGGAAGGTGCGGCCGTCGGCGAGCAGGACGCTGGCGGTCATGCCGGGCTGCAGGAGGCCGGCTTCGGCTTCGGTCACTTCGGCGGCGACGATCACGGGGCTCAGGTCCACCAGCAGGCCGCAGGGCGAGCCCGGGCCGAGGTAGTCGCCGGCTTCGGCGAGGCGTTGTTCGAACACACCATCAAACGGCGCGCGGATCTGGGTGCGGCCGAGTTCGACCTTGGCAGAGTTCACGGCGGCTTCGGCAGCATCAAGGCTGGCGCGGGCGGCGGCTTCGCGGTTGGCCGGCGAGAGCCCCTTGGCGGCCAGAGAGGCGGCGGCGTCATAATCGACTTTCGCCGCGTTGCGGTTGGCTTCGGCCTCCTTGACGCGGGCGCTACGGGCTTCGACGTCCACGCCGCAGAGCAGGGTGCCCTGTTTCACGAACGTGCCTTCGCGCACCGGCGTCGAAATGACGGTGCCGGCGGTGCCGGACTTCACGATGACCGACTTGTCAGGCGCCGTGCGCCCTTTTGCCGCCACCCGAAGCTGGTGCAGCTGGCTTTCGGCGGTCACGACAATCGCGTCGGCGATCGGGGCGGGGCCGGTCGCCGCCGGCGGCGCCACCTCGGAGCCCAGGCTGCCGCGCATGACGCTGCGCGCGCCAAAATACACAACGATTACAGCCAGTATGGCAGCTGCGATCATGACGGAACGGTTCACGGGCGGGATCTTTCCTGGGAGGAGTACGCGACAAGATAGTGTTTAGTGACGCGAGAGTCATCTTTCGCGCCCGCAATATTTAGCGCAGCACCTCTTTCCGCCCGGCAAAGAACGGAGAGATCTTGGTTAATCTAGCACGTCCAGGCCTTCAGGTTCAGGCCGTTTCGTAGCGTCAGGTGGCTGAAACCGGCGGTTTCCGGTCGGCCCAGGGGCGGGTCTCCCGATTTATCGTGCATGATCGGATATAATCGGATGTAGTCGGACATTAAGTCGGAGAAGGGCTTTCGGACCATGAAGCCGCCACACGTCCTTGCTTGCCTGGACCTGATCAAGCCTGTCGGTGAAAACGGAGAGTCCAAAGGCTGCGGGAAGCTCTGAAAATCCACTTTTCATATCGCTGGCCGGGCCCGGTGCAGCTTGAGGCGGCCAATCGCAGTGCCGCCATCAGGCGCTTTGAAGGCTGGAGCTGCGCACAAATGCATCCGGCGCGGGCATGGCCTTGATCGCCGTCGGATCCTGTCAGGCGCGCATGCAAACGCAACTTGGCCAGTTCGAATGCACTTGGTGAGAGAGGCCTAGGTCTCCTTCCTGTCTGGAAACAACCCAGGCATCCAGCGTGATGCCAGCGTTGCGGGGAAGGCGAGGCGAAGCGGGGCGCGCGATGATTCCGATGTCACAACGCCGCGCTCGATGAGTGATGATGTCATGCGGCGCGCCGTCCGCTCGCTTGATCCGAGCAGTGTTTCCACATCGCGTCTGGGCAGTTCGCCTCGGAACAAGATCGCTTCCACCACGCTCCCTGCTTTTGCAGGAAGACGATCAGCTTTGATCTCTTCCTGCGTCCAGACCAGCATGCGTGCCCTCAGTTCATCCGGCTGGACAAGTGTTCTCATGAAGTCGATCTGATCGAGGCAGGATGTCAGGAAGTAGGAGGTGAACCTCGCCAGCGCTTCTTCACTGAGATTGCCGCGCCCATCGAGATCGTTGCGCCGCGTCTGATCACAATTGGCAAGATGGGTTTTGTAATCATCAACGCTTCTGGCAAGGCCCCGCGCGATCGACCAGATACCGCCAGTGTTCAGAGCCTCTCTCAGCAAGGCATAAGACATCAGACGCACGACGCGGCCATTGCCATCGGCAAAGGGGTGAATCCAAACAATACGATGATGGGCGGTTGCGGCCGAGATGATGGAATCTACCTTGCCGGGACTCCGGTACGCTTCTTCAAAACGCGCCATAAAGCGCGGCACGGCTCCAGGGCTGATCGCGATGTGCCTACCAACCGCAACGTCGCGGCTTCGAAACTCTCCTGGAATGACTTTGATACGCTCGCCCGTATCAGGGTTTGTAACCCAGAGCAGATCATCGGGTAGCTCACCGCAAAATCGCAAATGAACTTCGCGAAGGCCTTCGGACGTTGTCGCGCGGCCATCAAGCCCGCCTTCATCAATCCATTTTTGAACGTCGATATGGGCGCGGGCTTCCAGTTGCAGATCGCGCTTTTTGGGATCGGCGCTGTAATCTGCTTTTAGCGCCCGCTCGATATCGATCGGGTGCGTATCATGGCCTTCGATCAAGTTGCTGTAGTAACAGTTCATCGATCGCACGAGATCAGACAGCGCGCTCACCACGCCGTCCGGCAGGCTGGCTCGGAAACCCGAGGATTTTTCGGCAACTTCGAGCGCCAGGTCGG
>LNFM01010049.1_pt1 | contig 13504 bp, 12 predicted proteins | sample 596031 | NCBI WGS metagenome assembly LNFM01 (sample SAMN04254537, study PRJNA301005) | activated carbon metagenome | isolation source: dual media filters at the Ann Arbor, Michigan drinking water treatment plant | place: USA: Ann Arbor
CGACCAGACATGGATCTGGCGGGCGATGTAGTCGCTGGCCTTGCCGAAATCCTCGAGACCGATGGCGCGGAAGTCGGCCTTGTGCAGCCGCGCCAGCGCGTCGACCATGCCTTCGTAGATGGCCAGGCGCCCTTCCTTCGGAACTTCCGGCAGGTCCGGCGTCCAGAAGATGCGGCCGTCGACGCAATCCATGATGTAGAACCAGGTGCCGACCACCGAGTCATCGGTGCACAGCGCGTAGGTCTTGGGCACCGGCACGTCGGTCTTGCCCAGCGCGGTGATCACCTTGTACTCGCGGTCGACGGCGTGGGCCGACTTCAACAGCTCGCCCGGCGGCTTGCGGCGCATCACGTAGCGCTTGCCGCCCGCGTCGAGCATGAAGGTGGGATTGGACTGGCCGCCCTTGAACTGGGCCACCTCGAGCTGGCCGGAGAAGCCCGCGACGTTCTTCTCCATGAACGCCTGCAGCTTCGACACGTCGAAGCGGTGCTGCTCGCGCACCTCCTGGGTGCCGGAAAATTCGGTCGCGCGGTCGATCGCCATGCCTGTCCCCATATGCAGGTTCGCTGTGCCCGGCGGGCATGGCCTTTTTTAGCGCAAAACGGCGGGCTGTAAAGCGGCGGACCTTAGCAATCCTGGTCCGGCGCCTCGATCTCCACCCAGCCGTCGACCAGCCGCGTCGCGGGGCGGTCGAGCTGGTCGCCCTTGCCGCCGGGTTTCGCGGGATCGAGCTGGAAGATCCAGCCGTGCAGGGCGCAGCGGATGCGGGTCGCATCGATCATCGGGCAGCCGGCCAGCGGCGCGCCCTGGTGCGGGCAGCGGTTGGTGATGGCGAAGAAGCCTTCCGGCGTATGGAACAGGGCGTAGCCGACGCCCTCGACATCGACCGGCAGCGAATGGCCTTGCGGCACCCTGGCCGCCTCGACCGCCCGGACGAAGCGCGGCGGCTCCACGATCACATCTCCTCAGAGACCGGCCGGTGCGGCGGCGGGCTCGAAATCGAACACCCGCATGGCGTTGGTGCGGAAGATCTTGACCTTGTCGGCGTCGCCGACGTCCGCCAGCACCCGGTGGGCGCGCGGCAGGGTGTTCGGCCAGGTCGAGTCGCTGTGCGGGAAATCGCTTTCCAGCATGATGTTGTCGGCACCGATGTCCTGGACCACCTTGGCGCCGTACTCGTCCTGCAGGAAGCAGCCATAGATGTGGCGGCGGAACAGCTCGCTGGGCAGCAGGTCCGGGTACATCTGCTCGTCCATGGTGAACGGCTTGAAATTGCCCGTGCCGGTCATGTCGCGGGCCTCGGCGGTGAACTGGCCGGTGACCTTGAAGTCGCCGTGCTTGGATGCCTAGCCATAGCTCTGCTTCACATGGTAGTCGCAGATGTCCATCAGCGCCGGGATCCAGCCGACGCCGCCTTCCGACAACACGATCTTCAAATTGGGCAGGCGGCGGAACCAGCCGCTGAACAACCAGTCGATGGCGGTCTTTTGCGGCACCACGAGCCGGACGCAGGACGCGGTGACGGCCATGGGCGCGTCGAGCGCGGTGGTCTCCATGTGGTTGCTGGAGCCGATATGGATGCACAGCGGCATGCGGGTTTCCTCGGCGGCGCGCAGCAGCGGCTCCCAGTAGCCCGACGCGTCATGGATCGACGGCAGGCCGCCGAAGCCGCGGCCACTTTTGAAGCCCTTGTATATCTGGGTCGGGTTTTCGGTGAACGAGATCGCCTTGGCGCCCTTGCCGGCGCAGCGCTCGATCTCGCGGGCGGCGAGCACCGGGTCCCACAGCGGCACGATCACCATGGGAATGAACCGGCCCGGCGCGGCGGCGCACCATTCCTCGAGCACGAAATCGTTGTAGGCGCGGACGCAGGCCAGCGCCAGTTCCGGGTCCTCGCCCTCGTAGAACACCTGGCCGGCGAGGCGCGGGAACGACGGGAACGTGCCCTGGGCGAGCACATGGTCACGGTCCATGTCGGCGAGGCGCGCCTTGGGGTCGTAGCAGCTCGGGCGCATCTCGTCATAGGTGATCGGGAACGGCGAGAAGTCCTCCTTGTCGCGCCCGGCGGCGGCGGTCAGGCCCCAGGTGGCGTAGCGCCGGCCCTCATAGACCCAGAACTCGCCGTCCTCGTTGCGCTCCACATGCGGCGCGGCCTCGCGGTGCTTGGCCGCGAGGCGCGAGCTCCACACGTCCGGCGGCTCGATGATGTGGTCGTCGACGGAAATCACCCAATCCAGAACTGACGGCATGGCTGCCTCCCCGGCTTATGTTACAAAACAACTTTATTTGTAACATTGCCCTGAGTCAACGGCGCAACAGGCCCTCCAGCACGTAGGTGGTGACGAAGCGGCGCAGCGCGTCGGGCTTCAGCGACAGCGCGTCGGCCCAGGTCACCAGGGTGATCTGCAGCAGCACCAGCCACGAGACCGCGTCGGACAGGTAGAGGTCCGGCCGCAGCACGCCTTGCGCGCGGGCATATTCCAGGATCGGCAGTAGCCGCTGGTGGTGCAGGTCGCGCAGGGCGGAGGATTGCTGCGACAGCCGGGTCATCAGGCTGGCGGTGTCGCCGTGCATCAGCGCCATGGACACCGCATCGGCGCGGACGGTCTCGACCGCCTCCAGGATCGCCTCGACGATGCGCTGGGCCGGGTCGTCGATGTCCGCGACCCTGGCCGCCACCGCCGCGTTGATCGCCCTGACCCGGCTGATGCCGAGCTCCTCGACCAGATCGGCCTTGTTGGCGAAATGCCGGTACAGCGTCTGCCGCGACATGCCGGCGGCCTTGGCCACGTCGTCCATGGTCAGCTTGTCCGCCCCGAACCGCCCGATGCAGGATTCGGCCGCAGCCAGAAGGCGCTCGCGGGTGTCAGTAGTCATGGCGCAAAAATACGGTAATAAATACGGGGACATAATACCTATTCAACCCCGGAATCTGGCGTGCCAATCTGGGAAATACGTATTGTGTCCCCATATTACACCGCCCGCCAGCCGATGTCGCGGCGGCAGAAGCCTTTGGGCCAGTCGATCGTGTCGATGGCGGCGTAGGCCTTCTTCCGCGCCTCGGCGACGGACGCGCCGAGGGCGGTAACGGCGAGGACACGGCCGCCGGTGGCGACGACCTTGCCGTCCTTCATCGCGGTGCCGGCGTGGAACACCTGTACGCCGTCGGCCTTGCCGGCGTCGTCGAGGCCGCCGATGACGGTGCCTTTTTCGTAGTCGCCCGGATAGCCCTTGGCAGCCATCACTACGCTGAGCGCGGGTTCGTCGTGCCAGCGCAGGTCGAAATTGGCGAGCTGGCCGTCGGCCGAGGCGATCAGCGCGGGCAGGATGTCGGACTTCAGCCGCATCATCAGCACCTGGCATTCCGGATCGCCGAAGCGGGCGTTGTATTCGATGAGCTGCGGGCCCTTGTCGGTGATCATCAGCCCGGCGAACAGCACGCCGCGGAACGGGCGGCCCTCGGCGTTCATGGCGGCGACGGTGGGGCGGATGATGCGGTCCATGGTGGCGTCGATCACCTTCTGGGTCATCACCGGCGCGGGCGAGTAGGCGCCCATGCCGCCGGTGTTGGGGCCGGTGTCGCCGTCGAAGGCCCGCTTGTGGTCCTGGGCGGTGGCGAGCGCCAGGGCGTGCGCGCCGTCGACCAGCGCGAAGAAGCTGGCTTCCTCGCCGGTCATCCATTCCTCGATCACCACCTCGGCGCCCGCCGCGCCGAACCTGCCGCCGAAGATCTCGTCGATGGCGGCAATGGCTTCGTCATCGGTCTCGGCCATGATCACGCCCTTGCCGGCGGCGAGGCCATCGGCCTTGACCACGATGGGCGCGCCCTTTTCGGCGACGAACGCCTTGGCCGAGGCTGCGTCCCTGAAGCGGCCATAGGCGGCGGTGGGGATGCCGTGCCTGGCGCACAGGTCCTTGGTGAAGCCCTTGGAGCCTTCCAGCACGGCGGCGTTGGCGCGCGGCCCGAACGCCTTGACGCCGGCGGCTTCCAGCCGATCGACGAGGCCCGCCACCAGCGGCGCCTCGGGGCCGACGACGACGAAGTCGATGCCGTCGCCGTTGCAGAAGTTCACGATGCCGTCGAGGTCGTCGGCGGCGACCGGCACGCACTCCGCGTCGTTCGCGATGCCGGCGTTGCCGGGCGCGCAATACAGCTTCGTGCACAGCGGCGAGGCGGAAATGGCCCAGCAGAGCGCGTGCTCACGGCCGCCCGAGCCGACGACGAGAACCTTCATGCTGGCCTACTTTCATCCGGGGTGCGGCTCTTGTAGCATAGGCCCCCATGAGCACAAGCCCTACGGCCGACGCAGGCCCGAACGTCCCCGAATATTCGGTCGGCGAACTCTCCAACGCCATCAAGCGGACCCTGGAGACACGGTTCGACCATGTGCGCGTGCGCGGCGAGATCACCGAGTTCATGGCCGCCCGCTCGGGACACCTGTACATGTGCCTGAAGGACGAGGCCGCCAAGGTGAAGGCGGTGATGTGGAAGGGCACGACAAGCCGCCTGACGTTCCGGCCCGAGGACGGGCTGGAGGTGGTGGTGACCGGCAAGCTCACCACCTATGGGCCGCGTTCGGAATACCAGCTGGTGATCGAGAGCATGGAGCCGGCCGGCGCCGGCGCGCTGATGGCGCTGCTGGAGGAACGCCGCAGGAAGCTCGCCGCCGAGGGCCTGTTCGACGCCGAGCGCAAGCGGCCGATTCCCTATCTGCCGGCGGTGATCGGCGTGGTCACCTCGCCGACCGGCGCGGTGATCCAGGACATATTGCACCGGCTGGCCGACCGTTTTCCGCGCCACGTGCTGGTCTGGCCGGTGCTGGTGCAGGGACCGGACGCCGCCGGGCAGGTGGCCGCCGCCATCGCCGGCTTCAACGCCCTCTTGCCGGGCGGCACGGTGCCGCGCCCGGACGTGCTGATCGTGGCGCGCGGCGGCGGCAGCCTTGAGGACCTGTGGGCGTTCAACGAGGAGATCGTGGTGCGTGCCGCGGCCGCCAGCCAGATCCCGCTGATCTCGGCCGTGGGCCACGAGACCGATACCACGCTGATCGATCATGCCTCCGACCGGCGCGCGCCGACGCCCACCGCCGCCGCCGAGATGGCCGTGCCGGTGCGCGAGGACCTGCTCGAGCGCATCGCCGGGCTGGAACGCCGGCACCGGCAGGGCACCCGCCGGCTGATGGACGAGCGCCGCACCGCGCTGACCGCGGCGGCCCGCGCCCTGCCCGACCTCGACGCCATGCTGGGCCTGCGCCAGCAGCGCTTCGACGAGCTGTCCGAGCGGCTGCCGCGCGCGCTGGTCGCCAACACCCAGGCGCACCGGCACCGGCTGGCCGACGCGGCGGGCGGGCTGCGGCCGGCGCTGCTGCGCGGCCGGGTGAGCGACGCCAGGCGCGTGGCGGACGACCGGGCGGCGCGCCTGCTGCCGGCGGCGCGGCGGGTGGTCGAGCAGAAGGACAGGGAGCTGACCGCCGCCGCGCGGGTGCTCGACAGCCTGGGCTATCACAACGTGCTGAAGCGCGGCTATGCGGTGATCCGGGACGCGGCGGACAAGCCGGTGACCGAAAGCCGGGCGGTGTCGCCGGGCGACGCGCTCAGCATCGAGTTCGCCGACGGCCGGACCCATGTGCTGGCGGCGGGCGACGACACGCCCCGGCCGCCGAAGAAGAAGCCGCTGCCCGCGGTGCCGCAGGGAGACCTGTTCTGAGGCTTCTGCTCGCCGCTGTCCTTTCCCTTGTGGCCATCCTGCCGGCGCGCGCCGAGCTGCGGCTCGACGGCCCGATGACCCAGGGCGGCATGATCATCGGCTATGGCGAACCGGGCGCGTCGGTGAGGCTGGACGGCCAGCCCGTGCGCGTGGCGCCGGACGGCCGCTTCGTGTTCGGCTTCGGCCGCGAGGCGCCGCCGTCGGCCGTGCTGGAAGTGACGCCGCTAGGCGGCCCTACCGAACAGCGCACGCTCGCCATCGCGCAGCGCACCTACGACATCCAGCGCATCGACGGCCTGCCGCCTTCCAAGGTGACGCCCGACCTGGCGCTGGACGCGCGGCTGGCGAAGGAACGCGCAGCCATCGGCGCGGCCCGCAAGCACACCTCGGACGCCCTGTTCTGGGCCGACAGGCTGGCCTGGCCGGCGAAGGGGCGCATCTCGGGCGTCTACGGCAGCCAACGCATTCTCAACGGCACGCCGAAGCAGCCGCACTATGGGGTCGACGTGGCCGGACCGAAGGGATCGCCGGTGACGGCGCCGGGCGCGGGCACCGTCACCCTGGCCGAGCCGGACTTCTACTACGAGGGCGGCATCGTCATCATCGACCACGGCTACGGCGTGTCCTCCACCCTGATCCACCTGGAGCGGGTCGACGTCAGGGCCGGCGACGCGGTCGCGCAGGGCCAGCGAATCGGGCTGCTGGGGGCGGCGGGACGGGCGTCCGGTCCCCATGTGGACTGGCGCATGAACTGGAACGGCGTCCGCCTCGATCCGGCGCTGCTGGTTTCGCCCGTGCCTGAAAATTAACCGCCGCAACCCCGCGGACACTGCCTATTATTTCTTCTTTGTTGCAGCTGTTGGTTAATTTATGTGCATTCTGGGCTGTTGCAATGCTGCAACAGCGAGGCGCAAATGCAGCAAAAAATATCATGAAATGTCCATAAATCGTTGACCTACCTTGGGATATGCGGCATCCCGCAATGCGACATGCCGCGTTGGCACGTCTCTTGAATAAGAGAATGCAGAGCGCAGACACCTGCTCTGAGACACGAGAAAAACGCGCCCCAAGGGTAAGGAAGGACACATGATGAAGTTTACGAAGGCAATCGCACTGGCCGCACTGGCCGCCGGGTTCATCGCGACGAGCGCGCCCGCCATGGCCCAGGACGCCGCGGCCGAGCCGACGCCCGATTTCACCTTTACCGGCAACATCGCCCTGACCAACAACTACATCTTCCGCGGCTTCAGCCAGACCAACGGCGACTTCGCGGTGCAGGGCGGCATGGATCTGGCCCACTCCAGCGGCTTGTACGCCGGCGTCTGGGCGTCGAACGTCGAGTTCAAGGACGGCGCCACCGGCCTGAACGACTCGACGTTCGAGATCGACCTTTACGCCGGTTACAAGGGTACCTTCGGCAACAGCATCTTCAGCTATGACGTTGGCGCCATCTTCTACGCCTATCCCGGCGACGCCGGCACCGGCTACGACTACTGGGAATTCTATGCCAAGCTGAACGCCGACCTGGGCTTCATGACCCTCGGCACCGGCTTCGTCTATTCGCCCGACTTCTTCGCCAACACCGGCGACATGATCAACGTGCCGCTGAACTTCAGCATCCCGATCCCGCTGGGCAGCGACACCTGGGGCCTGAGCATCGGCGGCCAGGTCGGCTACAACGTGTTCACCGAGACCGGCGTGACCTGGGACGGCATCCACGACGATTATTTCAACTGGAACATCGGCCTGACCGTGGCGATCACCGACTGGTTCAACATCGACCTGCGCTATCACGACACCAGCCTGGACGGCATCGCCTGCAAGGCGCTGCGCTGCGACGAGCAGTTCACTGCGATGATCAGCCGGGCATTCTAATTCGTTAGATAAGCTAGCCAGCTTCTCTCCCAACTGGGCCCGGGACCGCAAGGTTCCGGGCACTTTTCTTTTTGGGGGAACCTCCCCGCCCATCCCCCGAGATGTCATCCCCGACTTGATCGGGGATCCATGCCTGGACAGGAAAAATCGCCTGAGGATCGGGCAACTTGCCTGCATCGACATGGGTCCCCGCTCGCGCTTCGCTTGACGGGGATGACAGTGGAGAGAACGGGCGGATCAATCCTTCTTCGGGATCTTCGGCTCGAATTCGCGCAGCTTGGCGACGAGTTTTTCCTGCAGCACCGGGTTGGCGGCGATGACGTTCTGGTTCTTGCCGCCCTTGCCGTGGAAGACGTAGGGCTGGCCGTCTCGGTTGGTGCAGATGCCGCCGGCCTCGCGCAGGATCAGCTCGGCGGCGGCGATGTCCCAGTCGTTCTGCGGCTTGAGGTTGATGCAGGCGTCATGGTCGCCGCGCGCCACCAGCGCCACCCGGTAGGCGATGGAGTTGACCATGTGGATCTTCACCGGCGGCCAGGGCGTGCGCCAGTGGCGGTCGTCGAACATGGCGCGGTAGCCGATCATCCGCACGTTCTTCAGCTCGGCATGACCGCTGACATGGATCGGGCTGCCGTTGCAGAACGCGCCGGCGCCCAGTCCGGCCTCGAAGAACTCGTCGGTCGCCGGGTTGAACACGGCGCCCAGCACCGCCTGCTCGCCATGGACCAGCGCGGCGCAGATGGTGAAGTGGGGCTTGCGCTCGATGAAGGCGCGGGTGCCGTCGATGGGGTCGACCACCCAGGTGAAGGGCAGGCCCGGCGTGTGCGGCGCCCGCTCGGATTCCTCCGACAGCCAGCCATCGTCGGGCAGCCTGGCCAGCAGCCGTTCGCGCAGCAGCGCATCGACGGCCAGGTCCGCTTCGGTGACCGGATCGTCGGCCGCCTTTTCCCACTTGCGGGCGCCCTTGCGGAAATAGTCCATGGCCAGCGCGCCCGCCTCGCGCACCGCGGCCAGCAGGACCTCGCGGCGAAAGCTGTGGTCAGCTTCCGGCAATGGTCATCCCGTCGATGCGCAGGGTGGGCGCGTTGATGCCGTATTTGAACACCAGGTCGTCGGCCGGGACGATCGCCTTGAACATGTCCTTCAGGTTGCCGGCGATGGTGAGGCCGGCGACCGGATAGGCCAGCTCGCCCTTCTCGATCCAGAACCCCGACGCGCCGCGGCTGTAGTCGCCGGTGACGCCGTTGACGCCCATGCCGATCATCTCGGTGACGTAGAAGCCGTCGTCGACGGCGCCGATCATGTCCTTGGCGCTCACCGTTCCGGGCGCCATGTAGAAGTTGGTCGGGCCGGGCGCGGGCAGGCCGGTGCCGCGGCTGGCGTGGCCGGTGCTCGCCATGTTGAGCTGACGGGCCGAGGCGCTGTCCATCAGCCAGGTCGTCAGCCTGCCGTCCTCGATGATGCTCTGGCGCCTGGTCGCCACGCCCTCGCCGTCGAACGGCTTGGAGCGCTGGCCGCGCGGCCGCAGCGGATCGTCGATGACATGGATGCCCGGCGCGAAGATCGCCTCGCCCAGGCTGTTCTTCAGGAAGCTGGTGCCGCGCGCCACCGCGCTGCCGGAGATGGCGCCGGTGAGGTGTCCGAGCAGGCCGCCAGCGACGCGGGGATCGTAGACCACCGGAACCTTGGTCGGCTTGACGCTGCGGGCGCCGAGGCGGCGGATGGTGCGCTCGGCGGCCTTGCGGCCGATCTCGGCGGGGTCCGCCAGGTCGGCGCGGTGCCGGGCGCTGTCATATTCGTAGTCGCGCTCCATGGCGGTGCCTTCGCCCGCCAGCACCGAGACGCCGACGGCGAAGCTGGTGTTCTCGTAGCTGCCGGCGAAGCCGTGCGAGGTGGCGAGGGCGATGCGGCCCCGGCTCCAGCTGGCGCTGGCGCCTTCCGAATTGGTGATGCCGGCGACGGCGCGGGCCGCGTCCTCGGTGGCGCGGGCCTGCTCGATCAGCTCCTCGGCGCCGGGCTCGGACGTGTCGATCATGTCCAGGTCGTCGGGCCAGCTGCGCGCCAGCAGCGCCGGGTCGGCGAGGCCGGCGAACGGGTCCTCGGTGGCGTAGCGCGCCATGTCGACGGCGCGCTGGGCCAGGAGTCCCAGCGCCATGGGCGCCACGTCGCTGCCCGAGACGATGGCCTGCTTCTGGCCGATCAGCACCCGCAGGCCCACGTCGCGCCCTTCCGAGCGCTCGAGGTCCTCCATCTGGCCGAGGCGGCAGGACACGCCGAGCGAGGCGTTCTCCAGCAGCATGGCGTCGGCGTTCTCGGCGCCCGCGCGCCTGGCGAGATCCAGCAGCCTGGCCAGAATATCGAGGGATGGCCCGGTCTGGGTCATGGTGTCTCCTTGATGGCATTGTCGGCGCACACTATAGAGTGGTTTCGCGCGGCGTGAATACCGGTTACCGACCGGGAAACCCGGCCGCCGCCCGCCATGGCCAATGTTCGGGCGAGCCAACCGAGGCCATGGCGCGGCGCATAGACTCTGGTGTAAACTACCGGTAACAAGAACAAGCCGCAGCCCCACAAGATGGCTCACCGAGACGCCGAGGCAACCCGCAAGAACATTCTCCAAGCCGTCGGCCGGGTGCTGTCCCGGGACGGCTTCACCGGGCTTGGCGTCAACGCCATCGCCAAGGAAGCCGGCATCGGCAAGCCGCTGATCTACCGCTATTTCGGCGGTCTTGCGCCGTTGCTGGAGGAGTTCGGCAAGGACGCCCACTTCTGGCTGGCCGTCGCCGACATCTCGGCCGAGGCGCAGCAGGAGACCGGCGGCAGGCAGACCGACGATTATGCCGAGCTGGTGCGCCTGGCCATCACCTGTTACACGCGCATCCTGCGCCGACGCCCGATGATGCAGGAGATCATGGCGTCGGAACTGACGGCCGCGCCCGAGCTGATCGAGCCGCTGGCCCGCGCCCGCCGCGGCGCCGCGCGCGCCTCGACCGGCAGGTTCATGCACGGCGTCGAGCCGCCCAAGGGCATCGACGCCGACGCGGTCTACGCCATCCTGCTCTCGGGCTTCCAGCACCTGGTGCTGCGCTCGCGGGTTGCCGAGGACTTCTGGGGCGTTCCGCTGCGCTCAGAGGAAGACTGGGAGCGGCTGGAGAAGGCGTTCGGCCTGCTGGTCCACAGCGTGTTCAATGCGCACGACAAAGACGCCAAGGCGACCGCCTGAGCGCGCTTTCGCCCGCACTGGCTTCCTGCTAAACCCCGCGCCATGAGCCCACCGATCCTCGCCCTGAAGAATGCCGGCATCACCTTCGGCAGCAAACCGCTGTTCAGCGGCGTGGAGCTGGCCGTGTCGCCGGGCGACAAAATCTGCCTCGTCGGCCGCAACGGCAGCGGCAAGTCCACCCTGCTCAAGGCACTGGCCGGCCTGATCGACGTGGACAAGGGCGAGCGCTTCGTCCAGCCGGGCACCAGGATCGCCTACCTGCCGCAGGACCCGACGCCCGACCCCGCATCGTCCGTCGCGGACTATATCGCCGGCGGCCTGGACGAGGCCGAGCGGGCGCAGCGCATGTACCGGGTGCGCGACCTGATCGGCACCTTCGGGCTGGACCCGGAGGCGCTTGTCGGCGCCCTGTCGGGCGGCGCCCTGCGCAAGGCCGCCATTGCCCGCGCCTTCGTCGGCGATCCGGACGTGCTGCTGCTGGACGAGCCCACCAACCATCTCGACATCGCCATTACCCTCTGGCTGGAAAAGACCCTTGCCAGTACGCCCACCGCGCTGGTGCTGATCAGCCACGACCGGGCCTTCCTGCGCGCCGTCAGCAAGCGCAGCTTCTGGCTCGACCGCGGCAACATGCGGGTCATGGAAAAGGGGTACAGCGCCTTCGACGAGTGGTCGGAGGCCGTCTTCGCCGAGGAAGAAGCGGTACGGCACCGGCTGTCGAGGAAGATCGCCGAGGAGACGGAGTGGCTGCACAAGGGCGTCACCGCCCGCCGCAAGCGCAACCAAGGCCGCCTGCGCGAGCTGCACGCGCTGCGCGACCGGCGGCAGAAGCAACTGAAGCAGCCCGACAAGATCGAGCTGGACCTGAATGACGGCCCGCCCGCCGGCCGCCGCATCGTCGAGGCCCGCAACATCAGCAAATCCTATGGCGGCAAGACCATCATCGACGGTTTCTCGACCCGGATCATGCGCGGCGACCGGATCGGCATCGTCGGTCCCAACGGCGCCGGCAAGACCACGCTGATCAAGCTGCTGACCGGCGAGCTGCGCCAGGATTCGGGCCAGATCAAACTGGGCACCAACCTGGAGATCGCCTATTTCGACCAGACCCGCGCGACACTGGATCCCAAGCTGACCCTGTGGGAGACGCTGACCGACACCAAGAGCGGCGGCGGCGGCGATTCGGTCAACGTACAGGGCGTGGTCCGCCATGTGGTGGGCTACCTCAAGGACTTCCTGTTCGACCCGGACCAGGCGCGCCAGCCGGTGGGCGCGCTGTCGGGCGGCGAGAAGAACCGGCTGCTGCTGGCCAAGCTGTTCACCCGGGAATCCAACGTGCTGGTGCTGGACGAGCCGACCAACGACCTGGACATGGACATGCTGGACGTGCTGGAGGACATCGTCGCCGGTTATGCGGGCACGGTGCTGCTGGTCAGCCACGACCGCGATTTCCTCGACCGCATGGTGACCAGCACCATCAGCTTCGACCCCGATGGCACGGTGCGCGAATATGCCGGCGGCTATTCGGACATGCTGATGCAGCGCGGCGGCGAGAAGGCCATCCTGTCCGCCCTGCCGCAGCCCGAGTCCGCCAGGCCGAAGCCGGTGGAGACGCCGCGTGCCACGGCGAAGCCGCGCATGACCTACAAGGACCAGCGCGAGCTGGAGAACCTGCCGGGCGAGATCGAGGCGCTGGAGCGCGACATCGCCCGCATCGAGGGGCAGCTCGGCCATCCGGCGGGTCTCGACGGCGACGGCATCGCCAGGCTGGCCAAACTGCTGGAAACCGCGCAAAGATTGCTGGAGTGCAAGAACGACCGCTGGCTGGAGCTGGAGATGGTGCGCGAGGATCTGGAGGGCGCGGCGTGAGCCCGGCGCCCATGCCGCCGGGCGGCGCGTTCGCCAGCTTCGCGGCCAGCGACGGCGGCGAAATTCGCTACGCGCTGTGGCCGCGCGAAGGCGCCCGTGGCACGGTCACCCTGCAGGGCGGCTTCACCGAGTTCATCGAGAAGCATTTCGAGAGCGTCCAGAACCTGCTGGACCGGGGCTTCGCCGTCGCCGCCATGGACTGGCGCGGCCAGGGGCTGTCGCAGCGGAGCGTCGCCAATCCGCAGAAAATCCACGCCACCTGCTTCCGCCGCTATGCCGACGACCTGCGGGAGTTCCAGGAGCGGATCGTGGCGCCGGCGCTGCCGGGGCCGTACCTGATCCTGGCCCATTCCATGGGCGGCCACATCACCCTGCGCTACCTGCACGACCTGCCGCCGTCGATCGCGGGCGCGGTGCTGTCGGCACCGATGGTCGACATCGCCCTGCCGGCGAAACTGCGCTGGGCGATCGCCGGCATGGTCAAGGGCGCGGTCAGCCTGGGCTTCGGCGAGGCCTATGCGCCGGGCGCGAAGGACTACGGGCCGTGGAAGCAGGAGTTCAAGGGCAACAATCTGACGTCGGACCCGGTCCGCTTCATGGACGCCCATCACTGGATCGCCCGGAACAGGATGCTGGCGTCGGGCGGCGGCACCTTTGGCTGGCTGAAGGCGGCGCTGCGCTCGGTCAAGCTGTTCGAGGACCGCGCCTATCTGGACCTGTTCCGGACGCCGATCTGCCTGGTGCAGGCGGGCGACGACAAGATCGTGTCCAACGCCGCCCAGGACCGCTTCGCGGAACGGGTGCCGAGCTGCGAGCTGCACCGGATCGACGGC
>LNFM01010051.1_pt1 | contig 13503 bp, 13 predicted proteins | sample 596031 | NCBI WGS metagenome assembly LNFM01 (sample SAMN04254537, study PRJNA301005) | activated carbon metagenome | isolation source: dual media filters at the Ann Arbor, Michigan drinking water treatment plant | place: USA: Ann Arbor
GCGTGATGCAGATCGCCACCGAATTCCTTGCCAGGCCCGGGCAAGCGCCCAACAGCAGTTGCCTCACTCAGATCAAGCCGCTCTTCGTGGTGGATTGAGCGGGAGTGCAGGGGCGGCGCGGTCCAGGCCCTGGCCAGGGGTTGAGCGCCGCTGGCTGGTTTCGATCACCGGACCGGTGCTTCGTGCAGGCTCACGACCTCGCCGCGCAGATCCTCAGGCAGCCCTGGTGGCGCCGGATAGCGCCGCAACACATCGGGATCATGCCCAGGCACGACATGCTGCGCGGAATCGGCCATCGCACGCACCTTGTCCCAGCCCGCCACCATGTCGCCCACGTGGAACACGATGGGATACGGCATCTCGGCGTCCATGTTCTCGTAGTAGTGGCTGGCGTCCGAGGCCAGCACCACCCAGCCCCGCTGCGTGTGCACGCGCACGACCTGCAGGCCATCGGTGTGGCCGCCGATCAGGGCCGACTCGATGCCGGGTGCGATGCGAGTGTCGCCGTGGCAGAACGACACGCGGTCGGCGTACACGCCCTTGACGACCTCGATCACGTCCTCGACCGCGAAGGCGGCGCGGAACAGCGGCTTGCACATCTGGCAGCCGGTGGCGTAGTGCAGTTCGCGCTGCTGGATGTGGATGCGGGCCTTGGGCAGCAGGTCGAGGTTGCCGGCGTGGTCGTAGTGCAGGTGCGTGACGATCACGTGGCCGATGTCGTCGGGCGCAATGCCCAGCCCGGCCAATGACGCGATGGGACAGCGCAGGAACCGGCGTGCCCGCCGTCGTGCCATGTCGGCATTGAAGCCGGTGTCGACCAGCCACACGGCACCCTGGCCGCGGATCACCCACACGAAGTAGTCCATCGGCATCGGCGCGTCGTGCGGATCGCTGCTGGCGATGAAGTTGTCGCGCCGTGGCCTGTCGTGCGCCGCGTAGCGCAGGGCATAGACCTCGTAGTCCGGCAGCGGAGTGTCGTGTCGCGTCATCATCAATCCACCTGGGCACCAGACGCCTTAACGATGGGCGCCCAGCGCGCGAGATCGTCCTTCACCATCGTCGCCAACTGCGCCGGGCCGCCGCGCAGCACCTCGGCCCCCAGGGCACTGAACTTCTCCACGACATCGGGCGATGCGGTGGCGGCGGCCACTTCGGCGGCCAGGCGCTCCACGACCGCAGGCGGCGTGCCCGCGACCGCGAACAGCCCCACCCACAGGTCGCCCACGCAGCCCGGCACCTGTTCGCTGATCGAGGGCACGTCCGGCAGTGCCGGCGAGCGGCGAGCCGAACTGACCCCCAGCGCACGCAGCTTGCCGGCCTTCACATGGGCGATGCACGAGGGCAGGCTGGCGAAGGCCATCGGCACCTGGCCACCGATGACGTCCGTCAGCGCCGGCGCCACACCCTTGTACGGCACGTGCTCCAGCGACAGGCCCGCGGCCCGGTTCAGCATCTCGCCCAGCAGATGGTTGAGCGAGCCGTTGCCGGCCGACGCGTACTGGTACGGCGGTGTCTTGCGGCGGACCTCGGCCAGAAACTCCTTCAGGTCACGCCCAGGAAACGACGGGTTCACCACCAGCACGTTGGGCACCACGCCCACCGGCGCGATGGGGTCGAAGTCCTTCACCGGGTCGAAACCGGTCGACTTGTAGAGCGCCGGGTTGATGGCCTGCGCGCTGCTGATGGTCAGCAGCAGCGTGTAGCCGTCGCGGGGCGCCTTCGCGGCGGCGGCCGTGCCGATGTTGCCGCCCGCGCCGGCCCGGTTGTCGACCACGAAGGTCTGGCCCAGCCGTTCGGTCAGCTTCTGCGCCAGGATGCGGCCCAGCGCGTCGTTGGTGCCGCCGGGCGCCTGGGGCACCACGATGGTCACCGTCTTCGCCGGCCAGGCCTGGGCGCGTACGCCCAGCGCTGGCAGGGCCAGCAGGCCCAGGCACAGATCACGTCGATACAGGGTCATGAGGGAGGTCTCCTTGTCTTGTTTCACGAAGCGCGGCGGGCATCGGCCAGCAACTGCAGTGCACGCCGGTAGACGGGCTTGTCGACCATCAACTCGCCCACCCGCACGGCGCCCAGGCCCTGCCTGTCGGCGGCATCGAAGGCATCGACGATGGCTTGCGCCTGCGCGACCTGGGCGGCCGATGGCGTGTAGCAGTCGTTGACCGCGTCGATGAACTTGGGATGCACGATCACCGCGCCCCGAAAGCCCAGCGACCGCGCCCGCTCCAGCACGCGCCGGAAGCCGTCCACGTCGCCCAGCGCGGCGATCGACGCGACGAAGCCGATCGGCTGGATGCCGGCCGCCCGCGCCGCGTGCAGCACCATCAGGCTGGGCGCCAGCAGCAGGTCTTCGCCCGGCAGGCCGCCCAGGTCGAGCGAGAAATCTTCGCTGCCGAGCATCATGCCCATCACGCGCGGGTGCGCGGCGGCGATGTCGTGCAGGCGCGGCAACGCCAGTGCGCTCTCGATCTGCAGCAGCAGGCGCACATGGCCCGGCGCCAGGCCGCGCCCGGCTTCCAGGGTCGACACCGCTGCGGCGATCAGCTGTACGTCGCGCGCGTGTTCCACCTTGGGCAGCACCAGCAGATCCAGACCCGGCCACACGGCAGCCTGCAGGTCCTGCACCAGCGTCAGCAGATCACCGTTGACGCGCACCGCAACGGCCTTGCCCGCCGTCGCAAGTCCCTGGTATCGCCGCTGCAGGCCCTCGCGCGCGGCCGCCTTCCGGCTGGCGTGCGTGCCGTCCTCCAGGTCCAGGATGACCGCGTCGCTGCCCTTGGCGCAGGCGCTGTCGAAGAGGCGGTCGTCGGCCGCGGGCACGAACAGGAAAGAACGCAGCAGCGTGACCATGGTCAGCGCTCCCCGGCGGCCGGCAGCCAGCGCGCGTTGTCCTGCCCCAGCGAAGGAGCGGGTCGGCGAATGGGGGGCCTCTCGCCGTCGATCTTGTAGGGCGCCGCGTGCACGGGCACCGATCGGCCGTCGGGCGTCGGCTGCTGCACCAGCAGTTCGCGGTCAACCATGTAGGGGTGCTGCATCAGGTCGGCCATGTCGCACACCGGCCCGGCGGTGATGTCGCGTTCGGCAAAGAAGCGCAGCGCCTCGTCCAGGCTCAGGCTGCCCACGTAGCCCTGGATCAGATCGTCCAGCGCATCGATGTTCTTCAGGCGCGCTTCGTGCGAGGCAAAGCGAGGGTCGGCCAGGGCCTCGGGGTGGCCGATGCCGTCGAACAGCCGCGCCAGCGTGCCTTCCATGCCCGCGGACAAGGCCACCCAGCGCCCGTCGCGCGTGCGGTACACGTTGCGCGGTGCGTGGGTGGGAGAGCGGCTGCCGGAGCGCGGCACCACTTCGCCGGTCAGCGTGTACTCGGCCGCATGCGGCCCCAGCACCGAGAACAGCGGCTCGAAGAGCGACAGGTCCACCTCGCGCACGCGCGGCGCCGGTGCACCGCGCTGCGCATGCAGCAGGGCCACGGCCAGCGCGGCACCGTACAGCCCGGCCACGTTGTCGGCCATCGCGAACGGCGGCAGCACCGGCGGCCGGTCGGCGAAGCCGTTCATCGCCGCGAAGCCGCTCATGGCCTCGATCAGCGAACCGAAGCCGCCCTTGTCGGCGAACAGGCCCGTCTGTCCCCAGCCCGAGATCCTGACCACCACGAGACGCGGGCTCAGGGCCTGCAACGTGTCCCTGTCCAGGCCCATGCGCTCCAGCGTGCCGGGCCTGAAGTTCTCCACCAGGATGTCGGCCTTACGGATCAACCCCTGGAGCGCGTGCTTGCCCTCGGCCGACCGCAGGTCGAGTTCGACGCTTTCCTTGTTGCGGCTGTAGGCCAGCCAGTAGGTGCTGACACCCTGGCGCTGCCAGGCCCGCAGTTCGTCGCCCTTGCGGGGCGCTTCCACCTTGACGACCGTGGCCCCCAGGTCGGCCAGCACGTGGGTGAGCATGTTGCCCGACACCAGGCGGGACAGGTCGACAACGACGACGCCTTCCAGCGGCAGGGCGGGTTTCGACTCGGCTTCGGGCATCGGCACGCTCTCCTGGGATGGTCTATTCTGTTGCGCGACAAGCTATATCGGAAATACATTCCCTGTCTATCGACTATCAGCATCGGTGATACATGGAACTGCGCCAGCTGCGCTACGTGATCGGCATCAGCGAAGCGGGCAGCCTGCTGGCGGCGTCCCGGGCGCTGCATGTGGTGCAGCCGGCGCTCAGCCACCAGGTGGCCTTGCTGGAGCGCGAACTCGGCACGGCGCTCTTCGTGCGGTCGCACCGCGGCATGAGCCTCACGCCGGCCGGCCACGCCTTCGTCGAGCACGCGCGCGTCGTGCTGCAGGATGTCGAGCGCCTGCGCAGCTCGGTCCGTGAAGCCGACGGCCAGATCGGCGGCCCGGTGGTGCTCGGCTTGCCGACCACCGTGGCGCTGGTGGCCACCCTGCCGATCCTGGGCGAGGTGCTGGCGCGCCACCCCGGCGTGCAGCTCAAGCTGATCGAGAGCCACAGCGGCTTCCTCGGCGAGTGGCTGCAGGCCGGCCGGCTCGACGCCGCCTTCCTGTTCGCCGGCGCCAATCGGCCCGGCCTTGCGGAACGCGAGTTGCTGGAAGAGCGCCTGGTCTTCGTCAGCCACCCCGACGCGGCGCCGGCGTCGCGGCGCCTGTCGCTGCGTGCGCTGTGCCAGCGGCCCCTGGTGCTGCCCGCCAAGGACCACGGCCTGCGGCGCATCGTCGACGAAGCCTGTGCGCAGGCGGGCCTGTCGTTGACGTTGGTGGCCGAGATCGACTCGCTGCCCAACATCAAGAAGGCGGTGGAGGCCGGTCTGGCCGCCACCATCCTCTCGCCCGGGGCGGTCTCCGACGAGGTGAAGGCCGGCCGGCTGGCTGTCGCCCGCATCGGATCGCCGACGCTGCTGCGCCGGGTAGTGGCCTCGCACTCCCTGACGCGGCCCATGAGTCCGGCGGCCGTGGCGGTGCTGCAAGCGGCCGAGGATGTGGTTCGCGAGATGGTCCGGACGAAGACATGGCCTGCGCGTTGGGTGGGCGAATGACAGGAAGAGCGACATGAACACAGCGCACCTCAATCTCGCGCGTTTCGACTTCGTCTCGGTGCGCCTGGCGGTGGTGTGTGCGCGCGTCGGCAACCTGACGGAGGCCGCGAGCGAATGCCACCTCGTGCTGCCCGCCGCCAGCCGCCGCCTGCGCGACCTGGAGCGGGCGCTGGGTGCGCCGCTCTTCGAGCGGCATCCTCGGGGCCTCAGGCCCACGGCGCTGGGGCGTGCCTTCACCAAACGCGGCATGGCCATCCTGCACGAGCTCGACAACCTGCGCGTCGAACTGGCCGACGCCAGCCACGGCATCGTGCGCCACCTGCAGGTCTTCGCCAGCACGGCCGCCATCACCCAGTTCCTGCCGACGCTGCTCGCCGAGTACGGCGACCTGCATCCCGAGGTGCAGGTCGAACTGGAGGAGCAGGTGTCGCAGCAGGTCGTGGCGGCCGTCCGCGAAGGGCGTGCCGACCTGGGCGTCTTCGTCAGCGGCCCGGACCTGCGAGGTCTGGACGCCCGCGACTTCCGCAGCGACGAACTGGTGATGATCCTGCCGCCGGGCCATCGGCTCGCGGGCAAGACGCCGCTGCCCTTTGCCGAGGCGCTGGAAGAGCGCTGGATCAGCCTGCACGCCGGTGCCGCGATGCTCGAGGCGCAGCAGCGCGCTGCGATGGCGGCCGGCAGAACGCTCAAGCTGCGCATGCAGGTGCGCAGCTTCGACGCGGTGGGCCACCTGGTGGCTGCGGGCCTGGGCGTGGCGCTGCTGCCCCAGCAGGCCGCGCTGCCGATCGTCAAGGCGATGAAGCTGCGGTGGCGCCCGCTGGCCGATACCTGGGCGCACCGGCAGCTGCAGGTGGTGGTGCGGCCCGACGCCGACGACGCGGTGCGGACCCTACGGGATTTCCTGATGCCGGTTTCGCAGAATGCGAAGGCCAGGCGTTCAAGAAGCTAATGGACCGCCGGGTGCCGCGGCCAGACACTCGCTGGCATGGCATCCACCCACGGCGATCTCCCTGCACCAGATGGCCCGGCGGCACTGGCCGGCCTGAAGGTCCTCGAACTCGGCCAGCTGATGGGCCCGATACGACAGGGGACCGCCACGATGAGTCCGATCAAGCTCTTGGCAACGCTGGCCGCCACGCTGGTGCTCGCCGGATGCGCCTCGCGGGTGCCGGAGCGCCCGCTCAGTGAGCCGGTGCAGACCGAAGCGGGTTTGGTGTCGGGAGACGGACAGGACGTGCGTGCATTCCGCGGCATACCTTACGCCCTGGCGCCCGTCGGTCCACTGCGGTGGCAGCCCCCGCAGCCCGCGGCGCCGTGGACAGGCGTGCACGACGGCAGCCGGTTCGGCCCTGACTGCATGCAGCCGGCCGAGTACCCGGAACTTCGCGGCACCGGCATGAGCGAGGACTGCCTGTCGGTCAATGTGTGGACACCGGCGCGCACCAACCGGGAGCGGTTGCCGGTGATGGTCTGGGTCTACGGTGGGGCCTTCACCTATGGGTCAGGCTCGCACCCCAGCTACGACGGTGAGGCGCTGGCGCGGCGCGGCATCGTGGTCGTGACTTTCAACTACCGCATGGGGCTGTTCGGCTACCTGGCTCACCCGCAGCTGTCGGCGGAATCGCCTTCGCGCAGTTCCGGGGCCTATGCCCTGCTCGACCAGTTGGCGGCCTTGCGTTGGGTGCAGCGCAACATCGGCGCGTTTGGTGGTGATCCTGCACGTGTCACCGTGGCCGGCCAGTCGGCCGGTGCGATGTCCATCAGCGCCATGATGATCTCGGGCCGCGCCGACGGACTGTTCCAGCAGGCCATCCTGCAGAGCGTCGGTGCGATGCGACCGATGAGCGACCTGCGGTCGGCCGAGGCCTTCGGGCAGACGGTCGGCACCGATCTGGCTCAGTTGCGCGCGACCCCGGCCGCCGACCTGGTGAAGCGCCTGAAGGAGCTGACGCCGCCCGGACGCGAAGTCACCAGTGCACGCGGCATCGGCATCATCGTGGACGGCGACGTCGTGCCGCGCGACGACATGACGGCCTACTCGCAGGGCCGCTACATGAAGGTGCCGATGATCGTCGGCACGGTCGCCAACGAGGGCGGTGGCATCGGTCGCTCGCTGGGTGTGATGGGCGTGAAGACGGTGACCGATCTGCGCGCGTACCTCGCACGCAACTTCCAAGGCCACGAGGCCAAGGCCCTGTCCGCCTATGCGGCATCGAGCGACGCCGAGGTACCGGGCGTGCTGGCCGACCTGGCTTCCGACACGCAGTTCCTCTACGGGACGCGAGAGCTGCTGCGCATGGTCGCGGCGCGCGAGCCGCGCCAGTGGAGGTATGTCTTCACCCAGCGGCGCAACGGTGCGGCAACCGAGCCCATCCACGGCGCCGAGCTGCAGTACCCGTTCGACACGCTGCAGGCGCCGCACCGCGGCAGGCCCCGGCCATTCGACGCCACCGATGCTGCACTGGCGCGCCAGATGGCAGACACCTGGGCCCGCTTCGTGAAGACCGGCGATCCGAACGGTGGCGACCTGGCCAGTTGGCCGCGCACTGCCCCCGGCGCTGAACGCTTTCTCGAGTTCGGCACGCCGACCCGCACGGGCAGCTTCGGTCCCGCGCCGCGACTGGACTTCATCCGCGACTACTACCAGCAGACTGCCAAGCCTGCGGTACCCGTCCGATGAACACCGCCTTGCCAGAGGGCCCGGCGGCACTGGCCGGCCTGAAGGTCCTCGAACTCGGCCAGCTGATTGCCGGCCCGTTTGCGGCCAAGACGCTGGCCGACTTCGGCGCCGAGGTCGTGAAGATCGAGCCGCCGGGTGCCGGCGATCCGCTGCGCAAGTGGCGGTTGCTGAAGGACGGCACCTCGGTGTGGTGGCAGGTGCAGTCGCGCAACAAGCGATCGCTGGCACTGGACCTGCGTACGCCCGAAGGGCAGGACCTGGTGCGGCGGCTGGCGGCCGATGCCGACGTGCTGATCGAGAATTTCCGCCCCGGCGCAATGGAAGGCTGGAACCTGGCGCCCGATGACCTGCTGGCCGCCAACCCGCGCCTGATCGTGCTGCGCATCAGCGGCTACGGCCAGACCGGGCCCTACCGCGATCGACCGGGCTTCGGCGTCGTCGCCGAGGCGATGGGCGGCCTGCGTCACCTGACTGCCGAGCCTGGCCGCGTGCCGGTGCGGGTGGGCGTGAGCATCGGCGACACGCTGGCGGCGCTGCACGGCGTGATCGGCATCCTGCTGGCGCTGCAGCACCGGCACGCCAGTGGCAAGGGCCAGGTCATCGACGTGGCCTTGTACGAGGCCGTCTTCAACTGCATGGAAAGCCTGCTGCCCGAATACAGCGCGTTCGGTGCGGTGCGAGAAGCCGCCGGCAGCGCGCTGCCCGGTATTGCGCCGAGCAATGCCTACCGCTGCGCCGACGGCGGCTACGCGCTGATCGCCGGCAACGGCGACAGCATCTTCCGCCGCCTGATGACGCTGATCGGGCGCGACGACCTGGGGCAGGATCCGGCGCTGGCCGACAACGCCGGCCGCGTGGCCCGCGTGGCCGAGCTGGACGCCGCCATCGGTGTCTGGACGGCCACCCGCACGGTGGACGCCGTGCTGGCCGCGCTGGACAGCGCCTCGGTCCCGGCCGGCCGCATCTACACCGTGGCCGATATCGCCGCCGACCCGCATTACGCGGCACGGGGCATGCAGCAGCAGGTGCGCATGGACGACGGCAGCGTGCTCACGGTGCCGGGCATCGTGCCCAAACTGTCGGCGACGCCCGGCAGCCACCGCCGCAACGCGCCGACGATAGGCCAGGACTCCGACGCCACGCTGCGCGAGATCGGGCTGACCGATGCGCAGATCGCGGCGCTGCGCGCACGCGGCATCGTCGCCTGAACCCTGACACGAGGAGTCCCATGACCAGAATCTTCTTCAACGAGGTCGTCACGAGAGACGGCTTCCAGAACGAACCAGCCTTCATTGCCACCGACGCCAAAGTGGCGCTGATCGACGAGCTCTCGGCCTGCGGCTACGCGAAGATCGAGGTCACCTCGTTCACCTCGGCCAAGGCCATCCCGATGCTGCGCGACGCCGAGGAGGTGATGGGCCGCATCCGCCGCGTGCCGGGTGTGGAGACCACGGTGCTGGTGCCCAACGTGCGCGGTGCCGAGCGCGCGCTGGAGTCGCGGGCCGACGAGCTGAACCTCGTGATGTCCACCTCCGAGACGCACAACCTGGCCAACCTGCGCATGCCGCGCGAGAAGAGCTTTGCCGGCCTGCGCGAGGTCGTCGAGATAGCGCGCGGCAAGGTGCCCGTGAACGTCTCGCTCTCCTGCTGTTTCGGCTGCCCGATGGAAGGCGACGTGCCCGAATCCGAGGTGCTGCGCTGGGCCGACCGCTTCGCCGCCCTGGGCGTGCGAGGCCTGACGATCTGCGACACCACCGGCATGGCACACCCCGCCCAGGTGACGCGGCTCACCCAGGCGCTGCAGCAGCGCTTTGGAAGCCTGCAACTCACGCTGCACTTCCACAACACGCGTGGCATGGGGCTGGCCAACGTGCTGGCCTCGGTGAACGAGGGCATCACGCGCTTCGACGGCTCGCTGGGCGGCCTGGGCGGCTGCCCCTACGCACCCGGCGCCACCGGCAACATCTGCAGCGAAGACGCCATCCACATGCTGCAGGCCATGGGCTACGACACCGGCATCGGCCTGCCGCGCCTGCTGGCCGTGGCCCGGCGGCTGCCTTCCATCGTCGGCCATGACGTGCCAGGCCAGGTGGCCAAGGCCGGCCTGATCACCGACCTGCATCCCGCTCCTGCCTACGTTGCCGAACTGCGAGGCCATTGACCATGATCGACCATCTTGACCATCTGGTGCTGACCACCGCGCGCCGCGAGGCCTGCGTGGACTTCTACACCCGCGTGCTGGGCATGCAGCTTGAAAGCTTCATCGGCGGCACGCCGCCGGTGGAGCGGCAGGCCTTCAAGTTCGGCCACCAGAAGATCAACCTGCATGTGCAGGGCAGCGAGTTCGAACCCAAGGCGCACCTGCCGGTGCCGGGCGCGCTGGACCTGTGCTTCATCGCCAGCATCACGCTGGAACAGGTGATCGAGCGCCTGCGTGCGGCCGGCTGGCCCATCGTCGAGGGGCCGGTGATGCGCACGGGGGCGACGCAGAAGATCCGCTCGGTCTACGTGCGCGACCCGGACTTCAACCTCATCGAGATCTCCGAGCTGGCCTGACGCCGGGAGCCCGCCGATGAGCACCCGCTCCGCGCTGGCCAACGCCCGCGCCGCAACCGCCGACACAAGACCCCAAGGACCCCCAACGGAGACATCATGCAAAGACGAACCCTGATCACTGCTGTCGGCGCCGCGGCGCTGGCGGCGCACCCGGCCTTGCGCGCCCAAGGTGCCTGGCCACAGAAGCCTGTCACGCTGGTCGTGCCCAGCGCGCCGGGCGGTACGACCGACTTCACGGCCCGACTGGTGGCCGACAGCCTTCAGCGCGCGCTGGGCCAGCCCGTCGTCATCGACAACAAGCCCGGTGGCTCGGGCAACATCGGCAACCAGATCGTGGCCAGGGCGCGGCCCGACGGCCACACGCTGCTGGTGGCCTACAGCGGGTTCCAGGTGGGCAACCCGCACCTGTTTGCCAACACGGGCTGGGACCCGATCAAGGACTTCACACCGGTGGCCATGATGACGCGCGCGCCGCAGGTCATCGTCATCAACAGCAATCAGAAGGCGAACACGGTGGCCGAGCTGGTGGCCTTTGCCAAGGCCAACCCGGGCAAGCTGAACTATGCGTCGTCTGGCAATGGGTCGATCCAGCACATCGCAGGCGAGCTCTTCAAGCAGCTGACGGGTACCTTCATCACCCATATCCCTTACCGTGGTGCCGGCCCGGCCGTGCAAGACCTCCTCGGTGGGCAGGTGGACCTGTTCATCACCACGCCGGCCTCGGTAGTACAGCACGTCAAGTCGGGCAAGCTGAAGGCGCTGGCCGTGTCCAGCGCCAGCCGTCTGGCGGCGCTGCCACAGGTGCCCACGGCCATGGAGGCAGGGCTCAAGGGCTTCACCCTGGATTCGTGGTTCGCGCTCTACGGCCCGGCCGGCCTGCCAGCCGAGGTGGTCCAGACCTTGAGCACCGAAATCGGCAAGATCCTGGCCACGCCCGACATCAAGCGACGGGCCGAAGAGGCCGGCACGACGGTGGAAATGATGAGTCCGGCGCAGCTGGGTGACTACACGCGCAAGGAACTGGAGTACTGGGGCAAGGTCATCAAGTCCGCGAAGATCACGGCTGATTGATGGGCGGGGGCGCGGGAGCATCGGCCGTGAAGATCGTCTTCCTGGATCGCGACACCTTGTCGCCGCAGACCCGTCTGCGCACGCCGACGTTCCCGCACGAGCTGGTGTGCCATGGCCTTACGACTGCGGCAGAGTTGGCGGCTCGCATCGCCGACGCCGACATTGTGCTGGTCAACAAGGTGCGCCTGGACGCGTCGGCCCTCGCCGCTGCGCCGCGCTTGAAGTACGTCGGCGTCGCCGCCACGGGCACCGACAACATCGACCTCGCGACCTGCCGGGCCCGCGGCATCGTGGTGAGCAACATCCGCCAGTACGCCGTGCACACCGTGCCCGAGCACACCTTCGCGTTGATCTTCGCGCTGCGGCGCAGCTTGTGCGCCTACCGCGACGCGGTGCGTGCCGGGCGCTGGCAGGCCAGCGGCCAGTTCTGCTTCTTCGACTTCCCGATCCGTGACCTGGCGGGCTCCACCCTGGGCGTCGTCGGCGACGGCGTGTTGGGCCAGGGCGTGGCGGCCATCGGGCGCGCATTGGGCATGCGCGTGCTCATGGCCGCCTTCAAGGGGCGTGGCGATATGGGCTCGCTCTACACACCCTTCGACCGGGTGCTGACCGAGGCGGACGTGATCACGCTGCACTGCCCGCTGCTGCCGCAGACCCGCCACATGATCGGCGCAGCAGAACTGGCCGCGATGAAGCGCAGGCCGCTGCTCATCAACACCGCGCGCGGCGGCCTGGTGGACGAGGCCGCCGTCGGACCGGCGCTCGAGGCAGGCCACCTCAGCGGCGCGGGCTTCGATGTCACCGAGGTCGAGCCGCCGCCGGCCGACCACCCGTTCATGGCCTTGCAGGCCCGCCCCGACTTCATCCTCACGCCGCATGTCGCCTGGGCCAGCGACGAGGCCGTGCAGGCGCTGGCGGATCAGTTGATCGACAACGTCGAGGCATTTGAGCGCGGGACAGCCGTGCGCGTCGTTGCGGCTTGAGAGCGCTGGGTTTCTTCCCCGCCGCGAATTCGAAGGTCAACTCGGCCGCCGGGTAGAGACTGGACAGGGTGATCAGCACGTCGCCTTTGCCGAATGCGAAGCTGCACCGCAGCACCCATTCCAGCTCGAACACGACGGTCATCGGGACGAACAGCGTCGAGCCTTCGGCGACACAGCGGCTGATCAGGCGCGAAGCGGCGGCGAACTGCGATGGATCGTCCTGGACGATGTAGCGCACCAGGACGTTGGTGTCGAGTGCCGGCTTTCCGGTGCTGAAGTCGGCGCCAGGGGTTCATGTCTTGGGCGCTGACGTGCTTGGCCTTGGGTGCCTTGAGCATGCCGGCCATGTCGGGGATGGACTTGGTCTTGGCCCGGACGATGATGGTGCCATCGGGCATCGCCGACCAGACCAGGCGCGGGCCTGGCTTGGCACCGACAAGAGCCCGGATGTCTGCGGGCACCGTGGTCTGGCCTGTCACAGTGATGGTGGAGTCGGCCTTGCCATGATCCTTTCAGACATCGGAATAGAACGGGGGTGCGATAGGCGAGGGCGAGTCGAATCGAAGCACCGTTCGACGAAGCTCTGCATCGCGCCACATCTTCGAAATGGGGCTGAGGTGCGCGGACAATCTGGTGGTGAGGTGCGATGCAAGTGAGCTGCCATCGTCGCCGTCAGTCACTGGCCGGCTGCAGGCGCTCGATGTGAACCTGCCGGCGTGGCTCAGGCGGCCGGCGAATACGGCTGGATCTCTTTGGCGATGGCTTTGCCGTTCTCGATCTCGGCCACCCGCAACTCGTAGGCTGCCTGAAGATTCAGCCAGCCCTTGGCCTCGCTGCCGAAGTAGCGCTCCAGGCGCAGGGCCGTATCAGCCGACACGCCGCGCTCGCCCTTGGTGATCTCGCTGAGGCGCGAGTAAGGCACATGCAGGGCCATGGCCACGGCGCGTACGCTGACGCCCATGGGCTTGATGTAGTCTTCCAGCAAGATTTCACCTGGGTGGACAGGACGCATACCGTTCTTGAACATGATGCACTCCATTGCTGTTCAGGGTTCGAATGCCAGTCGGGCCTGGGTCAGTGTGGGTCTTCGATCAACACGTCATAAGGGCCGCTCTCACCCCACTTGAAGGTCAGTCGCCACGGGTCGTTGATCCGCACATGCCAGGCACCGTTGT
>LNFM01019314.1_pt1 | contig 13503 bp, 12 predicted proteins | sample 596031 | NCBI WGS metagenome assembly LNFM01 (sample SAMN04254537, study PRJNA301005) | activated carbon metagenome | isolation source: dual media filters at the Ann Arbor, Michigan drinking water treatment plant | place: USA: Ann Arbor
CTTCGAGCTCTCGCCTTCGCAACGGATTCGATGAAAGATGAGCACACCAGTCCTGCATCGGCGAACCGGTATTGACCGGCATGAACGCCAGCATTTGGTTATTAGGAGCGTGCTTTCTGAGTTGTTCGATACTTATTCTTTCTGCCATAACTTCCTCAATTGGATCGGCGACCTGCCGAATCGAAGACGCGTGTAATTAAGGGCCACATCTTCAAAACCCTGAATAAAATCACTTTCATTCAGGCTTGAAAATCCCTCTCAAGTTGCGGGAGAAGTATGTTTGGGGAAACGAGACCAGGTCATTTGTGAGAAAGAGCTTTTAAACACTTTTGTAGATAGGCGAACGTTAGCGGTGCCCGGCTCTCAAGTTGAGCCCGTCCCGTTCCGAGTCCGTCCGCAGGAATAACAATGATCTGTTCAGCCTTCGAAATTCTGTGAAATAGAACCTCGAATGCATGGTCGATCGCCGCTTTGTTTTGCTCGAATTCTAAATCCGTAAAGAACGCGTCGTCTCGACCGCTCGGGAATTTCTTGGTCGGTATCCCAACACAATTCGGTTCGCCCCGCATGGCCGCAGCCTGGCCGCCGAAGCCCTTGCCCGCGACGTTGTCACCGAACAGGAATATGCGGTCGCGATTGGCTCTTACAAACTCTCTAGAGATCCATCTCATTTTCACAATTCGATACTGCATAGCTGTCGTTTCTAGTTCAAAAAAGCACTGCCGCCTAAAGAGGGCGATCTCTAGACGGCTAGTATGCGGCGGCTTGTTGCAACTCCACCGGAGCGGACGGGCTCGTCTGCATTGCAACTCCCTCTCCTTCCTCATCGCGACGGCCCGATAGGAACTGGAACTCCTGCAGTACGATCTCTGCACCTGCCTGCGGAGACTCGTTCTGATCAACCCACGGGTTAAAGGTCAGACGGCCCTGAACGTAAAGACGACTGCCTTTTCGCACATATCGTGCAAGCGTCTCCGCCTGCTTACCGAATGCCGTCACGCGGAACCAATCCGTCTTCTCAACGCGCCCCTCCGCGCCGTTCCTGAACGAATTCGAGGCCATTGAAAAGCTCGCCACGAGGGTGCCGTTATCCGTGATTTTTGTTTCCGGGGTCTTCCCCAAGTTGCCGATGATCGAAATATTTGCTGACATTTTCTTAATTCTCCTGTGTGATTAATTTTCCGAGGATCACGTTGAGTGACATCCTCGAAACCTCCTCCGAAGGCACATCTTTTCAGCCGCTGATTATTTGTTTTGCTTATCGAATGACGATGGGAATGAGAGGACTTTGAGAATCGCGGCAGCGTTCGTCGCGGCCGAAAGGCGATCAATGTAGAGAAGGGGAAAGCGGCTAGTGAGGGATCAATCGTGATCGAAGGGAATGTTGAGAGTTGAGAATTTTGGATGCGTATACCGCCCATGCAATTGATGAGCTACGCGGTGGGGCTTGTCGAAGAAACCACGAAAGCTGGTTCGCATCTCAATCTGCTTCGCGAGCCCGGCCCTTTGTATCCCGTCAGCCAGCGAAAACCCAAGTCAACCGCTTCCCTTGTCCGCCCCTTCTTCTCGCCTAGCCACATAACACGGATAAACCCTCGCCAAGCCCATCGCAAAAAGCTCTTTCGTTTGTTATTAGATGAATCTTATGGATTTTCGTATTGTCCACTGCGCGGGCCGAGAATGCGTTCGGGACGCTCTCGAATTGTGCTGTTAAAACTCCGTTTTTCTCTAAGTATCGTCATCATGGTCGCTATCGCCATCTAATGTCTTCGCTAAAGCCTTGCTAAGTGCTCCTTCAATAACTTGGCGGGAAAGGTAAGCCGTTAAGAATTGATAGTGATCTGGATGGCAGAAGACGCGAAGCTTACCGATGGATTCTTGGAACTTACTCTGAAGGGCTTTCCATACAACGGACCCTTCGATAGTTCCAACGCGATTCTCGTCAATTTTGATTCTGCGACGGTCTTCTTCAATCAGATACATAAGCGGGGAGTCGGATTCTTTTCGAACCGGAGGAAGATCGATTAGCAGAATTACTGCCTGTTTTCCGTCTGCTATGAAATTGTTCTTAGCGTCGGGAGTGATAACGTCGGTCTCTGGTAACGGTTCGCCGGGCGGATTTTCAACGAGCTTAATTATCTCGTCTTGGAAAATTCTCTGGAGCCGCAACTTCTTTCGCCAGTTTGGACTTGCGTAGAAGTCTGTCATCTTTTTCCATAACTCCTTGTCCTCTGCTCTATCGTGAGACAAAACAAGGACTCTCTTAAATAGCCTTCGCGATTCTAGCAACTCTAGAAAGCTCTGACCGGTTGTCCCACTGTTAAAAGCAAGCCAGTTTAAAGTCGCGCGGTCTTCGCGCTGAATGATTCCTGGGTTTCGACCGGATTCAGTAGGAATCAAAGATGGTTGTGTTGTTGTTTCATCTGACGTTCCAACCGTAATGAAATTCCGGAAGTTTTGACGGAGACGGTTGATGTCTCGTTCAACCGTTTCTGGTTTACCGGTAAACTTGTCAAGCATTTCCCAAACCATTCGATGCATCATCGCCTTTATAGATCGATAAGCATGATGCCAGTAAACCTGGCCAAACATCGCATATCGTGCGAAAGCGATTCCTTCGGATGGAATTTTACCCTTTTCGTGAATTCCAAGCGCCGCGAACGTCTGTCCGTCAGTCTCCTCCTTGGTAACGATCGTCAGGCACCTAAGCAACCGTTCAAAGTCCATCGCCTTTCCATAATTCAGTCCGAGAGCCTGACTGTCTCGCATTAGATAATCGATCTTGTCAGCATCTATCGGACCATTGATGAGGGATCTTAGGATTCGATCCTTAAGTGGTGCATTGTACGAAGTAGGTTTTGCATTAAGAATGCTAACGATTCGTTCTGTTCTCACATTCCAGCCTTCGGCTTTGTCGAGTTGTTGAGTTTCAATCAGTGAGCTAAGTGAGCTACCGGGCTCCTTAAGAATCTTTTCGCCCAGTTTTGTATGCGAGAAAAAGGTATTGTCCGCCTCCTCTAAATCGTGGGCAAGAGCATACTGACCCAAATCATGGAGAAGAGATGCAACTAAGGCCGAACGCAGGTCTTCCTCGTCCATTATCTGGCAAAAAAGTGGATTGAGCGGATCGTTATACAAAGCCAGTATAAATCGACACAAAACCGAAAAAGTTCCGATAGAATGTTCAAGTCGGGTATGTGTCGCGGTAGGATAGACCAAATTCAGCAGACCAAGTTGAGTACAGGTTCCCAAACGCATTATTGCGGGATGTGCCAGAAGACTTGCTAAACGTGGGGTGAATGGAGTAATTGCCAATGTGGATGTCTGAATCGTGTCTTGAATATGCAGGTTTAGTTCGGGAATCCTTGCCGCGAGGTTATATTCTCCCGTTAACTTATCCAAATCAGTTTCCGCTTGTTTTGACGAGGCATACTTAATTTCTTTTATCGTTGTGACCGACAGTCCAACGGCACGCTCATCATGAGTGTTGCAGCCATCCAGAAGTCTACAGGCCATTAATCGCAGATATCGCCTCGCGTACGGTGACAAGGCTTTTGGGTGATATTGGTCAAGAACACTTAACAATTCTAAGAATGTCTTCCCCAACGAGAACAAGTCCCAAGATTTGTTTAAGACTTCATAGGACGCCTTTCCGCGAAGTCGATTCGGATCTTTTGAAAGATCCCTAATAAACTGTCGAGCTTCGGGATGAATATATCCTTCTGTTCCACCAATAAGTGTCAGAGAATTTCCTGTACGCAAGTGTTTCGCGAAACCTAAATCAATAATTATTGGTAGCCCTTCCGGAGTGATGAAAATATTTTGCGGCTTAAGATCCATATGGATAATACCCTGCTCGTGCATGTAGCTTACCGCTGACAGGACACCTGCAAATATCCTAAGTATCTCAGACTGACTCACTTCCCGCTCCGCCAAGAATTCATCCGAGTCTTTAACTTTGTCAATGAATTCCATAACGTAATATGGATACAGATCGAGTACGTCCGCATTCGACTCATCTTGCTTGTCCTTTTCATCGTCAGGTCCATTGGATTGCGTATCGCCGTCGCCTTTGATAGAAACCGCGCCCTTAGCAAAGATTCTTATCAAATTGGTGTGCGACAGGCGTTTCAAGCTAGTCGTTTCGCGGTCAAGAATTCCCGCAAGAAGTCTTTCTTTGCCTTGCGATGGGCGCGACATCTTCAAGGCACGTTTTGTTTCAAGATTTCTGTCGGCTACGACGCAGACTACACCGCCACCACCTGCATTTAACGGTTCCAAAATGTCGTAGTTGAACGATATTTCGGCGGCCACTTTCTCTAAAATCTTTTCAAGAATCGGTCCTTCATACTCCCAAGAGTCTTTGAGATTTTCGTTCTTTTTGTACTTGTCTTCGAGCTTCGGAAAAAAGTCGCTTGGAATTAAAGATTTAATCATATTTTTCTCATAGAACTTGCCAGTTTATATTAGCCCGCTTCCCGCGCATTCCTGGAACTTAACCGGGTCGCATTCCTCGCGATTTGCACATGCTGTACTTCACCCCGCCGGCTTTGGTAACGGTGGGCGGAAAAGAGTTTTGCATGTCCAAGACTGTGGTGGAGAGCGTTCGGAGCAGAGGCCGCAGTGGAGACAGACATCTTCGTCTTTGGCCAAGAATGATCCGTTTGAGGGATCCAAACACAAAGCTCGTGAAAACCGTCGGAAACATATCAAATTTCTTCAGAGTCTAACACAACGTCGCCATAATTGGCTTGTTTAATGCGTTTTGCAAGACCATTGAGGGATAGGGTGAGTGACCCGATTAAATGCCGAATTGGCTTCGAATAGCTTGGCGAGTTGATGCGAGGCCCTCTGAATCGGGCAGTCGCATGTGCCTTTGACAGCGATCAAGCAAAGTCTCGTTATCAGTAAAGATCATCGACTAGTAATTCCTGGTTCAATGTTTACCCACGTGGCACAAAAACAAACCAACGCTGGAATATTTATTAACCAATCAACTGGAAATTCGTTTCAATTTCTTTATCAATCCGGAACGACTGATGCCTAATTGCCGCGCCGCGCGTGTTTGATTGTTGTTATTGATCGCGAGGGCGCTCCTGAGAAGATATTGTTCTATGCGTTCAAGGGATGACTCCATCCGGTCGCCGGGCATAACATCGGCGACAGAGTATGAAGAGGTTTCGCGGCACACATCTTGCATCAGGCTATTCACCGAGCAAACACATATCGAGAAATTCGAGACGTGCTAGATAATTTTTGTTTACATTTGCGCGTCGTAAGTTGTATAACAGTCAATACTTAAGCAGAACAGGAGTTCGGTGGCCGGTTAGAAAGAAGGTAACTTTTCTAACCTTTGAAAAGCGTCTCTACGAATAACGCTAGTTATCGATAAGAACGTTGGATAACGCCATTGGTTAAATATGATCTTGTTATAACGAGTCCGGTAAAAGGAATTAAAATTTTGGGGCTTATATACTTGATTCAACTAAACCGTTCTTTTTTGAAGTATAGGCGGCAGATATTTTCGGGCTTAACTCTGAATTTTGTGCCATGATTTCGGAGTCCGACGCTTCCGGGCTTGCTTTCCCGAACATCAAAATCTATCGCAACCGTTCCGTTAATCAATTCAGAAACAAAAAGGCTCAAATGAAAGTTCTCATAACAGTCAGCGCGGACGTAGCGAACCTTCTGACCGTCTTTCTCACCTTTCACCGTAATTAGTCTGCGAAGTTTTGCACAAGCATTCAGCAAAACGTCATGCGTCCACGTTGGCACAACGCCGTTTCCCTTGAGCGGCCTTATGATGACATTTCCGGCATCGTCGGCAACATAGAACTTGTCCGATCTGCCTGCAATGGTATGTCTTAGCCCTTTGCGTCCGTGTTCGTCAGGCCAACCAAAACGATTAACCATATACCGCATGACGCCATACGGCCCAGCCTCTTTATGAAAAAGCGTAATGTAATTAGTTTTCGGCGTATAGTATTTCACTTCCCAACCTAACACATCGGCAATATCCTGATTTCCGGCTTTAAGTCCGATCAAGTCTTCGAGGAAATTGCCGGGCCCGCCTGTGCCGTTATACCGAGCTACGCCCTTTGGCATTTCCTGCCAACCGAGCGCGAGAATTTCACGCAAACGGGTGTAGAGAGCGGCTTTGTTTATCGGGACTGGATTGCTGAGTAATTTGGTTAGATCATTCATTTCCTGAAAAGACTTTTCGCGGCGTTTATCCGCTCTTTTGCGAGTTTACAGTAGTCTTTTGAGATGTCAATGCCTATCCATTTGCGTTCTAGGGCTTCTGCGGCGATAGCGGTCGATCCGCTGCCCATGAACGGATCAAGGATGATTTCGGCGTTCGTAGAAGCGATGCAACGCTGTGCTAGTTCGACAGGAAACGGAGCCGGATGCGGGTTGTCGCGTTCCTGTGGAATACGCCAAACATCACCTTGAGCGTTCGCACCTTCCGCTAGTTTGAATTTCGGTTTGCAGATTAAATAAATAACTTCGTATGTCGGCAAAAAGTACCCGGGGTTGAAATTGAAACCGCCGTTTCGTTGCCAGATGATACATTGCCGAACCGGAAACTCACCTAGGATGTCGTGCCGATCTTGAAGCAATCCGGCTTGCACCCGCGATTTATGATTATAGAAAATAGCGCCGTCCTCACGTAGAACGCGCATCATTGCCGTAAGGCATTTCTTCTGCCACTCGACATATTCTTCGTGCGGCATTGTGTCGCTGTGGTCGGTATATCCATTCTGCAACGGATTGTTCTTCCATTTCCCCGTTTTCGTTCCTTCCTTCATCCCATTGCCCGTTGAGTTTTTAAGATTGTACGGCGGGCTAGTTACGCACAGTCCCACCGAGCCAGCGGGCATTTTATTCATGATCTCTACCGCATCGCCGGGGTGTATTTTACCCGTCCAATGCTCCATGAGTTTTGGCGGAATTTTCCGCACAGCGGTAGTCAATAACTCCTCGAAACTCATTTCGATGCTTATCGATTCGTCATGTGCTTTATCCATAATTTCGGGATTCATTGCGTCAGCCTCTGATAGGTTAAGCGAAGCCCCGGAGCGGATTCTAGAATCAAATCCAACCGATCGGCTCCGTCTAATTTACTCATGTTCCATCGTGACTCAAACTCCGCCAAATAGCGGTGCAAGTGCTTAACGCTAAAGTGATGGAAAACGCCGTAATGTCCGCGTTTAAGCAAGGCCCAAAATGATTCGATGCCGTTCGTGTGGGCATTGCCTCGAACATATTCACCGATAGAATGATTGACCGCTTCGTGTTTGTAGTCTCTTAGGCCCTGATACGAACGATGATAGTCCGTGTAAAGTGTAGAGTCAAAATTAACGTTTTCCTGAATAAAAGCATGAAAAACTTCTTGACTAGTATTTCGGATATGGGCCGTCTTAACCCGTCCGCCTCGTTCGACGGCTCCGATCACAGCGGCCTTACCTACGCCTCCGCGTCCGGCATGAAGTTTCTTGTTTGCGTGTTTGTTCTTTTCCTTGCCGCCGACATAGGTTTCGTCAGCTTCGACAGTTCCACCCACAGGGCCGCCAAAGCCACCAGTTACGGTAGCGATCTCACGCAGTCGCCCGAGCATGAACCATGCGGTTTTCTGAGTTACGCCGATCTCTCTAGCAAGTTGGCAGGATGAAATGCCTTTACGATTAGCCGTAACGAGCCAAGCCGCCATGAACCACTTACGAAGCGGCAAGCGGCTTTCCTCGAATATCGTGCCCTTGCGGACTGAAAACTGGTTATTGCAATCAGCACATTTGTAGTTATGTCCGCGAGTAAGTTTGTATATTTTGCGAGTACTTCCACAGAGCGGGCAAACAATGCCTTTCGGCCATCGAAGTTTTTCCAGATGATTAACGCAAGCCTTTTCATCCTTGAAGGCTTCCATCATTGCATATAGGCTGTTATAAGTTTTCATGGTCGTGTTCGGTTTCAAAAACCTAATACAACCATATTACACTATTTTGTGGTGGAGTCAAGTATATAAGCCCCAAAATTTTGGATAACCCGATCCTTTCCAAGCTGCAAACTTCACCAGGCGACCCGCCGAGTGGGTCAGATAGCGCGCTTGATCGGGAGGGCTTTTTTGCAGAATCGTTAAAGCTGATTCGCAAAGTAATCGCTGGTCGTAGATCCGAGGAAGCTGCGTTAAGGCTTTGGAAGTGGCTCACGAAGTTTGAAAATAAAACTTCCCGAATGGCCGAAGGCGATTGGAAGTCCTTCACCGCGCGTACCGCTCACAACGAAGTAAATCGAAACCTCTCAAATCGAAACAAACGGATCGAGACATCTCTCGATGAAACCGAGGCGCTCGGTGGCGGGCTAGATGCTTCGTCCGCAGAAACTTTTGTTTTGGTCAAAACGGTCTGGCAAGGTATTTGCAGGCTGAGTATTTATCAACGCCAAGCGCTTCTTTTCAGTTCGGTAGATCTCGTACTTTATCTGTTCCAATTTGGAATCGAAGAGAATGAACTGTTAGCAAAGCTCGAACTGACAGGGGAGTCTTGGGAAAGGATTTCAACACGAATGCCTCTAACCGATATTGAAATCGCTGAGATAGCAAACCCGAATTCGGCCAATGGCCAAAGAGTGGCAACCGCAGGCGCGGTTAAGAAGGCGAGATTTGACGCTCGCAAGAGACTTAAGGAGTGATCACTTATCAGCTGCTGAGGTCGCCACGTTTCGCGAAGACAGTTTTTCTTCGCGATCGATCGAGATCGGCCGACACCTTCTCGCCTGCAAAGAATGTCGAACAAAATTACCATCCGTAACGCCGCAAGAGTTCCGGGATTGTGTAGTGGGTGCCGACGGTGCACGACTGGATGAATCTGAACACAAATCCCGATTTTTCAATTTACCGGTACTGTCCTTTGCAAGAGTAGGGGTCTTTGCGGGATTCGCAGTTCTACTCCTGGCCGGGATCTATTTCGTGGGCGTTCAGGGGTTAAATTCGTCCGGGGATATCGTTGTAAGAAGCAATGAACCTCCAATAGAAACATTCTTTGAAGTGAAGCCGGAAGGCTCAGTCGTTGGCACAGCTTCCGGCGAGCGAGACCATGCGGCCACAAGACCAACGATTCAAACAGATGTAACGACTCCGCCGTCGAATCTAAAGATGAGTCAAGTAAGAACCAGAAAGGTCGCGACTAAAGTGCCGGAAGTTCAAAACTCAGAAACTCGCGGGAAGCTACCGTGTGGAGGCCAAAGATCTGTCGGTCTTGAAGCCAGACTTACCGAAACAGGTCTGCTGCTAAGATGGAACAAAGTCCGTGGAACAGTCAAACTCAATGTCTACTGAGACTGTTGACCGTACTTCCCATTTGGTTTCAGCGAAACTTGACAATGAAACTGTCTATAGCCTGCGCCTCATCGTGACCCTTGAAAGCGGGGAAAAGATTGTAAGCGAATCGCAGAATTTCAAGGTCGGCGATCTAGCAAATAATGCAAAATCAAACGGTTCCGTTTCTGTCCAAAGGAAGACAGCCGCAACCGTACGCTGCGTGGAGGCAAAACCATGAACCATTTCATTCACAATATGACTAGAAATGAAGTCGCTTCGTCGTCGATGCTCGTCACTTTTATTACAACTTTTGTACTGCTTTTGATTGTTCTTTTGTCGGTTATAGCGGCATCTGGTCAGGTGACCGACGAATTTCCTGTACCACCTTCGTTTGCTACCGAGGGAATTCCAACGATAAAGAACGCAGATGTTGAACACCTCTTTTTCGATCCCTCGGAAGTAAGGAGCAACCTAATCTGGGACGTTGACCGGAAGAATCGCTCGATACTGGTAACCGATGAAAAGTCGTATATTTATCGGCTCGGTTCGGCGATGGGAAAACCGCAAAACCTGATCGACGGCCGTTCCCCGAATATTTCGCCTTCATCGACGATAAGGAAGATGCAGACAACTTTGAATTGCATCTTCGGGATGAAAATGGAAATATGCGCAAGCTTTCCTCATTTTCAGGCAAGGATGAGTCTGTGGAATCATTTGTTTGGGATGAATCTGGAAAGACGATCTTTTATGCGCAGACGGATTACGAGAAAAAAGCAACCCGACTATGCAGCCACGACCTGTCAAAAATTACCTGCTACAACGTTGACCTGAAGGGCATCTGGAATGTCATTGACTCGGAGAAAAATCAGGTGCTTCTTAAATATTGGAAATCGTCCAGTAACCAGAGCCTGTATATTTACGACCTGAATTCGAAAAAGCTGACCACCGTCGAGGATAAAGGTAACTCGACAAGAGGATTTTTCGGTCAAGGACGAGTCTTCTGGCTTTCCCAAGGGTCAGCAGAATGCGGTCCAGAGACCTGTCTTGCCTCGATGGACCTTAAGAACGGAACCAGGAGCCGTGTAAGCTTGCCCAATGGTATCGCAAATCTGCAGGACGTAAAGATTTCACCGGATAAAAAGTCTTTCTTAATTCAGGAGATGCGGGATGGGATTGACAACATGCGCATCGGCAGGTTAGGGAAAAACACGATCACTGAGACAGTGCCACCTTTCATTCGCGGCTCATATGTTATCTGGAACACCCGATGGCTTTCAAATACGGAGATTGTCTACACAACTGAGAACATTGCTAAGCCAGCCTCAATAGAGGTATTCGACATCTCGTCCAAACGAACTACGGCGTGGACAAAAGAGAGGATACCAGCCCGGTTTGAGAACAAGGTACGTGGACCAGAAGTAATAAAGTGGAAGTCCTTCGATGGCCTCGAAATATCAGGCTATATGATCAAGCCCCAACGAATTGAGGGAAGATCGCCAGTACTTATCTTTGTCCACGGTGGGCCGCAAGTCATCGATCGGCCGGTATTCAATTCGCAGGCGCTGAGATTCGCGACACATCTTGGACTTACGATCATACACACCAATATTCGCGGATCTAGAGGCTTTGGAATCGAGTTCATGGATGCCGATAACGGCCCAAAAAGGCGTGACGCGGTGAAGGACATCTCGGCTTTGCTGGACTGGGTCGAAAAACAACCTGAGCTTGACAGCGACAGGATAGTTGTCCGCGGTGAGAGTTACGGCGGCTTTGTTGCTCTCGCTTCAGGGTTGCTGGAACCAAAGCGGGTAAAAGCCGTCATAGCCGAGTATCCGCTGGTTTCAATTAGGGGCTTACTTTCCCAAAGTTCCATTGACGAGTTCTCGATTAACGAATACGGCGATCCGAAAGATGATCGACTAATGAAAGAACTCGACGACCTTTCTCCATTAAACAACGTAGATCGTTGGAGCAGTGCTCCGTTATTTATGACTAGGGGAAAGCTAGATTCAAGAAATCCCGAGAAAAACGTTTTTGACCTAAAGTCCCAATTACAGAAAAAGGGGAACGAAGTTTGGTTCATATATGCAAAAGAAGCAGGACACGGCGTGGCCGGTCGCTATGTAACTACAGCGATGTATGAGTTTTTGAGGCAACAACTAAACAAAAAAGGAGAAAACAAATGAAGAAAATAAAATCACTTGGCTTAATGCTGGTGCTTTCGATATGTCTGGTAGGCAATATCTTTGCGACCGGACCGGTTATAGCGGGTACTGCTGGGGCTGCTCCGGGACTCCTAACGCTCGTCTTGGAACAGGTCCTATCGGCGTTCGGCGGTGAAAGCTGCCCCCTCCGAATATGCCAGAACTGTCGTCCGAATAGTGAGGGCGGTGATAACGGCAACGGTGACTGCCGCCCTCGAGATAACTAAATGGACCAGAGCTTTTCGAAAGGGTGTTTCATTGGATTAGCAATAGCAAGCCGGTCAATATTAACCGGCTTGCTACTTTTACTTCTTGCGGCCGTTGGAATCCAATGTCAATCAAATGCCCTTTCGCCTTTACGAATTTCCTTCAACAACGGACAATTCGACGAGGTTGTGAGCCAAGCCCCTGAAGCTCTTCTGAAAGCACGCAAGACCGGAGCCGTAGCCACCTCTTCCGAAATCAACGTATTTTATGCTCTAGCCTTGATGCGGCTGGAGAGGTATGAAGAGGCGGCGATGATTCTTGAAAAAGCCTTGGTAGATGCTGAAATCTCAAGACAGCCTCGAAGAATTGCGGCAGCTTATCTGGCTAGGGCCACGCATTTCCGTACCCAGCGGGACTTTCCATCTGCGATAAAGTCCGCCCGCAGCGCTATCGTAGCTGCTCCTTCAGATCCGCAAATCAAGGTCGAATATCATCTCGCCATCGGCCGGATAATGTACTCGTCCGGGTACGACGTGGCTGCGATCATCTGGCTTGAAAAAGCCGAGAAACTGGCTAGCGGCCTTCCTATTTCCGCGCACCTCGATGTCCTTGGACATCTAAGCCTCGCGTGGGCATCGAAATTCAATTATGCAAGAGCGATAGAGTACGGTGAAAGACTCGTCAAGATCAGCGAGAAAACCGAATTCAAATTCCGTCACCGCCTCGCACTCTACGAACTCGGAGGGCTTCTAAGTGCGGCGGCTCAGGCGCGAAGAGCAAAGCAAATGCGTGAAACGGGCCTGAGACTCGCATTAGCAGCGAACGACGAATATCAGAGCTGTCTATTTCTCACTCCGCTTATACTCACTTCCCTATACGACGGTGACCTAAAGAGCGCCGAGAAACATCTCATTACACTTGACCGCGTTGATCGGAAAAAGAGATTTCAATTTGAATCGATCCTCGGAAAAGCGGTTATCGCCGGCCTACAAGGACGAACTGAGGTGTCCGAGCAATGTTTCAAGGAACTCGAATCGCTCAAGGCTCATTCCGAACATATTATTCCGCACTGGAAGGCAATCCTCGCCGAAAGAAGAAAAGACTGGGCGGGATTAGTCAAACAAATGAAGGTTCTAGAGAAACTTACCGAAGAAGGTAACTTTCGCGAGGACCTGCCGGGCGTTTATTTTAGTCTGGCCAAGGGATACTGGCAATTAAAAGAACAGGAATTGGCCATTGAGTACGCAAGGCGCTCAGCAGCGATCATCGAAAGTGATCGACCGACAGAGGACACCATTTTGTCGTTGTCTATGCTGGAGACGTACCATTCCGTTTACAGGTTGATGGCAGAAATTGAAGATAGTGGAAACAACGCAACTGCCGCTTTAGAACTTGCCGATTACTCAAAGGCTCGTGTGCTTCGTGATCGCATCGAGAATTCGGCTCTTCGACGTAAAGCCGATCTAGATATCGAGATCCGCAAACTTGTGGATGTTCTCTCAACTCAATTAGTTGATGGCGGGAACGTGCGAGAGGAATTGGCGGGTATTGAGAAATCCGTAGCTCTCTCTTTACCGCAAACCGCAACTAAACGAAAACTCGATCGGGATTTGCTCAACGATAAAAATCCACTTCATGACACCGCGATTGTCTCATACTTTTTTAATCCCGGTGGCCAGTTACGAGCGTATGTAATCGAGGACCGAAAACCAGTCCGCTCGGTCGAATTGTCGCTTTCAGAGAGGGAGGCTGGTCTGATTGCACAATCCATCCGAA
>LNFM01010053.1_pt1 | contig 13501 bp, 14 predicted proteins | sample 596031 | NCBI WGS metagenome assembly LNFM01 (sample SAMN04254537, study PRJNA301005) | activated carbon metagenome | isolation source: dual media filters at the Ann Arbor, Michigan drinking water treatment plant | place: USA: Ann Arbor
GAGCAGTAGCAATGGCTTGGAAGTTGGGGTGAGCGGACTGGCAGCTTTCAATTGATAGAAGCCAAAAGCAGCCGTCTCGGACAGATGGCGTGACGACAGCTTCGCGCCCAAATGCAGTCTATATAAGCGCCGAATCGCTCTCCGATAATTGGACATTGTATCAGCAGGATTGATATGGTTGATTTGTCGACGAACCGGTTAGTTCGGTTTCGAGCGTGACTTGCCTGAAGCGGCGTTTTATTCATGGTCAAGCTTGCGTGCTTGGAACGGGGATGATCGCGCCCCAACGATCTGTTTGGTGAGATCAGCCGGTATCTCCATTGACTGGAAGCCGTTTACGTTAGCACCACCGGTATTACCTGAAGGCACGAGCCCAAGCCAGGTCCCGGCGGCAGCACCCACAACTCGCAGCAGTTGTCCGACGACTTCGCGAAAATCACGCTGGCGTGCACCCCAAATCAACATCCGTACATGAACTCGCACGTGTTGGACGGTAGAGCTTTGACCCAGAATGTGAGCGCGCTCTAAGTGGCGAAAGCCAGCCGCAGGATCGCCATCAAGTTCAGCAGTCTGGGCTGCGGCAAGCTCTGCATCGACACTGGACCGAATACGTTCGCCAAAGCTTGGGCGTATCGATGCCTCGATGTTGCCCGACATGAGCTGCAAGGCTAGAAAGGCCCCAGCGACGACGTCAAAGCTCATGCAGAACATCGGCCACCAGCCCGGAGTGCCGGGATTTTCTATCAAATATCCATGAAACCAGTCAAGCAGCCCATGTCCTGCCAACGCGACCGCTACAATCCAGAGATTTGTCCTAAAACCTATAGTGGCGGCGAAGGCAAATACCGCGAAGCCGACAGACTCCGCGAGCAAAACCCCTCCCCCAGCCATAACGGCAAACAGAATGTAGTAGGAAGCAACCACTAGCAGGATTACCGGATAAAGCGAACGATCGCGTTGAAACCCAGTGATCTTGGTGAACAAGAGAGTGCTGATGGCCAGCGTCACGCCAAAAAAATAGTCCATGAGCTACGTCCGATCCGAAATCATATAATTGTCGAGACCGTGGATCTTAATTGAATTGGCAATTGATGCTTGAACGTAGCGGCTAAATATCCTGCAGCGTTGATGAGGAGCCTCTGCATCATCGAAGCAAGACGTTGGCATCTACTAACCGGACATCATGCATCTGGTTCAGGTAAGCATCGTAATATCCTTTGTGCGACGCGCCGACGATCGCGAGCATCCGCATCCCTGGATGAAGAGCGAGCACATCACGGATGTTGGCTACCATGCGCAGATTGCGTGTCTCCCAGTAGCCGACGTAACGTCGCCCGAATTGCTGATCCGAGCGCTCTACAAGCGCCGCACCGAAATCGGACCTGTAGATCAGAATCGGAGCGTCTGCGGCGTTTAATGCGCGATACATATCAAGAATACCGCCAGGTTGTGCCAGTCCCTTCTCAAGTCGTGCGTCTTCAGCCTGGCGCGCCTGTGTCGCAACATTCTCCCAAGCAAATTTAATTGCGTCGGCGGCAGCTTTTTGCACCGCGGGATCGGCACTATCGGGTGTATCTGAGGAATGATCGTCTACACTCCATAGTCGCTCCAATCCCAACCGCGCTGCAACCACAGCCGATATCAGAGAGGTTTCGTTTCGGCGATCTTTGAGCTTGTCGAGCGAGGCGACCAGCTCACTATTCAGTCCGTCACCCGCCACCCGTTCGGCTGGGGCGAGCCTGAGCCATTGCACGAGCGCCGAACCTCGCTCTCCTGCCGCTAGAAAGATTGCAGCCAAGTGCCGTCTTTGCGCCGGCAATGGATTCGCTGGCCACAATGTGAGGAGCCGCTCTGCTTCAGCATTGGCTGCAACTACATCCAACCCCGTAGCCTTGAATGCGGGCGCAGTATCCGGGCAATATAATCGCACAGTGTCAGCGAAACGCGCCGGATTGCGACGCAGATTCTCGCAGTGAAGACCCGAAATGTCCTCTGTGGCGATTCCGGTAGGTTGCCACGAGATAAGGCGATCCAGAAGCGGCTCGAGCATTTCGGGCATAAAATTACTGGGCATGTTAGCAAGGTGGGGTGAACCAAGAACCAGCACATCATTTGGAGTTCCGGCCACGGGTCCTTTGAGCAAATCTGGACTGAAAGATGGTCGATAATCTTGCGCGTGCGCTTCACTCATCGCCAAGAGAACTGTACCAGCGCCAAGCGCGATTAGAAATCGTGCAAACCGGCTGACCAGATAGCTAGAAAACAGATCTCTCCATACGAGGGTTAGACGCAACCCGACGAAATGTTTCATTTCAACTCTTTCTCATTGTCACACAGTAAAAAGGTTGCGCAGAAAACCCGTTAGCAGCACTGCGAACCCTCCGATTTCGCCTATCGCAAGGGCGTAGATAAAGGCAGAAACTACACCGCCGTGAACGTGACGTTTGCCAATCCGGTGCGGACGGCGCAGCTGGTTGTCAGTGTCTTGCAACAGCCCATGGATCGCATAGCTTCCGACCGCAGCAGCGAAGAAAATTACACAAATACCGACTGCAATAAAATTAATGCGGGCCGACCATTCGCTAAGACACGCGAATTCAGCCAGCACCAAGCAGGCAAAGGCATACATCAGCGCTGCACGATGGCAGATGTCGACATAGGCTGGGGCTTCTCCGCTCGGACTGGTAATCATGCCGCGATATTTCCATATCCCGGTGATCAAACCGGTTATGAAAAACAAGCCACAACTTAGTTGAGCGAGTTGAACGGCACTCATCGAAGGAACCGCTGCAGATCGTAGACGAACGCGTAGCACCGCTGATCGCTTACATTGTTATTGATGCTGCGTTCCGCGAGCACCTTGCATGGACAGGCGAGACTGGATGCTGTGAGCATGCTACTTCCTTTGAGAACTGCTTGGCGGCGAAGCTCTCGATCGTCGACGCAAGTGTGCGCGCCGCATTCGGTGGGGGCTAGGAGCGCCTCGCCGCGAGAGGGTCATTTTGCACAGTTGCAGTTCGTTCCGCATTTGCAAGATGGGCCACAATTGCAGGTCTTCGGTTGCTTGGCACACGTGCAGGTGGGAGCGCAGGTGCACGGGTTGCATTTACATTTCTGGGTCATTGGTAAACTCCATTGCTTACGTTGGTGGAGTTCATGTGATACAGTTCGCGCCGTACTAATAATTGAACGTAGCGGCTAAGTTCCTGTTGATATTTTCAGCCGGAAAATGCCGGAAAAGCAATAGTATGAGCGAAGGTGAAGGTAATGGCTGTTGTTGGCCGCGGGCGCATCGTTGTTTGGGAAGGTGCCAGCCTCTGGCTCTTGAAAAGCGAGACGGAAGTGGCAGACCTCCAACCGCATGCGCATCACGCAATACAAATCACATTCCAGCTTGAGGGTTCTTTCGAGATTGGCGTAGCCGAAGAGAGTCTGAACGGACCTGTTGCTGCGATTTGGTCAGACACCCCGCACAGTTTTCGAGCACATGGCGCAGTCGCCTTTTTGTTCATTGCGCCGGAAAGTGCAGTGGGCCGGGCGCTCGAAAGGACATGGTTCGCCGACCAGGCATGGACTAACGTAGCGGACCAGCAACTTGCACTCATGCTCGACGACTTACGCAATTGTGCGGACAATGGCTTCGTCGAAGAGGAAATGCTCAAGCTGGGCCTGCATATCCTCAATTTCCTGCCCGCTGCCGAGGAACACGCACTGCCCGATCCCCGGATACGTGGGATGATAGCGTATGTGCGCGAGAATCTCGAAGAAACCATCTCGCTGCCGGGCGCGGCAAGCCAGGTTGGATTGTCACACAGCAGAGCGCGTCATCTGTTCGTCGCGCAGACGGGCCTTCCCTTCAAAACCTACGTTTTATGGTCCCGCCTTGAGCGTGCCGTTGCGCTCTACGCCGATGGCAGTTCGCTGACCGAGGCGGCACATATGGCCGGATTTGCGGACTCCGCGCACCTCAGCCGGACATTCAAGCGGACCTTCGGACTACCTGCTGCTGCACTGCGTCTCGGGCAGGATTGAATTCCTCGCATCGCCTAAATTAGGTAAATTCAAGTGCTTTCAGCACTACATGCACCATGTTTTGAGCGGCAGCCTGCATTTACTGAGGTTTGCCGACATTTTCAGTAACAACGAGGCTGCCTTTTCCGTCAGGCGTAAGTCGGAACGCAAATCTATATGTAGCAGGCTTCGTGATGGAAAGCTGGACATTGCCACCATGTTGGATCAGTGAAACCGCCAACCCATCCGTAGAAATAGTTTCGCCCGCACTGGTGCCGAAGTCAGCCTGCTTCCAATCCTCCGAGCCCAGCTTGAACTGATATTCACCTGGTTTTAGCATCAACTCCGCCCAATAGGCATCTGCGGATTGACGGACTAATGGCGCGCTAGTCGACCATTGATTCATCGAACCGCGGATAAATATCGGAACTTCTGTGATTGCCGCGGCATTATTTGCTTTTTTGGACAATGTAATTGGTGGCCCACCTTCGATGATGCTGAAACTTTTATAATCGGGTGCGAAGTCGATCAATATGCCACTTGAGTCCGTCCGGAAGCGGTTTGCGGTGACGGCGATCAAACGTTCGGGGCGAGGCCCACCGGTTTGAGCAAACAAGCCATCCTTTCGTGCATCAAGGAATACCGAAAGCCCGCCACCTTCATATAGTCCGGCAACTTTTGTGATAATATCTGCGGAAAGCTGGGCCTCGACGATGGGCGCGCCCGCCAATTCCGTCCAGCCGTAATCTGTCGCAACGGCAAGTACGATTTCATCCGCCAGCCGCTTTCCCTGATCACCGTTCGTCAAAACCACAATGCCTTCGCCCTTTTCGACATAGGCAACCATTGTCGACTGAAAGCCTTCATTCGCGCCGTCATGTCCAAATCGCCGATTTTTGCCTTCACCATAAAGTGCCGGGCCTAACCCCCAATCTCCCTTTACAGGCGTTAGCATTTCACGGGCCATGGTAGGTGATAGGCGATGCCCCTTCTTGCCTTTGGCTGACCCCTGAACATCAATCAGGAAGCGGGCAAGATCGCTTGCGGTTGTCCAAAGACCAGCTGGCGCAAGCTCGGGATACACATGGTAGCCGCCAGAAATCACTGCACCATCAGAATGTCCAAATGCTGCATTGGCGAGAATTTTCGTCGACGGCGGTTGTGCGTAATCACTGTGTTTCATGCCAAGCGGGCGAAGAACCTCGCGCCGAGCCAATTGGGTAAAGGGCTTCCCTGCGGCTTCCTCAAGCGCCAATTGAGCTACCACATATCCCCCGCCCGAATATTGCCACTGCCTCCCTACCGGTAAAAAGCTGCGTATTGCTGCGTTGTTGGCAGGAGCTTCGCCTTCAAGGATCTGGATTAGCGTGGGCAAGGGAGAACCCGAGGTGTAACCGGGGAAGCCATGCACGCCCAATCCAGCGGTGTGGCTGAGTAATTGGCGTAAATTTACACCATTTGGCGCGAGTTTCGCGTCAACTGGCAGCTGCCATGAACGCAGTGACTGGTTTATGTTCGCATCAAGATTGATCGTGCCGCGCTCTGCCAGTCGTAACGCCACCACCGCTGTAACAGCCTTGCTGATGGAGGCCGCCTGAAACGCGGTGTCTCGCATAACAGGTTTGCAACTATCCATGTCGCGTACGCCCCAGCCTCTTGCCCAGTCGAGCTTACCTTTGCTTACAACAGCTACGCTGACACCTGGAACATTATAAGCGGCCATTCTCTCGGCAAGGGTAGATGGCTTGGTTCCGGGTTGTATGACTGCAGGTAATAAGTTCGATTCCAAGAACCGGGTGTGCGAATTTATTTCGCCGCCCAGTTCATTCGCGGGCGGCGAACACCGGGCGGGTTTTGTTTGAGCGACCGCCGTGCCTGAAAGAGCCATGACGGAAGCGGTCATTCCCAGGACCGTGGCAAGACTAAAGTTGAATTGTTTCAGCATAAATGACTCCACTAAATTTTGGAGATCCATTAGAATCGGCCCTCGGTTTCTGCTTGAACATAGAGGCTATGACGGGGCGAATAATTTGCTGCAGACGCGATTTGGCCACCCTTTGCATAACGCTTGTTCGTTACACCGCCAGCGCTCCATGACGAATGACCTCAGTCAATTTTGCGGGGTGAAGCATCCTTCAATACCGAACTGCATGCTTCGCGTACAACCTGCCGCAACCACCTATGCGCGACGTCGCCATCCATTCTAGGGTGCCAAAGCAGCGATATCGTAAACTCTTCTGTTTCGACGGGTAGGGCAAAACTTACCATATCTCCTCGAAGGCCAACTGTATGACGTTCGGGGACAGTGGCGACCAGATCAGATCCTCTCGCTAGAGCAAGCGCCGCCGCAAAACCGTCGACGGTAGTAACGATTTGTCGACCCAAACCTAGCGCGCTTAGGTTTTCGTCTATCTCTCCAAGTTCAAGACCCTGTCGGGTGACCAGAACATGACGACTGTCAGCAAAACGCTTGGGATCCATTTTACCTGTCGAGAGCTCATGGCCACGGCGGACGACTCCGACATATCGGTCCACAAAAAGCGACTGCGCGCGTACTTCGGGTCCAATTGATTTGCCAACAACTCCTGTTTCGAGGTCGATGTCTCCGTTGCGAAGCCCTGTGCTGTCCTTGTCCAGCTTGCGGATAAACCGAATGACTACATTTGGGGCTTCTTCGGCTACATGCTGGATAAGCGCGGGCCCAATAGTTTCAGCAAACCCGTCGCTTGTGCGCAGAACAAAGCTGCGTTTCAATTTATAAAGGTCAATTGTGTCAGCGGGGCGCAATATTGCGCGTGCATCTTCGACAAGTCGGTGGACTTCATCGCAAATCTCATCGGCGCGCGGAGTTGGGACAAGTTTGCGACCCGCACGAACCAGCAGAGGATCTCCGGTCACAGTTCGCAGACGAGCCAGAGCGCGGCTCATCGCCGAGGGGCTTAAGCCAAGCTTGCGGCCAGCACCTGCAACGCTGCCCTGCTGGAGCAATGCGTCGAGTGTAAAGAGCAGATTGAGGTCGGGTTTGCTCATGGGACATGAATATCATGGCCCATTGGTTTGGTATAGCGTCAAACGCAATGATCAAATGCAATCGCTGCGTCTTCCGCCAGCTATTAGCTTGGCTAAAATGGCCGTGTTCTTTCGCAAACAGGAGTTCGCCATGAAAGCTTCCGCGTTAACACGATTCGCCGCGTATGTTCGAGACATCTGGGGACAGCCGACATCCGAAGTGATCGCGAATTGCAGGGCTGGGCTGGAGCAGTTGCTCCATGCGCCACCGGCCGATCAATGGTTAGCCGATTTGCGGAATGATCTGCCCGAAAGCCGTGAGCTTTATCGCGACCCGATTCACGGCTTCGTTCTGCTTGGCCATACCGAAGCGGAAGGGCGTTACCGAGACCCCCATGATCATGGCAGCAGCTGGGTCATCTATGGCGTCTTGCAGGGCGAAATGGAGATGGGAAGCTACACGCGCGTCAATGACGGGAACAGTAATGTGCGCTTGGTTAAGCAAGGACTGAAGTTGGTCAGGCCTGGCGATGTTCAGGTCTATTTGCCAGGCGACATCCATGACACGCGATGCGTTAATGGTCCCGCAATCCAGTTCCGTTTCACAGCGCGTGACCTTCGGCTCGAAACTAACATGACCCGCTATATCGATCTCGATGGTGCGTGGGTACCAGCGAACCGAGAAAAGTAGTTCATGCTGCAGAATTCAACTCTCCCGCGCAGTGACATTCCGGGCCGTGGGCCTGCAATAGCGAGTGTATTGGCGGCCATGGGCGCTGCGGTACTTGATGCGTCGAGCATGAACTTAGCGCTGCCGTCGATATCAATGGCGTTAGCTATCAAGCCATCAGACGCTGCGTGGCTCATCATTGCCTATCAGGCAGCTCTTATGGCCAGCCTTCTGCCAGTGGCCGCAATTGGAGATCGATGGGGCAATCGCCGAGTATTTATCAGTGGGGTCTGTCTGTTCGGCGCCAGTGCGCTTGCTTGTATGGTTACACCAAGCTTCGTACTGATGATCATGTTGCGCATGCTTCAGGGGATTGGTGCTGCCGCGGTTATGTCATTGGGAGTGGCGCTCCTCCGTCAGGCGGTTGCACCGGACGAATTAGGAAGGGCTATAGGCTGGAACGCGATGATGGTTGCGCTCATGTCCGCTGCTGCCCCCGCCATCGGGGCGGCTTTGCTCAGCGCCGGAAGTTGGCGGTTCGTGTTTTTAGGCGGGATCGCTCTCGCCATCATTTCGCTTGGGGCCGCGTACGCGCTGCCGTCAACCACCACGAGTAGGCGCTCGATCGACGTCCAAGGAATGGTGTCATATGTCGCGATTGTTTTCGCGGTGGTTATTGCGGTGGGACTTTTTCGCTTATTGCCTTGGTTGAGCATCGTACTCTTGGCGAGCGCAGTATTGGGTGTTTGGCTTTTTGTTCGCCGTGACCGTCGGCTACCGTCACCGTTTCTTCCACTCGACCTGCTTAGGATTCCTACATTTAGTAGGTCTGTTATTGCGTCCGTTATTTGCTTCACCGGATTGAGCATTGCGCTTCTGATGGTTCCGTTCGCCCTGCAGATGCGGTTGGAAGCAAATCCAATGCAGATCGCCATGCTGATGACCCCGTGGCCACTTGCTGTGCTTATGACGACACCCGTTACAACCGGTCTGCTGGTTCGCTTCGGGACCGCAAAACTTTGCGCCGCGGGCAGCTTTTGTACCTCCATCGGCCTCGCAATCCTGGCGACAGCTTCTTCGATGTCGGGTACCGGACTTCACGTGTTTGCTATCATGTTATGTGGCGTTGGCTTTGGCCTTTTCCAGACACCGAACAACTGCTCGATGTTTTTAGCCGCGCCAGTAGAACGAGCTGCCTCGGCAGGTGGTCTACAAGCGACTGCTAGACTGACGGGTCAAGTAACAGGCGCGCTTCTTGCTTCTCTTTTGCTTTCCGTACTGACTGTTTTGACGGCCAGCCGCGTTGGCTTCTGCCTAGCTGGCGCCACAATATTCGTGGCTGGCTTGGTCAGCGTCCGTCGAATCAAAAATTAGCGCGACTTTCTGTTGATCCGAAAAGTCGCAGATGCAGTGGTACTCTGCTGAATAAACGGCAGCTATTCATCGATCCACGTACAAAGGCGGACAGTCCGCTCCCGGCCCACAATCGGACGCTGAACGAATGGCAGCTTTTAACAAACGCCCCGAACCTTTCGAACGACCGCTTTGTTGTCTGTCCTGACTGGCAGCTTTTAGGGCAAAGGCGCCGAAAGCGGACGTTCAACACGCGCGCCTAGGCAACGGCGGTTCCCGCTAACATTGCGGTCATTAACACCGTCTGGTTCGATCAATAAAAGCAGTCGCGGGCAGCGGCAAAGTGTGAGGTGATCTGATAGCAGGTTGCATCCCACCCAATTTGCTAATTAAACGACGGCTATGTTAGCGTACGATTGATCACATCTGCCGCATGAGGTGCTGTCCTCCTGGAAGTTTTAATGTAACTATTTTTGGCGATGAATAAGTCCTGTTCGCTCATTTGAAATAAAATTGCGCGTGACCGGAGATTATAATTGTCACATTGCCATTTTGGCACAGATTTTTCGGCGGAAATCCATTCAGCCGACGGAGATTTATATTGTCTCGATACAGTTCTTTGCGGCGCGATAAAAAAGTTGACTCAAAAAAATAAACCCCACTCAAAAAAAACAGTGTTCGCTCACGAGTCTTAAAGGCAGGCATGTAGTGGGACAATAGAGTTTTGCAGAAGACAATTAAGATTTGCAAAAAATTTATGGCGAAAACCGGGTCAATTTTTATTTGTTACAGACATTTAGCTGGTTAACCATATCCGCCCACTCAAAAAGCCTATCTCAAGTTTCGTGCAAACTGTCTGAAATTTGATGCTGTTATTACTAGAAAGCCCAAATTGCGGTCCCTGAGCGAATGCCAGGAAAATGCTAGGTTTTGTGGACACTGCCGACAGTCGCCTTTTAGTGCGAAATGGCGGTAAGCGGTCATTCATTCATCTGGCGCCGTAGCGGTAGCTTGGTTGGACGAAGGCTACAGTCCGCTATCGGCACGATATTCGTACTTAGCGGACGTTTGTTCATCGGCTGAACGGAGGGCAGCTTTCCGATGAAATGGGATTAAAAGCTGCCTGACCGGACACGACAACATTGCGGACGCGAGCACCGCTAGCCAATCCTTTCTAGGCTTTTGACGTATTTCAAGCAGGCCTAGAGTCATACAACATACGTATACGTCCGATTCAGGCTGTATAGCTCCATGCTCCATGATATCATTCCATCGGGGATAAACCGGGGGGAGCGACAGCTATGACACATCGCAGACTATGGGCTATCGGCGTGATGCTGGGTATAAGCATCGCAACACCTGCTCTTTCAAACCCATCTGCATTAGCACCAACTCATTTTAACTCTGAAGTTCCTACTGCAAGAGTCGACTACTGGCAAAAACGCGCGGCCGAAATCGATCAGCAACTGACCAGCAAGCAGAGTTTGAAGCCAGTCCGGCTGGTCTTCGTTGGAGACTCGATTACCGATTTCTGGCACCTCGACGCCAATCCGTGGTTTCCTGGGAAATATTGTGGACAAGCGATCTGGAATGAGAGCTTCGGTGGGGCGGCGGCGGCGCAGAAGGCGCTCAACCTAGGTGTTTCGGGAGACCGCATCGAACACGTCCTCCACCGGCTGTTGCCTATCGCTCAAGGCGGCGAAGGATGGCTGGACAGGCGCGATTTGCGGCCCGACACAGTTTTCGTCATGCTTGGTATCAACAACTCGTTCGATAGCGAAGATCCTGCAACTACGAGTCTGTACAAAGGCGTCCTGGCAGTGGTGGCGCGCATTCACGAACGAAAGCCAAACGCGCGGATCGTCATTCAATCCTTGCTGCCGACCGATGACGATATGAAAAACCGCAATCTGGTTATTCCCGTGAACGACCTGCTGCGTAGATTTGCGGCAAATGCCGAGGGGACCGAATACCTCGATCTCTATCCCTCGTTCGTCGATGATCACGGCACACAGCGGCGCAGCCTTTTCAACGATAGCTTACATCCAAGCCGTGATGGCTATCGGGTCTGGCGCGATCGGTTAATCGAGTTTCTTCGTACTGGATAGCGCACGATTATGCGTACGTTTGCACGCAAACACAAACGTCCGCTCTCCCCAACAAATCTGCCAATGCGGACGGTCAGCAAACGACAACGAAGCGGCCGTTCGTGGATTCTTGCCCAGCACGCTAAAAGCTGCCGTCGGCGTTAGCTGATTACAGAGCATGCCAAAGATGCTACCTTCCGCCTCAAGGGAGGATTTTCATGAGCAGATTCGAAGGCAAGGTCATCTTGATCACCGGTGCGACATCCGGCCTCGGCGCGACGGCTGCGGTTTCGCTGGCGGGCAAGGGCGCAAAGGTTGCGATTACAGGTCGGCGTGAGGAACAAGGCAATGCCGTTGTCGAACAAATGGCAGCGGCGGGCGGCGAGGGGATGTTCATCAAGGCCGATGTGACGGTGCAGGCGGATGTCGACGCGATGGTGGCCAAGACCGTCGAGCGCTTCGGGCGGCTAGACGGCGCGGTCAACAATGCGGGTATAACAGGCGGGATGTTCAAGCCGGTGGCTGATTTTTCCGATGAGGATTGGCACAGTGTCATCGACATCAACCTGACCGGCGTCTTCATGTCCATGCGCGCCCAGATTCCTGCCATGCTGGCGAGCGGCGGCGGATCAATCATCAACATATCGTCGGCCTACGGTCTCAACGGCGGCGACATCGGCAATTGCGGCTATGTTTCCAGCAAATGGGGCGTAATCGGCCTCACCAAGACCGCAGCCATCGATTACGCTCGGCAGGGCATTCGCGTGAATGCCATCTGCCCCGGATATTGCCATTCAGAAATGGTCGATCCCTATGCGGAGGCAGAGCCTGCCTTGTTCGAAAAGCTGCTCGAACGCTACACCGCATCGGGCAAGCTGGGCGAATCGCACGTGGTTGCCGATGCCATCGAATTCCTGCTCTCCGACCAATCAAGCTTCATCAGCGGCGCCGCGATACCCGTGCAGGGCGGCCAACATTCGCGGCTGTATTGAACATTGCGAAATCAAAACTGGCGCAGCAGATTGGGAGAGAATCGATGCCCGCACTCCAAATGAAGGCGTGCGATTGGGAAAATGGCTTTGCACTTCCGGGCTTCCCCATCCCGCCCGTCGGCAAGTTCCTTGATGGCAGGCTGGAAAGCCACGACCCGCTTGCTGGGGTGCTGCGCGTATCTTACCCGACAAAGCCAGAATATGCGACACCGGCGGGTGCAGTCATGGGCGGAATAGTAGCGTCATTCCTTGACGATACCATGAGTCCGCTGGTGATGGCGGCGACCGGCGGTGAAAAGTTTCCCGTTACGCTCGACCTGCACATAACCTATTTCAAGCCCGTTGCCATCGGACCACGCGCCATGGTCGAGGCGCGGATCGATCGCATGGGGGGATCGGCCGTTTTCACGATTGCGCAGATAATTTGCGACAATGGCGAAGTGCTCGTCCGCGCCATACAGACGGCAATGCTGCGCACGGCGGGAGAAAGAAAATGACGCTCGAAAACATCAACTATCTCGCTCAGACCATTGGCGTCGTCGCCATCCTCGGCACCTTTGTTGCGGTGTTGATCCAGATGCGGCAGACCAATCGCTTGCTCCGCAATCAGGCCAAGCGCGCACAGATCGACGGGATCAAGGCCATTTCCGAAGCCGCCTACCAAACCCCGGGATTGGCCGACATTTTGATGCGCGGTGTCGCCGGAGGACTGGACTCCCTGACACCTGCCGAACGCATGCAGATCCTGTCCTATCTGATGACGGCCGAGCGCACGTGGGAGGCGATGTTCGTGCAATATCAGGATGGTCTGATCGATGAAGAATTGTGGCAGGCGCACAGCCGCCAAACGCAGGCGGCGATCAATGACAATCCAGTGATGGCGGAATTCTGGGCCTCGCGACGTGAATTTTTCATGCCCGCATATCGGGAATATCGTGATGCGGAATATGCGGTAAAAGGCGGCGGGCATACGCTGGGTTATGGCATCAAGCCGATAGCGGCTTCTACCTCCGCGCCTGCCGCCGCGACCAAAGACCCAGCACCGGCCGCAGGTTTCGAGGGGGCGCAGTCATGACCATCGATACCATCATCGACCTCGGACAGACGGTTGCGGTTTTCGCCTCGCTGGTCTTTGTCGGCTACCAGATCCGCCAACACACCCGTGCGCTGAAAGCCACGTCGCATCATGCGATCACGGACAGCTTCAACGCCCTCAATGTAATGGTCTACGGCGATCCGAGGGTGGCGCGCATTCAACGGCTTGGACTGGCGGGGCTTGGCAATTTTGACGAGGATTAAGCCCTGCAGTTCAGCTGGTTAGTGCTTGCCAATATGCGGATTTTTGAAACGCTCTATTATCAATATAAAACCGGCACGAT
>LNFM01020281.1_pt1 | contig 13498 bp, 16 predicted proteins | sample 596031 | NCBI WGS metagenome assembly LNFM01 (sample SAMN04254537, study PRJNA301005) | activated carbon metagenome | isolation source: dual media filters at the Ann Arbor, Michigan drinking water treatment plant | place: USA: Ann Arbor
GTTGGTGACGGGATAGCTCGCGGCGGGATCGACGGAATCGGGAGGGGTCATGACGGCGCACCAGGGAAGGGGTTGCTTGCCGGTCGACCATCGTAAGGATACGGATCAGGTGAAAGAGCCGGTTTCCCGGAAAGTGACTGGACCAGTTTGAAAGCCCGTTCCCGCCGCGTCCCGCCGCTCGGCATCGCGCTCGATCCCGCGAGTCCGTTGCCGCTGCATCGCCAGATCGGCGAACAGGTCCGGCGCGCCATCCTGGAAGGGCGGCTGAAACCTGGCACGCGCCTGCCGTCGTCGCGGCTGCTGGCGCAGGATCTCGCCTGTGCCCGCGGCACGGTGGTGCTGGCGCTCGATCAGCTCGTGGCCGAGGGCTACGTCGTGGGTCAGGCAGGTTCGGCCATGGCTGTGGCGGCCAACCTGCCCGACGAGATGTTGTACGCGCCGCGCGTGTCGGCCCCGTTGGAAACGCCACAGCCCTCGCGACCGACGGTGGCCCGCCGCGCTCGCGCGCTGCTGGCCGCCAGTCCGCCGGTTGCCACGGCCGCCCTGCCGCTCGCCTTCCCGACCAGCCAGCCCGACCGCGAGGCCTTTCCCTTCGCGCTGTGGGCCAAGCTGCTGGAGCGCGAATGGCGCCGGCCGTCGGCGGAAGCGGCCGCGGCGCACCCGTTCGGCCATGCTGGCCTCCGCGAAGCGGTCGCTGCCTATCTCGGCATGGCGCGCGGCTTCACCTGCGAGGCGCGCGAGATCGTCATCACCACCGGCATCCGGCATGGGCTGGCGCTCTTCGCCGAGGTCGCCCTCGATGCGGGGGACGCGGCCTGGATCGAGGAGCCGGGTTTTGTCGGCGTGCGCGAGGCGCTGGCTGCGGCGTCGGTGCGCGCGGTGCCGGTCCGCATCGACGAGGCCGGCTTCCCGCCGGAGATGGCGCAGGCCGCCGCGCCCGACGCGCGCCTCGCCGTCGTCGCGCCCGCCCATCATTTTCCGCTGGGCGCCGTGCTCGGCTTGCAGCGTCGTCTAAAGCTGCTGAGCTGGGCCGAGCGAACCAAGGGCTGGATCGCCGAGGACGATTTCGACGGCGAGTACCGTTACAGCGGTCGGCCGCTGGCGCCGCTGCGCGCGCTCGACCGCTCCGGCCGCGTCGCCTACTTCAGCAGCTTCTCCAAGCTGCTGTTCCCCGCACTCCGCCTCAGCTTCCTCGTCCTGCCCGCGTCGCTCGCCCCGGTAACGGAACGGCTGATGGATCGCATCTCGGTGCGCGCGCCCCTGATGGCCCAGGGTGCGCTGGCGCGATTCATCTCGGAGGGCCATTTCGCCGCGCACCTCCGCCGCACGCGTCTTCTGTATGCCGTCAGGCGCGAGGCGCTGCTGGCGTCGGCCGAACGGCATCTCGGCGGCCTGCTGGCGATCGCGCCCGATCCCGGCGGCATGCACCTGATCGCGATGCCGCTCGGTGCGCTGGCCAAGTCGTTCGACGACGTCGCGGTGACGAAGGCTGCAGCGAAGGCCGGCCTTGTCGTGCAGCCGCTCTCGGTCTGCTACGCTGGCCGGCCGAAGCGGCACGGCCTGATCTTGGGCTATGCCGGCACGCCCGAGGCGGAGATCGACCGCGGCATCCGAACCTTGCGGCGGGTGATCTGACTCTTCCGGACTGCGCGCTCGGGGGCGCCGTGCTTATGCGGCCTTGCGCCGAACGCTGCCCGATCTGCCGGCCGGTGGGCGCTCGCCGGCCAGCTTGTAGGGCCTGATCAGCGCCTCTGCCGGGATCTTCCACTCGCGGATGAGCTTCCAGATCATCGGCAGGGTCAGCTGCCGCTTCATGCCGAGCACCTCCGACGCGCGGGCACGCGAACCCAGCAGGGTCGCCAAATCGGCCTGGGTGTAGCCTGCCGTGCGCATGCGGTGGCGGATCATCTCGATCGGATGCGGCGGGCCGATGGGATGATGCCGCTCCTCGTAGGCTTCGATCAGCAGCGCGAGCAAATCGAAGCGATCTGCCTCGGCAGAATTCTTTGCCGGCTCCTTGTCGAAATACCGCTCGATCTCGGCGAGGGCGGCCGCATAGTCCGCCTTGGTGCGGAGAGGACGGTTGATCATCTGACGGTCTCCGGATCGATGCGATCGTATTCGGCATGGGTGCCCACGAACTTCACGAGCACCCGTCTGAAACGGTAAGCGATGTGGACGATGAGCCGGTACTTGTTCCCTACGATGTCGAACATGACCCGATTGTCTGCAACGAAGTCCACCGTGCTTCCGAAAGCGGCTTTTACGTCCGCCGGGCGACCCCAATCCGCCTGGCGCACGTCGGCGAACCACGCTTCGAGTGGTCCGCGCGACTGCGGATGCCGAGTCCAGAAGGCCCTGAGCTTGGCCTTCGAGATGACGTTCATGCCGGCATGTTAGAGTGTTCCCACCTTGGGAGCAAGTGCAGGCATATGAGCCATCGTGCGTTCTCGTGGCGCCCGCCTGGCAACTCGCCACGGGCGCGACTTTGCCGATTGTGGGATCGTCGTCGTCGATCCTTGGGGCGAGGGATGATGTCCGCTGCAGCGCACCTCTACCCGCGCCACGCCGCGTAACAGGCTTTGCGCCGCGCACGGCCTGCGGACCCTGCGGCAGGTGATCGGAGAGATTGGACGACCGAACTCATGATCTTCCGGATCGTGAGCGTCCCGCTCACTCATCGAGGGCAATCCAGTCGATACCCCAGATGCCGGCCGGCTCGGCGAACCGCAAAGAGTCGCTAGCTGCCGATCGGGGCGCGAAAAGCCAGCACGTCCCACCACACCCCGTCGGCGTTGAAGATGGACGGGCGTTCCTTCTCGTAGACCGTCGCAAGGCCGTGGCGGGCGGCCAGCGCGCGGGTCTCGGCGAGGCCGACGTCGAACATGCGCCGGCCGGCGGGCACCGGCCCGTGCCGCAGCGACAGCGTCATCAGGCCGCCGGGGGCGACCAGGCCAGCGACACACGCCATGGCCCGCGTCCGTTCAGCCTCGTCGAGATGCATCCAGACGGCCGTCATCATGACGAGATCGAAATGCTGGTTACGGGCTCGAACGCAGGCGAGCTCGGGCAGCGAATCGTCGAGCCACTCGATGGCGGGCGAGGGGTGCAGGCGCTGACCGTGGGCGCGCATCTCGGGCGTCGGCTCGACCGCCAGGACCGTATGGCCAAGGGCCGCCAGGGCGGCGGCATCGCGGCCGGTCCCGGCGCCGATGTCGAGGGCGCGGGCGGGCGCCGCCGGCAGCAGGGGGAGGAGGCCGCGATGGACGTCGGCGAAGCTGCGGCTCTCGTACTGCTTCACCAGCACGTCGGCCGTCTCGCCATAGCCTTGGGTTCCATTGGGGGTGCCGCCGGCGTGGCCGGGGTGTCGCCTCGTCATGGACGCATACTAGACCCGCAAAGACGGATTTGCAGATTCAACAGGAAAATGGTAATAAATATCCTACAATAGGGGTGATGCATCCCCGTTGCGGCCCGCCCGGAAAGCCCCGGCGCGGGCCTTTTGCTGTCCGCTTCCCGCGATCTCAGGCCGCCCCTCCCGGGCGGCCTTTTCCGTTTCTGGAGACCCGCATGAACGAGCCCCACGACCAAGGCGCCGCGACCCATGAGTTGGCTGAAATCATCGTTACCCCCGACCCGCCGGAGGAGGCGCCGCCTGCATCGGCTGGCATCGAGCCACCGGGCGATGGCGTGCTTTCGGTGGAACCTCCCGCCGCGCCGCCGCCGGTCGAGATACTTCCCGCCAAGGAACCGCCCGACGAGGAGCCGCCCATCGTGCGGCACGATCCCTTCGCCTATATGCGCGGCGCGCCCTGGATGGACCGCCGGCTGAGCCCCTCGGGGCGGGCGGCCTACCTGCTGCGGCGGGAGCTGGACGCCTTTCCCGTCATAGAAGGCCGCGACCCCAACCACGCCGACCTCGACGCCATCGTGAAGCGCACGGTCGACTACCTCGCGCCCATCCTCAAGCGCGAGCAGCTGACGGACTACGCTTACGAACTCCTGGAGGAGCAGCGGCAGGCAAGGATCGCGAAGAGACAATCGGCCGCCAATGAGACCGATCGGCCGGAGCAAGGCTTCATCAAGGTATCTGGTGGCGGTCCAGATCTGCAGCAGGACAATAAGTCGACGTCAGCCGACGTTGGTCTGCCCGCCGAGGTCGGCCCTTCACTCGCCCAACTCGGTCCTGAGGCACGTAACGAACGCATTCGAGCACAGAAATGGAACGAACCTTCGGATGATAGTGAATACTTGAAGTCGTTGGAGCAATTCCGCGGGCGCGCTGTTCGCCTGCCCGATGGTTCGCGGGTACCCGATCCATATTCGCCAACTGGCGATCTCATGTCGCCGATCGACGATCTGAGTCGTGTGGTGCGAGCGGGACGAGCGGCCAGAACCGCCTGGATCTCGGAGGGGATCGCGATTGCGGCGCTTACTGGTACGCAAAGGAAAACTCCAGCAACTACAAGCCGGATCAGAACTACGGCCTGGACCCGCAGACGAGGGAATTCATCGAACGAGGATATGCAGCCGGCGAGAGCGGCGTCTTCGATTAGTCGAATCGCCGGACGGCGCGACGCTGGCTGCGCCGCCACCACCGTCGCAGGAACAGGGCCGTGAAGGCGGATGAAATCAGGACAGCCGGCCAGTAGCGCTCGGCGATCGATCCAATGCCGTGTTCCGCAACTATCGCAAACATAAGCATCAGCCCAAAAATGGTCCCGACGGGCTTGAGAAAGATTTCCGACAGCGAGTGAAGTGATCCGAAGCGGAAGGCGTGGAACAACAGGTCCGCAAAATCCCAGAGAGGGATGCTGAAGAAGACGGCGAACAGCCAAAGGGCGGTCGCTTGGGCGAACTTCTCTTTGGGTGAAATCGGGCGGCCGTTCATGGTGCTTTTGAAGATAGCGGTCGTTGAAAAAAGAGCCACAACCATGGATTGCTATCATCAAATGAATAGGCATCGACAATGCGCGGCGGTCTAGCGAGAGGTGGCCGGCGCCTGAACTATGTCGATTCTCTATTCCGGCAAAGACCCGCCCACGCCCTCCTGAGTCCGCAAGAAGGGCCGCGGGTCCAGATCGCTGGAGGATGAGGGGCCGTGCTGCGGCAGGTGGGCGTACGGCGTGAGGAGGTTTTCCGACACGGTTCGCATTCTTCGACACGCGGGTGTCGGAAAACGGCCGGCGAAAAGCCTTGCCGATCAACGCCTTGAATTTTCCGACAGGATTTTCCCGACACCGGGGTGTCGGCATTGGAAGGCTGGCGGCAGGATCACGCCCAGCCGCCGGCATGCGGCAGGACATGGCCGGTGATGAAGCCGGCACCGTCGGAGCACAGGAAACACACGGCCGCCCCCAGCTCGTCGGACTTGCCGAGCCGGCCGAGCGGGATCTGGGCGGTCATCTTGGCCATCGCCTCGCGGTTGGCGAGCAGCGCCGGCGGGAAGTAGTCGGGGTTCTCGACGTAATTCGAGCCCACGGCGTTCACCGTGATGCCGTCGCGTCCCAGTTCCTTGGCCAGCGAGGAGACGAGCCCGTTGGCAGCCGCCCGCGCCGAAACATAGGGCGCGTAGTTGGCGATGCCGCGCAGCGGCGCCGCCGACGACACGAACACGATGCGGCCCGCCTTGCGCTTGCGCATCGACGGCACCACGAGCTGGGTGAGGTGGAACGGCGCCACCGCCATGGCTTCGAAAGCGGCGCGATAGTCTTCCAGGCGAGCCTCGCCCAGCGGCGCACGGAGGGCCGGATAGGCGTCGTTGTTGACCAGCGCGTCGATGTGCCCGTGGCGCTTCACCGCCAGCTCGACCATCGTGGCGGGATCGATGGCCGAGAGCGCATGGGCGCCCTGGAACTGGGTTTCATACCGGCGCCGCGCGCTGGGGGCCTCGAACGTGGGGTCGTGGGCGAGCACCGTGGCGCCCTGGGCCAGCGCCACGCGCGTGGTGCCGTGGCCCGCGAACTTCTCGACATTGGTGATCAGGATCACCCGGTCTTTCAGCAGCATGGCGGTTCCTCTAAGTTGCAGCCCATGACAACCCCTCCCGACCCCGGTGCGCAAGCCCCGCCGGCACAGGCGTCCTTCGGCTTTCGCGACGTCCCGGCGTCGGAGAAGGCCGGCATGGTGCGCCAGGTGTTCGAGAGCGTGGCGCCGCGCTACGACCTGATGAACGACCTGATGTCGGGCGGCGTCCACCGGCTCTGGAAGAACACGCTGGTCGATGTCGTGAACCCGCGCCCGGGCGAGAAGTTCCTCGATGTGGCGGGCGGCACGGGCGATATCGCCTTCCGGATCTTGAAGCGTCAGGGTGAGCGGCCCGACGTCACGGTCTGCGACATCAACCCGGCGATGCTGGAAGTGGGCCGCGACCGCGCCATCGACCGCGGGCTCCTGGACGGGCTCACCTGGACCACGGGCGACGCCGAGAGCCTGCCGTTTCCCGACCGCTCGTTCGACGGCTACACGATCGCCTTCGGCCTGCGCAACGTCACCGACATCGACAAGGCGCTGGGCGAGGCGCATCGCGTGCTGAAGCCGGGCGGCCGCTTCTTCTGCCTCGAGTTCAGCAAGGTGACGTCGCCGGCCCTCGGCCGCCTCTACGACACCTATTCGGAGCGGGCGCTGCCCTTCTTCGGCAAGCTCGTCGCCAAGGACGCCGAGTCCTACCGTTATCTGCACGAGAGCATCCGCCGTTTTCCGCCGCAGCGCGAGCTCGCCCAGCGCTTGCGCAAGGCGGGCTTCGCCAATGTCGCCTGGCGCGACATGACGCTGGGCGTCGTGGCGCTGCACACCGCCTGGCGCATCTAGATGCTGCGTGCCCTTCGCAACAGCTGGCGCTTGCTGCGCATGGCGCTGAGCTTCGCCCGTCACAACGCGCTGTTTCCGCTCGAGACGCTCGGCATCGCGCCGGCGCTGATCGCCTGGGCCCGGCTGTTCGCCCGCCGTCGCGACCCGCGCCGGCCCGGCGAGCGGCTGGCGGCGGCGCTGCAGGAGATGGGGCCGTCCTTCATCAAGCTCGGCCAGGCGCTCTCGACCCGCGCCGATCTTCTTGATGAAGGCGTCGCGGCCGACCTGGGGCGGCTACAAGATCACCTGCCGGCGTTTTCCGGCGCCGAGGCGCCGATCGAGGCGCTGTTCACGAGCTTCGACGACCTGCCGGTCGCCGCCGCCTCGATCGCCCAGGTGCATTTCGCCGTGACCACCGACGGCCGCGACGTTGCGGTGAAGGTGCTGCGGCCCGGTATCGAAAAGGCCTTCGAGCGCGATCTCGACCTCTTCTACTGGATCGCCGAGCTGGTCGAGCGGACGCAACCACGTTTCCGCCGGCTAAAACCGGTCGATTCGGTGCGGGCGTTCGCCGACGTGGTGCGGGTCGAGATGGACCTGCGCATGGAAGCCGCTGCGGCCGAGGAGCTCGGCCTCAACTTCGCCGACGATCCGGGCTACCGCGCGCCTGCCATCGACTGGGACCGCACCGCCGAGCGCGTGCTGACCCTGGAGCGGATAGACGGCATCCCGATCGGCGACCGCGACGCCATCGCGGCCGCGGGCCACGATCCCGATGCCGTCATGAAGATCTGCGCCGAAGCGTTCTTCTACCAGGTGTTCCGCGACGGCTTCTTCCATGCCGACATGCACGGCGGCAACGCCTTCGTCGATCGCGAGGGCCGCATCGTGCCGGTCGATTTCGGCATCATGGGCCGCATCGACGAGGACACGCGCGGCTATCTCGCCGAGCTGCTGGTCGCCTTCCTGCGGCGCGACTATCGCGCCGTGGCCGAAGTCCAGTTCCGCGCCGGCTACGTGCCGCCCGACCAGTCGCTGGAGATGTTCGCCCAGGCCTGCCGCTCGATCGGCGAGCCGATCTTCGGCAAGCCCAGCCACGACATCTCGATCGCGCGCCTGCTCGCCCAGCTGCTGCGCGTCACCGAGCAGTTCGAGATGACGGTGCAGCCGCAGCTGCTGCTGCTGCAGAAGACCATGCTGATGGCCGAGGGCATGGGCACCAAGCTCAATCCCAAGGTCAACATCTGGGAGCTGGCGCGGCCGCTGATCGAGGACTGGATGCGCACCCATTTCGGGCCGCGCGCCACCGTCGGTCGCGCGGCCGAGGATGTGGTCCAGGCGGTCCGGCGCCTGCCGCGCCTGATCGACAGCCTGCATCTCGTGGTCGAGCACGAGCGCCGCATCGCCGAACGCGCCGCGGCGCCGCCGCCGACATCGGGCCGCGTCTGGTCGCGCGTCGGGTTTGCCGAGGTCGTTGCCGTGCTCGCCCTCGTGGCCGCCATCGTCGCGTGGTGGCACTGACGCATGACGGCGGGAGAGATCGCCTTCGGCCTCGCGGTGTTCCTGCTCGCCGGCACCGTCAAGGGCCTGGTGGGTCTGGGCCTGCCGACGATCACCATCGCGCTCACCTCGATGGTCCTGCCCTTGACCGAAGCGATCGCGCTGATCGCGCTGCCCACCATCTTCACCAACGTCTGGCAGGCCGCGGTCGGCGGTCAGTTCTGGGCCATCCTGCGCCGTCAGTGGCCGCTCATCGTGCCGTTGATGATCGTGCTCTATCTCACCGTGTGGCTGATCGGCCAGAAGGGCCCGAACTGGGCGTTCCTCGTGCTGGCGGGCGTGCTGATCGTCTACAGCGGGCTCGGCCTGCTGCGGATCCGCCTTCATATCCATGCCGACCTGGAACGGCTCCTGGCGCCGGTGATCGGCGTCGCCTCGGGCTTCGTGGCCGGCCTCGTCGGCGTGCCGATCATCCCGCTGATGCCCTACTTGCAGGGGCTCGACATCAAGCCGTCGGAGCTGGTGCAGACCCTGGGTGTCGTGCTGTGCGCCACGTCCTTCACCCTCGCCGGCTCGCTACTCGTCTTCGGCGTCCTCGATGGCCCGCGCGCCATCGTATCGGCCGCCGCCGTCGTGCCGGCGCTTGCCGGCATGTGGATGGGCCAGCGGATCCGCCTGCGGCTGTCGGTCGAGCAGTTCCGCCTGGCCGTGCTCTGGGCCCTGCTGCTGACGGGCCTCTATACTTTCGCCAGCCGCGTGTTGTGATATCCTGACCGGCATGTTGCACGGCAAGCGTGTCCTGCTGATCGTCGCGGGCGGCATCGCGGCCTTCAAGTCGCTCGAACTCATCCGCCGGCTGCGCGAGCGCGGCGCGGCGGTGCGCTGCGTGGTGACCGCTGCCGGCGCCAGGTTCGTGACCCCGCTGTCGCTGCAGGCCCTGTCGGAGGACCGTGTCTACACCGACATGTTCTCGCTGACCGACGAGAACGAGATGGGCCACATCCAGCTTTCGCGCGACGCTGACCTGCTGGTCGTGGCGCCCGCGACCGCCAACATGCTGGCCCGCATGGCAGGCGGCCTCGCCGACGATCTCGCCGCCACCGTGCTGCTGGCCACCGACAAGCCGGTGCTCGCCGCCCCTGCGATGAACGTCCGCATGTGGACCCATGCCGCCACGGTCGCCAATGTCGAGACACTGAAGAAGCGCGGCGTCACCTTCGTCGGCCCCAACGACGGCGCCATGGCCTGCAACGAACATGGCCCCGGCCGCATGTCGGAGCCGGCCGAAATCGTCGCCGCCATCGAGTCGTTGCTGGCCACGGAGCAGCCGCTGGCGGGCAAGCGCGCCCTCGTGACGTCGGGCCCGACGCGCGAGGCGATCGATCCGGTGCGCTACATCTCCAACCATTCGTCGGGCAAGCAGGGCCATGCCATTGCCGCGGCCCTGGCGCGGCTCGGGGCCGAGGTCACGCTGGTGAGCGGCCCGGTCGCCGTGGCCGATCCGGCCGGGGTGTGTACCCTCCATGTCGATTCGGCCGACCAGATGCTGGCCGCCTGTCTTGCCGCCGGGGCGATCGATGTCGCGGTCTGCGCGGCGGCGGTCGCCGACTGGAAGGCGGCGCAGCCGGCTGGCGCCAAGATCAAGAAGAAGGCAGGCGCCCCGCCGCCGCCGCTCGAGCTTTCGCCCAACCCGGATATCCTCGCCACGCTGTCGAAGCCCGGTCCCCGGCGCCCGGCGCTGGTGGTGGGCTTTGCCGCCGAGACCGAGAACCTGGTGGCCAATGCCATCGACAAGCGCGGCCGCAAGGGCTGCGACTGGATCGTGGCCAACGACGTGTCGCCGGCCACCGGCACCTTCGGCGGCGAGCGCAACACCGTGCACTTGATCAGCGCCGCCGGCGTAGAAGATTGGCCGACGCTCTCCAAGGACGAGGTTGCGGGCCGCCTTGCCGCGCGCATCGCGCTTCACCTGGCCCGTCCGCGATCGGCGGAAGCGGCGGAGTAGCAAGTCCATGAAAGGTGTCGAAAGCGTCGAGATCGAGGTGGTGCGGCTGCCCCATGGCCGTGACCTCGCCCTGCCCGATTACGCGACCGCCGCCGCCGCCGGCGCCGACCTCCTGGCCGCCATCGACGGCGAGATCGAACTGGGACCGCTCGAGCGGAAGATCGTGCCGACCGGGATTTCGCTGGCGCTGCCGGTGGGCTTCGAGGCCCAGGTGCGGCCGCGGTCCGGCCTCGCGGCCAAGAACGGGATCACCGTGGCCAACGCCCCCGGCACCATCGATGCCGATTATCGCGGCGAGGTGGGCGTGATCCTCATCAATCTCAGCCGCGAGCCGTTCAGGGTCACGCGCGGCATGCGAATTGCACAACTGGTCATTGCTCGGCACGCAAGGGCAGTCTGGCGGGAAGTCGGCGAGCTCGATCGGACGGTGCGGGGCGCCGGCGGCTTCGGATCGACGGGTGTTGTGACGGGAGATGCGACGCCGGCCGACAAGATGGTGGGGTCGGCGCGGGGGGCCTGAGGAGACCGGGGAATGCCGCGGCTCAGCAAGAAGACGATGTTCGCTCTCGAGGCGGTGCTCGACGTGGCCTTCCATGTCGGCGAGCATCCCGTGCGCAGCAGTGACATCACGGAACGCCAGCGCATCCCCAAGCGCTATCTCGAGCAGGTCCTGCAGCATCTGGTCCGCGCCGGCATCCTGTCGGGCAAGCGCGGTCCCCGGGGCGGCTATCGTCTCGGCCGCGACCGGACGCAGATCACGGTCGGCGAGATCGTGCGCGTCGTGCGCAATCTCGAGGCCGAAACCGAGCCCAACGATCCATCGGTCGGCTCGCCGCTGGCGCACGAGGTGGTGTGGCCGGTGTGGGAGAGGCTGCGCGAAGGCATGATGGCGCAGCTCGACGGCATCTCGATCGACGACCTCTGCCGCCAGGCCCGCGACAAGGGGCTCGACACCCGTTCCGATTCGGCGGCACGTCAGGTCGTTCTCTGAAATTTCCTGCGCTATGGTCGTCCGTTACTGCATGAACGGAGGAGCAAGATCATGGCTGCGGCCAAAGCTAAAGCGAAGAAAGCCAAACCCAACCCGCGCAACAAGAAACTCTACGACGACGGCATGAAGATGCGCAAAGCCGTGCTGGGCGCGGCCTATGTCGACAACTCGCTGGCCGGCGCCGCCAACGACGACTTCATGATGGCATTCCAGGACATCACCACCGAGTATTGCTGGGGCTATGCCTGGACGCGCCCGGGCCTCTCGAAGAAGTCGCGCTCGATGCTGAACCTCGCGATGCTGGCGGCGCTGAACCGCGGACCCGAACTCAAGCTGCATGTCAACGGCGCGCTGAACAATGGGCTCACCAAGGAGGAGATCAAGGAGATCTTCCTGCAGGTCGCGATCTATTGCGGCATTCCGGCCAGCCTCGACGCTTTCAAGACGGCGAGCGGCGTGTTCAAGGAACGCGGCATCTGAACCATGCCGGCCATTCGAGCGGCGCAGGTCGGGGAGGCGACGAAGCTGACGGCGCTCTGCGTCCGCTCGAAGGCGCATTGGGGCTATGACGCCGAGTTCATGCGCCGGAGTGCGGCGTCGCTGCGCGTGAGTTCGGCCGACATCGCGCTTGGCCGTGTGCTGGTGGCGGTCGACGGCAAGGATCGCGCCCTGGGCGTTGCCAGCGTGATTCCGGACGGCGTCTCTGCCGACCTCGACGTGTTTTTCGTCGATCCGCCCTTCATGGGTCGAGGCGTTGGGCGGGCCCTTTTCAAGGCAGCGGTCCGGACAGCCTGCATGTTCGACGCAAAGACGCTAACCATCCTAGCCGATCCCAATGCCGCGGCCTTCTACGAGCGGATGGGCGCGCGCTTCCTGCGAAACGCGCCGTCCGACGCCATTCCCGGCCGCACCCTGCCGCTCTATGAATACGATCTCACTGCAGGGCCCCATTCATGACCGCATCTCCACTGGTACCTCCCGCCACCATCGCCTTTCTCGGACTGGGCATGATGGGCCGCCCGATGGCCGCCCGTCTCGCCGGCGCCGGCTTCAAGCTTCGCGTGTTCGACCTCTCGCAGAAGGCGGTTTCGGATTTCGTCGGCGCCCATCCCGGCGCGCTGGCCACCGCCTCGGCCAAGGCCGCGGCCGAGGGCGCCGACGCGCTGATCACCATGCTGCCCGACGGCAAGATCGTGCGGCAAGCCCTGCTAGAGGGCCGCGACTCCGCGGCCGAGGGCCTGGTGGCCGGCGCGCTTGTGATGGACATGAGTTCGTCCAATCCCGTGGACACCCAGAAACTCGCGCGCGATCTCGCCAGCCGCGGCGTGGCGCTGCTCGACGCGCCGGTCTCCGGTGGCGTGAAGCGTGCCCTCGACGGTTCGCTCAGCATCATGGTGGGTGGCGCGGCCGCCGATCTCGAGCGGGTGCGGCCTGTCTTTGACGCCATGGGCAAGACCATCACGCTCTGTGGCCCGGCCGGTGCCGGCCATACGCTGAAGGCGCTCAACAACTACCTCTCGGCCGCCGGCCTCGTCGCCATGTGCGAGGCGCTGGTGGTGGGCGAGGCCTTCGGGCTCGATCCCGGCACCATGGTCGACGTCTTCAACACGTCGACGGGCAAGAGCAACGCCACCGAGGTGAAGGGCCGGCAGTTCGTCGTGCCGCGCAATTTCGCCGCCGGCTTCACGACGGCGCTGATGGCCAAGGACCTGCGCACGGCCGGTGACGTCGCCGCGCACCTCAAGCTCAAGGTGCCGAACCTGGAGCAGGCGGTGGCCTACTGGACCGCCGCCGACGGCAAGCTGGGCAAGGGCGCCGACCACACCGAGATCTTCCGCTATGCCGAGATTTTGGCCGAGGCGGAGTCGTGACCCAGGTTCCGCTAACCCTTTGACAGAACGGGGTCGCGTCCCTATATAGGCGCCACCTAGGGCCCTTGGCGCCGCCTCCCCGGCGGTGATCGACGGGGTCCATCCAAGTACGACACAGCGCTTATTCTCGCAGGTTTGACCGTCCCGGTCGCCGAAGCGCGTGCGTCATTTCCACTCCGGAACGAAGACCCATGAATCTCCAGGACCTCAAGAAAAAGAAGCCCCCCGAACTCCTGGCTTTCGCCGAGGAGCAGGGTGTCGAGGGCGCGGCCATGATGCGCCGCCAGGAACTGATGTTCGCCATCCTCCAGAAGCTGGCGGCGGCCGACCAGGCCATCTTCG
>LNFM01010057.1_pt1 | contig 13496 bp, 9 predicted proteins | sample 596031 | NCBI WGS metagenome assembly LNFM01 (sample SAMN04254537, study PRJNA301005) | activated carbon metagenome | isolation source: dual media filters at the Ann Arbor, Michigan drinking water treatment plant | place: USA: Ann Arbor
TTCGTGAAAGCCCATCGGAACCAGGCGACGTGCGCGCTTGAGCATCAGCGGCACCGGGCTCGACGGCTCGGCCTGGCGGTAGTACTCGCAAATGCGGTCGAGCATGCGGATCACGTCGTCGCGGCTGCCGATATCGCCGGCGAGGGCGCTGCGCACGCCGGCCGGCGCAGCAGCTTGGCCTGCGGCGACATCGGCCTCCATGGCCTGTGGCGCATCTGCCCGACGGCCGATGCGCTCGTCGACGGCTGCGCGGGCACGCGACAGCAGCGAGCGCAGCGGAGCGAGATCCAGCGCCCGGGCCGCTCCGACATGCGCCTGCAGCGTGTTTTCAATCAGGGTCGACTGCTCGATCGAGACCGCCAGAGCTGCGACGACTGCCTGCAACTGGCTCAACTCCGCGTCCATGAACGCTGCATCGATCGTCGCCAGTTCGGGGCGCGTGACGCCTTCGACGGCCTCCCCGCCTGCCAGGTCAAGATCGCGCAGGCTGAAGCGTCCGTGCACGCGGGAGCTGACCAGGCATGTCTCGCGCACCGCCTTGAGGGTGCCATTGGCATCGCACAGCGCCGCCAACGAATTCACGCGCATGGTCGGATCGTCGCCGTCTTGCGGATCCAGCTGCGGATGCACCGTGGACCAGGCCGACTGCAGCAACCCCGCGACCACGCGCAGGCCGTCGGCGAACCCGTCTAGTCCGTCGGTATGCAGCAGGGTCTGCGCCAGGGGCACGGCGATGCGCAAATCGCGGGTACGTGAAAACAATGCCAGCGCTTGCGTGCGCGCAGCCTTCCAGTCGGGCGGCTCGGCGGCCACCAACGTGGCGCCATACTGGACTTCCGGCTTGCCCTGCAGCGCGCGCTCGAAGGCGGTGAACTCGGCGTCGTACTCGAGGTTCTCGCCGCACGGCGCATCCGGCGCGAGCGGAGCAAGCAACGACTCGACGTTCACAACTGCCACGGCCCCTCCTCTTGTGTCTCTTGTTCCCGTCCTCGCGGACCGGGCACTTGCTGTGGACTTCACCGCTTGCGCGTGTCGCCTTCCAATGCGAAGCAGTATTGCAGAATGTCGAGCTCGCGAGAACGTTGGACGGCGATGATTAACAACGATTAACCGGGCTTAACGGCGCGCGCGGCTGCGCATCCCTTATCCCCTCAGCTCAGGCGCGCGAGCGCCTGCATGAACGCCGCCCGCGATGAATCGTCCTCGATGCTGGCAGCCACCAACGCATCGAACGAGCCGCGGTCGCGCGCCTGTGCGCCGGCTCGCTTGACCACCACGCGCGCGATCGGGCCCAGGTGCGTCGTCAGCAGTTTTGCCACGCGCTCCGCGTACTCCGGCGTCACCGCCGGAAGGGCGGCGGCAGCACCAGACGGCGTGCCCGTGGCACGCGCTGCGACGCCGGTGGCGGCGACGGTTCCGCGCCCAAGCACCGCCCCGGAGAATGCCTGGCGATCGCTGGCGGTCGGCAATTCGGCCGCCAGGGTTTCGACCAGTTGCGCCAACTCGGTGCTGTCACGCGCCGCGCGCCGCACCATCACCTTGGCAACCGGACCCATGTAGCGGGCAAGCTGCGTCTCGACCTGTGTGAGCAGGCTGGCGTCCCACTGGGAAGGCGCGGCCGTGGTCGGCGGCGGCGCCGTGCTCGGCACGGTCGCGCCTGACGCCGTGCGGGCCGATACCACCTCGGAACCAACCATCGGCCGCGTGACCTGCGAGATCACGGTCTCTTCGGAGATCGCATTGCTGACCGGTCGTGCAAACGCACTGAGGACCGCTTCCCGGAAAGCGGCCGCGCTGTGGAAACGGCGCTCCGGCTTCTTCGCCAGCGCGGTGGCCAGCAGCAGGTCGTAATGCGGCCAGCAGCGCGCGGGATCCTTCTTCGAGGCCAATACCGGTTCTTCGTGGCAGATCTTGTACATCACCGCCTCGGCGGCGCCGCTGAACGGCGAATCGCCGGTCAGCAGCTGATACATCACGACACCGGCGGCGAACAGATCGGCGCGATGATCGGCGGGCGTGCCCATGTACTGCTCGGGCGCCATGTAGCCCGGGGTGCCCATCAGCAGGCCATGCTGGGTCAGCTGCGAGCTCTCGATGCGCGCGATACCGAAGTCGGCAATCTTCAGGCGACCGGTGCTGGTCACGATCAAGTTGGCCGGCTTGATGTCGCGGTGCCACACCTTCTGTTCATGCGCATGACCGAGGGCGTCGAGCAGTTGTGACATCAGGCTGATCGCATCTTTTTCGGAGAACGGCACCTTGCGCGTGAAGTACTCACGCAAGCTGCTGCCTTCGACGTACTCCATGGCGATATACGCGTACTTCTGGTCCTCGCCGTACTCGTAGACGCCGACGATGCCAGGGTGCGACAAGCGCCCAGCGGCCTGGGCCTCATGCCGGAAGCGCGCGGCCATCGAGCCGGCCTTCGCATCGTCCTCCATCAGCTCCTTGCGAATGGTCTTGACCGCGACTTGCCGCCTGATATCGGGATCGAACGCCTTGTAGACGACGCCCATGGCACCCTTCCCGAGCACGCCGGTGATCGGGTACTTGCCGAAGCGCTCCGGATGATCCATGCAGTCCTGGCGGCGGTCGCTGGGGCGGGCCTCGTTGCTCGCCCCTTACGCGTCGAGCATCTTCATCGCCTGCGCGAGGCTCTTGCGCATGCGGTTGAACGACTCCGTCAGGGTGCCGATCTCGTCGCGCCCGGCCTTGCCAAACTCGGGGGCATCCATCTCGCCCAGGCTCACGCGGTCGGCCACCGCCGACAGGCGCGACACCGGCCGCACCACCAGCAAGGTCAGCATGATGTTCAGCGCCACACCGATGGCGACGAAGATCCCGGTGATCGACAGCATGAAGACGCGGAATGCATCGGTCGCCCGCTGCAGCGGCACGCTGGTGGGCACCGAGATGATCTGGGCGCCGATGATCTCCATGTGCTTCCAGCCGAATCCGTTGGACGGGCCGTAGCGCTCGATCATCGTGGCGGGTGCCGCCTCGGGCACCGAGTGGCAGCGCAGGCAGGCGGCATTGGTGATCTTGATCGGCCGCGCCACGAAGAACGAGCGCCCGGTCGGCGTGTCGCGCTCGCCGGTGATCTCGGCATCCTCGCGACCCATGTTGCGGAACTGATTGATGATGTCCGCCTCCCATTCGACCGCCCGATCGCGCGGGTTGGTGGGATTGAGCGCCGCTTCCTTGTAGCTGAACTCGGGAAAACTCTTGCGCAGCCCGGCGAAGATCTCGGTCGCCGAATAGGCCGGGACCGATTGCGGCAGGAAGGTGTACTTCATCTGCGTTTCCAGCAGCGGCTGCACCTGGGTCGCCGTGTAGGCGCGGGTCGCCAGAGAGGCCTCCATCATCAGGCGCGCGTTGCCAGCGATCTCGTCGCTGGCATTGCGCTGCAGGAGCGACCAGGAGACAGACCCGGCGGCGGCGAGACCGAGCGCAAAGATCGCGAGAAACACCAAGTTGAACTTGACCAGCAGCTTCATCGACGTTTCCCTCGTTCTTGCTGTTGCTTGAGCAGGTGCCTGCCATCCGATCTGTTGCCAGGCGGATGGTTCGATTCAACATCAACGTCAGTAAGGCGACTTCTTATCGTCCTTGCCGCGCCCGGTCTCGCCGTCCTTCGGCTTGTACTTCTCAGGAAACAAGACCGGATCCCACTCCGGGTGCGCGCGCAGGTTGGCCACCAACGCCGCGCGGAACGCGGCGTCACTAAGGCGACCGCGCCAACGCGGCAACAGGTGGCGACGGACGGCGACATCGGTCGTCAGCCAGTCTTCGACTTCGGCATAGGTGAACACGGCGGCGCGCTTGGGCTCGACCTTGCTCCCGGCGAACTTGGCCAAGCGGCTCGGCAGCGTGTCGCGGAAGGCGGGCGGCAAGGCTGCGAGAAAGTTCGATGCGGGCCGCGGGGACACCACCGGCCGCTGCGCGGACCTGCGCACGAAGTACTCGCCGGCCTTGAGTGCCAACGCTGGCGGCGCCGCCGGACGCAGCGCAGCCCGTGCATCGCCCCGCTCGACGAACAGGTCGACTTCGTCCCCGAGCACACGCACGACCATCGTGCCGGTCACTTCCTGCACCTCGACCGACGGCATCCACACCGCGGGCGGGGGCCCCTTGGGCGCAGCGGTCAGCTTGAGCCAGCCGGACAGCAGGAACGCATCGCCGATCCCGGCGCGCGCGCGGCGGTCCGCAGGCGCCACCATCAAGCGGCTAATCGCGCCGAGGTCGGTGATCGTGCCATCGGCCGACTCGAGCCGCATGAACGCGCGCTCCCCGGTGTGCAGGATGTCGCCGCGCAGCACTGTGACGCCTTCCGTGGCGATCAGTCGCTGGGCACCGCGCAGGATGAACGCCTCACCTTCGAGGATCGTGACCGTTGCCAGCGACTGCGCTGCCGCCGGAAGCGCAGTCCATGCCAGGGCACAGAGCGCAAGGCAGGATGCTTTCGCAGCAAGGCCGGACAGGGTCATCAGCAGATCGTTGGAATCGCTCGGGCCGCGCGATCATAAGCGCGCGTTGCCTGTCAGTGCACAAGAACGCAGCCGAGCGCCGAAAAAGTGTTGGGCACTAGGACTCTAGCGTCCGAGCTCAGCCTGAAGCAGGCGAATTGCACCGGCTTTCTTGATCGCCAGTCGCTGACGCATCGGTTGAACCGAGGCGCGCGCCGCGGGCGACCGCGCAGGCCCGCTGTCCGACGAATCAGCGGGCCGCGGCAGTGCCGCCGTCCGGTCGTGCCTGCCTCAATCCGAGAGCTTCATTGAGCACCAGTGCCAGCAACACGACCGCACCGCCGTACAGCGTCGCCGACGAGGGCACTTCGCCGGCGCCCAGCCATGCCCACACCGGTCCGAGCAGCACCTCGAGCAGCGCCAGCAACGCGATCTCGGGCGCAGACAGGTGACGCGAACAGCGGATCATCAGCATGCATGGAAGCCCCAGCTGGAAGAAGCCGAGCAGGGCGAGCAGCGCGATGTCCTTGGCGCCGGCGTGCAGGGGAAGGGCAAAGGGCAGCATCACCATCGCCGACAGCACACCGCCGATCAGCACCGCCGGCACCAGATCCACCTGGGCGCGGAACTTGTTGAGGGTCACGAGGTTGACGGCAGAAGCCAGCGGCACTGCCAGCGCGATCACCATGCCCAGTGCGTGGGTGCCGCCGAACTGCTGTCCCGCGTCGCCCGATGATCCGGAGAACGCGAACATCCATGTCATCCCGACGCCGGCTGCGCCGATTGCCAGCCAGGTGCGCAGGGCGATCGGGGTGTGCAGCACCAGGCGCGCCAGCAGCGCCGTCAACAAGGGACCGACGCTCATCACCAGCAGCGTATTGGCGGTGGACGTGAAGCTCAGCGCCAGCATGAAGGCAGAAAACATCACGGCCCACATCGCGCCCGACAGCAGCCCGACCTTGCCGGCGGCCAACACGGGTCGCCAGCCCTCGCGGCGCACCAGTAACAGGTAGCCGGCAATGAAGATCGCCGCAAACAGCGCCCGCCAGAACGTGATCTCGAAGCGACCCTCGGTCTGCATTTCAGGCGACAGCCAGCGCGTGACGACGCCCGCGGTCGACCACAGCAGCGTGACGAGCAACATCGTCGCAATGGCACGACGATGAACGGAACGATCAACGACGACGTTCATTCGATTTCAGCGCGCGCAGCGGCAGGCGCCAGGCGCCTCCCTGTCGACAGCCAGGTCGGTCGGTGGCCAAGTGCGCCGAAGGCCAGGCCCTATGCCGCCTCGCGCTCTGCGCGCTTGCGGTCCGTCTCCTTCAGATAGCGCTTGCGGATGCGGATGCTCTGCGGCGTGACCTCGACCAGCTCGTCGTCGGCAATGAACTCCACCGCGTACTCGAGCGTGAGCTTGATCGGCGGCACGAGGTCGATCGCATCGTCCTTGCCACTGGAGCGCACGTTGGTGAGCTTCTTCTCCTTGATCGGATTGACCACCAGGTCGTTGTCGCGCGAGTGGATGCCGATCACCATGCCTTCATACAGCTTCTCGCCGGGGCTGACGAACATGCGGCCGCGTTCCTGCAGTTTCCACAGTGCGTAGGCGACCGCCTCGCCATCGTCCTGGCTGATCAGCACGCCGTTGCGACGCTCGCCCACACCGCCCGGCTTTTCCGGCGCGTAGTCGTCGAAGATGTGGCTCATCAGGCCGGTGCCGCGGGTCAGCGTCAGGAATTCGCCCTGGAAGCCGATCAGGCCGCGCGCCGGGATGCGGTACTCGAGTCGCACCCGCCCCTTGCCGTCGGGCTGCATGTCCTGCAGATCGCCCTTGCGACGACCCAGTTCCTCCATCACCGCACCCTGGTTCTGCTCCTCGACGTCGACCGTCAGCAGCTCATACGGCTCATGGCGCACGCCATCGACGTCCTTGAACAGCACGCGCGGACGCGATACCGCCAGCTCATAGCCTTCGCGCCGCATGTTCTCGATCAGGATGGTCAGGTGCAGTTCGCCCCGACCCGCGACTTCGAAAGTTGTCTCGTCACCGGTTTCGCGCATGCGCATCGCGACATTGGCCTTCAGTTCGCGCTCCAACCGTTCGCGCACCTGACGACTGGTGACGAACTTGCCTTCGCGCCCAGCCAGCGGACTGGAGTTGACGCAGAAGTTCATCATCAGGGTCGGCTCATCGACCTTGAGCAGCGGCAGCGCATCGGGCGCGTCCACCGGGCACAGCGTGGTGCCGATGCCGATCTCGTCGATGCCGTTGATGAGCACGATGTCGCCGGCCTGAGCTTCATCGACGATCTGCCGTTCCAGCCCTTTGAACTTCAGGATCTGATTGATGCGGCCCTTGGTCGTCGGTGCATTTTGGTGGCCCTCCGGCCCGTGCATGACAAGCACTTCCTGTCCGGTCCGCAGGCGGCCGCGCGAGATCCGGCCAATGCCAATCTTGCCGACGTAGCTGCTGTAGTCGAGGGAGCAGATCTGCAACTGCAGCGGCCCTTCCGTGTCGTCATCGCGCACCGGAACGTACTGGAGCACGGCATCGAACAGCGCGCGCATGTGGCCGATCTTCTGCAACTCGGCCAAATCATTGGTGGTTCCCGCGAAACCGTTGAGCGCCGACGCGTAGATCACCGGGAAGTCGAGCTGCTCTTCGGTGGCGCCGAGTTTGTCGAACAGGTCGAAGGTGGCATTGACAACGTAGTCAGGCCGCGCGCCGGGACGGTCGATCTTGTTGACGACGACGATCGGCTTCAGTCCCTGCGCCAGCGCCTTGCGCGTGACAAAGCGGGTCTGCGGCATCGGACCCTCCACGGCATCGACCAGCAGCAGCACGCCGTCGACCATCGACAGCACACGCTCGACCTCGCCGCCGAAGTCGGCGTGGCCCGGTGTATCGACGATGTTGATGTGCGTGCCCTCGTACTCGACGGCGCAGTTCTTGGCGAGGATGGTGATCCCGCGCTCGCGCTCCAGGTCGTTGGAGTCCATCACCCGCTCGGCGACGTGCTGGTTGTCGCGGAAGGTGTGGGTCTGCTGCAGCAGCTTGTCGACCAACGTGGTCTTGCCGTGGTCGACGTGAGCAATGATGGCGATGTTGCGGATGGCGCGGGTCATGATGTGCTTTCTGCGGTGTTCGGTTCGTGCATTCAGCCAGCCGATCGGGCAGGCGAAAGTTGGCGTGGCGATGGCCGGGGTGCCGGGCGTAATGAAGTCGGGGTCGTTGTGATGGGCCGCTGTCAGGTGTCGGTCGATGTTGTTTCGGCAGCCACCGCCAGCAGTCGGCGCGGGTTGAGCGCGCCGTGTTCGTCCAGGTCCGCCAGACCCAGCAGGCGCCCGTCGGGACCGTAGACCCGCGTGCGGCCAGGCGCGCCGCCCAGATCGATCGGATTGCCATGCTGGAAGCGGCGTGCCCGCATATCGTCCAGTTCAACGCGCGGCAGGGCCGCCAGCAACGCATCGACCGGCATCAACCACTCGCGCCGCACGGCGGGCGGCATGTTCTCCAGCGCGTCGAGCGTGACGCTGCGTTCAAGCGACAAGGCGCCGACGCGGGTTCGACGCAGCGCTGCCAGGTGCGCACCGCAGCCGAGCGCGGCACCGATGTCTTCCGCGAGCACTCGCACATACGTTCCCTTGCTGCAGTCGACATCGATGGTCACGGTCGAGTCCTGATGCGCCACGACCTCAAGCCGGTGGATCGTCACCTGCCGCGGCGCGCGCTCGAGCTCGATCCCGTCGCGCGCGTACTCATACAACGCCCGGCCGTCGCGCTTGAGCGCCGAGTGCATCGGCGGCACCTGCGCGATGGTGCCGGTGAAGCGCGGCAGGACCGCATCGATGTCGGCACGCGTCACTGCTACGGGTCGGGTCTCGATCACGTCGCCGTCGGCATCCGCGGTGGAGGTACGCACGCCCAGTTGCAGCGTCGCGCGATAGGCCTTGTCTGCTTCCAGCAGGTCGGACGAGAACTTGGTCGCCTCGCCGAGCGTCAGCGGCAGCAGGCCGCTGGCGAGCGGATCGAGCGTGCCCGTGTGCCCGGCCTTGGCGGCGTTGAGCAACCGCCGAGCCTTTTGCAGGGCGAGGTTGGACGTGATGCCGCTCGGCTTGTCGAGCAGCAACACGCCGTCGACCGCGTCACCGCGGCGGGCGCGTGCCACGCGAGCCTCAGTCCTTGGGGTGTTCGGGCTTGCTGTCGTACGCCGGCGCAGCATTTGCTGCGGCGTCGCTGTCGACCGCGAGACGAATCAGCTGATCGATCTGGAAGCCCCGCTCGACGCTGGTGTCGTGCACGAAGTGCAGGCGCGGAATGGTGTGGATCGACAAGCGCTTGAAGAGCAGGTTATGCAGGTGTCCGGAGGCCGCCGCCAGCCCGCGACTGGCGACCTCCGGCTCGCTACCGATCACGGTGAAGTAGACCTTGGCGTGGGCATAGTCGGGCGTCACCTCGACGCCACTGATGGTGACCATGCCGACGCGCGGATCCCGCACCTCGCGCGCGATCAGCTCGGCCAGCTCACGCTGGATCTGATCGGCGACGCGCAGGCCGCGCTGGGGCTTCTTGACCGGCTTCATGGGCACAGCGGAAACGTGGCGATGCGGCCGCCCGGAGAGCAGGGGCCGCGGAACGTCACAAGGTTCGCGCGACCTCCGTCACCTCGAACACCTCGAGCTGGTCACCTTCCTTGATGTCGTCGTAATTCTTGAGGCTCAGGCCGCACTCGAATCCGGCCTTCACTTCCTTGACGTCATCCTTGAAGCGCCGCAGCGAGGCCAGCTCGCCGCTCCAGATCACCACGTTGTCGCGCAACAGGCGGGCACTGGCCGTGCGCTTGATGAGGCCATCGAGCACCATGCAACCTGCCACTGCGCCGATCTTGGGTACGCGGATGATCTGGCGGATTTCGACCAGGCCGAGCACCTGCTCCCGCTGCTCGGGCGCCAGCATGCCCGACAACGCCGCTTTCACGTCGTCGACCGCGTCGTAGATGATGTTGTAGTAGCGGATCTGGATGCCGTTGCTCTCGGCGAGCTTGCGTGCAGCCACGTCGGCCCGCACGTTGAAACCGATCACCACCGCCTTCGATGCGATCGCCAGGTTGACGTCGCTTTCGGAGATGCCGCCGACCTGCGCATGCACCACCTGCACCTTGACCTCGTCGGTGGAGAGCTTGGTGAGCGCATGGTTGAGCGCCTCCTGTGAGCCCTGCACATCCGACTTGATGATCAGCGGCAGAGACCGGGCTGCGCCCTCGCCCATGCCCTCAAACATGTTCTCGAGCTTGGCGGCCTGCTGCTTGGCGAGCTTGACGTCGCGGAACTTGCCGGCGCGGAACAGAGCGATCTCGCGTGCCTTGCGTTCATCGCCGAGCACGATCAGTTCATCACCCGCGGCGGGCACGTCCGACAGACCCTGAATCTCGACCGGAATCGAAGGCCCGGCCGAGGTCACCGTCTTGCCCGCTTCGTCCAGCATCGCGCGTACGCGACCGAAGGCCGAACCTGCCAGCACGACATCGCCGCGCTTGAGGGTGCCGCTTTGCACCAGCACCGTGGCCACCGGACCGCGCCCCTTGTCGAGCTGAGATTCGATGATCAGGCCTTTGGCCATTGCTTCCCGCGGCGCCTTCAGCTCCAGCACCTCGGCCTGCAGCAGCACGTTCTCCAGCAGGGCATCGACGCCCTCGCCGGTACGCGCCGATACCGGGATGAATGGCGATTCGCCGCCGTACTCCTCCGGCACCACCTCATTGGCCACCAGTTCCTGCTTGACGCGATCCGGATTGGCTTCCGGCTTGTCGATCTTGTTGAGCGCCACGACTAGCGGGACGCCGGCGGCTTTCGCATGGGCGATGGCCTCCTTGGTCTGTGGCATCACGCCGTCGTCCGCCGCCACCACCAGGATCACGATGTCGGTCGCCTTGGCGCCGCGTGCCCGCATCGCAGTGAACGCTTCGTGGCCCGGCGTATCGAGGAAGGTGATGATCCCGCGCGGCGTCTCCACGTGGTAGGCGCCGATGTGCTGGGTGATTCCGCCGGCCTCGCCCGCCGCCACCTTGGTGCGGCGGATGTAATCGAGCAGCGAGGTCTTGCCATGATCGACGTGGCCCATGATGGTCACCACCGGCGGACGCGGCTCGAGCACCACGTCCACGGTCGTGCCGCCGGCATCGCTCTCGGCCAGCAGCGCCTCCGGATCGTCGAGCTTGGCGGCGATCGGCGTGTGACCGAGTTCGGTCACCACGATCATCGCCGTGTCCTGGTCGAGCACCTGGTTGATCGTCACCATCTGGCCGAGCTTCATCAGGACCTTGATGACCTCCGACGCCTTGAGTGACATCTTGTGGGAAAGATCGGCCACCGTGATGGTCTCGGGGATCGAGACGTCGCGCACGATCGGCTCCGACGAGACGTTCATCGACGCGCGCTGATCGCGATCGTCGCTGCCGCTCTTGCGATGCCCACGCGGGCCGCCGCGCCAGCCGGATGCGCCACCGGTATCGCCGCGCGTCTTGAGCGCGCGCTTCTTGGCGGCATCTTCCGACCAACTTGAGGCAAGCTTGCCCGACTTGACTTCCTTGACCCCGGGCTTGCGATCGTCTTTCTTCGCTTCGCCTGGCTTCGCCGCCGGCTTGGCGGTCGGCTTGTGCAATGTGCCGGTGGTCGCTGCCACCGGTGCCGCGGGGGCGACCGGCTCGGGCGCCTTCAGCACCTTCTTCGGCTGCGACATCATGCTCTTGATCGCAGCGACTTCGTCTTCGACGGCACGACGCGCGCGGTCCTGCGCCACGCGGGCATCGGCTGCGGCCTTCTGCGCTTCTTGCGCCGCTTTCTGTGCCGCTGCCTGCTCCGCCTGAGCGCGCTCCAGCGCTGCGCGCGCCTGCGCAGCCCGCTCCTGCTCGGCCTCGTCGACCTCGGGTGATGGCGGCGATCCCGGCGGCGACTTGGCAGCTGCCTCGTGCTCCTGCTGACGGCGTTGCGCCTCGGCCAACTCGCGTTCGGCCCGCTCGGCGCGCTCCTTGGCTTCCGCCGCCTGGCGCGCGATCAGCTCGGACTGGCGCCGCGCCTCTTCCTCCCGCTTGGCGCGTTCGGCTTCATCGACCACGGACACAACGGGCGCAACCGGCGCCTGCTCCGAGGCCTCCGCCTCGGCACCCGGCTCGTCGCGCTTGACGAACACGCGCTTCTTGCGCACCTCGACCTGGATCGTGCGCGCCTTGCCCGATCCGTCGGCCTGCTTGATCTCCGAGGTCTGCTTGCGGGTCAGCGTGATCTTCTTCTTCTCCGGGGCTTCCGCCGCCCCATGCGCCTTGCGCAACGAGCCCAGCAGGCGCGCCTTGTCGTCTTCGCTGAGGGCGTCGTCGTCGGCCGCCTTGATCACTCCGGCGGAGCGCAACTGTTCCAGCAGCAGCGTGGGCGAAACCTTCAGTTCCGCAGCGAATTGGGCAACCGTAGTGCTCGGCATAAGTCCGATGTCTCCGTCAGTTCGCCGTCATGGACGCGAACTTCATGCAAACCAGTGGGCCCGTGCGCCCATGATCAAAGTCTTGGCGCGCTCTTCTTCGATGCCGGTCAGTTCGACCAGTTCATCGACAGCCAGCTCGCCAAGATCATCACGCGTGTGAATATTGCCGCCGGCCAGCTTGGCGGCCAGATCCTTGTCCATGCCCTCGAGCTCGAGCATCGCCGGCTCGACCTTCTCGAGGCTTTCCTCGCGCGCGATGGCCTCGGTCAGCAGGGCATTGCGGGCGCGCGTACGCAACTCCTCGACCGTCTCTTCGTCGAGCGCGTCGATCTCGAGCAGCTCGCTGACCGGGACGTAGGCGATCTCGTCCAGCGACGAGAAGCCCTCACCGATGAGGATATTGGCGATCTCTTCATCGACGTCCAGCTTCTCGATGAAGGTCGAACGAATCGACGACTGCTCGCCTTCCTGCTTCTGGTGCGACTCTTCGGCGGTCATGATGTTGATCTGCCAGCCGGTCAGCTCGGATGCCAGCCGAACGTTCTGCCCGCTGCGACCGATGGCGATGGCAAGGTTGTCCTCATCGACCACCACATCCATCGCGTGCTTGTCTTCGTCGACCACGATCGAGCTCACGTTCGCCGGCGCCAACGCGCCGATAACGAACTGTGCGGGATCATCCGACCACAGCACGATGTCGACGCGCTCGCCTGCGAGTTCATTGGTCACCGCCTGCACGCGCGAGCCGCGCATGCCGACACAGGTACCGATCGGGTCGATGCGGCGGTCGTTGGTCCACACCGCGATCTTGGCGCGCACACCAGGATCGCGCGCCGCGCTCTTGATCTGCAGGAGACCTTGCTCGATCTCGGGCACCTCGAGCTCGAACAGCTTCTTGACGAAATCCGGAGCAGTGCGGGAGACGATTACCTGCGGACCGCGCGCCTGGCGGTCGATCTTGGCGACGTATGCCCGCACGCGATCGCCCACGCGCAGATTCTCCTTGGGAATCATGTCGCCGCGCGGCAGGCGGGCTTCCACCTTGCCGATCTCGATGATCATGTCGCCCTTGTCCATCCGCTTGATCGTGCCGTTGACGATCTGGTCGCCGCGCGCGAGAAACTCCTGCAGCAGTTGCTCGCGTTCGGCGTCGCGGATCTTCTGCAGGATCACCTGCTTGGTGTCCTGCGCAAAGCGCCGCCCAAGAGCTTCTTCGTGCTTGGGCAACTGTTCCTCGATGAAGTCATCGACCTCGACTTCCGGATCGTCTTCCTTGGCGTCGGACAAGATGATCTGGTGCCCGGGTTCCTGCAGTCCCGCCTCGTCGGGCACCACGACCCAGCGACGGAAGGCGTCGTACTCGCCCGATTCGCGATCGACCGCGACCCGGATGTCGACATCCTCCTCGTTGAACAGCTTCTTGGTGGCGGCGGCCAGCGCCAGTTCGAGCGCGCCGAAGACGACTTCGCGCGGCACGTTCTTCTCGCGCGCCAGGACGTCGACGGTCATCAGAATCTCTTTGCCGTTCACTGCTTGCTCCTGAAATCCAGCATCGG
>LNFM01010059.1_pt1 | contig 13495 bp, 9 predicted proteins | sample 596031 | NCBI WGS metagenome assembly LNFM01 (sample SAMN04254537, study PRJNA301005) | activated carbon metagenome | isolation source: dual media filters at the Ann Arbor, Michigan drinking water treatment plant | place: USA: Ann Arbor
GAACCATGCCGTGCTGGTCGTGCTGGGAAGGCAGGCCAAGCCGGGGGAGACGGAGGCGCTCGGCCGGGCCCTAAAGCAGTTTCGCGTACGTTACGAAACGAACCCATTAAGCGCTAAAGCCTATTTGAATCAAGGAGATAGCGCGATTGACCCGTCGTTTTCGGCCCCGGAGCTGGCGGCCTGGACCACCATCGGCAGTCTGCTCCTGAACCTCGACGAGACCATTACGAAGGACTAACTCCATGACCCGCCGCCAATTCCTCGCCTCTTCCACCGCCGGTCTTGCCGCCTTCCATCATCTCGAAGGCAAGGAGCCGTACCACCACGCGCCCAAAGCTAAACGGGTGATCTACCTGTTCCAATCCGGCGGGCCGTCGCAGCTGGAGACCTTCGACTACAAGCCGAAGCTGAAGGAGATCTACAAGTCGGAGCTGCCAGATTCCATCCGCCGTGGCCAGCGGCTGACGGGGATGTCCGGGCAGCAGGCGAGTTTCCCGGTGGTGCCGTCGAAGTTTGGGTTCGCCCAACACGGGAAGAATGGGACCTGGGTCAGCGACCTGTTGCCGCATACGGCGAAGATCATCGACGACCTGACGGTGGTCCGCAGCCTGCATACGGAGGCGATCAACCACGATCCGGCGGTGACGTTTCTGCAAACTGGCTCGCAGATCGCGGGCCGGCCCAGCATCGGCAGTTGGGTGAGCTATGGGCTCGGCAGCGAATCGAAGGACCTGCCGGGGTTTATCGTTTTGATTTCTCCGGGGGCGGGTGGCGGCGGACAACCGCTCTATGACCGGCTGTGGGGCGCCGGCTTCCTGCCGTCGCGGTATCAGGGGGTGAAGTTCCGCAGTGTCGGTTCGCCGGTGCTGTATCTGCAGGATCCGGCCGGGTTTGCCCGGGAGGATCGGCGGGCGTATCTCGACACGCTAGCGGAACTGAATCAGAAGAACCTCGCGGATTCCGGCGATCCGGAGATTTCGACGCGGATCGCGCAGTATGAGATGGCATTCGCGATGCAGGCCTCGGTGCCGGAGTTGACGGATTTGAGCAAGGAGCCGCAGAGTACGTTTGACCTCTACGGCCCCGACGCCCGGAAGCCCGGGACCTTCGGCTACAACTGCCTGATGGCGCGGCGGCTGGCCGAGCGAGGCGTCCGGTTCATCCAGCTCTATCATCGGGATTGGGATCATCACGGGGGGCTGCCGAAGGGGATGCCCTCGCGGTGCCGGGAAACCGATCAGCCTGCGGCGGCACTCGTGCAGGATCTGAAACAGCGGGGGATGCTCGACGATACGCTGGTGGTTTGGGGCGGAGAGTTCGGCCGGACGGTGTACTGCCAGGGGCAGCTGACCGACGGGGATTATGGGCGGGACCATCATCCGCGTTGCTTTTCGATGTGGATGGCGGGCGGCGGCGCCAAGCCGGGGGTGGTGTTCGGGGAGACGGACGAGTACAGCTATAACATCGTCAAGGACCCGGTGCATGTGCACGATTTTCAGGCCACCTTGTTGCATTTATTGGGGTTGGACCATACGAAGTTGACGCATCGGTTCCAGGGCCGGTACTTCCGGTTGACGGATGTCCATGGGCACGTAGTGAAGGATTTGCTCGCCTAACCCTACGCCGTACGGAATACTCCCATTAGGGGACTTTTTTGGAGATACTAGGAGGTTCATCCTAGAACCATGCGATCCCTAGTCCTAGCCATCTGCGCCATGTTTGCGAGTTTCGGCTCTGTCTCCGCGGCTACCCTCACGGGGGCAACCCTCTTTGCGTCCAACTCCCAAGGCCTCACCAATCTTGAGGTGTGGAACACGGTGGGAGGAGACTTGATCTTCAATCTTTACCTGCGCGAAGGAGCAACGGCGATCAACACCGGCAACGGGGCCGGCGCCAGCATCAACATCCCTTTGTTGGCTGCTGGAACCTACACGTTCAACTACCGGGCGCAGCCGGGCTTGCAGACTCCGACCCACTTCGGATTGAACCTGTTCTTCGGCGGTGATGGAAACAATCCTGGAATTTCCGCGGTCGTCGGTTCCAACAGTCCCAGTTTCGCCCCGAATAGCTCTTTATTTACCCACCGGCTGGACGGTTTGCCGATTGCGCCCGGGGCGGGAACGCTGCTTTACACCGAGGGCGACTACCGGGTGACCTTGACGGCGCTTTCGCACGAGCGGGCGGGCGGCAACACGGTGGGCGGCTATACCAGTGCGCCAGGCTTGATTGGGGGCAATGATTACCGGGGCAGCTTTACGTTGCAGGTGGAAACTCCGGAGCCCTCCACGTACCTCATGTTGGGTATGGGCCTGGCTGGATTGGCCGCTCTACGTCGTCGCCGTTAGCCGCTGGTTTTTGGCGGGGAAGTGCGACATAATACGAGCGTCCACGCATGTTAAAGTTTCTTCTCCTACTGGCTCCCGCGGCGCTCGCAGCCGATCCCTTCACCTTCGCTGAGGCGCAGGGTCTTCTGCGGACGCATTGCCAGAAATGCCACTCCGGCAAGGTGGCGCTGGGAGGATTTAATTTCTCCCAGTTTCCGGACGAGGCGTCGATCGTAACGCGGTCGAAGATTTGGGCGCGGGCGGCAAACCTGATCCGGGAAGGTGAGATGCCGCCGCCCGGTAATCCGGCGCTGGCGCTGACCGACCGGGACCGGTTCTCGACGTGGATTACCACGACCCTGCATAAGGCCGCCTGCGCGGATGGTATTACTCCGCCCCCGTTTCCCTTGCGGCGCCTCAATCGGAATGAGTACACGGCCACCGTCCGCGACCTGCTGAGCATCCCGGTGAACGCCGGGCGGAATCTGCCCATTGACGGCGCGGGCGGCGAAGGCTTTGACAATGCGGCCGAGACGCTGTTTCTCTCGCCGATTCACGCTGAAAAGTACCTGGAAGCCGCCAAGATTGCGCTCGACTATGCGATGAAGGACCCGAAGTCTCGCGCGGGATTTTTGACGCCCAAGCCCGATGCTCGCGCTACGCTGACGGCCTTCCTGCCGCGGGCCTTCCGGCGCCCGGTGGAACCGGCTGAGCTGGAGCGCTATATAGCATTGTTCCAGGCAGCCGAGAAGCGGGGCGACAGTTACGATGACGCGATCAGCTACGCCTTGCAGGGCGTGATGCTCTCGCCGCACTTCCTGTTTCGTTTAGAAAACTCAACGCATGACTATGCGTTGGCCAGCCGGCTGAGCTACTTCCTGTGGGGCGGCATGCCGGACGCGGAGCTGTTCAAGCTTGCCGCGGAAGGGAAACTCTCGGACCCGGCAGTGCTGAGCACGCAGGCCATCCGCATGTTGAAAGATCAGAAGTCCCGCGAGTTCGCTGAGAATTTTGTGGGCCAGTGGCTTTCCATCCGCGAGTTGGGCCGGGACATCAAGCCCGATCCGAAGATTGCCGGCGACTATTACGAGACCGAAGTCGAGTCGGGGATCCAGTACGAGCCGGCGCTGTTCTTTCACGAAATTCTGATGCAGAATGAGCCGCTGACCTATCTGCTCGATGCACCGTACTCCGTGGTCAGCAGCAAACTGGCGCGCTACTACGGGATGGTCCCGACCGGCATCCGGCAACAGCCGGTGCGGTTCAACTTGCCGCCGGGTTCGCACCGGGGCGGCTTGCTGGGAATGGCCGCCGTGTTGGCCGTGAGTTCCTATCCCACCCGGACCAGCCCGGTGCTTCGCGGCAAGTGGATTCTCGAATCCCTCCTGGGCACCCCGCCACCGCCTCCGCCGCCGAACGTGCCGGAGTTGAAGGAGCACGAGGGGGGCACCCCGCAGACGTTGCGGGCCCGTTTGGAGCTGCACCGGGCGAACCCGGTTTGTGCCTCCTGCCACAGCCGGATTGACCCGATGGGCTTTGGTCTCGAGAACTACGACTCGGTGGGCCGCTGGCGCGATACCGACGCCGGCCAGCCGATTGACGCCTCCGGCGTTTTGCCCGATGGTACGAAGTACAACGGACCGGACGAACTGAAGAAAGTTCTGCTGTCCAAGAAGAATCAGATTGTCCGCAATCTGACGGGTAAGATGCTTGGCTACGCCCTGGGCCGGGGGCTGACCACGGAAGACGAATGCGCCGTCGACCAGATTGTCACCGCCGTTGAGCGGGACGAGTACAAGGCGCATACTTTAATTACAGAGATTGTCCGGAGCGTACCGTTCCGGCTGGAGACGAAACGATGAAACCTCTTTCCCGGCGTACCCTTCTCCGCGGCACTGGTGCCGCCCTTGCATTGCCTTGGCTCGAAGCCATGGCGGCAAAAGGCCCGGCCGCGAAAGCGCCGGTCCGGATGGCGGTGCTGTATATGCCGAACGGCGTGCACCCCGATATGTGGACCCCGGCCGGGGTGGGGCGGGAGTTCACCCTGTCGCCCACGCTTGCGCCGCTCGAGCCGTTGAAGAAAGAGCTGATCGTAGCAACCAATCTCTGGAACCAGGCGGCGAAGGGCGGTGACGGCCATTATGTCAAGACGTCGGGCTTTTTGACGTGCACGACCGTGACCAAGACGCTCGGCGTCGATATCAACTGCAACGGCGTTTCGATGGACCAGGTGGCGGCGCAGCGTTCCGGTCAGCAGACCCCATTCGCTTCGTTCGAGTTGGGCGTCAATCCCGTGACGACTGGCGTGGACCGGAACGTGGGCTACACCCGGGTGTACGGCTCCCATATCGCTTGGAGCGGCCACACCAACCCACTGGCCCGCGAGATTAATCCCCAGTCCGTCTTTGAGCGGCTGATGCGCGCCACTCGCCCCGCGGGCAGTTCGGCCAAGAATGACGTGCAGTTGCTCGACCTGGTGCTCGATGACGCCAAGCAGCTGCGCACGCAGTTGGGGCGCGCCGATCAGGTTCGCATGGACGAGTATCTGAGCGTGGTGCGTTCGCTCGAAGATCGTCTGCAACGGTCGACGAGCCCGGCGCAGCGGACGTGGAAGCCGCGCGTGGCGCTGGACCCGGCCCAGAAACCCGAGGCCCAGCCGAAGGATTACGCCGACCATGTGCGGCTGATGTTGGACATGATGGCTCTGGCGTTCCAAACCGATTCGACGCGCATTGCCACCTTCATGTACAGCAACGCGGTGAGCAACCAGAACTTCTCGTTTGTCGATGGGGTGAAGGGTGGCCACCATTCGATTTCGCACCACATGGATAACCCAGACCAGATGCGGCAGTATCAGCTCATCAACAAGTGGCACATCGAGCAGTACGCTTATTTGTTGAACAAGCTGGCCTCGATGCCCGAAGGCGAGACCAATGTGCTGCACAACTCGATGATCCTGTTTGGCGCCGGCTTCCGCGATGGCAACAAGCACGATCCGCACAATCTACCGGTGGTCGTGGCGGGACGCGCTGGTGGCCGGTTGAACACGGGTCAGCACCTGATTTATGGCCCGGACAGCCCGCTGTCTAACCTGTATGTTTCGATGCTTGACGCTTTCGGCACCCCGGTGGAGCGGTTTGCGGACAGCACGGGTCCGGCTCGCGGCGTACTGGTGTAAAGGTTCGGGATGTCCGCCCCGCACGCGGTCTTTCTTCATGCGGCTCGGCCTTCGGTCGAGCCGCTTATGAACTTTTACCCCCGGCAGTGGCCGGAGTTGCGGATTACCAATCTGCTTGACGATGGCATTATGGGCCTGTTTTCGGCAGGGCGTTGGGATGATGCGCGAGCCCGTTTGCTGGAGATGGCGGGCGTGGGGCAGCGGGTGTACGGGGCGCAGGCGGGTCTTGTGAGCTGCTCGGCGGTATCGCGCGAGCAGATGGCGGCTTTGCGGGCAGCGTCCCCGATTCCGTTGCTGAAGATTGATGAGCCGATGGCGGGGCTGGCGACGGCGGCCGCTTCGCGAATTGGACTGTTGGTGACGTTTCCGCCGACGCTTCCGATCGCCGAACAGTTGCTTCGGGAGGCCGCCGGAGAGGCGCCGTTGGAGATTGTGCCGGTGGTTGTTCCCGAGGCGATCGCCGCACTTTTGGGTGGCGATCGCTCCTTCCACGATGCCCGGTTGATCGAGGCCGCTGACGCCCTGGCGGGCCAGGGCATCGGGGCGCTGGTGCTGGCGCAGGTTTCGATGGGGCCGCTGGTGCCTCTACTGCGGGAGCGCTTGGGAATCCCGGTGTTCTCGAGCCTGGAAACCAGCCTGAGCGCGTTGCGACGACTGCTGTGAGATTCGGTGTCTTCCTGTTCGCCGCTGCCTTGGCGGCCCAGACTCCGGAGCCGGAGCTGGTTTTCGGCACCACCGTCTATTCGTCGGCGGGGCTTTCCGGCAAGATCTATTTCATCTCGCCCGATAGCCTGCAACTGCCGCGGCTGCGGGAATCGCGGGCGGTCGGAACGATCTATACGACGTCCTTAAACGTTCCGCCGCAGCCGTTTACCCGCGGATTCCCGGGGATTTCAAACCGCTTTGAGTGGTTTGCCATCGACTACCAGGGGAAGATTTGGATTGAAGAGCCGGGGGTGTATGAGTTCCATCTGCTGTCGGACGATGGTTCCAAGCTGTGGATCAACAACCGGCTGCTCATCGACAACGACGGTCTGCACTCGCCTGCCGGGTTGACGGCATCAGCCAAGCTTTCGCGCGGCCTATTCCAGATTCGCATTGCCTACTTTCAAGGGCCGAGAACAGAGGTTGCCCTGGTCTTTTCGGCGAAGCCGCCCGGAAAGCCCTGGTCGATCTTCAACACCGATCATTTCGCGATTCCCGCGGCGGCAACGCACGCTGCGGGAACGGTCAGCGAGATTAAGCGGGCGTCGAACTGGTAGCGAGGGCGGAGGCGAACTGGCGGACCTTGCCGATGGCGGCGGCGATATCTTCCATGTCGCGCTTTTCGCCGAGCAGCATGGTTTGCGTGAACCAGACGGCTTCGTTGCAGAGGCGGTCGTTGACCGGGAGTTCGTTCTGCTCGCGCCACTGCTTCAGGCGCGCGGCGCCGTAGATGCGCTGGTAGCCGCGGGAGTTGAGGATGTTCTCCATGAAGGGCTGGCGGTTGAGCGGGGCGTAGCCGCCGGAGGCGGGGATGCCTTCGGCCGAGAGTGCTTTGAGGAACTTGGCGCGGGGCAGATTGGCGAACTGCGAGGCGTCGTAGCGGAACATGTAGAGGTGCCAGGCGCTGCGGGTGGCGCCCTTGGGCCAGGCGGCGGGGGTGACGCCAGGGATTTCGCTCAGGAGTTTCGACAGGTAGGCGGCATTCTCATCGCGGCGCTTCGATTGCGCGTCGAGGCGTTCCATTTGGGCGAGGAGGAGGGCGGCCTGGAACTCGGTGAGCCGGAGGTTAGCGCCTTGCGCGGCGGGGGCGCCGTTCCAGCCGCTCATGAACGCGCCGCTGCCGGCGGGGGGCTTCCGGGCGTTGGAGTTGGTGTGATAGGCGTAGCAGCGTTCGATGAAGTCGCCGTCGTTCGAGACGACGGCGCCGCCTTCGCCGGAGTTGAGATTCTTCGAGGCCTGGAAGCTGAAGGTGCCGCAGTCGCCGACGGTGCCAACGCGCTTGCCCTTCCATTCGGCGAGGTGGGCTTGGGCCGCGTCTTCGAGGACTTTGAGCCCCTTCGGCTTGGCCGCGGCGAGGACGCCATCGAGATCGGCGGGGGTGCCGGCGATGTGGACGGGGATTACGGCGACGGTGCGATCGGTGACGGCGGCGGAGATTTTGCTGGGGTCGATTTGGAACGAGGCGGCGTCGGTATCGACGAACACGGGGAGAGCGCACTTTGAGAGTACGGCGTTGATCGTCGCTATGAAGGTGTATGGCGGGACGATGACTTCGTCGCCGGCCTGCACGTCGAGGCCGTGGAGTGCGACCATGAGGGCGCTGGTGCCGTTGGCGACGGCGAGGCAGTGCTTGGTGCCGATGAGTTCGGCGTATTTCTGTTCGAAGGCGGCGACCTGTTGGCCGTTGCCGCGGTACCATTTGCCGCTCGTGAGGACGCGCTGGAGACCGTCCTTTTCGGCGGGGCCGACGATGGGCCAGCCGGGGAAGGGTTTTTTGCGGACGGGATCTCCGCCGAGGGCGGCGGGCTTGGCCTGCGCACTGGTGACGATGGTGATTCCGGCGGCTGCGGCCGCTACTGCCTCGCGTCTGGTCATGTTCTTATGCTACCCGACCCCCGTGGAGTTTGGCGGTGAATTCTGATAGTGTCCGCCGTGAACCGAAGTTGGTTCGTACTGATATTTCAGGCTTGAGGTAACGAGGATGAACATCTTGAGGGGTGCGGGGCGCCGGGGCGCTTTCGCACTGTTGACCTGCTTGACGCTTGCTGCCGCGCCGGTATCGGCCCAGGTGTTGAAGGGGCAAATATTGGGCGTGGTTTCTGATCAGTCCGGGGCGTTAGTGCCCGGGGTGAAGATTACGATTCTGGAGACGCGGACGAATTTTCAGCGGACCAGCGAGACGAACGACACGGGGAACTTCTTTTTCGTGAACCTGGACCCGGGGGACTACCGCGTGGAGGCGGAGAAGACGGGATTCAGCAAGGCGCTGCGGACGGGCGTTGAGCTGTTGCCGAACACGACGGCGCGCGTGAACTTTGAACTGGTGCCGGGGGCGATTACGCAGACGATTGACGTGAGCGCTTCGGCGGCGCCGCTGCTGCAGACGGACCGCGCGGACACGGGCGGCAAGATTGACCAGAAGCAACTGCAGACGATGCCGATGCTATACAACCGGAACTATCAGGGGCTGCTGCTGCTGGTGCCGGGCGTGGGACGGCCGTTCCGGCCGCATTCGGAGTTCTACAACTCGCACGATTCGCTGTCGGTACGGGTGAACGGCCAGGGCCGGCAGTTCAACAATTTCCAGATTGAGGGGATTGAGAATAAGATCGACAACGGGAACCTGACGGCGCTGGTGCCGCCGGCCGAGGCAATTCAGACGGTGGACGTTTCGACGTCGAACTTCGACCCGGAGTTTGGCAACGCGGGCGGCGCCGTGACGAATGTTACGCTGCGGAGCGGGTCGAACGACTTCCACGGCAGTCTGTTTCACTTCCACCGGAACGAGAATATTCAGGCCCGGAATACGTTTGCCATTACGAAGGCGCCGACGGTGTACAACCAGTTCGGCGGGACGCTGGGCGGGCGGATTGTACGGGACAAGCTGTTTTTCTTTGGCGACTACCAAGGCAGCCGGGACCATTTGGGCCAAGTGAACCGGGGGACGCTGCCGAGCACGATTTTCCGGACCGGGAACCTGGCGGGAGGCGGGGTGACTTTGTATGATCCGCTGACGGGAGACGCCAGCGGCGCCGGGCGGACGGCATTTGCAGGCGGGATGATTCCCCAGAGCCGGATCAGCCCGATCGCCCGGCGTATCCTGGGATTCCTTCCGGAGCCGAACCTGGGCGCGGTGCCGGAGGGACAGATTAACTATTCGCAGAACAGCGTCCGCATCAAGACGCTGGACCAAGCGGATGGCAAGGTGGACTGGGTGATTGGGAGCAACGACCGCTTGGCCGTGCGCTACAGCATTCAGAAGGCGCTGGTGGACGACCCTGGGCTGTTTGGGCCGGGGGGCATTTACGGCGGCTTCCGGGGTGGTGGTTTCGGCGGTTCGGGCCCAGCCCGGACGCAGAGCGCGGGCATCAACTATTCGAAGGTGCTGAACCCCACGCTGGTTTGGGAATCGCGCGTGGGCGTGGTGCGGAACCGCAATGACGCTCTTGCTTCCGATACCGGTAAGAAGACCTCCGAGGAGATTGGCATTCGCGGTGTGAATCTGGACGAGTGGACGAGCGGGCTGACGGAGATCCGGGTGAACGGGTACTCGTCGCCGCTCGTCGGCTTCTCACCGAGCCTGCCGTGGGCCCGGGCGGTGACGAGCTTCGGCATCGTCAATAACTTCTCGAAGACCTTCTCGAAGCACATCATCCGCTTTGGCGTGGACATCCGCCGGGAGCGGAACGATTTGCTGCAGACGCAGACGTTCAACCCGCGCGGCCGGTTCGAATACAACCCGGCGCAGACCGGAACGACGACCGATACGCGGCGGAACTTCGCGAATTCGTTTGCGGCGTTTTTGTTGGACGTGCCGAGCTTGGCCGGACGCGACCTACCGTTCGTATTCCCGGCGCGCCGGGAGTTGATCACCAACGTTTACTTCCAGGACAAATGGCAGGTCTCCTCCAAACTGACTTTGGATCTTGGCCTTCGTTTCGAACGGGAGCGGGGCAGCCGTCCGCGCCAGCCGGGCGGATTCTCCAACTACAACCCCACGAACAATACGCTGGAGTTGGCGGGCCTGGGTTCGATCCCGATGAACATTGCAAACTCGAACAACAACTGGGGTCCGCGGTTGGGCATCGCTTATCGCGTCAGCGAGAAAATGGTGGTTCGGACGGGATACGGCATCAGCTTCTTCCCGCGCCGGATGGGACAGACCAACTTCCCGATCCTGCAGAACAATGGCTACCCCTCAGCCAATGCGTTCGTGCCGTCGACGGTGACGATGACAACGGGCTTTCCGGCGTTCGTGCCGTTTAACCTGCCTTCGAGTGGCGTGATTGAAAACGCGCCGCTGAGCAATAGCTACGGTTACACGCAGCAGGATATGGCGAGCCCCTACGTGCAGAGCTGGAACTTCGCCGTTCAGCGGGCGCTGCCCTTCAAGCTGGCTTTGGACGCGGCGTACGTGGGAAACCGCGGGGTCAACAATCTATCGCCCTACAACCTCAATGCGTCGATGATCCCGGGGTCGGGAAACAACGGGCGTCCGCTGTTCCAGGCGTTCCGGAAGACGACGGACGTGTCCATGATTCTTGGAACCAACACCTGGTACCACGGCTTGCAGTTGAAATTGGATCGCCGCGTGGGGGACGGGTTGTTCCTCACAACGGCGTACACCTTCAGCAAGGCCCTAAACTTCCAGGATGACGACGGCGGCATCGCGATTCCCATGAACGTAGCTCTGAACAAAGGCCGGAGCAGTGACAATCGGGTGCACGTCTTCACGAATAGCTTCATGTGGGCCCTGCCGTTTGGCAAGGGCAAACGGTGGGCGAACTCGGGACCAGCCCAGTACATCGTCGGGGGATGGCAGTTTCAGGGCGTCGTGAGCTTGATGAGCGGTACCTGGTTTTCGCCGTCGGTTTCCGGTGTGGTGAACGCGCCGGGGAATGCGGACCGGCCGAACTGGGTGGCGCCGATCCGCTACCTGGGCGGCACGGGTCCGGGACAGCAGTGGTTTGACCCGAGTGCGTTCGCCATTCCCGCCCAGAATACGCTGGGGAACGCGGGACGGAACATTATCCAAGGACCGCGCTTCTCGAATCTCGATGCGGCGCTGCACCGGGAGTTCCGGATTCGCGAGGGCATGTCGTTGACGCTGCGCGTCGAGAGCTTTAACTTCACCAACACGCCGCACTATAGCAATCCGAACGGCAACGCGCAGTCGCCGCAGTTCGGGCAGATCAATGGAGCCGAACAGGATCAGCGCCAGTACCAGCTTGGGCTGACGCTGCGATTCTAGGTTCTTAACGGGGCGCCGGCAGCCGGCCGCGAAACTTGGGAACGATAACTTCCTGGGTGTAGCGGTCGTGCTGCCGGAGGGCCTCCATCGCTTCGGGCATCCGCATCTTCTTCACGATCGTCTTCATTTGCTCCGTCCCCTGTCTCCCCCACTCCGTCCTTTCGGCCGCCGTCGCCGGCAATCCCTCAGAACCTCCTCCGTGCGCCATCACATCCGCCACCCAAGAACCGAGGGTTAAACTGCCGGCGAAGCCGAGCTTGCTTAATGTGGTTAGCCCCTGGTTGGGAGGCACGGGGGCAGCAGCGTGCGATTCGGCGTCGCCGTAGTCGCCTTTTAGCGGCAGGTCTTCGAGTCGGCCGGTGATGGCGTGGGCGCCGTAGAGAGTCTTGGCCCGGTCGGCGGCGCTGAGTTGGAGGCGGGGGAGATAGGTGTCCATGTTGATGTAGAGGATGGGCACGTGGGTCTCTTCGAAGAACTCGCGGGCGAGGGTGCCGACGGTGAGCGGGGCGGGACCGTGGCTCGAGGAGAGATAGACCTGGCGGCGGAAGCCTTGCTTCAGGAGAGAGTGGGCGAGTTCCTTGAGGAAGGCGGTGCCGGATTGCGGGCTGAGGTAGACGGTGGAGGGGGCGATGGTGGTGGTGCCGGGGTAGGACCAGACGAGGCCGGGCATGTAGAGGCCGCCGGTCTCTTCGGCCATCGTCATCGCGTAGGCGAGCGGCCAGGTGTAGTCACGGCCGCTTGGTTGGGTGCCGTTGGTTTCGACGGCTCCCACCGGGATAAAAATGATGTCGCTTTTTTTGAGCTGCGCAGCTACTTGCACTTGGCTCAAGCGGGTGAGGTCTCGCGTGTGCAGCGGACGAATCTGCGCGGGCAGGGCCGCGGCGAATGTCACGGCCAGAATAATAAATCTCAACATGGGGGCTCCTAGGCTTGTCACCGTACGCTCCATATGATATTCGTTACCGCAGTGAAGTGAGATCGCCTTCCGTTCGCTTCGCTTTGTCCCATGCGAAACGCACTTTTTCTTTCTGTTGCCGCCTTGTCCGCTGCGACCTTGTCCATGGCCCAGCGTGCGCCGTTGTTTAAGGACGAGATCCTGCCGGTGCTCGAAAAGAGTTGCGTGAAGTGCCATAGCCCGAAACAGGCGATGGGCGGGCTGGACCTTTCGACGTTTGCGGGGCTGATGAAGGGCGGGTCGAGCGGGCCGGCGATTGCGCCGGGCAAGCCGGGACGGAGCTTGTTGTGGGTGATGGTGGAATCAGACAAGATGCCGATGGGCGGCAGTTTGTCAGCGGCGCAGAAGCAGTTGCTGCGGACGTATATTGAGCAGGGCCGGTTTCCGACGGCGGAGTTGGACGCGGCGCAGGTAGCCAAGGAAGCGGCGCGGATTACGCCAGAGGCGCGGCAGTGGTGGTCGTTTCAAGCGCCAGTAAAACCGGCGGTGCCGGCGACGCCGCGGGGAGCGACGGTGCGCACGCCGATCGATGCCTTTGTGGCTCAGAAGCTGGCGGCGAAGGGTTGGCGGATGCAGTCCGAGGCCGACCGCGTGAGTCTGGCGCGGCGGCTGTATTTCGGGTTGACCGGCATTGCGCCGACGCCGGCGGAGATGAAGGCGTTTCTAGACGACTCGTCGTCCCAGGCTTATGAGAAGCTGGTTGACCGGCTGCTCGAGAGTCCCCGGTACGGAGAACATTGGGGCCGGCACTGGCTGGATATCGCGGGGTATTCCGACACGCGGGGCGATGCCGGCGATTCGACACGGGAAACGTTGTGGAAGTACCGGGATTACGTGATTCAGGCGTTCCACAAGAACAAGCCGATTAACCGGTTTCTGGTGGAGCAGTTCGCGGGTGACCAGTTGGTGAACTATCAGCCGGGCACGTCGCCGAAGCCGGAGCAGATTGAGGCGCTGACCGCTACGGGTTACTTGCGGACGATTGCGGACATCACCGACAACCAGACGATCTATGAGGTCGATAAGTATTTCGACGCGCTGCAGAAGACTGTTGAGACGAGCTTGTCCTCGGTTCTTGGTTT
>LNFM01013990.1_pt1 | contig 13495 bp, 18 predicted proteins | sample 596031 | NCBI WGS metagenome assembly LNFM01 (sample SAMN04254537, study PRJNA301005) | activated carbon metagenome | isolation source: dual media filters at the Ann Arbor, Michigan drinking water treatment plant | place: USA: Ann Arbor
AACCGGCATCGCCATAGGTGGCGAGGCCCTGGCGCAGTCCGGTCGCTTTCGGCGCACTTGTCGTGCGCTTGCGGGAAGCCATGTTGCTCTCTCTTTCCTGAGTTCAGCACATTTTGTCAGGTCGCTGCGGTCGCTTCCAGACCGGCCGCCCATCTTGCATGGGCCCCGGCATCGCGGCCCGAGGTAATCGCCCGGGCGAGCTCGAGCCCCATCAGGGCCCCGAACTTGAAGCCGTGGCCTGAGCAGGGCGACATGACCCAGCCGCGGGCGGCCTGTTTCTCGACGAGGAACCGTTCGTCCTCGATCATGGTGTAGAAGCAGACTTTCAGCCGATCGGTGCGCCAGCGGTCGAAGCCGCGCAGCAGGCTGCGGCAACGGTCCAGCAGCGGCCGGATATCGTCCTCGGTCGCGGTGCGTTCGGCCATCGGGTCGCCGGATAGGCTGAACTCGTGATCGCCGACCTTGAAGCCGCGACCTTCCATCGGCGGCACCAGGTAGAGCCCGACGTCGCCGGTCTTCTCGATGATCATCGGTCCCTTGGCCCAGGCGGCGCGATCCTCGCCCGGCAGGTCGAAATAGATGACGACCTGGCGCGACGGAATCAGGCGCCGTCGGAGATCGGGCAGCAGACGGCCGACCCACGCGCCGGCTGCGACCACGACAACGTCGGCGGCATGCGCCGCGCCGGCCTCGGTGACGAGGCGGCCTCGCTCGAGGTCGACCGAGCGCACGGCCGTGTGGGCATGAAGGCGGACGCGCGGCTGGCGCGCGAGGTGCTGGGCAAGTGCAGTGACGATATCCTCGGCGAACAACACGCCACCCGAGTCGATCCAGAAGGCGCGTTCGACGCCTTTGGCTTCGATCTGCGGAAAGCGATGTCGCAAATCGGCGACTGGCAGTTCGGTCATGGACTTGCCGATGGTCGCCAGCGTGGCGGCCGAGCGCTCGGCCCAAGCGGCACCGTTGCCGGTGAGGGCCAGCGTTCCGGTGGCGGCATAGAGGCTCTGGCCGAGGTCGCGCCACAGCAGATCCCAGGCCGCATAGGCGTCGTCGATCAGCCGGGCATAGCCCACATGATCGCCGTAGGGATGGCGGATGAGACGATGCTCGTCCATCGACGAGGCGAGCGGGTTGGGCAGCGGGCCCTGCTCGAACAGTTCGACCTCGTGGCCGTCGCGCGCCAGCCCCCATGCGGTGCTGAGTCCCATGATGCCGCCGCCGACGATGATCGCTTTCATGATCGTGTCCTCAAGCCATCGTCGAGCGTGCCGGCCAGCGCTCGAGAGCTGCCTGGCGCTCGCGCCACTCCCGGCGCGATGCGAGTTCGGCATGCACGCCCGCTGCAATGTCAGGCAGGGGAAGGGCGGCGATCAAGCGGCCCGAACTGTCGAACGACAGCTTCAGGGCGCCGACCCAGCGTCCGGGAAATTCCCCGGCCTCGTAGTCCGCAGCATCGGCGACCAGGCGGTCGGCCGAGGCGTATTCGTCGATGGTCCTGAGGCACTGGCCGCCGGCCTGCTGCTCGACGATGAGATAATAGGTGTTTTCCATCTCCCCTCCGTTCCGGGACGATAGGGGTAGATAGGATAAACTCCTATGGAACGTCAAGCGATAGGCTAGCGGGAGTATTTGCCGACGATCAGCTGGACCTTCTGCCACTGGCTGCGGTCGAGGTCGAAATCCTTCGCCGGATTGAACTGTCGGACCCGCCACTTTTCCGGCGTGGTCCGCAGCAGGCGCTTGACCAGGGCCTGCTGGGTGCCGTCGCCCTGGTCGCGGACGAAGACGCAGTCGTCGCCGGGCCGTACCGGCCTTCCTGGATGGACGAGCAGCAGGTCGCCCTGCTCGTAGGCCGGACTCATGCTGTCGCCGATGACGTAGCAGCCGTAGCCGTCGCGCACCGACAGAAGCGGCTCGGGCCGGCGCACGTAGTCGATCGGTTCGCTGGTGATGATAATGGCACCATTGCCGCCTTCTGCCGAGGCGTAGACCGGCAGATCGGCGCGATCGGCGGCCCGCAGTGGGCCCGCCATGCGGAGGTCGCCTTCGAGCCGGCCGCTGGCGCCCGGGGGTGCCGCGGTCGAGCGCAGATCGTCCGGCGAAACCCCGAGCAGGGGCGCCAGACCGTGCCGCGCTACCTCAGGCAGTTCGCGCGGCGAGCCACGCATCAGGTACTGCTGGAGATAGGCGTGATTGCGGCCAATGGCCAGCGAGAGGTTCTTGAGATCGAGATCCGGCCGACGCGCCAGAGTATCGACCAATACTTTGCGGGGTGCGTCCATGATGCTGGCATTTTGCCAGCCGGCGACGATTTCGTCTACTAGGAATTGTACGATTGACAGGGATACATAATCCTATACTCCTGCTGACAGGAGGTACGGATGTCCTATCCCAGACTTTACGATCGACTCCCCACCCAGCGCTTCGCCACCACCTTCGGCGGCCGTGCCGCCGCCGCGAACTACCATGGTGCCCGCATCGCCCGGCTCCTTGCCGCGAAGATGGGCCTTCGCCCGGTCGACGTCCTGCCGTTCATGGCGCGGCCGCTCGCTCGCGAAGCTGCCCGCGCTCTCGGCCTGTCCGCCGATCGCGTCCTTGCCGAACTGATTGCAGAAGCCGAAAAGAACGGAGGCCGCCATGACCGCTGAACTGACCTTTGCCGAAGTCCGGCGCGCGGTGATCGTCACCCTGGAACGGGCGGCCGACACGCTGAGGCGCCTGCCGATGCCGCGGAACGGCAGGCCGGTGACGCCGGTGGCCAGGACTCGTCGCATGCACGTCGGCTTCCGCCCGGACCGCGGGCGATCTCCGAACTCGACAGCGTGCTGCCGTGGCTGCGAACGCTTGACAACACGGACCGCCAACTCGTCTGGGCGCGCGCGGTCGGGCTGTCGTGGTCACGCCTTGCACGTGAGTTCGGCATCAATGTCGGGCGGCTGCGCTATCGCTGGAACGCCGCGATCGATCGCATCGTCGCAGCTGCTGTGCATGACGCCGTTGTGACGGGCTCCGCCGCGGCATTGCGTCGTAGCTCTTGCCAAAAGGATCGTATTGCGCGTTGATGTACCCAGAGCGTACACAACCGTAGCGTAGACACCTTTAGTGTAGTTGGGAGAAGTCCATGGCAATGACCATGCTGCAGATGGCGGGCGCTGCGCCCACGCCGGCGACAACGGCGGACGGTGTCTTGCTGATCATCGATGCACAGCGCGAATATACCGACGGCCTTATGCCGCTCACCGGCGTCGCCGCGGCGGTCGAGGCGCTTGCAGTGTTGCTCGAGAAGGCCCGGAAGGCCGGTACCCCGGTTGTGCACGTCCGTCATCAATCCAAGGGTAAGGCGTTCAATCCATCTTCGACCGGCTACGAGATCGTGGCCTCGCTTACACCGCGCGCCGGCGAGACGGTCGTCGACAAGGCGCTGCCCAATGCCTTCGCCGGCACCGAACTGGCCAAGCACCTGGCGGCCAGCGGCCGCAAGAACCTGATCGTCGGCGGATTCATGACTCACATGTGTGTCTCGGCGACGGTGCGGGCGGCGACCGACCAAGGTTTCATGAGCACGCCTGACGCCACCGGGGGAGCCACGATTGACGCGGCCGCCATCAATCGCATCACGCTCGCGGCACTGTCCGATCGATTCGCGTGGATCGTGCCCAAGGCATCGCAGATCGCCTGAGCAACAGTCGGGCAGCTTTCAGCGGTTCTTCGGAGTTCGTTCAACCCGACGCTTCGGCCGTGGCGTCGGGCGGTACGTCCGCGCTGCCTTGAACCTGTGAAAGCACCGCAATCGCGGCGATGGCGAGCAGCAGCGTGAGCGAGCTGTAGCTGATGAGCGTGGTGTACCTGAGGCCGGTCGCACCATGCCGGGTGCCGACGAGCCGGCCCATGAAAGGCAGCGGGGAGGACGGCTGAGGTGCTGGCATGGGTTTCTTCCTCGACCGCGGCGAGAGAGCTCACCCGATTGCCGACGCGTTATCGGGAGTCTATCGGACAAGGCGGCGCGCGCAATGTCCGACATGTAACGTTGGTAGAAAGCGCGGATCCAACGCAAAGAAAATGGGCGATCCGTTGCCGGATCGCCCATGTTTCGACCGAACGAAGATCGGTTAGGTGAGGCTGTTGGCGACAGAGTTCAGCGTGTTGTTGACCTTGCCGCCGACGGTGTTCATCGCGGTGATGGCGGCGACGGCGATCAGCGAGGCGATGAGCGTGTACTCGATGGCGGTGGCGCCGTTTTCGTTCTTCATGAGATGACGGAGAATGGACAGCATCTAAATCTCCAAAGACAAAAGAGGTCTTGGCTATCTTGAAAAGAATCACAGGCGGTCCGTTGCCGGACCGCCCATGTTCGAACGAAAGTCGATCAGGTAAGGCTGTTGCCGACAGTGTTCAGCGTGTTGTTGACCTTGCCACCGACGGTCTTCATGGCAGTGATGGCAGCGACGGCGATCAGCGAGGCGATGAGCGTGTACTCGATGGCGGTGGCGCCGTTTTCGTTCTTCATGAGGCGACGGAAAATGGACAGCATTTTTATCTCCAAAGAAAAAAGACGTCTTTTGGGTCGGCTTTTGTGTCCACCACCCCAAGACGTTCTGGGGATTGCCTAGAGGGGATCGACACAACCGCTGGGGCCGATATGCGCCCCTACCTCAATAAATAGTTGAGATATTGATACTAACTTATTGATTCAAATAATGTATTCAACGAATGAATTGTATCAACTTGTTCACGATATCCATATTTTCTATCGCGATCGAAGTTGAAGGTCGGGTAGCGGCAAGCCGCGTGTTATCGTTCGGCAACAGGGAGGGCGTGTCATGAAATCAATTCTGACAATGGCCTGGACGGCAGAAGATCCGTCCGCATTCGATTTGGCGGCCAAGATCGCCCGGAAATTCGACGCTCGATTGGTCGGGCTCGAACCACCGTCCTACGGCGTCATGAGCATGGCATGGGCCGATGCCGGCATGGGTGCACCGATCGGCGGCGGCCTGGCCGAGGATGCGGAGGAGCGCCAACGCGTGGCCGCGGTGAAGCAGGCGTTCGATCAACGCGCGACGGGGCTCCAGTCCGAATGGCGTTCGGCCGACGACAGCGGCCCGACCGCGATCGGCACGATCGGACGCGCCTACGACCTGATCGTCCTGCCCCAGCCGGGGGCGTTGCCGAAAATGCCGGAAAGCGTCTTCGAGACCGCGCTGTTCGATTCGGGCCGTCCGGTCCTGGTCGTGCCGACGGGTTTCAACGGCCTGGTGGGCAAGCGCATCCTTTTTGCCTGGAACGGCTCCACCGAGAGCGCGCGCGCCATTTCGCTCGCGATGCCGGTGCTGAGCGGCGCCGAGGCGATCGTGGTGCTGAGCGTAGATGGCGCAATGGTGCCGGGACCGACCTCGGCGGAGATCGCCGAGTCGCTCAAGAGTCACGGGTTGAAGGTCACCAGCCAGCACGAGAAGCCAGGGTCGCGCTCGGCGGGCCAGACGATCGTCGACACGGCCATCGCCGTCGGCGCCGACCTGATCGTGAAGGGCGCCTACACCCAAAGCCGCCTGCGTCAGATGATCTTCGGCGGCATGACCCGGCATCTCATCCTCAGTTCACCGCTGCCGGTCCTCTTTTCGTACTGAACGGCCCGCAGACGATCCGTCGCCGGTACCTTCGCCGGCGGCCGTGCTAGAACCCGCCGCATGACGGCTGGCCCGAAACCGATCGAGGACCGCAAGCGCCTGCGCACGATCGGTGTGGTGGCCTTCATGCTGTGCGCCGCCGCTGCCGCGCTCGTTGTCGTGTTCGGCCGCGCCGAGACTCCCGGAACCGGCGCCACGATCGGTGAGAAGCTCACGATGCTGAGGGCCGAGCGCGCGAGCCTCCAGGCGCGCGCCGATGGCGAAGCAAGGATTGGCCTGCTTCAGTCGTTCCGCGCCGCCAGCCTGCTGACCGATGCTCTAGTCGCGCGCTACGAGCCCGATGGCGAACGCGCCTTCGATCGGCTGCCAGACGGACGCCGCCACCCCTTCACGGAGATCGATCGACTAAACGCCGCCATCAAGGACGCCCTCGACCGGCCTGGGGACGGCGCTCGTCGCGCGGCCCGCAAGGCGGCCGAGCAGGCGACGACTCAACTGGACCGAATCGCCGGGCTCGACGACGCGCCACTGGTGCTGGCGTATACGCCTCGCTTCGTGCCGCCGCGCCGCGCCACGGGCGAACTCACCCTGACGCCGGGTGCTTCCGGCGCCGTGCTACCGGAGGGCGCGTTGCGGCTCGACATGCCGTCGTCGGCCGGCGGGGCCGGGGTGCCATCCTCGGCAACGCCAACAGTGCCGAGGTACGCTCCCGATTTCGCGGCGTCGGGCGACGACGATCCGGTGGTCCAGATCGAGGTGGCCGGGGTCTTTCTCTCCCCGGGTGGCGGACCGCCGCCGGTTCTCGCGATCGGGACCTGGCGCGGCGATGCCGCCGTCGCGCCGGAGCGGCTGCGCTTCTCGGTGCCGCGCAGCGCCTTCGCCAACGAAGCCGCCCGCACGACCTTTGCGTCCGGCTCGTTGATCGTTCGTCGCGGCTCCCGGACGACGACGTTCCAGCTGCTGTTCACGGTGCTGCCCGATCGTCCCGGCTCCTTTGCCCTGGATCAGCGGGTACGCACGACGGAGCTCGAATCGAACACACTTGTGTCGCCCGAGATCCTGTCGCGGGCGCCGCCGGGCGAGACGCGCACCGTGCGGCGTTGCTTCGATCCGCCCCAGGGCTGGCGCTTCGACAAGGAGCGCCGGCGCGTCGTCATCGTCGAGCGGCTGGGCTGGGTCGACGACATTGCCGATCCGTCGATGAACGCCGGCCTGGTCGAGTTCGTGCCCGAGGAGGATCCCGGCCAGATCTGCATTGCCGTGCTCGCACGGCCGGTCACCAAGACGGCACGTACTGCCACCATCGGCCGCTTCGAGGCGACGCTGGTGCGCGACCAGCCGGTCGAACAGGTCCTGAAGAGCGGCGTCCGGGCGCTCGACTGGCGCGAGCCGGCGCGCATGCCGATCGAGCCGGGCATGGTCGAGTGGAAGCTTTATGTCCGGCTGTTCGACGAAATCGTCCGTGAATTCGATCAGGCGGTGCCGTCCGGCCTGCCGTTCCTGCGCGTCGAACTCGACCCCGGCGGAAAGCTCCTCATCCTCCGGGCCGACCCGACAGCGGAGCCCTAGCTGGCGACCAACTCTAGCGACCTCTGGCCTCGAGGCGCAGGCGGAGCTTGCCGCTGGCATCCTTGAGATCGAGCGTGGTCGCGGCGATCTGGGCGCTCCTGACCGCGCCGAGTGCGTCGATGAAGCGCCGCTCGACAGCATCGGACGGCGGCTGGCAGGCGGCGAGGGTCATCGGGCCGGCGATGAAGCGCAGGCCGTCGGGATCGAGCGTGTAGTCGCCACCCAGGCTGTTGCAGCCGGTCGATGCCGAGAATTTCCCTTCGTCGTCGAGCGTCAGCGTCGGCCGTCGCAGGCCATCGCCGAAGGCCAGCCGGTTGCCGTCGATCTCGTGCACGCGCCATTCGGTGCCGCGCAGTGCCGCACTTCGCGGCGGCGGCGGCGGGCACGTCGTATTGGGCTTGAGATTGAGGACGCTTTCGACCTCGATCTCGCCACCGTCGGCGAAGCGGCCCAGAACCTGGAAGAAGAGCAGGGCTTCCCGCGAGGGCGCTGCCTGCACCCAGGCGTGCTCGAGTTCCGGTTCGGCGCCGCTTGAGGCCACGCCGTAGGTGCGCCCGGTGAAGCACTCGGTGAACAGCCCGCCATCCTGCGCGTCGCGATAGAGGCCCTCGAGCCGGAAGCGCCCATCGATCTTGTCCGCGGTGGCGGTCTGCACCAGCTCGCTGCCGTTGTCGGCCATCAGGCGATTGCCGTCGGCCTGGCGGAACGCGCGTCGGGCGACGAGGCCGCCGCGCAGGATCAGCCGTACGCCCCCATCCACTTCCTGCGTCCACTGGCCGAGGTCGAGGCTCGGTTCGGTGCTGCCCTCGCGCGTCTCGCGCAGGCGGAAGGTGCCATCGGGGAACAGCGTGACGGTGAGACCGGGGCCCGCAAAAGTACGCGGCGGATCGCCGGGCCGGCCGGCGGCATGGCAGCGCATCGCCCGTCCGGCCGCCGTCAGCGTCGCCTCGCGGCCGCGACCGCGCAGCTCGTAGTAGGAGTCGCCGTAGGCGAAGCCCGAGCCGGAGCGCTGGCGCGGCAGTTCGATCTCAGGCTGGCCCGCGACCGTTATCGTGGCGAGGTCGCCGTCCTTGGAAAAGACGGCGCTGAAATCGGTGGCGCCGGGGCAGACGTACCTGACCTCCGGTCCCGGCGGCTGGCCTTCCGCGCGTTGCGGGGCGGTTGTCGTCGATGGGGGCGCCGATGGCGATGCCGACGACGGTGATTGCGCCATCGCAGCGCCGGCGGCCGCGGACAGGAGCGCGAGTGTCAGGAGGGCGAGCCGCGTCACTTCCCGTTCTCCGTGTAGGGCTTGGGGATGTCGCCGTCCGCCGACAGCAGGACCGCGACCGGCCGCGTGGTGTCGAATTGCGCCAGCACGATCAGGCCGACCACGGTGATGGGGACGCACAGGAACATGCCGACCACGCCCCACAGCGTGCCCCACACCACCAGCGAGACGATCACCACCAGCGGCGAGAGGTTGAGCGTGTGGCCCATGATGGCCGGTTCGATGACGTTGGCGGTCACGACCTGGATGCTGCCGAACACGAACAGCACGATCAGGAACGGCGTCAGATGGTCGAACTGCACCAGCGTGAGCAGCGCCGGCGCCACGATGGCCAGGATCGAGCCCACGGTGGGGATGTAATAGAAGAAGAACACCAGCACGGCCCAGAAGCCCGCAAAGTCGACGCCGACCCAGGCCATGATCAGATAGGCCAGTGCTGCGGTCGTGGCCGCCAGCGTGGTCTTGATGCGGATGTAGACGCGGATCTCGCGGTCGATCCGTTCCAGCACGGCGCGCACGCGGGCCTGGTTCTCGCCCTCGCCGAAGATGATCGCGAGCTTGCGCCTGAAATGGACCTGCTCGACGAACAGGAAGCCGGCATAGATCAGCACGATGCCGGCAACGCTGACGATCGAGGCGGCGGCGGCGGCGAAGCCGGCCAGCGTGTCGGCGAGGCTGAAGCGGTCGAACAGTTCGACGAGGGTCGGCGCCTGTTCGAGCCCGACCATCTGGGCCACTTGGCCGATGATCCGGGTCAGCCGGGCCTCGTAGTTGGGCGCGGCGGCGATGACCGCCGTCACGTTGCTGCCGATGGTGCGGCCGACCACCCAGAACAGCCCGCTGATCGCGACCAGCGCCGCGAACATCGCGACCGGCCGCGGCAGGCGCAGGCGGCCGAGCCGCGGCTTCTCGAAGGCGTCCGCCAGGGCATCGACCATGTACCAGAGCACCAGCCCCAGCACGAACGGCAGCAGCAGGCCGCGGCCGGCCACCAGCAGGTAGACGGTGGCGGCGATCACGATCGCCCACAGGGCGGCACGCTGCAGAGTCATACCGACACTATAGAATGTACCGTCGGTGGTGGGGAGGGTCGCTTTGGTCTTCCCGGGGAGGAGCCATGCTGCGTCTTCTGTTCAGCTTCGAGGGACGGGTCAATCGCGCCAAGTACTGGCTCGTTCATATCGGCGTCGCCCTTGCCGTCGCGGTCTTCTGGATCCTCGTCGTCGGCACGGTCGACGTCGCCACGCACGATCCACGCCAGAGGTTCGCCGACATGCACGGCACTGTTCTTTTGACGGCGCCGCTGGTGGCCCTCTTCTTCTTCTGGAGCAGCCTCGCCATCTCGGTGAAGCGCTGGCACGACCGCAACAAATCGGGCTGGTGGGTCCTTATCGGCTTGGTGCCGGTGATCGGCCACCTGTGGTTCCTGATCGAGTGCGGCCTGCTGCCCGGCACGCCGGGCCCCAACACCTACGGCGCCGACCCGCTCGCGGCGCGTTGATCTTCGGCCCGGGCGAGTGCCTGGCGGCCGGCCTCGGTGAGCTCGACGCGGTGCTCGCCCTTGGCGCCGCCAGCCTGCCGCACCAGCCCCTCGGCGCGGGCATCCTCCCACACCGGGAAGCGCGGGCAGGAGCTCGGCCAGGCGTCCAGCACGTCCTCGCGCCGGCGCGGCCGGGCGGCCACCCATTCGAGGAACTGGATCATGATCAGGTTGGGCTGCGGGACCATCGGCAAATAATCCCCTGAATCGCGGCAAAAATCAAACTTGCAAGTTCAGCAGGTTTGGGCTATGTTTTCCGACATGATGCCGGGGGCGCGCGCGGAACGCTCCCTCAAGAAGTCCGGCCCTCTTTGAAGTCCTGAGGGGCGGGGCAACCCTCGCCCTTTAGGACATGCGGCGGAAATCGACATGCGGGGCGTGGTGCAGCCGGGCCGCCAGAGCCACGGCGCGGCCGGCCAGCAGGCCGGCGCACAGCACCATCGTGAAGGCAGCTGCCAGGCGCAGCAGGGCCCCGTCGGCGCCCACCATGGCGCCGCCGATCTCGACGCCGATCGCGACGGGGATGGCCAGCGTCACCCAGAACAGGGCGCGCCGGCTGGTTGGCCGCAGCAGCCGCAGGTTCTGGTCGACCTTGAGCATCATGGTGGCGCCGCGCAGCGCGCCCACGGCGGCGCCCGCTGCGAAGGTGGCGCCGAACCACCACGGCGGCTGCCGTGCCGCCAGTTGGAACAGCACCAGGATCATCGCCAGGACCACGGCCACCGCCGGCAGCGCGAACAGCCGCCACGCCCGCATGGAACGGCCGCGGATCTCTCGCAGCGCCAGATGCACCGCACCCATGGCGCCTAACACGAGGACGAGATGGAGAAGGTTGAGATGGAAGATCACGGGGCGAGCCTAGGGTACTGCCGGTGACCGCTGTATGACGCCGTCGGGCGGTTCTGATGCAATGGGATAGCACACCGGCCTGTGGGTCACATGTCCCACATCCTGCATCGGGAGAGAGATTTCACGCCGCCGCTAGGCCGAAGGTTTGGCGCCCGTATCCTTATGTGGGCCCTTGCCGGTTTTCTTCGGCGCACGCTTGGCCTCCGCCGCCTCCGTCTCGTCGGCGGCGATCCCGGGGGACACCGAAGACATCAGCCCCATCACGGCCAGGGCAAGCAGCGTGCCGAGGACCGCGATCTGCCACAGGCCGAGCCCGGCCGAGAGGCCGACGGCGCCGGCCAGCCACATGCCGGCCCCGGTGGTGAGGCCCTGCACCTCGCCGCGCGAAAACATGATGGTGCCGGCGGCCAGGAAGGCCACCCCCGCCGTCACCGCCTCGAGGGCGCGCAGCGGATCGACCGCCGCCCCATCGCGGCTGCCCAGCGACGGCGAATGGATGATCTCGAGCGTCAGGATGCCCACCAGGGCCGCCGCGACGCAGACCAGTATGTGGGTGCGCAGCCCCGCCGGCCGGTTGCGCCATTCGCGCTCGAAGCCGATCGCGGCGCCCAGCAGGGCGGCCATCAGGACCCGCGCGGCGATCGCGGGAAACGGCAGCCAGGTCGGGCGGGTGAACTCTTCGAGGAAATCGCTCATGGGAAATCGCTCATGGGCACCGGGCCGGGAGGAAACGGGCGGGCAAGACAAGGCCCGCCCGAAGGGGTTGACCTCCAGACGGGCCTCGCACGCATCGAGCGCTGGGGGGCTAACTCGACACGTAGATGAATGTGGACGGGCACCCGGGAGGAAGGGGTTCCGTCCGCTTCTGCGCAGACAACGCGCGGATCGGGGGAATGGTTCCCAGGCCGGTCCGTCGTCATTCGAAAATCGATTGTTCAAGGGAGAGGGTACGATGCGGCGAGACGCAAAGGTCGATGCTGCGCCCTTGCTCGAGGCGACCGCCCGCTGGGCGCACGATTCGCTGGGCTTCGTGACCCAGACGCTTAAGGCCGTACACGTCACCTTCGCCTTAGTTGACTCTTCTGGTTAAATTCGAAAATTATGTGAGACCAAAGCACGTTAAATAATACAACCCTGGAGTGCGTCAGAACGGCCCCAGTCTTTAGATCGTGCCTTACCGGTCCGCGGGCAAAGAGCTTTTTGGCATGCCGGAGCTAGAGTCTTGTTTGTCGGCGCTATGGAAGTTTGTTGGAGGTCGTATTCAACATGGACGCAGATCGTTCGAAGGGCCGTATTGGCTGCTTTTGGTATGGCTGCTGCTTTGGTTCTGCGTCGATACGACAGAAGTAGCGGTCTTCCTGGACGATTCAGAGACGTACCGGAGGGTCTATCGCGATCCGCAGTTTTACCTTGCTGTCATGGTGGGCTTCGCTGTTCTTCACGCCGTTGCGCTCGCGCTTCATATGGCCGGATGGCGAACGCATCGGTTTTCGGTCACGGCGATTGCAATCGTTGTTCTGAACGCCGGATTTACGCTTGTGAACATGACGATCGGAATCTTTGTCACGTGCTGCAGTTAAGGCCGCGACATCGCACCTTGTAAAATCTGTGCGCCATATTTGTCGCACGCCTGTTTCAAGTCGCTCAGTGAACGACCTCGCCTGAGCGTAGGCAATCAACTTTCGATTGTGGGTTGGCCAGGCCGCTCGAATCGTAAACTTCAAGGAGAACAAGATGTGTGAACCGATCACGACCACCGTGATGCTGGGCGCGTCCGTGGCGCAGACGGCGCTGGGCGTCGCGCACCAGGCGCAGCAGGCCCAGGAGGCGGCGGCGCAGCAGGCGAGCCGCGCCTGGCAGGCGGCCTACCAGACGGCTTTTCAGACCGCGCAGGCGCGCAACGCCGCCGCGGTCTCGGAATACAACGCCCGGGACGCCGAGCGGCGGGGCGCGGTCGAGGAGGAGCGGCAGCGGCGCAAGACCTCGCTGCTGCTGGGCACCCAGCAGGCGCGTCTCGCGGCCACTGTCTGGGGAAGAGGCGGCAGCGATCTTTTGGGCTCGCCGCTCGATCTGCTGGGCGACACAGCCGCCTTTGGCGAAGAGGATGCGCTGGCGACGCGCTACCAGGCGGCGCGGGACGCCTGGAATTACAGGATTCAGGCGGCAAATCAGGCCTCGCAGGCGGATTTCCATGCAAATTCGGCCATCGCCCCGCTCCGGAACTACGATCCGGGCCTGGGAATCGCAAAATCGCTGCTGAGTGGGACGACGGAGCTGATCGGAATCGCCGAAAAGCGCAAATTGCTGCCCCTAAAGTAGAAATGAGGGCATGACAGCCAGGAACATACCGGGAATAGGCTGGGCCGCCACTGTGACCGCCTTGCCACACCTTTTGTAACAATGGCTTAGCGGCCGTTGTACAGGTGGCGTGCCGCGGGGGCTGTCGATTACATTGTGTCGTCATTGCGAATTCGAGTTCGGCCCGTGCCGCATGGGCCCTGGGTTTTGAAATTAGGGGAGATCGAGACATGAAGAAGGCACTTATCGCCGCCGCTGCGTTTGTTGCGCTGCCGGCAATTGCCCAGGCGCAGACTCCGATGCCGGGCTTCTACATCGGCGCCGAAGGCGGCCTGAACTGGC
>LNFM01019220.1_pt1 | contig 13495 bp, 13 predicted proteins | sample 596031 | NCBI WGS metagenome assembly LNFM01 (sample SAMN04254537, study PRJNA301005) | activated carbon metagenome | isolation source: dual media filters at the Ann Arbor, Michigan drinking water treatment plant | place: USA: Ann Arbor
TGGTGCAGCACGGTCCTGAGCTCGCGCATCGGCCGGAAGATTTCGATGCCCAGCATCATGATGATCAGCAGCGAGGTGAGCGACATGGCGCCGGTCTCGACCCGCGACGCGCCATAGATCAGCGCCGCCGCGGCGCCGCCGGCGATCGAGGCATCGGTGATGCCGCGTGCCAGCGAGTTTGTGCCCAGCACCCACATGGTGCGGCGGAAGAGATCGCGTGCCTCGAATTCGAGCTTGTCGGCACGCGCCTTGCCCTGGCCGAACGCTTTCAGCGTGGCCAGGCCCTGGATCGAATCGAGGAACTCGGCGGCGAACGATTTGTAGGCGTTCATCCGGCCGATCGAGGCGCGGACGTCCCACTTGTGCCAGAGCGCCGGCGCAAACAGCGCCAGCAACGCGAAGCCCAGCATCACCAGCGCCACGGGCAGGTCGATGAAGGACACCACCGCGAAGATCAGCAGCGGCGAGAGCAGCGCGATCAGGAACTGGGGCAGGAACTGGCCGAAATAGGTTTCCAGCTGCTCGACGCCGTCGATCATGGAGAGGGTGAGGCCGCCCGAGCGCTGGCGCCCGACCGTGCCCGGTCCGAGCGACGCCACTTTTTCGTAGAGCGTGCGACGGAGCGCCTTCTGCACCCGCGCCGCGGTCTCGTGCGCCACCACGGCGCGCCAGTGCTCGGCGGCACCGCGCAACACCATGACAGCGCCGATCAGCACGACCGGCAACACGAGCTCAGAGAGCGGCCGGCCCACGAAGACCTGGCCGATCAGCCAGCCCAGCAGGCCGAGGCGGGCGATGCCCAGGCCGACAGCGAGAAGGCCGATGGCGACGGCGCCGGCGATGCGCAGGCGCACCCCTTTGGTGAAGACGAGCAGGCGAGGTTCGATATGCATGAGCCCATGCTAGGCCGAACGCCGATATTCGTCACGGCCGCCAAGGCGCTGCGTCGCAGCCCTCTCCTCGCGGGCGCGCCTGCTCTCGCCAAGGTCTTGCCGATCGGTCTAGGATCGGCCCGGGGAAGGGGTCGGTGGCCTCATGGGAGATCGCAACCAATCCGGTGCCCGGTTGGGGCCCTTGGGGAGACGGCACGCGTTGGCCGTAGCGCTCGGCGCTGGCATGACGGCCCCGGCATCCGCACTTGCCCAACCCCGCCTGCCCAAAATCGGCGTCGTGAATTGGGAAGGTCCCGAGGCCACGTTCCGCATGGACGAACTCCGCAAGGCGATGGCAAGCGTCGGCTATCGCGAGGGCATCAATGTCGCCTTCGAATGGCGATGGGCCGCCGGCAGCCGCGCCCGCGCCGCCGAGGCCGCGATCGAGTTCGAAAGCATGGCCGTGTCCTTGATCTACGCGCGCACGACCCCCGCGGCCCACGCCGTGAAGGAGGTGGTGAAGCGTACACCTGTCGTGTTCCATGTCGCGGACGCGCTGGCCACGGGCATCGTCAGCAACCTGGCGCGCCCCGGCGGCCCGATGACCGGCGTCATGTCGTCAGGTCCTGAACTGGCGCCCAAGCGCCTCGAGATCCTGCGCGAAGCCGTTCCCAAACTGACACGCGTCGGCTTCCTCGCTTCGTCGATCGACCCCAATGCCGAGACGTTCATCCACGAGACCTCGACCGCCGCCAGCCGCATGGGAATCTCGGTGGTTCCGGTGCGGGTCCGCGGACCGGACGGCTTTGCCGCCGCTCTCGATCAAATGACCGGCGAACGCGTGGAAGCGGTGATCGTGCAAACCCTTTTCGTGGCGTCGTCCCGCCAGTTCATCGAGCCTGCCCTCGGCCGCCGCCTGCCGTCGATCGGCGAGCAGCCGCTGTTCGCCGAGAACGGTGCACTGGTCGCCTTTGGCGCCGATCACGCCAGCCTGACCGAGCGTGTGGCGACGCAGATCGATCGCATCCTGAAGGGTGCCAATCCAGGCGACATTCCGGTCGAGACGCCGACCAAGTTCTGGCTGGTGGTCAACCAGAGGACGGCCCGTACCTTGGGCCTCACCCTGCCGCCGACGCTGCTGATCCGGGCCGACGAGGTGATCGAATGAAGCGGCGCCAATTGACGGGTTTCCTGATGGCGGGCCTGGTGCCGGCCGCAAGCCTTGCCCAGACGACCACACCGCGCCGCATCGGCGTGCTGATCGACGGATCGGCGCCGCATCTGCTGCCGGGTGCGCTGCAACGCGACCTGGCGGCGCTGGGCTTCACCGAAGGCCGCGAGGTCGTCTTCGACGTGCGCTACGCCGACGGTCGGCGCGACCGGGCGAACGAACTGGCGGCAGAGCTGGTCCGCGGCGGCACCGACATCATCGTTGCGCACTTCACGCCGGCCGTACGGGCAGCGATGGAGGCGACCCGCACGATTCCCATCATCATGGCGCCGGCCGGAGCGCCGGTCGAAACCGGTCTGGTCGCTAGCCTCAGCAAGCCCGGTGGCAATGTCACGGGCGTCACCAACATGGCCGCCGAACTGGGCGGGCGGCGGTTGCAGCTCCTGAAGGACATGCTGCCGGCTCTCGACTGCGTCGCCGTTCTGGCCTCGACGCAGGATCCGTTCACCAAGCCCTTCCTCTCCTACATGCAGGACGCGGCGAAAAGCGGCGGCCTGCGGCTCGAACCGGCGATGGCCGAAGGACCGGCCGACTTCGAGCGCGCCTTCGCCGCCATGGTGGCCGCCGGCGCCGGTGCGGTCGTGATCCAGGGCGTGTTCAACACCCAGCGGGCGCGCATTCTCGAACTCGTCGCCCGCCATCGCCTGCCCACCATGTGGTTCGACCGGCAGGCCGTGCTCGCCGGCGGCCTCGTTTCGCTGTCGGCCAACACCGCCGATATCCACAAGCGGGCAGCCTCCATGACCGCCAAGGTGCTGAAGGGCGCCAAGCCGGCCGACCTGCCGGTCGAACAACCGTCCGTCTTTGAACTGGTCGTCAACCTCCAGGCGGCGCGCGCGATGCAGCTTTCCGTGCCACAAGCGGTGTTGACCCAAGCGGACGAGATCCTCGAATGAAACGACGCATTATTCTGGCCGCTGGTCTCGCGGCGCCCTTTCTGAACACCGGCCGCGCCCTGGCCGCCGAGCGCCTGGTCGGCTGGATCTCGCCCGAATCGGCTGAGGCCACGGCGCCCTTCTTCAACGCCCTGAAGGCCGGCCTCGCCGTGGCGCTGCCGGCGGGTGGCGAGCCGGTTCGCTTCCTCGAGCGCTACGACGTGAACACGCCGGCGCTGGCCGCCGCCCAGGTCGCCGAGCTGCAGCAGATGGGCGTGCGCCTGATCGTGGCCCAGGGCGCCGCCACGGTGACGGTGGTCGCGGCAAAGCCCGCCGTCCCGGTGGTGTTCGGCTACAGCGGCGATCCTGTCGTCGCCGGGATCGCGCAATCGCTGTCGCGGCCGGGTGGTAATGCGACCGGCCTCAGCTTCATGTCGGTCGAGCTCAACCCCAAGCGCATCGATTTCCTGCGCACCGCGGTGCCCGGCTGCCGCAGGATCGCGCTGCTGTCGAACGCGCGCCACGCCGGCGAGGAGAAGGAGATCGCCGCCTGTCAGTCGGCCGTCCAGCCGCTGGGCATCGAGCTCACCCCCTATCGCTCGCAGAACGCCGGGGAGATTCGCGCCGCGCTCACCCAGGCGCTCGACGGCGGCGCCCAGGCCATCATCATGCTGCCCAGCTCCAGCATGGTGCAGCTGGCGCCGACGGCCGCCGCCGACTGCATCGCCCGCAAGGTGCCGCTGGTTTCCGGCTGGGCCGCGATCGCGCGCGCCGGCGCGCTCCTGACGTACGGCCCCAATCTCCAGGAAGCTTATAAGCGTCTGGCGCTTTACATCGTGCGCGTGTTAAGCGGCGCCGCCCCGGCGGCCCTTCCGATCGAGCAACCCACGGTATTTGAGTTGATGATCAACCAGAAGACGGCGGCGGCACTCGGCCTCACCCTGCCGCCGGCCCTGCTCGCCCAGGCCGACGAGATCATCGAATGAGGCGGCGACTCCTCCTAGCGGCAGGTGCGCTTACCGCAGCGACGTCCGCCGTCGCGCGTGCTCAAGGCGGCAAGGTCTTCCGCGTCGGCGTGCTGGTGATCGGCCAGCCCGAGCCCTTCTGGTCGATCTTCCGCAACACACTGAAGGACCTGGGCTACGTCGAAGGCACCAATATCAAGTTCGAGTATCGCTCGGCCGAGTTCGTGCCGGCACGGCTCGATGCGCTGGCCGCCGAGCTGGTGGCGCTCAATGTCGATGCGATCGTGGCCGTGCAGACGCCGGCGGCGCTCGCCGCCAAGAAGGCGACGCGCACCATACCGGTTGTGCTGGCGGGCGTCGGCGACGCGGTTGCAACGGGACTGGTCACCAGTCTCGCGCGGCCCGAAGCCAACCTGACCGGTGTCTCGACCGCGACCGCAGAACTGGCCGGCAAAAGCGTCGAGCTCCTGAAGGAAATCCTGCCGGCGGCGCGGCGCATCGCGGCCATCGCCAGCGCCCCCGACCCGTTTCACAAGCCCTTCCTCGATCAGCTCGAGAGAGCCGGAAGCCAGGGTGGGGTGGCCATCGAGCGCGTGATGATCGAGGGTGAGGCCGATCTCGCGCCGGCTTTCACCCGCCTGGCCGGCGGTGCCGTCGATGCCGTGATCGTCCAGCCGAGCCTCTCCGTGAAGCTGTTGGCCGACCTCGCCTTGAAGCATCGCCTGCCGTCGGCCGCGGCATCGAAGCGATTCACCGATGCCGGCGGACTGTTGAGCTATGCCGCCGACATCCAGCACCTCTATCGCGACGCCGCCGTCTATCTCGACAAGATCCTGAAAGGCGCCAGGCCCGGCGACCTGCCGGTCCAGGGACCCATCCGGATAGAACTTGTGATCAACCTCAGGACCGCCCGCGCGCTGGGCGTCGCCGTGCCGCAATCCATCCTGATCCGCGCCGACGAGGTGATCGAGTGAGGCGTCGTTTCCTCCTGTCGGCGCCCGCCATCCTTGCGGCTTTGCCTGCTGGTGCGCAGGCACCGCGCCGGCCGGTGATCGGCGTGCTGATGGCGCGCGACGAGCATTTTTTCGCGGACCTGCTGCGCGCCGGCATGCAGGAGCGTGGCTGGGCCGAGGGCTCCTATTCCCTGCTCGTACGTTCGGGCGGTGGCTCGATCGGCCGCCTGCCGGCGCTCGTCGCGGAGCTGGTCGCGGCCAACGTCGATGTCATCCTGGCGTTCCAGACGCCGGCGGCGCTGGCCGTCAAGCGCGCAACAACGACCATTCCCGCCGTCGTCTCGACGGGCGACCCTGTCAGTGCCGGCGTCGTCGACAGCCTGGCGCGCCCGGGCGGCAACATCACGGGCGTCGATGGTGCCACCGCGGCACTCGGCGCCAAGCGGGTCGAACTCATGCGCGAGATCGTGCCGTCGATGAAGCGTGTCGCGGTCCTTCTCAATCCCGTGGACCCGTTCAACAAGCCGTTCCTGGCACAAATCCAGGCTTCCGCCGCAACGCTGGCCATCGAGGTCGATCCGGTCGCCGCCGCGAGCGCCGACCTCGAGCCCGCCTTTGCCGAGCTGCAGGTGCGTCGGCCTGACGCCGTCATCGTCCAGCCCAGCCTGCCGCTCGCTTCCATCGCCGTGCGGTTGCGCGCGATGAGGCTACCCTCCATTTCGGGGGGCCGCTTCTACGCCGAATCCGGCGGCCTCATGTCGATCGGCGGCAATCTCGCCGAGGTCTATCGCCTGGTGGCCTTCTGTCTGACGCAGGTGCTGAAAGGCACGCCGCCACGCGATATCCCGGTGATGCAGCCGACGCAGTTCGACCTGTTCCTCAATCTTGCGACGGCGAGGGCGCTCGGCCTCGCCGTGCCGCCGGGCCTGGTGCAGCGCGCCGACGAGGTGATCGAGTGAAGGCGCCGTCGTTCCTGCGGCGCGGCGGCCTGTTCGCGAAGTATTTTCTGTCGCTGGTCGGCATCGTCACCCTGGTGCTGCTGATCAATGGTGCGTTCGACATGTGGTTCGCCTACGGCACCGCGCGCCAGGCGCTGGGCCGGCTGCAGCAGGAGCAGGCCAACGGCGCCGCCGACAAGGTCGGCCGACCACGCACCCGCAATGGGCCGCCGCGCCGGTCGACCAGCGGCGCTTCGATTTCATCCGCCTGCAGCGCCAGGTGCCGGCCATCACCGAGTTGACGCAGATCGACGGCCAGGGCCGCGAGCAGCTCAAGGTGTCGCGGCTGGCCATGGATGTCGTCGGCTCGAACGCCGATCTCTCCCAGGACCCGCGCTTCACCGAGGTCCAGAACAAGCGCGTCTGGTACAGCCCGGTTTATCTGCGCAAGGAGTCCGAGCCCTACATGACGATCTCCCTGGCGCGCACCGGGCGGCGGGCCGGCGCGACCGCGGCCGAGGTCAACCTCAAGCTGATCTGGGACGTCGTCAGCGCCATCAAGGCCGGCGACAAGGGCTATGCCTATGTCGTCGACCGCGACGGCAGGCTGATCGCCCACCCCGACATCAGCCTGGTGCTGCGCAACACCAACATGAGCAAGCTCGAGCAGGTGCACACCGCGCTCGACGATCTGCGCGACGGCAAACCGCTCACCGGCGCCAGCGCCAGCTTCGGTCACGCGCTCGACGGCACGCCTGTGCTCTCCTCGGTGGCCGCCATCCCGGCGCTGGGCTGGCTGGTCTTCGTCGAGCAGCCGACCTCCGAGGCGCTGCAGCCGCTCTACACCTCGCTGTGGCAGACGCTGGCGCTGCTGGTGCTGGGTCTCGCCACCGCCGCACTCGGCGCCTGGTTCCTCTCGCGCCGCATGGCTTCGCCCATTCGGGTGCTGTCGGCCGGCGCCGAGCGGCTGGGTGGCGGCGACCTCGGCCACCGCATCGAGATCAGGACCGGCGACGAGGTCGAGGCGCTGGCGACCAACTTCAACCGCATGGCCGGGCAGCTCCAGGAGTCGCATGCGACCCTGGAACAGCGCGTGGTCGACCGCACGCGCGAGCTGACGGAGACGCTGGAACAACAGACCGCGACGGCCGAGATCCTGCGCGTCATCTCCCAGTCGCCGACCGATGTGCAGCCGGTGCTGGACGTGGTGGCGGCGGCGGCGCGGCGGTTCTGCGGCGCCACCGACGCCGTCATCGTGCTGCGGGACGACGCCAACATCGTGGTCGCCGCCCATGACGGGCCGCTGGCGACGCCGGCACGCCGCTTTCCGCTCGACCGCAGCTCGTTCTCTGGACGCGCCATGGTCGACGGCCGGACCATCTATGTCGGCGATGTGACCAGGATCGATCCGGGGGAGTACGGCACCGCCCTCGAGCTTGCCCGCGGCGCCGACTACCGCGCGACGCTGGCGACCCCGATGATGCGCGAAGGTGCAGCCGTCGGCGGCATTGTCCTGCGCCGGGCCGAGGCGGGCGAGTTCACGCCGCGGCAGGTCGAGCTGCTCGAGACCTTCGCCGCCCAGGCCGTCATCGCCATCGAGAACGTCCGGCTGTTCACCGAGATTCAGGAGAAGAGCCGCCAGCTCGAAATCGCGAGCCAGCACAAGTCGCAGTTCCTGGCCAACATGAGCCACGAGCTGCGCACGCCCTTGAACGCCATCATCGGCTACACCGAGATGATGGCCGACGGACTATATGGCGAGGTTGGCGAGAAGGCGGCGGGGGTGCTGGAGCGGGTCCAGAACAACGGCCGCCACCTGCTCGGCCTGATCAACGACGTGCTCGACCTCTCCAAGATCGAGGCCGGCCAGCTCGCGCTCACCGTCGAGCCCTACAGCGTCGCCGACATGGTGGCGACGGTCCTGTCGGCCACCGAGTCGCTGGCCCGCACCAAGGGCATCGCGCTGGGCTCGGCCGTGGCGCCGGGTCTGCCGACCGGCACCGGCGATGCGCGGCGGCTCACCCAGGTGCTGCTCAACCTCGTGGGTAACGCCATCAAATTCACCGACCAGGGCTCGGTCGAGGTCCGCGCCGCTCAGGCGGGCGACCGCTTCGAGCTGTCGGTGGTCGACACCGGCCTCGGCATCGCGCCTGCCGACCAGGCGCGCGTGTTCGAGGAGTTCCAGCAGGTCGACAATACCAGCACGCGCAAGAAGGGCGGCACCGGCCTTGGCCTCTCGATCTCGCGCAAGATCGTCGAGCTGCATGGCGGCCGCATCTCCGTCGAGTCTGAAGTGGGCAAGGGCTCGACTTTCAAGGTTTCGGTCCCGATCAACGTCGCGCCGATGAAGGATGCCGCCGAATGAGCAAGAAGATCCTGGTCGTCGAGGACACCGAGGACAATCGCCAGATCCTGCGCGACCTGCTGGGCATGGCGGGCTACGAGATGGTCGAGGCGCACGACGGAGCGCAGGGCGTCGCCATGGCGGCCGAGCACAGGCCCGATCTGATCCTGATGGACATCCAGATGCCGGTGCTCGACGGCTACGAGGCGACGCGGCGCATCAAGGCCGACCCGGCGCTAGCCACCATTCCGATCGTGGCGGTGACATCCTACGCGCTGTCGGGCGACGAGCAGAAGGCACGCGCCGCCGGCTGCAACGACTACATCGCCAAGCCCTACAGTCCGCGCCAGATGCTGGCCAAGGTCCGCGAGATCCTGGGCTCCTAGATGCGCGATCCCGCCCGTATCCTGGTCGTCGACGACGTTGCCGACAATGTCGAGATCCTGCGCATGCGGCTGGAAAGCCTGGGCTACGAGGTCGTCGTGGCCGAGGACGGCGAGCAGGCCTTGGCCGTCACGCGCGAGGCGTTGCCCGACCTGATCCTGCTCGACATCATGATGCCCAAGATCGACGGACTCGAGGTCGTGCGGCAACTCAAGGCGGACAAGAGCCTGCCGTTCATCCCCGTCATCCTGGTGACCGCCAAGGCCAGCCAGAAGGACGTGGTGGCCGGCCTCGATGCCGGCGGCGACGACTACCTCACCAAGCCGATCGATCATGGCGCCTTGATCGCGCGGGTGCGGGCGATGCTGCGCATCAAGGCGTTGCACGACGAGGTCGAGACGCAGCGTGGCGAGCTGGCGACGCGTGTCGGCGAGCAGGTCGAGGAACTCGAGCGCGTGGGCCGGCTGCGCCGCTTCCTGGCGCCGCAGCTCGCGCAGGCGATCATCTCGGCGGGCGACGAGAAGATGCTGGAGAACCACCGGCGCGAGATCGTGGCAATGTTCTGCGACCTGCGCGGCTTCACGAGTTTTTCAGAGACGGCCGAGCCCGAGGACATCATGGCGCTGCTGGCCGAGTACCACGGCGCGATCGGACCGCTGATCCGCAAGTACGAGGGCACGCTCGACCGATTCACCGGCGACGGCATGCTGGTGTTCTTCAACGATCCGCTGCCGTGCCCCGATGCGCCGGATCGCGCGGCCCGGCTGGCGCTCGAGATGCGCGATGCCGTGGCGGCGCTCAATGCGGGCTGGAGCCGGCGCGGCCATCGCCTCGGTTTCGGCATCGGCATGGCCCAGGGCTACGCCACCCTGGGCCGCATCGGCTTCGAGGATCGTTTCGACTACACGGCGATCGGCGCCGTCGTGAACCTGGCAGCCCGGCTCTGCGCCGAGGCCGCCGACGGCCAGGTGCTGGTGAGCGGCCGGCTGGCCGCCGCGGCGGAGGGCGCGGCCGAGGTCGAGGACCTGGGCGAACGCGAGCTCCGCGGCATGGCGCGACCGGTGCCGGTCGCCAATCTTCGGAAACTGAAGGACGTGCCGGCCGCTCCTTAAACAGGACTTCCTACCGGAACGGTCGCGCAGGAGCGGCGTTGCCTTGCCATGACAGCTCAGCAGAAAGCGACGTCGTCGAGGACGGGCTTTTCGTTCCCGTCCGGCATCTCTCGAGGCCTCTGGCTCGCAGCCTTCCTGGTGCTGGTCGTCGGCGGTGGCACGCTGATTGGATCGCTCACCAGTCCCGGCCCTTGGTACGCCAGCCTCCAGAAGCCGTCGTTCAACCCGCCCAACTGGGTATTCGGCCCCGTTTGGACGGTGCTGTACGTGCTCATCGCCGTAGCGGGCTGGCGAGCGTGGCGAACCGGCTCCGGGATGTTGCAGGGGCTGTGGTGGCTTCAGCTCGCCCTGAATTTCCTCTGGAATCCGGTTTTCTTCGCCGCGCATCGTATCGACCTGGCTCTCGCGGTTATCGTGCTTCTCCTGGCATCCATCGCGGGCTTCATGACGATGGCCTTCCGCCAGGACCGAACGTCGTTCGCGTTGTTCGTGCCCTATGTCCTCTGGGTCGGGTTCGCGACCCTCCTGAACGGCGCGTTCTACGTTCTCAACGGGGCGGGCTGACGATGCAGATGGATTTTACCACGGGCGTCGGTACGGTCGCGGCAATACTCACGACTGTTTCCAATCTGCCTCAACTGAAGAAGTGCTGGGAAACCGGCTCGGCAGGCGACCTCTCCTTGCGAGGCTTCTCGATCCTGGCCGCCGGCGTGGCCCTGTGGATCGGCTACGGCTTCCTGCGAAACGACGCGGTGATCGTCGTGGCAAACGTGGTGAGCTTGGCGCTGCTGGGCGGCATTCTTTACTTCAGGTTGCGGGAAGTCTTCGGCCACAGCTAGCGTCTGGCCCGTCTCGCGCGCTTGAGTATATAGTCCACGACATGCTTCGGGAGAAACGCACATGGTCCGTTTTCGTCCAGCGCTGTCCGTGCTCGCCCTGTTGGCCTTCGCCACCGCCGCCCACGCCGAGGGCCCGGCACTGCCGCGCGCGGCGACGCCGGAGGAGGTGGGTCTCTCCTCGGCGCAACTCAAGCGCCTCGAGGAGGTGACGCAAAAGCACGTCGACTCCGGGCTGGTGCCGGGCGCGGTGATGCTTGTGGCGCGGCGCGGCAAGATCGCGTGGCAGGCGACGCTCGGGAAGCGCGATCTCGCGGCAGGCGATGCCATGAAGCCCGACTCGATCTTCCGCATCTATTCCATGAGCAAGCCGATCGTGAGCGTCGCGGTCATGCAGATGGTTGAAGAGGGCAGGCTTCAGATCAGCGATCCGGTCGCGAAGTTCCTGCCCGAGATCGGCAAGATGAAGGTCGGCACCGAAGTGCAGGGGCCCGACGGCCGGCCGGTGCTGCGTCTCAGCGATCCGGAGCGGGCGATGACGGTCCAGGACCTGCTGCGGCATACCTCGGGGCTGACCTACGGCGCGCGCGGCACGTCGCTGGTCAACGCCGCCTACGTCGAGGCCAAGATCGGCGACCGCGGCATGACCAACGAGGAGTTCGTGGCCAAGCTCTCGACGCTGCCGCTGAAGTTCACACCGGGTGCCCGCTGGGAGTACGGCGTGTCGACCGACGTGCTGGGCCGCCTGGTCGAAGTGATCGACGGCAAGAAGCTGGGCATCGCCCTCTCCGACCGCCTCTTCAAGCCGCTCGGCATGATCGACACGCAGTTCCAGGTGCCGGCCGACAAACTCGCGCGCGCGGCCCAGCCGGGACCGCGCCCGAACGGCCAGCCGATGACGCCGCGCTTCAAGGTCGACGACGGCGCCAAGTACGAATCGGGCGGCGGCGGCCTCACCGGAACGACCGAAGACTACCTGCGCTTCGCCGCGATGCTGGCCAACAACGGCAGGTTCCAGGGCAAGCGCCTGCTGGGCAAGCAGACGGTGGCCTTCATGACCGCCGACCACAATGGCACCCGCGCGGGCCGGTCGCCGGGCCTGGGCTTCGGGCTGGGCTTCGAGGTGCGCACCAAGGAAGGCGAGGCGGCGCTGCCCGGCTCGCTCGGCGAATATGGCTGGGCCGGCGCCGCCGGCACGGTGTTCTGGATCGACCCCAAGGAAGATCTGATCGCGATCTACATGGTGCAGGTGAGCGAGCTCGACCGGGTGTTCCTGCGCAACCAGTTCCGGACCATGGTGCAGGCCGCGATCATCGACTGACGCCCGGCAAGGATCAGGCGGCGCGGCGCAGCGCCGCCCGCGCGAGCAGGCGGGTGGAGTCGAGCGTCGGCAGGGCTGAGTTGCCGTCGTTCATGATCAGCGGGATCTCGGTGCAGCCCAGCACGACGGCGTCGCAGCCGGCCTCCTTCATGCGGCCGAACATCCGTTGGTATGCGGCGATGGCTTCGGGCCTGAAAATGCCCATGACCAGCTCGTCCATGATGATGCGATTGGTGTCGTCGCGTTCGGCATCGGTCGGCCGCAGAAATTCCAGGCCGCGCGCGGAGAGCTTCTCCGGATAGACCTCGCTGTCGACCAGCCAGCGCGTGCCGGCGATGCCGATGCGCTTGTAGCCGCGGGCGGCGGCTTCGGCCGCGACGACTTCGGCGATGTGCAGCCATGGGAGCGGCGAACGCGGCAGCACGTGCGGCAGCGCCTGATGAATGGTGTTGTCCGGGCAGATCAGGAAATCGGCACCGGCTTTCGCGAGCTTCCCGGCGGAGGCCAGCATCAGCTCGGCCACCTCAGGCCAGTCGTTGCGGTAGATGCGGGCCATGTAATCGGCCAGCGACGGCGTGTGCATCGAAATCTCGGGATGGGCATGGGCGCCCATCAGCGCCGCGCCCTCGGTGCAGATCGTCCGGTAGCAGAGGGCGGCGCCTTCGGCCGAGCAGGCGACGATACCGATGTGCTTGGGCATCGCCCTTAGAGCGTGACCTGGCGGATCCCGCCGCGCGGGCGGCCGGCCTCGATCTCCTGCCACAGGATCTCGTGGCCTTCTGGCAGCGCGCGGTTGTTGCGCATGGTGAGCCAGAGCCTGAGCAGCAGCCGGTCGTGACCGCTCGAAGCATCGTCCTCGAACGGCGTGCGGCCGTGGTAGGTGACGTGACTGTTGATGAGCTGCAGGTCGCCGGGCGCGAGCGTCATCTCGAAGCAGAGCTCCTCGGCTGTCTGCATCAGGAGGTCGATCGCCTCGCGCTGGGCGTCGGTGAGCCTGGGCACGTCGGGTGCCATCTGGGCCGCCTCGATGAAGGTGAGCGAATAGTGCGAGGTGAGCTTGCCGTCGCGCAGGCCCAGGATCGGCAGCGGATAGGCGGTCTCGCGGGTCGTGGCCTCGCCGTCCTTCTTGGTGCCTTCCTCGCCGAAGCGGCTGCGCCAGAAATCCTGGAACAGGACTTCCAACAGATCGGGCCGCTTCGCCAGGATGGCGTTGTGGATGGCGGGCGTCGAGGCCAGCTTGCTGACGCCGCCGGCGCGCGCCCGGCGCACACACAGCAGGCCCACCACGTCGGTACGGTCGGTATGGAAGCGCAGGCCGCCGTTGGTCAGCGTGCGGGCATAGGAGGAGAGGAAGGTGGAACCCTTCTCGTCCTTGGTCTCGCCATAGGTGCGGCCGACATGGGCGCCCTCGTCGCGGATGGCGCGCATCAGCTCGCCGCTGCGGTTCTGGAACACCGGCGTGCCGACATGGGTGCCGAGCCCGAAATACATCTGGCGCAGCTCGTCCTCGCTGTAGCGATCGACCGGAATGCCGCGCAGCTTCATGATGCCGCTGCCGTTCTCGAGTTCGTCGGCGACGTCGTCGAGCAGGTCGCTGATGGTCGGCAGCGCGAAATCCTCGCGCGTGATCTCCTGCCACGGCATGCCGCGCACCGACTTGACCG
>LNFM01000287.1_pt1 | contig 13494 bp, 13 predicted proteins | sample 596031 | NCBI WGS metagenome assembly LNFM01 (sample SAMN04254537, study PRJNA301005) | activated carbon metagenome | isolation source: dual media filters at the Ann Arbor, Michigan drinking water treatment plant | place: USA: Ann Arbor
CTGAACAGCCGTCCCCGACCCGGAGTTCCGCCGCGTTGCGCACGCCGCCAGACGGGAAAATCTCGCTGCGGGGGCTTAAGGTAGTGCCATGGGGGCATGGCCCCCTCCTACAAGGCCGTGGATACGCGATCGAACGTTGGACCGAGGCCAGGCTTTTGTAGGAGCGGGCCATGCCCGCGAGAGGGAATGTTCAGATCGGGGCGCTTCTGCGGCATCGACCGCTTTCGGGGGCTTGGCCCCCTCCTACAAGGCCGTGGATGCGCCACCGACCGTTGGACCGAGGCCAGGCTTTTGTAGGAGCGGGCCATGCCCGCGAGAGCGAATGTTCAGATCGGGGCGCTTCTGCAGCATCGACCGCTTTCGGGGGCTTGGCCCCCTCCTACAAGGCCGTGGATGCGCCATCGAACGTTGGAACGAGGCCAGGCTTTTGTAGGAGCGGGCCATGCCCGCGAGAGCGAATGTTCAGGTCGGGGCGCTTCTGCGGCATCAACCGCTTTCGGGGGCTTGGCACCCGCCTACGAGACCGTCGCGTCGATTGCATTCCAGGGGGCACCCCACCGTCGCAGCCACTTCATCCCAAATCCGACAGGCTCCGTGACGCGATCACTTGCTACCGTGCCCGGCATGCCCTTCGTGCATGTCGTGTCCAGCATGTCCGTCATGGCTGTCGTGACCATCCCCACCTCCGGTGGCCGAGTCCATGCCGCGAACTTCGGCATCCACCGTCTGCTTGACGATCCTGCCATCGGGCATCCGGAACGAGAGCGTGAGAGGGATCGTGCTGCCGGCTGCCAGCGGCCTGGCGGGATCGAAGAGCATGAAATGCATGCCTCCGGGGGAGAACGTGACCTTCTTGCCGGCAGGCAGCTTCACCGACTTCATCGCACGCATGCGCATCACGCCGCCATCCTGCGACATCTCGTGCATCTCGCCGCGCTTCGCCATCGGACTCTCGACGGCCACGAGCTGGACGGTCTTCTTCGCCTTCAGTTCAACGAACGCCCCCGCCACCGGCTGGCCCGCGACGGTCGCCTTGGCCCAGGCGTTGGTGACTTCCACCCCGGCCTCGTTGGCAGCCCACGCCAGACCGGCCCATGCGAAGCCCAGCAGGGCCAGGCCGAAGCGGCGTCCGTTTCTCGTTATCTGCATCTCGTCCATCTCCTGTCTGCGTATGTGTCGCAAGTGTCTCGCATGCGTCGCGCATGCAACCGATCAGTCCACCATTTTCACCGATCGCAGGAAGCATCGGCACTCGCCGCCTATAATTCGCGTTTTCCCGCGATCCCTCCTGATGAAGCAACTCCTCGCTCTCGTTCTCCTCGCCGCGTTCGCCATCGCGGACGCAGCTGCGCAGTCCACTTCCCCGCTGATTCCCGCCCCACCCTCGCTCGCCGCCCGCGCGTGGGTACTGCTCGATTGGCAGAGCCGCCAGGTGATCGTCGCCCGCGAGGCCGACAAGCGGGTCGAGCCCGCGTCGCTCACGAAGCTGATGACGGCCTACCTAGTGTTCGACGCCCTGAAGCAGAAGCGCATCACGCCCGACCAACTCGGCAAGGTATCGGATCGCGGTTACAAGGCGGAGGGCTCGCGCATGTTCCTCGACCCCCGGATCCCGGCCACGGTTGAGGACCTCCTCCGCGGGATGGTGGTTCAGTCGGGCAACGACGCCACCATCACGCTGGCCGAGATGGTGGCCGGCAGCGAGGATACCTTCGTCGACCTCATGAACCGCACGGCAAGCCGCATGGGCCTGGCGAACACGCACTTCGTGAATTCGACCGGGCTGCCCGACCCGCAGCACTACGCCACGGCCCGCGATCTCGCCACACTGGCGGCCAACGTCATCCGCGACTTCCCCGAGTACTTCCCGCTCTACTCGATGAAGGAGTTCCGCTACAACAACATCACCCAGTACAACCGCAACCGGCTGCTGGCGGTGGATCCGTACGTGGATGGCCTGAAGACGGGCTACACGGCGACCGCTGGCTATTGCCTGATCGCGACGGCGAAGCGCGATCCCCGCCGACTCGTCTCCGTCGTGCTCGGCACGGCCTCGGACATCGCGCGGGCCCAGGAGAGCCAGAAGCTCCTGAACTACGGCTTCCAGTTCTACGAGACGGTCCGTCTCTACGGCAAGGGACAGGCCGTCAGCACGCTGCGGGTGTACAAGGGCTCGACCGACGAGTTGAAGGCGGGCTTCCCCGAGGACTTCCATCTGTCGGTGCCGGTCGGCGCCTCGCCCCGGCTGAAGGCGACGCTCGAAAGCATGCAACCGCTGATCGCACCGGTGGAAGCCGGACAACGGGTCGGCACCCTCAAGGTGACCCTCGACGGCAAGCCCTTCGGCGAGTACCCGGTGCTCGCGCTCGAGAAGGTCGGGATCGCCAACATCTTCGGCCGTGGCCTCGACACGCTGCGCCTTCTTTTCAAGTGATCCTCGAGACACGGGGTCCGCGATGACGTGCTATCTGAACGGCCGATTCCTGCCCATCGAGGAAGCCAGCATTCCGGTGCTGGATCGCGGGTTCATCTACGGCGACGGGGTGTACGAGGTGATCCCGGTCTACGGCCGCGAGCCCTTCCACCTCGATCTGCATCTGGCCCGACTCGCACGCAGCCTCGCATCCGTCCGCATCGCGAACCCTTACGATGTCGCGGCATGGGAAAGCCTGATCCGTACGCTGATCGGACACCACGACGGCACCGAGCAGTCGATCTACCTGCAGGTGACTCGCGGCGTGGCGAAGCGCGATCACGCGTTCCCGAAGGACACCCCGCCGACGGTGTTCATGATGTCGAACCCGCTCGTCACGCCATCGCCGGCGCTCGTCGCGAGCGGTGTGGCGGCCGTCACCGCGACGGACAACCGCTGGTTCCGGTGCGACGTGAAATCGACGTCGCTCCTCGCGAACGTCCTGCTGCGCCAGTTCGCGGTGGACCACGGCGGCGCGGAAGCCGTGCTGCTGCGCGACGGGTTCCTGACCGAGGGATCGTCGAGCAACATCTTCGTGGTGCGCGATGGCGTCGTGGCGACACCGTCGCGCAGCCACCTCATGCTGATCGGCATCACACTCGACGTGGTCGCCGACATCGCGGTGGCGGCCGGCATCCCGTTCGAGATGCGCGACGTGCACGAGTCGGAGGTGCGCAGCGCCGATGAACTCTGGCTCGCCAGCTCGACCCGCGAAGTGCTCGCAATCACCACGCTGGATGGCCGACCGGTTGGAAACGGCGCGCCGGGCCCCATGTTCCATCGCCTGTACCGTCTCTTCCAGGACCACAAGCGGAAATGCATACCGTGACCGAGCCGACCCCGTCCCTCATCGAGTATCCGTCCGACTTCCCCATCAAGATCATGGGCCGGCAGTCCCCCGGGCTCGCGCAGTCCGTGGTGGAAATCGTCGTCCGCCACGCGCCGGACTTCGATCCGGCCAAGGTCGAGATGCGGGCGAGCAAGCAGAAGAACTACCTCTCCGTGACCTGCGTGATCCGAGCGACATCGCGCGAGCAGCTCGATGCCCTGTATCGCGACCTCTGCGACCATCCGCAGGTGGTCATGGTCCTCTGATGGACGGAACGGGCCACAGTGGCCCGCCATCGAGAGTCCGATGCTGATCCGCAGACTTGGCACCACCGACTTCGAAGCCACGTGGCGCGCCATGCAGCAATTCACCGAGTCGCGCTCCGCCGACACGCCCGACGAACTGTGGCTGACCGACCATCCGTCGGTGTACACGTTGGGCGTCGCCGGTCGTGAAGAGCATCTGCCGCGCGCGGGCACCGGGATCCCGGTGATCCGCACCGACCGCGGTGGTCAGGTGACGTGGCACGGCCCCGGGCAGATCGTGGTGTACGTGCTGGTGGATCTGAAACGCGCCGGTCGCACGGTGCGCGCCCTGGTGCGTACCCTCGAACAGGCAGTGGTGGACGTGCTCGCTGCGCACGGCATCCCGGCAATCGGCGATGAGGCGCGGCCCGGCGTATACGTCGACGGCGCGAAGATCGCTGCCCTGGGCCTCAAGGTGCGCCGCGGGTGCTCGTATCATGGGTTGTCGTTCAACGCGGACCCCGATCTTGGCGCGTTCGAGGCCATCGACCCCTGCGGCCATCCGGGGCTCGCCGTCACGAGCGCCCGGAACCTCGGCGTCGCCGCCCCCCTCGAAACTCTCGCCGAGGCACTGCTTGCACGCCTCGTTGCCCATCTCGAAGCACGTCCCACCTCCTGAGCCCGCCATGGACACCGACACGAAGCAGACCGGCGCCGCGAAGACCGCGCGCAACCCCATCAAGATCGTCCCGGTGGAACGGCTGAAGAAGCCCGACTGGATCCGCGTGAAGGTGCCGGCCTCGCCGCGCTTCGCCGAGGTGAAGGAGGCGCTGCGGAGCCACGGACTGGTCACCGTCTGCGAGGAGGCCTCCTGCCCGAACATCGGCGAGTGCTTCGGCAAAGGCACGGCGACCTTCATGATCCTCGGCGACGTGTGCACCCGGCGGTGTCCGTTCTGCGATGTGGCCCACGGCCGCCCGAAGCCGCCCGACGTCAACGAACCGGAGCAGCTCGCCGCCACCATCCGCGACATGAAGCTCCGCTACGTGGTGATCACCAGCGTGGACCGCGACGATCTCCGCGACGGTGGCGCCGGACACTTCGGCGACTGCATCCGCGCGGTCCGCCGCGAAAGCCCGGACATCGTGATCGAGGTTCTGGTGCCCGACTTCCGCGGCCGGCTGGAGAAGGCGCTCGACGTGCTGTCGGCGAACCCGCCCGACGTGATGAACCACAACCTCGAAACCGTGCCGCGCCTGTACAAGCAGGCCCGCCCGGGCGCCGACTACGCCAATTCGCTGCAGCTGCTGAAGGACTTCAAGACGCGCCATCCGTCCATCCCGACGAAGTCAGGACTCATGCTGGGCCTGGGCGAGACGGACGACGAGATCCTCGGCGTGATGCGCGATCTCCGTGCCCACGACGTGGACCTCCTGACGCTCGGTCAGTACCTCCAGCCGAGCGACGGACACCTGCCGGTGCTGCGGTACGTGGAACCCGCGCGCTTCGCGCAATTCGAGCAGGAGGCACTGGCCATGGGTTTCCGCCACGCCGCCTGCGGACCGATGGTCCGGTCCAGCTACCACGCCGATCGACAGGCGCAGGAGGCGGGCGTCGTTTGATGAGCGAGGGCGAGGGGCCAGGGGCGACGTCCCGGCCCTACCCCGCCGCCGCCAGCATCGCGTGCAGCAGCACGTTGCAGCCGGCTTCGAGATCCTGAGGGCTGGCGTTCTCGATCTCGTTGTGGGAGATCCCGTTCTCGCACGGCACGAAGATCATCGCCGTCGGCGCCAGTCTCGCGAGATACACCGCGTCGTGGCCGGCACCGCTCACGATGTCCATGTGGGGCAGACCGAGGCGGCCCGCGGCTTCGCGGACTGCATCCACCATACCGCGGTCGAAAGCGGTGGGAGCGAAGCGCGACACGTCTGCGATGGCCACCTCCAGGCGGCCCTCGGTCGCGACGCGTGCGAACTCGGTACGCAGCGCTTCCTCCATGGCATCGAGCCCGGCTGCATCCGCATGGCGGATGTCCACGGAGAAATTCACCTCGCCCGGCACGACGTTGATGCTGTTCGGCTTCACCCGCAGGTGACCCACCGTGCCGCGGCCGTGGGGCTGGTGCTGGAGCGCAATGCGGTTCACGGCCTCGACCATGCGCGCAGCGCCCAGCATGGCATCGCGGCGCAGGTGCATCGGCGTCGGCCCCGCGTGGGAATCCTGCCCTGAGACCGTGACCTGGAACCACCTGAGCCCCATGACGCCGGTCACGACACCGATCGTGTTCTTCGTGTCTTCCAGGACCGGACCCTGTTCGATGTGGGCCTCGAAGTACGCGCCGACCGGTCGCCCCCCGCAGGGCGCTGCGCCGGCGTAGCCGATCCGCTTCAGTTCGGCACCGACGGTGCGGCCATCGAGATCCGTCCGCCCCAGGGTCTGCTCCAGATCGAACACCCCTGCAAACACACCCGACCCCATCATCACCGGCTGGAATCGCGTGCCCTCCTCGTTCGTCCAGATGGCGAGCTCGACCGGCGCCGCGGTGCGGATGCCCTGGGCGTTCAGCGTGCGTACCACCTCCAGCGCCGCAAGGACGCCGTAGTTGCCGTCGAACCGCCCCCCGGAGGGCTGCGTGTCGATGTGGCTGCCGGACATCACCGGCGCGCGTGCGGGATCCGTCCCGTCTCGCCGCGCGAAGATGTTGCCGATGCGGTCGACGGTCACCGTGAGCCCCGCCTCACGGCACCAGCCGGTGACGAGGTCGCGACCGGCGCGGTCCTCGTCGGTGAGCGCGAGGCGCCGCACCCCGCCCTTGTCGGTGGCGCCGATACGGGCCAGTGCCATCAGGGAATCCCACAGTCGGGCACCGTCGATACGCGGGAGGTTAGTGGCTGTCATCGGTCGTTTCCTGGTCAGCGGGAGATGCGATTGCGTCCGCGCGCCTTGGCGCGGTAGAGGGCCTGATCGGCTGCGCGGAGCACGTGGTCGGGCCGGTTGAGGCGGGGGTCGCGCTCGGCAATGCCGATGCTGATGGTGACTTTCAGACCGTGGGCCGTGCGCCGACGTTGCTTCTTCGGGTCGGCGTCTGCCGTCGACGCGCCATCCGCCCGAAGGTACAGCACGTAGTCCGCGACGCCGACGCGCAACGCCTCGAGATGCGGCACGGCCTCGCGCGCGCTGCGGCCCGGAAACACGATCGCGAACTCCTCGCCGCCGTAGCGATAGGCGCGCGCCCCGCCGCCGACGTTCGAGAGGTGGACGGCGATCATCCGCAGCACCTGATCCCCCGTGTCGTGGCCATGGTCGTCGTTCACTCGCTTGAAGTGGTCGACATCGACCATCGCGATGGCAAACCGATCGGTCAGGGCCAGGAGCTTCTCCTCGAGCGCCCGCCGGGCCGGAAGCCCCGTCAGTTCGTCGAAGAACGCGAAGCGATGGGCGTCCTGCAGGACGCCGATGGCGATACCGAGCGCTGCCGTGGCCAGCAGCACCGGAAGCCCGTGCGGAACATCGATCATCCAGAAGCCGGTCGCCGTCGCAATCACCGCTGAGCAGAGGGCTGCATCGATGGCCGTGCGGCGGGACCACATCACGACGGCGGAGGCCAGGCCCGCAACGGCCACTGCACCGAGCACGAATGGCGGCAGGGCGTGCGCGCTGGAGGTCCAGGTCGCCGGCAGTTTTCCGAGCAGCACCTCCCAGAGCCCCTGGGACACCAGCCACGCGGCAAAGCCCACCTGCACGGCAACGAACAATGCCTGGCGAAGGGTGTGGCGCGAGAGCGCCCCTCGCTCGCGGAAAGCCGCGATGATCGCGATGTCGACCGGCACGAGCACGGCACCCAGCAGGAACGCGTGCGGGGAGACGAATGCCCGTGCCAGATGCAACGAGTAGACGAAAGCAAGACAGCAGGCAGCCATGACCGCCCGACCACGGTTGAACGGGATGGCCAATGCCACGGCCACGGCAATGCAGAGAAAGGGCCCGTATACCGGGATGCCAGCCAGCCCCGGTGGCAGGAACGGAATGAAGGCGAGCGCGCCCAGCCCGAGCAGATACAGCCCGAGCTGCACGAGACCGCTTCGCCAGCCCCGCTCACGTAACGGTGGCAGGGACCCCGGAACACCGGCGCGCCCCGATGCCGTCATTGCCTGCATGCACCACCTCCAGACTTGCTGTCCGGCAAGAACATAAAGGCGTTCCGGTTCGCCCGCCAGTGTCGGTTTTCGGCGACGCGGGAGCACCACTGAGGTGCGGGTCCGACAGGGATTCGCGCATCCTCCACCGGGGCTGCCAAGTTAGAATCTGCGGTTCTTGCGACCCCAATCCACCGAGAGGTTCCCCTTGAACGCACCCGCCACCGGCGCCGCTGTCGCCATCCAGGAATACCGCAATTTCATCGACGGACGCTGGCAGGCGGCGTCGGACGGCCGCACGGTCGACGTCCTGAGCCCCAGCGACGGCAAGGTCTTCGCTCGCATCGCGCGCGGAACCGCCGCCGACATCGACGCCGCCGTGGCCGCTGCCCGGCGCGCCTTCGAGACGGGCCCTTGGCCGAAGATGGCAGCCGTGGATCGCGGCCGGCTCATGATCAAGCTGGGGCTGAAGATCGCCGAGCACGCCGAGGAACTGGCCCAACTGGAGGCGGCCGACACCGGCAAGCCCATGAAACAGGCCCGCGCCGACATGGTCGCCGCCGCCCGGTACTTCGAGTTCTACGGCAGCGCCGCCGACAAGGTGCACGGCGAGGTCATCCCCTTTCTCGAGGGCTACATGGTCACCGTCGTGCGCGACCCCAAGGGCGTCACCGGTCACATCATTCCCTGGAACTACCCGGCCCAGATGTTCGGCCGGACCCTCGCCCCGGCCATCGCCATGGGCAACTGCGCGGTGCTCAAACCCGCCGAGGAGGCCTGCCTCACCCCGATCCGCCTCACGCAGCTCGCCGAGGAAGTGGGCTTTCCGCCAGGCGTGATCAACCTGGTGTGCGGGGTCGGCGAGGAAGCGGGTGCGGCACTCTCCGCGCATTCCGGCATCGATTTCCTGTCGTTCACCGGTTCGCCGGAGGTGGGCACCCTGGTGCAGATCGCCGCGGCGAAGAATCACATCGGCTGCACGCTGGAGCTGGGCGGCAAGTCTCCCCAGATCATCTTCGACGACGCCGACTTCGAGGCGGTCATCCCGGTCGTGGTCAACGCGATCGTGCAGAACGGCGGCCAGACCTGCTCGGCCGGCAGCCGGGTGCTGGTCCAGCGCAGCATCTACGACAGCCTGATGGCCCGCGTCGCCGAGCGGTTCGCGACGCTGCGGGTCGGCTCGGCCACCATGGACCTCGACTGCGGCCCGCTGATCAGCGCGCAACAGAAGAAGCGTGTCGAGGGGTTCATCTCCCAGGCGAAGGCCCAGGGGGTGAAAGTGCTGGCCGAGGCCACGATCGCGCCCGGCGTACCCGAGGGCGGCTTCTATGTCGCGCCGACCCTCTTCGGACCGGTGCCTCGGGACAACGCGCTCGCGTGCCAGGAAGTCTTCGGGCCCGTGTTGTCTGCGATCCCGTTCGAGGACGAGGCCGACGCGATCCAGCTCGCGAACAACACGGAGTTCGGTCTGGTGGCCGGCATCTGGAGCGGCAACGGCGCGCGGGCAATGCGCGTGGCGAAGGCCATGCGCTGCGGTCAGGTCTTCGTGAACGGCTATGGCGCCGGCGGTGGCATCGAGCTGCCCTTCGGCGGGGTGAAGAAAAGCGGCCACGGACGCGAGAAGGGTCTGGAGGCACTGCGGGAGTTCAGCCAGTCGAAGACGATCGTCTTCAAGCACGGCTGAGATCCGAAGCCCGGGCGTCTGCGGACGCCCGGCCGCAGCCCTGTCGGTTCAGCCCTGCGCGTCTGGCGGGCTTGCCGACGGGCCAACGGATTCGGGAGGATCCTTCGGCAGCATCACGTGCACCGCGGCGCCGCCGGTCCGGCGGTTCTCCGCCCAGATCCGCCCACGATGCTGCACGACGATCTCCCGGCAGATGGAAAGTCCCAGGCCGGTCCCTCCGGCCCCGCTCTTCGTCTTGCTGCTCTGGACGAACTTGTCGAAGATCGCCTCCAGTTCTGCTTCGGGAATGCCGGCGCCCTCGTCCGTCACCGACGCGATCACCATGACCGACCCGTCGACCGTGCGGGCCTCGAAGCGCAGCTCGACCGCACCGCCGGGGGGCGTGAACTTCAGGCCGTTCGAAGCCAGATTGCGCAGGACCTGCCCGATGCGCGCGGGATCACACCATGCGAGGAATCGCTCTTCAGTGCCAAGCACCTGGAGGCGCACGCTCCGCGCTGCCGCCATCTCGGCAAGCTCGCCCACAACATCGGCTGCGATCGACCGGACATCGTAACTGCCCATGTCGTAAGTCATCATCCCCGCTTCGAGCTTCGAGAGATCGAGCAGATCGTTCAAGAGGCGCAGCAGACGTTCGCCACTCGAGTCGATGCGTGCGAGATACTGGCTCACCTTGGGCAGCGGCGCGTTGCCGCCGGCGATGCGGTCCTGGCCGAGCTGCGCGAACGACAGGATGGCGTGCATCGGGGTCCGCAACTCGTGGGAGACGTTGGCGAGGAACTCAGACTTCGCGAGGTTGGCCTGCTCCGCAGCTTCCTTGGCGTGGATGAGTTCCAGGGTGCGGGACGTCACCATCTCCTGCAGATGATCGCGATGGTCTCGCAACTGCCGTTCGCTCTCGGTGAGCGACGCGACCAGAACCTCCCGACGCTGCAGCTCCATTCTCAGCCGCGACGTCAGCCAGACGATAACCAGCACCAGCACCAGCGCCAACGCGAATCCGCCGAAGGCGACCGCGCTGCGCTTCCAGGTCGCCAGAACGTCATCCTTGCTGAGGCCCACGAGCACCATCAGGGGCGTGCCCCGGACGCGGCGCGCCGTGTAGATGCGCTCGACGCCGTCCAGCGAACTCGTCAGCTCCCCGGTGAACACGCCGGCATCGCCCATCCGGGCAAGCATCTGAGGGGTCATGGGCAGCATCTTGCCGATCGCGTTCGTGTCGGCGGGAATGCGGACGATCAGATGGCCGTCCACATGCCGCAGGCTGAGGCGCCCACGGGGGCCCACGTCCACGCCGCTGAACACTTGCTCCAGCTTGCCCGGCTCGAGCGCGGCCACGACCACGCCCGCGAAGCGCCCGTCGGGGTCGGTGAGCCGGCGACTCAGCACCATGCCCCATCGGCCCGTGATGCGGCCCTTCATCATCTCGCTGATGTAGAGCCCGTTGTCGGCAACCACGTGGGTCCGGAAGTACTCACGATCGACGAAATAGTCGTCGGAGAGCTGGCCGGACGAGTGCAGGATCATCCGCCCCTGGGTGTCGAGAATGTAGATGGACCGCGTGTAGCTGCCGGCGGCCGTGTGCTCGCGGAGCAGTCGACCCAGTGCCTCGGCGTCAGGTCGCCGGCTCGGCGCGAGCTGCGACCACAGGGTCACGTAGGTGGAAAGCGCCCCATCGATGGCGACGAGGGAGTACGACGTCTGCCCTTCCAGCACGAGCGAGAGGTTGCGGGTCGTGACCTCTGCCGCCTCGATATCGCTCGCGCGCTTGGACCAGAGCACTGCCACGATGCTGCCGAACATCGCAAGCGCAAGGACCACTGAAAGCAGCAGGAGCAGCTGACGGCGCCGCGTCGAGAACGTACCAGTCTCCACACCGTCGGTCGGTGCAGGCAGGGCAGCAAGTTCATCGACTGCCATCGAACACATCGAAGAATTCCATCGAGTCCAGGGGAACGAGGGGTCGCGCCGCGATCGGGTCTGTCGGGATGACGCGCCGCGCTGACGCCCTCACGCGGCTCGGCCATCTTCGTAGGCACCAGGCCCGGTTTCAGGCCTGCAACGTGACTCGACCGGTAGCGGATCGAAGTCGGCGAGCTTGAGGCCGCGCCACCTGCCTCGACACCGGATCAGCCGACCCCGTGACATTGCTTGAACTTCTTGCCGCTCCCGCAGGGGCACGGATCGTTCCGGCCCACCTTCGGCCCATCCCGGCGCTGCGTGCCGGGCGTGCGGAGGTCGAACCAGTAGTCGTAGGCCTCCTGCACCGTGGCGCCCAGCGTGTTGCGGCATTCCTCCACGAGCTCCGCCTGCTGCTCGGCGCTCAGCCCGAGGGATTCCCGGAGTTCGTCGTCCTCCTCCAGACCACCCGCCAGCACGACGAAGGGCAGCAGCAGGTCGTCCACCGTCTCGGGATCGCCGGCATCCTCCCATCGGGGATCGGCAAGCCCGACGCCTTCGAGATAACCGTTCACCCAGGGCTGGACGTCGAGGGTGTCCTGATCGTCGGAACCCTCGGCGGGATACAGGTACAGCAGCAGCCCCTCGCCCTCGCCGAGCGCCAGCTGGACGTCGTCCATCAGGCGGTCGACCAGCTTCACCATCTCGGCAGCCTCGGCCACGGCATCCCAGTCGCGCTCGGAGCCGAGGGCCACGGGGAGCCACTTCGCCCGGGGCACCGGGATCGGCGCGCTCAACACGGCGGTGAGGAACCCCTGCATCGCATCGAGGGAGAACGGATTGGCGCCCTCCGGCGCGTCACCCAGCAGTGCTTCGAGGCGGTCGAGTTCGACATCGGTGATGGGGGAAGGCATGAACGGCTCCATGAGGAATTCCCCGCATCCTATCGAGGGTGCGGCAGTGCGGCAATTGGCCGCTGTCGGCGTACGCCGCACAAACGATCGTTGGCACCGTGCGCGCCGGTCTGGCATCGTCCGCGGACCCGCCCCGAAGGACTCCGCCATGGCCCGCCCGATCCTGCCCGAAGAATGCATCCATCCAGGCATCCGCGCCTACGTCGCCTCGAACCACGGAGACATCGTGCGGGAAGTGCAGAGCGCCATCGCGCAGCACGATGTCGTCGTGGTCGGCATGGCCCAGAACCCGTTCCCGCGGCTTGCGAGGCGCACCCTGGACAAGGCCGGCATCCCGCATCACGACCTGCAGTACGGCAGCTACTTCGGCGGATGGCGACGACGGAACGCGCTGAAGATGTGGACCGGCTGGCCCACCTTTCCGATGGTGTTCGTGAAAGGCATGCTGGTGGGCGGGGCGTCCGAACTGAATGCGCTGGCTGCGAGCGGGGAACTGCAGCGACTGCTGGCAGCGCCGCGATGATCGCACCGACGATGGAGTCGCTGCGCAACCGCCTGCGCGCGTTCGTCGCCGAGCGCGACTGGGACCAGTTCCATGCGCCCAAGAGCCTCGCGATGAGCGTCACCATCGAGGCCGCGGAGCTGGCGGAACACTTCCAGTGGCTGCAAACGGGCGCCCCGGAGGAACTGGCACCTGGGCAGACCGTGAAGATCGGCGAGGAGATGGCCGACGTGCTGCTCTACCTGATCCGCCTCGCAGACAAGCTGGACATCGACCTGCTCGCCGCCGCCGACCGCAAGCTCGACCTGAACGCGATCAAGTACCCGGTGGAGAAGGCGCGGGGACGGTCGACGAAGTACACGGAGTTGTAAGTAGGCAGGGATGAAGAGCCAGGGAGAACCACCGATGGTTCCCGTCGAAGCGCTTCCATGGCATCCACCGCTTTCGGGGGCATGGCCCCCTCCTACAAAGGCGGTGGATTCGTCACCGCCTGTCGGCGCTGACCACGCTTTTGTAGGAGCGGCCCATGGCCGCCTTTCGGGCCGGTGGCCCACGGCGGCTTGGCCGCAGGTCGTACCAACAAGGGGTGAGCCCCTTGTATATCCCCAGTTGATGCGCCTCCCGACGTGGGATCGGGCCAAGCTTTTGTAGGAGCGGCCCATGGCCGCGAAAGCGATGGTTCCCGTCGAAGCGCTTCCATGGCATCCAACGCTTTCGGGGGCATGGCCCCATGGCACTACCTTAAGCCCCCATAGCGAGATTTTCCCGTCTGGCGGCGTGCGCAACGCGGCGGAACTCCGGGTCGGGGACGG
>LNFM01010060.1_pt1 | contig 13494 bp, 11 predicted proteins | sample 596031 | NCBI WGS metagenome assembly LNFM01 (sample SAMN04254537, study PRJNA301005) | activated carbon metagenome | isolation source: dual media filters at the Ann Arbor, Michigan drinking water treatment plant | place: USA: Ann Arbor
CGCGGACCTCGAGGCCGAAGGCATGTCCGATCCGGTGCTCGATGAACTGCAGGTGAGCTGGCTGGCGGCGTACGTCGAGTTCCTGAGGCAACGGTACCTGAGCCTGGGCAAGGGTTCGAAGCCTTAGGCATCGCTGCCCCCATCCCAACCTTCCCCCGGCATAGCCGGGGGAAGGTTGGGATGGGGGCCTCAGCCGAGCAACCGCCGCGGCGACAACATCGCCTCCGTCACCCCGAAACCCGCAATGCGCTCCGGCACACCTTTGCCCAGCGCGATCGCTGCGCACACCTCACCCATCGCCGGCGCCGTCTGGATGCCGTAACCACCCTGGGCCGCGCACCAGAAGAAGCCGGGTACATCGGGATCGAACCCGCCCACCAGATCGCCATCGGCAACGAACGATCGCAGGCCGGCCCAAGTGGATGCCGGCCGACGAATACGCATCGTCGTCGCCTGTTCGATGCGCCAGATGCCCGTCGCCACGTCCTCCTCCTCCGGGCGCACGTCGTGCGGCGGCATCGGGTCCTGATTGGCCGGCGAGCCGAGCAACAGCCCGGCGTCGGGCTTGAAGTAGAACGTCTCATCGGCGCCGATCACCGCCGGCCAGTGCGCACTCTCGACCCCGGCCGGCGGCGCAAAGGTGAACGCAGTGCGGCGCTTCGGCACCAGTCCGATGGGCTTCACGCCGGCGAGCCCGGCAATCACGTCGCACCAGGCGCCGGCGGCGTTCACCAGCAGAGGCGCCACATGCGTCGTTCCGCTCGCCTGCACCTGCCAGCGGCCGACGCTACGATCGATGCCGGTGACCTCGGCGTCGCAGACGACGACTCCGCCGTTCCCACGGATGCCGCGCAGAAAGCCTTGATGGATGGCATGCACGTCCATGTCCGCGGACACCGGGTCGAGCACCGCCCCTTCCGCGTACGCCGGTTCCAGCACCGGCACCAGGCTCGTCGCCTCGGCTACGGTGAGCCGTCGCGCCCGATCGGTGAAAGCGCGCACGATGTCGTACATCGCATCGAGCTCGCTGCGCTGTTCCTGGGGCCCCACGAACAACGCACCGCGATCGCCGAGCACCGGATGATCCGTGAACCCGCCGGGTGGCCGCTCGTAGAAGGCACGGCTCGCCAGCGTCAGCGCGCGTACCTGCGGCGTGCCGTAGCTCTCGGCGAACAGCGCGGCCGAGCGGCCCGTGGTGTGATAGCCGGGTTGCGATTCGCGTTCCAGCAACAGGACGCGCGTGCTGCGGGACAGGAAATAGCCGATCGACGCGCCCGCAATGCCGGCGCCGACGACAATCACGTCGTGGGTCATGGCGCGATGTTCACTTGCGACCGCCGGCAGGTCAACGCCGGGCTGCGCCGGCGTCGCCCGCTTGGTAACCTTGCGGTTTTGTCTCTGCACCTGCCATGAACCAGCCTGCCCCGCTCTGGCGCCCGTCCGCCGAGCGCATCGAACGCGCCGCCATCACCCGCTACCGCCGCTGGCTGAAGAGCCGAAAGGGCCTGGACTTCGCCGACTACGAATCCCTGTGGCAGTGGTCGGTAACCGACATCGAAGCCTTCTGGGAGTCGATCTGGCAGTTTTCCGAGGTCCGATCCCACAGCCCCTACCAGCGCGTGCTCGATCGACGGGTGATGCCCGGCGCGAAGTGGTTCGAAGGAGCGACTCTCAACTACGCCGAGCACGCTCTGGCCCGCGCCGAGCGCAGCGACGCCGCGACGCGCCCGGCGCTGATCCACCAATCCGAGATCCGGAGCCGCGGCGAAATGTCGTGGGCGGCGCTCGCGGGGCAAGTGGGCGCAATGACCGCAACCCTCGAAGCACTGGGCGTCCGGCCCGGCGACCGGGTGGTCTCGTACATGCCCAACATTCCCGAGAGCGTCGTCGCGCTGCTCGCCACAGCGAGTTGCGGCGGCGTGTGGTCGAGCTGCTCGCCCGATATGGGTCCGGTGAGCGTACTCGATCGCTTCCGCCAGATCGAACCGCGTGTCCTGTTCGCGGTGGACGGCTATCGCTACGGCGGCAAGGACTACGACCGGCGCGAAGTCGTACGCGAACTGGTGGCCGCGCTGTCGACGCTGGAAGCGGTGATCTTCGTGCCGTATCTCGATGCGAACGCGGCCATCGACCTCGGTACGGTCCCCGTGACGACGTTCGCCCAGGCTACGGCGCAGCCGACCGCACCGAAGTTCAAGGCGCTGCCGTTCGATCATCCGTTGTGGATCGTCTATTCCTCCGGCACCACCGGCATGCCGAAGCCCATCGTGCATGCCCATGGCGGCACCGTGATCGAGACGTGCAAGGGCAGCGCTCTCGCGCTCGATGTGGGCGACGACGATCGCTTCTTCTGGTTCTCGTCCACCAGCTGGATCATGTGGAACGTGCTCGTGTCGGCATTGACGCGCGGCGCGACCATCCTGCAGTTCGACGGCAACCCCGGATATCCGGATCTGGGCACGCTCTGGCGCTACGTCGCGCGCGAACGCGCCACGTTCGTCGGCATCAGTCCCGCCTTCATCGCGCTATGCGCCAAGAATGGCTATTCGCCACACCAGCACTTCGATCTCTCCGCCATTCGAACGGTCGGGTGCACCGGTTCGCCGCTGACCGAAGAAGGCTACGAGTGGGTCTACCGGAACGTGCACGACGACGTGATGCTCGCGTCGATCTCGGGCGGTACGGATCCCGGCACGGCGTTCGTCGGTGCCTGCCCGATTCTGCCGATCTACTCGGGCGAGATGCAGTGCCGTGGCCTCGGCATCGCGACCTACGCCTACGATGACGACGGCAAGCCCGTCCTCGACCAGGTGGGCGAACTCGTGTGCAGCGAACCGTTCCCGTCGGCGCCGCTGTACTTCTGGGGCGACCAGGATGGCAAGCGCTATTACGAAAGCTACTTCGACGTCTGGCCCGGCGTATGGCGCCACGGCGACTGGCTCAAACTCATTCCGCGACCGGAATCGGTCACCGCCGTGATCTACGGACGATCCGACTCCACCATCAACCGTCACGGCATCCGCATGGGCACGAGCGAGCTCTATCGCGTGGTCGAAGGCTTCGACGAAGTGGCCGACTCTCTCGTGGTTGACCTCGAGTATCTGGGACGCCCGTCGTTCATGGCGTTGTTCGTCGTCCTGCGCGACGGCAGTCCGGAAGTCCCAGCCGCGCTCAAGCAAGCGCTGCTGCAATCCATCCGCACCGGCCTGTCCGCGCGGCACGTGCCCGACGACGTGTTCGTGATCACCGAGGTGCCGCGCACCATCTCCGGCAAGAAGATGGAAGTGCCGGTGAAGAAGATCCTGCTCGGACAGCCGGTGGAAAAAGCGGCCAACCGCGATTCCATGGCGAATCCGAAGTCGCTGGATTGGTTCGTGGCGTTTGCGAAGCAACGGGAAGCGCAGGTTTGAGCGCTGCCCCCATCCCGACCTTCCCCCGCCGTCGCGGGGGACGGTGTGTACATCCCCTCCCCCCGGCTACGCCGGGGGAGGGTTAGGGTGGGGGCAGCAGTGGTTGCCAAACGACGCCCATGGAACTGAAGCAACTCGAGTACTTCGTCGCCATCGCCGAGGCCGGCACGTTCTCGCGCGCGGCGCAGCGCCTCTCGGTCGGCCAACCGGTGCTGAGCCGGCAGATCCAGGCGCTCGAGGACGAACTGGGCACCAAGCTCTACCACCGCACCGGCCGCGGCATCTTGCTCACCGAGGCCGGTCGACTGTTCGAACAGCACGCGCGCGGCGTGCTGGAAACCGCGGCCAGCGCGAAGAGCGCCATTCACGCGCTCGACGCGACACCGGCCGGCAGGGTCGTCATCGGCATGCCGCCCTCGGTCGGCGCCGTGCTGACGACGGCACTCGTGCAACAGATGCACACCGAGTTTCCCAAGGTATCGCTGGGCGTGATCGAGGGCTTCAGTGGTCACGTACTGGAATGGCTCACCATGGGCCGCATCGACGTGGCCGTGCTGTACAACGCGCCCAGCGTCCACACCCTCGCGACCGATCCGCTGCTTACCGATGAGCTGTTCCTGCTCGGCCCCGCGAGCGATCCGGCGCACGTGGGCGCCGGCCCCTTGGCCGCGGCCCGGCTCGCCCGGTTGCCGCTGATCCTGCCCAGCCGTCCGCACGGCCTGCGTGTCCTGGTGGACGACTTCCTCGCCACCATCGGCATCGCGCCCAACGTGGGCGTCGAGATCGATGCCATGTATTCCACGCTGAGCCTGGTGGAAGCGGGCATCGGCTACACGATCCTGTCCTACTCCTGCGTGCACCACCTCATCGCGGCGGGACGCATTCGCGCCTGGCCCATCGTCGAGCCCACCATGACCCGAACCCTGGTCATCGCCACCTCGACGCAAAGGCCGATGACCAACGCGGCTCGCGCGCTCACCCGCATCGTCACCTCACAGGTTCAGGCGCTCGTCGCGGATGGGCGCTGGATGCCGCGGCGGGAGGGGCTAGGGGCTGGGGGCTAGGGTTGGAACTTCGCGCTTTTCGAAATCTCCTTTTCCCCTGCCTTTCCCTGAACCCTAGCCTCTCGGCTCCGCATCCAGCCGGACGATCCAGCCGTCCATGCCCGGCCCCGCCGACGGATAGCGATCGATCACCAGCGGATCGTGCCCGGGCACGATGTGCCGCTCCGAGCTCGCGAGGCGGCGTACCGTGGCGTAGCCATCCAGCATGTCGCCCACGTTGTAGACGATGGGGAATACGCGACTCTGCTCGATGTGGGCGTAGAAGTGGCTGGCATCGGAAGCCACCATGACCCAACCGCGCCTGGTCTTCACCCGTACCGACTGCAGGCCCTTGGTATGGCCACCGATGTGGTGCAGCTCGATGCCAGGCGCGATCTCGCGCGAACCGTCGATGAAGCGCACGCGGTTCTCGTAGACGCGACGGACCATCTCGGTCACGTCGTCCACCTCGTACCCGTGATTCATGATGCCGTGGCACATGCACCGCCCGGTGGCGAAATCCATCTCCTTGTCCTGGAGGTGGTAGTCGGCATTGGGAAACAGCGCATGGTTGCCGACGTGGTCGTAATGCAGATGCGTGATGACCACGTCCTTCACCTTCTCGGGCGCGATGCCGAGGGCCTTGAGACCTTCGGCCACCGGCTTGGTGATGGTGCGCCCGCGTTTGGCGGCCACCGCGGCATTGAAGCCGGTGTCGACCACGATGGTGCGTTCGGCGTTCTTCACCACCCATACGTAGTAGAACAGCGGCATGTCCACGTCGTGCTCGTCGCCGCCGATGAAGTTGCCCGAGGACTTGCGCGCGAGCTGCGCGTACTTGATCGCGTAGATTTCGTAGGTGTCGGTGGTCATGCGGGTGGTCCTGTCCTTGAAACTTCCTCGCCCCCATCCCCGCCTTCCCCCGGCCGAGCCGGGGGAAGGAGTGTACGGCTCGCCCCCCGGCGCAGCCGGGGGAAGGGATGTACGGCTCCTTCCCCCGACAATGTCGGGGGAAGGCTGGGATGGGGGCGCGCAGTTCCGAGTCTACTTTCCCTCGCTCTTCTCGTAGTCGTTGATCGCTTCGCGCGCCGTGCGGAACGAATCCACCGCAGCCGGCACGCCGCAGTAGATCGCCACCTGCAGCAGCACTTCGCGGATCTCGTCCTTCGTGAGACCGTTCCTCAGCGCGCCGGCCACGTGCATCTTGAGTTCGTGCGGACGATTCAGCGCCGACAGCATCGCGAGGTTCAACATGCTGCGCGTCTTCTTGGACAGCGTGTCACGCCCCCACACCGCGCCCCAGCAGTATTCCGTCACCAGCCGCTGCAGCGGCATGTTGAAGTCGTCGGCGGAAGCGATGGATTTCTCCACGAATTCCTTGCCCAGCACCGATTTGCGGATCTCCAATCCCTTCTCGAACAACTCGTCGTTCATTGCTTGCCTCCTGTCGAATGTCGTCCAGAAAAAACGTCAAAGAAAATCTTGAAACACGAAGGACACGAAGGGCACGAAGGAAAGGCAAGGAAACAAGAAATGGCACCTGAACCGCCCACACCTTCGTGTTCCTTCGTGTCCTTCGCGTCCTTCGTGGTGAATGCTTTTGGCGTTACTGCTTCGGCCAAACAGGCGCTGCCAGCGCCTCCTTGGCGGGATACACGGTGACCGGCACCCCGCCCTGCCATTGCACGATCAGCAGCGTCGCGCCCTCGCGCCGACCGCGTTCGTCGAACTTCACACGCCCGCCCGGAAAGTAGTTCGCGGGGCCGCTGGTCACGTCCATCTTGCGCAGCGCCTGCGCCACGGACTCGCGATCGGCCTTGCCGGCGGCTTCCAGCGCCGCCTTGAAGATCCACATGTCGCCATAGGTCGTCATGAAGTGCTGCGTCGCCCAGGGTTCGTTGGTCTTCTTCTTGAAGTCTTCCACCATGTCCTTCTGCGCCGCCGTGGTCCAGTTGGCCACCACCGACATCACGCCTTCCAACTGCTCCACGTTCATATTGGAGCGCAGGTCGGGGTCGAGGATCGCCGCACCGTTGGAGATGGTGGGCAGCTTGCCCTTGCCGAGACCGAACTCGTTCATCTTCTCCAGCAGCAGCTTGGCATCGGAGATGGCCGTGGGCAGCAGCAGCAGCATGTCGGGTCGCTGCGAGCGCACCTTCTGGATGAGCGGCGTGGCGTTCGCGAGCGGCGGGGTGAAGGTCTCGTCCACCACCAGCTTCAAGCCGAGCTTGTCGAGCTGGGTCGCGCGGATCGGCTTCACGAACGCGACCGAGGCAGCGGTGTTGTCCATCACGATCCCGATGGTCTTCGGGCGTTTGCCGGAGGCTTTCTCGGCCATTTCCATCAACGCCGGCAACGAGCCTTCCGCCTGCTGATCGCCGGTCGCCGAAGTCTGGAACACGTACTTGAACCCGCGCGAGGTGATGAGATCCGAGTACGAGAACGTCAGCACCGGGAGCGCAGCTCGCTCGGTCACTTCGGTCACCGCCAGCGTGAACGAGCTCAGGTAGGCGCCCGTGGCGCCCACCAGGTCTGGAGCGTCCGCCACCATGCGCTGAGCCGCGTTCTTCGCCTTCTCGACGCTGTCGCCGGCGTCGAACACGGAGAGCTTGAGCCTGGCCCCACCCATGGACTTGATGCCGCCCTGCTTGTTGATGGTGTCGATCGCGAGGTCCGCGGCCACCTTCATGACCTGGCCTTGCCGCGCCCACGGTCCTGACATCGGTGCAATCAGCCCGACCTCGATTTCCTTCTTCTGCGCCGCAGCGCCGATGGCCGTCAACGCCAACGTCGCCGCAAGTACCAGGCGCACCGTTCTCTCCTTCGTGATGCCGACCATGTCCCCTCCCGTCGTTCTTGACTAGATGCCGAGGTACGCCTGCCGCACCCGGTCGTCGTTCTTCAACGCGTCAGGCGCGCCCTGGAGGACGATCCGCCCCGCTTCCAGCACGTAGCCGCGGTCGGCATAGTGCAACGCTTCAGCCACCCGCTGCTCGACCAGCAGCACGGCGATGCCCGCCTGTTCGTGAATCGCGACGATACGCTCGAAGATCTCGTCCGCCGTGGACGGTGCCAGCCCCATGGAGGGCTCGTCCAGCAGGAGAAGCTTGGGGGAAGAAGCCAGCCCCCGCGCGATAGCCAGCATCTGCTGCTGACCACCCGACAACGAACCGGCCGCGGCCTTCGAGCGCTCGGCCAGCAACGGAAACCATGCGTAGATCTTCTCGAGATTGTCTTTCCAGTGCCGCCGCCCGGCCTCGGTGTAGGCCCCCATCTCGAGATTCTCGAATACCGTGAGCGACGGAAACACCTGACGACCCTCGGGGACATGCGCGAGACCCCGGTGCGGACGTGCCGACGGTTCCACCGCCAGCAGATCCGCGCCCTCGAAGCGGATCGATCCCTCCAGCGCGGGAACGATGCCGGAGATGGTCTTGAACAAGGTCGACTTGCCGGCCCCGTTCGGGCCGACGATGGCGACGAACTCGCCCGCGTCCACACGCAGCACGATATCGCGCAGCACGGCGACGCCGCGATAGCCGGAACCGAGTCCCGTGATCTCAAGCACCTTCCGTCCTCCAGCGTTTGCCGAGGTAGGCGTCGATCACGGCCGGATTGCGCGTGATCTCCGTCGGCAGTCCGGTCGCCAGCACCGCACCGTGGTCCAGCACGATGAACCGGTCCACCAGCCGCACCATGGCGGGCATGGTGTGCTCGATGATGACGATGGTGATGCCCTTGGCGGCGAGCTTGCGCACCACGGCGATCACTTCCTCCACGTCGCCACCGCCCAGGCCGGCGAGAGTCTCGTCGAGCAGCAGCAGTTTCGGCTTGCCGGCGAGCGCGCGGGCCAACTCCAACAACCGCAGTTCCTTGTTGGTCAGTCCGCCGGCCAGGCGCTGTGCGTGGGTGTCGAGGCCCACTTCCACCAGCGCTTCGCGCGCGATCACCCGCGCCTCGCTGTCGGTGGCTGCGTGCACGAACGCCCCGACGACGACGTTCTGCTCCACGGTCATGCGCCGGAACGGTCGCACCACCTGGAAGGTCCGTCCGATGCCGGCCGCGCAGATGCGATAGGGCTGGTCACCGACGATGTTGCGGCCCTCGAACCGGATCTCACCCTGGTCGGGCGCGATGAAGCCGTTCAACAGGTTGAACAGCGTCGTCTTGCCGGCGCCGTTCGGCCCGATGATGCCGAGGATCTCGCCGTTGGCGACGTCGAAGCTGACCTCCTGCACCGCCTTCAGTCCGCCGAACGCCTTCGAGACGTTGCGAAGTTGCAGGACCGTGCCCTCAGCGTCCCGAGTGGGCCGAACAGCGATGGGCGTCGTCGCTCCGGCAGGACCAGTGGGAGTCATGGTCGGTTTCGGTCCGCGCCGCAGCAGCAGATCCTTCACTTTCCAGAACACGCCTTCGGGCGCCATCAGAATGACCGCGACAATGGCGATGCCATACACGACGCCCTGGATACCCGGAATCACGTTGCCCAGCCGCGCGTGCAGGATTTCCGACAACGGGACCAGCACCACCGCGCCGATGACGGGGCCCCAGACCGTGCCCACGCCCCCGAACATCGCGACGATCAGCGCCTGCGCCGACACCAGCATGCCGAAGACCGCCGGCGGCGTCACCACCAGCAGCACCACGGCGTAGAAACCGCCCACGACGCCCGCCAGCGCACCGCTCAGCATGATGGCCTTCAGCTTCCAGCGCAGCGTGTCGATGCCGGCCGCCTCGGCCGCAGCCTCGTCCTGCTTGATCGCCACCAGCGACAGCCCGAAGCGCGCGCGCTCCAGCCGGCTGGTCAGCCACATGGCTCCCAGCATCAGGCCGAGCGCGATGAACGCGTGCACGCGATGGTCGGCGAACTGCATGGCGAGGATCGGCGTCTCGCGTTGCATCGGCAACGTGAGCTCCTGATAGCCCAACCACTCGAACACGTAGAGCAACGCGAGCGGATAAGCGAGCATCGCCAGCGCGAAGTAGTGACCGCGCAACCGGAATGTGGGCAGCCCCACGACGAGCCCCGCGATACCGCCCAGCACGCCGGCGAGCGGAATCCCGATCCATGGGGTCAGGCCCCAATGGATCTGCGCGAGCGCGACGAAATAGGCGCCGAGGCCGAAGAACGCCGCGTGGCCGAAGGACACCAGCCCGCTGTACCCGCTCAGCAGATTCCAGGCGAGGCCCATCACCGCCCAGACCGGCACGACGGTCATGATGAGCTGGTAGTACGAATTGCTGATGAACGCGGTGACGACCGCATACGCGATCCCGAAGAGCAGGATCGCGAAGCCCGGCCCGGGCAGCTTGCGGCTCGCGGTGCTCACGTGCGGCGCGCCGCCCGGCCGAACAGGCCCTGCGGCCGCAGCAGCACGATCACCAGGAACACCACGAAGATCGCCGTGTTCTGCAACTGGTTGGGCAGCACCAGCGTCGAGAGCTGCTGCACCAGGCCGATGGTGAGCCCGCCGAAGAAGGCGCCCGCCACACTGCCGAGCCCGCCCAGCACCACGCCGGCGTACATCACGATCACATACTCCAGACCCACGTAGGGCTGGAACGGATAGCTCGAAGCGAGCAGTCCGCCGCCGATCGCCGTGATCGCCACCCCGAAGGCGAAGGCGAGGCGGTGCGCCTTGTCCACGTCGATGCCCATGTAGATGGCTGCCTCGGGATTGTCCGCGGCAGCACGCAATGACTTGCCCAGCCGCGAGCGGCTCATCAGCACCACGAACGCGAGCACGGCCAGCACCGCGATCACCGCCGCGACGGTCTGGCCCTGGTTCACGAAGATGCTCACCAGATCGCCATGCAGCGGCCCGATCTCCCACGCGCTGGACGAGAGCGGCGTGGTGATGGAAACCGGTGCCGAACCGAACACCCACAGACCGCCGTTCTGGATGATGAGCGCGATGCCGAGGGTCAGGATGAGCTGTGCGTAATGGCCTTCGGATTCCAGCGCGCTGCCGCGGATACCGCTGACACGGCTCACCAGCAGCTTGTGCACGAGCAGACCGACGATGAAGATCACCGGCCCGGCGACCAGGGCGGCGATGTAGGGTGCCAACGCAGCGCCGAACAGCAGATGCGCGCCGAACAGTCCGAAGGCGTAGTACGCCACGTACATGCCGAGCATCATGAAATCGCCCTGCGCGAAATTGATGACCCGCATCACGCCGAAGATGAGGCTCAGGCCCACGCACATGAGCCCGTACACCGCCCCGGTCAGCAGACCGGCCGACAGCGCCTGCAGGAAGTTCTCGGCGAACTGGGCGAAGTTCATCGACCAGCCCGGGCCTGCTCCGCCGTGGCGGCCTCCGTGCGCAAGAGTTGCGCGAGTTGTCCGGCGTCGTCGCTGCGGTCCAGTTCGGCGATGGCACGTTCGATCTGTCCCGCCCTGTCGGCCCCGAACACCTCGCGCGTAGCGGCGCGGAAACGCGATCGCACGTCCGCAGCGCTGGCGTTGACGACGTTGTCGAGGCGGATTCGATCGGTCGTGCCGTCGGCCTGGCGCACCTCCACCTCCCCACCTTGCAGGCCCGGATAGGCGCGCGTCATCGCGTCGTCGATCGCAAGGCTCATCACCCCGATCAGGCGATGCAACTCGCGATCGTTCAGCAGCGCAAAATTGCGCTCGGTCACCCCGTTCAGCATGAGCGCCGCTGCCACGTTGTACTGGATGCTCATCTTCGCTTGCAGGATGTGCTCGAAGGGGCCGCTGTAGTCGCACCCCGGGTAGAGCGCTCCGGCCCGTGGCACGCGGATCGTGATCGCCGTGATGCGATCGGTCGGGATCGAGTGCTCGCGCGCGATGGCCAGGGCTGCCTGGCTGGGCGTCTGCGCGAAATTGCAGGCCGGCACCGGCTTGTGATAAACGGCCAGGATCTCGGGCGTGCCGCGAAACAGCGTCACGCGCGAAGCAGCGGCAGCTTTCTGGAGCGACGCGAACAACCCGGCTTCACCGTCGATCGCCGTGGGTGATGCGAACGCGCCAGCGGCAGCAAGCTTCGCCGCGGTGACCCCGCTGCGCGCCGCCATGCCGGCGTGGAAGAACATCTCGCTGCCGCCGGTGTGCGCCCATTGGTTGAAGCCGGCGGTCGAGTTGGTCCCGAGCGCGACTGCCATCGTAGTGGCCTGCTCGTCCAGTCCGAGGAGCCTCGCACCGGCTGCGGCCGCTGCGATGGGGCCGGTCACGCCGGTGGGCCGATGGATGCGTGCAATCTCGGCATCCATCACCGCACGGCCGATCTGGCCGCCCACTTCGTAGCCGACCGCTGCGGCCGCGATGAGATCCTGCCCGCTCACACGCTTGGTCTGCGACAGCGCCAGCAGCGTCGGCAGCACGGCGATGCCGAGATGGCTGATGCTGCCCGAGTGCATGTCTTCGCGGACCAGCCCGTGCCCCATGACCGCGTTCACGAACGCAGCATCTGCGGCAGACACGCCGTCATCCGAACCGATGATGGTCGCGCCCGATCCGGCGACGCGCTCGACCAGCGCCTTGGCCTGTCGGCTCCACGGCAGATCGCGCGATTCGCACGCGCAACCGATGATGTCCATCAGGCACAGCTTGACCTTGTCTGTGACTTCCGGCGACGGCGCGGTGTACGCGACGCTGGCCTGCGCGATGCGGACCGCTACCGGATCCTCGGTTTGAGCGAGAGTCGCCGGCACGATGGTCGGTCGATGGCTGGGCATGGCTTCCTCCTCCTGATCGCGGCAGACGCCGCCGGGTCAGCCGCGAACTTCCACGCCGGCCCAGGTTTCGACGACGCGGCACATGGACGTGAAATCCGAATCCGCGCCGTAGAGTGCATTGGTCACCGCCAGCATCTGGCGTACCGCTGCACCGACCACCATCGGCACGCCGAGTGATTCGGCCTCGTCGATGCACAACCGCACGTCCTTGTACGACAGGCCGGTGGCGAAGCCGAAATCGAAGGTGCCCGGCAGGATCGACTTGGGGAACTTGTCCTGGGTCGCGCTGTTGCGACCGGTGCCGGCGTTCAGCACTTCCAGCATCAGCTTCGGGTTCAACCCGGCCTTGACGCCCATCACCATCGCCTCGGACGATACCGCAATGGCGGCAGCAGCGAGCAGATTGTTGGCAAGCTTCATGGTCTGCGCCTGGCCCGCTGTCTCGCCCAGGTGGAACACCTTGCCGAAGGTCTTGAGGATCGGCTCCAGCTCGTCGTACACCGGCTTGGGGCAGGCAATCATCACGGCCAGCGTGCCCTGGGTTGCGCCCTTGACGCCGCCGCTCACCGGTGCGTCGACATACACGATGCCCTTCTCGGCCAGTCCCCTGGCGACGATGCCAGCCGTGCGCGGCCCGATGGTGGAGAAGTCGATGACGCGCTTCACCTGGGTGCCGTCGATGATGCCGTCCTTGCCGAGCGCGACGCCCTGCACGATCTCGGGGTTCGGCAAGCTCGTGAAGACCACCGTCGCGGCGTTCGCGACATCCGTGGGCGACTGCGCCGCCACCGCACCGCGTTTGACGAGTGGTTCCACCGCAGCGGCGACCTTGTCGTACACCACCACCTTGTGCCCGGCCTCCAGCAGCCGGACGGTCATCGGCCCGCCCATGCGGCCCACGCCGACGAACCCGTAGGTATCCCCTGCCATTGCATCCCCTCCTGCGTGACCCGTGTCCCGTCCGCCGCGGCGATCAGTCCGGCGAGACGTCCAGATCATCTATCGGCGCATCGTATCGGGCCGTGGCGCGGAATGCATCCACTGCTTGCGCATAGCTGAGTGGTGCATCGGGGCATAGCAGGCGCGAGGGTCCCGCCAGCGGCATTCGCGAGGTGCGCTCCTTCCCCCGCGCGTCAGCGTGGGGGAAGGCTGGGATGGGGGCTGCGATGACGCCAGCGATGCGTTGCCCCCATCCCGACCTTCCCCCGTCTTCGACGGGGGAAGGAGTGCCTGTGCTCGGTGGCGTCGGGGAGTGCTGATTACTTCGGATGCGCCAGCGCGTAGTTCTTCGGCGGCGACAACATCGTCGCGAAGTGCGCTCCTTCCCCCGTCTTCGACGG
>LNFM01010062.1_pt1 | contig 13493 bp, 14 predicted proteins | sample 596031 | NCBI WGS metagenome assembly LNFM01 (sample SAMN04254537, study PRJNA301005) | activated carbon metagenome | isolation source: dual media filters at the Ann Arbor, Michigan drinking water treatment plant | place: USA: Ann Arbor
CGGTCAGCCCCGTCGGCCACACTTTATTTGGGTCGTCCATCGTGCGATCTCCTTGAAAGACAGTTGATTTCGTGCGGCGAACCGCACGCGGGCAGTCCGAAGCCATGATGGCAACAGGCCTGTGCCCGACTAGAACTTACTACGCACGCGTGTGTGTGTCACCATATCTTTACAATTTTCAGTGTAAGTCAAGCGTGACAGTTCTGTCAGGGCAGCCTCTTCCCGTTCTCATGAGGCTGCAATCGGCGGACTTTTCCTAGCGGCAGGCGATCGACGCCCTCGACGGGCGGCGCACCCGTGGCGCTGGCTTTTTTGCAACAAAGGAGGGGTGGAATGTTCCATGGCAAGGTTTCTCCAGAGATCGCAGCCGGCCTCAAGGTCCTGCGCAAGCGGATCCGCGACGCGCAGATCCCGTCATCGAAGCTCGACGAGTCGCTGAACATCGCGACCTGGAACATCCGGGAGTTCGGCCGAAAGCGGCGCAGCCAGCCAGCCATCCACTACATCGCCGAGATCCTCGGACAGTTCGACGTCGTGAGCCTGGTGGAACTCCGCGATGACCTGTCCGACCTCGGCCGGGTGATGGAGATCCTCGGTCCATACTGGCGCGTCGTCTATTCCGATGCACTGAAGGACGATGGCGGCAACCGCGAACGCATCGCGTTCCTCTACGACAAGCGCGCCGCGGTGTTCACCGGCTTCGCGGCGGCCGCCAACCCGCCGCGTACCCGCACCGGGACCGGCGAATACCTGCCGACGTTCAACTGGTGGCGGCAGCCGTACATGGCTTCGTTCAGTGCCGGCAACTTCGACTTCCTGCTGCTGGCCGCCCACATCCAGTGGGGAACCAGCGCCGGGCGCGTGAAGGAACTGGCCTCGCTTGCCGAGTGGATCGACCTGAAGCGCAACGAGCGCACGAAGGAAGACAAGGACCTGATCGTGCTCGGCGACTACAACCTCGAGACCGCCGCGCAGATCAGGGCGCTCACCAGCCGCGGCCTCGCGTTGCCCAGCGCCTTCAAGGGCAAGGCGATCGGCACCAACCTGGCGCGCGACAAGAGCTACGACCAGATCCTCCACTATCCGGTCTATCCGGAGACGTTCAGCAACCGTGCCGGGGTGCTCGACTTCTTCACCGGAGGCATCGCGGCAATGTTTCCCGGGATGGAAAGGGACGCCTTCACCTACCAGATGTCGGACCACCTGCCGTTGTGGATGCAGTTGCGCACCGACATCGAAGGCTTTGAACTGGACCAGATCCTGCGCGAGGCGAGGAAGAAGAACGCCTGAGCGGGCGGCGCCCCGCGCCCGGGATCGCCCCGGCTAGAACGGCACCGAACCGGTGAGCGTGGTGCGCTCCATGCGCCGGCGCAGCGGCAGCTCGTAGTCGAGGATCGCGCGATGCTGGGTCGCACAGTTGTCCCAGATCAGGAAGTCGCCCGGCGCCCATCGGTGGCGGTAGACGAAACGGTCTTCCTTGAGGTGCTCGAACAGCAGGTCGAGGAGCCGGCGGCTCTCCTGCGGATCGAGGCCGACGATCTCGGTCGTATAGGCCTCGTTCATGAACAGGCACTTCCTGCCGGTCACCGGGTGGGTACGGACCGCGGGGTGCAGCGTGTCCGGCACCTTCGCACGCTGTTCTGCGGTGAGTTCCGGTCGCGGCGCACCCGTGCGTTCGCGCGAGTAGCCGGCGAAGTAGGAGTTGACCGCCTTGCGCCCGAGCAGGATCTGCTTCGTTTCTTCCGGCAGCGCGTCGAAGGCGGCGGTCATGCTCGCGAACAGCGTGTCGCCCTTCGGCTGGCCGTCGAGCATCGGGACCTCATGCGCGTAGAACAGAGAGCCACGGCTGGGCTCGGCTGCGTAGCAGAGGTCCGAATGCCAGAAGAAGCCGGCGTCCGTGCTGCCGATGGGCTTGCCGTTCTCGATGATGTTCGAGACGATGAACAGTTCGGGATAACCAGGGCGGCAGCGGTCCTGACGCAGGTGGTGTTCGAGTTCGCCGAACTGCCGGCTGAACGCCACGTGCTGCTCCGGGGTCAGCTTCTGCGCGGGAAACACGATCACTTCGTGTTCGTGCAGCGCGTCCTCGATGGCCTTGAAGGTCTGTGCATCCACCGGCTTCGAAAGGTCCACGCCGGTGATGCGGGCGCCCAGGGCGGCGCCGGTGGGGGTGATGTTGATCATCTGGTTCCTCGCGTTTCGATGGGGCAGTGCCGGTTATTGTGTATCAGGCTTCACCCGGTTGCACGGGCCAGCGAAGCCAGCGCGCCGTCCATGATCGATTCGATCGAGACGTCCGTCTCCAGCCCGGGGGCACGATCACCGCGGCTTCGACGCCCGGGCGTGACGGCGGCCCGGACATGCGCCGGCGCGTCGACCCCCTTCATGCCGCCGGCTTGCCGCCCGTGGCGCCCACCCGCAGCGCGACCAGGAACCGCGACACCAGGTTGTAGGCACCGATGGTCGCGGTGAGTTCGACCAGTTCACGGTCGTCGAAGGCGTCGCGAACCGCAGCGTAGACCGGATCGGATACCTCTATCGTCCGCGTCATGGCATCGGTGTAGGCGATCACCGCCATCGCCCTCGGATCGAAGCGGCCTTCGACCTCGCCGCTGGCCAGTGCATCGATCTGCGCCGTCGTGAGCCCGGCCTGCTCGGCATGGTGGCGATGCGCTTCGAACTCGTACGGCGCACCGTTGAGCACGGCGACGCGCAGGATGACCATCTCGCGCAGGGCGGGTGCGAGCGATGAATCGCGCCGCACGGCGGTGAGGAACCGCAGCCAGCCCTCTGCGATGGTCGGGCTGTGCAACAACGTTCCGTACAGCGCGGACACGCGCCCGCGCTGCGCCTGGATGCGCGACAACAGGTCGGGATCGACGCTCGCCGCGGGATCGGCGACCGGCAGCAGGCGGGCGGGAAGGTCTGGACCACTCATTGGCATTCCTTTCGACGGCAACGTGCCGTGACTTTACCACCGTCAAGTTCATCGCCGTTGCCGCCTGTCCCGGACTTGCGCTACTGTCGATGCCGCGATGGCGAAAATCCGCGACAGTGCGAGGACCCGGGAAGCCGTGCTGGCAGCGGCGGCCGAGGAATTCTGCGCGAAAGGCTTCGATGGCGCGACCACTGCCGGGGTCGCGCGCCGCGCCGGGGTGAGCAAGCAGCTGATCAACCATCATTTCGGCAGCAAGGAGGCGCTGTTCCGCGAGGTCCACGACCAGCGCTTCCGCCCTGGCATGACCTGGGAAGAGCCGATGACGGACGATCCACGCGACCTGATCGCCGAACGCTTTTCGCGGCGCGTCGATGACGTCGAGTACATCCGCTTCCTGACCTGGGAAGCCGCGAACCGGGAATCGAAGCGGGTCCCCGGCCGCGCAGCGCGGCAGAAGCGCATTGCAGCGTATGGTGGTGCGCTGGAAAAGCTGCAGGCCGATGGTTCCCTGCCCGCCGATGTCGACCACCGGCTGCTGCAACTGGCGATCTTCTCGCTCGCAACCTATCCGATCGCGTTTCCCCAGATCACCCGCCTGGTCACCGGCAGGGCCGCGACGGGCCGCGGCTTCAAGGCCGACTGGGCCGCGTTCCTGCGCTGGACCGGCGAACGCCTGCTCGTGCCTTCTCCCCGGCCGGCGAAGGCCGCCGGCCGGCCGATGGCGAGCAGGCGGAAGGTTCCGCGGAGGGCTGCCTGAAATGCGAACGTCGCGCACCCGGAAGTACATGGCGTCGGCCTGCATCGTCGCGGGCTCCTGCGCGCCGGTGGTGCTCGCGATCGCGTTGCACGCACCACCCGCGACCGCACAGGCCTTCCCGGCCAGGCCGATACGCATGGTCGTACCGTTCGCGCCCGGCGGGCCGGTCGACACGATCGCGCGGGTGGTATCACCGCGCCTGGCCGAGTCCCTCGGCCAGCCGGTGCTCATCGACAACAGGGCGGGCGGTGGCAGCACCATCGGCACCGAACTGGTCGTCCGGTCGCCAGCCGATGGCTACACGGTGCTGCTCACCAGTTCCTCGATCGCGATCAATCCGTCCATCTACACCCAGCTCACCTTCGATCCGGTGCGCGACCTTGCGCCGGTGACCTGGGTCGCGGCATCACCGCTCGCACTGGTCGTGCATCCTGCGCTGCCCGTCAAGAGCGTGGGCGACCTCGTGCGCCTCGCGCGCAAGCGCAACGGCGAGCTGGTGTACGCATCGTCCGGCACGGGCAGCGCGCCCCACCTTGCAGGGGAACTGTTCGCGTCGATGGTCGGTGCCAGGCTGGTCCACGTGCCCTACAAGGGCGCCGGCCCGGCCACTGGCGACCTGCTCGCCGGCCATGTGCAGGTGATGTTCAACAACATGCTCAACGCGGTGCCGAACGTGCAGGCGGGCAAGTTGCGCGCGTTGGGCGTGACCTCTGCCCAGCGCAGCCCGGCGCTGCCTGACACGCCATCGATCTCGGAAGCCGGCGTGCCGGGCTATGAAGCAACGACCTGGTATGCGTACTTCGCGCCCGGTGGTACCCCGCGCGCCCTGGCCGAGCGCCATCATCGCGAGATGGCTGCCGCGCTGAAGCTGCGCGAAGTGCTGGGGCGCCTGTCCGCGCAGGGCGTCGATCCGGTCGGTGCCGGGCCCGACGAGCTTGCACGCCACCTCGAGCTCGAGATCCGCAAATGGGCGAAGGTGGTCAAGTCCTCTGGCGCCCGGGCCGAGTAGGATCGCCGTTGCCGCACGCCCTCCCCCAGCACCAGGACATCGCATGACCCGTCCCGCCCTGAATGCCGACGATGCGCCAGCCTCGCTCGCCAGCCTGCTTTCGCCGCGCTCGATCGCGATCGTCGGTGCCTCCGACGACCCCGCCCGCCCGGGGCACGAGACCCTGAAGGCGCTGATCGCGCTCGGCTACGCGGGCACGGTGTATCCGATCAATCCCAAGTACACCGAGCTGCTCGGCAGGCCGTGCTTTCCGTCCCTCGACGCGGTGCCCGGCCCAGTCGACCTCGTCGTGGTGGCGGTGCCGGCCGCCGCCGTGCCCGGGGTGATGGAACAGGCGGCACGGCTGAAGGTGCGGCTCGCGGTGGTGATGAGCGGCGGCTTCCGCGAGACCGGCGAAGCCGGCGCGGCACTTCAGGACACGGTGGTCGCGATCGCCCGCGCGGCAGGCATCCGCCTGATCGGCCCGAACTGCCTCGGCTTCGCGAACATCCCCGACCGCGTCTGCGCGGCGTTCGGCAGCATCAGCCGCGTGCCGAGGCTCGAGCCCGGGACGGTCTCTCTGGTCACGCAGAGCGGCGGCTTCGGCTACAGCCTCGCCCTCGCCTGCGCGGAAGAGTCGATCGGCTTCCGCTACGTGATCGCCACCGGCAACGAAGCCGACCTGGGCTGCGTCGACCTGATCGACGCGCTGCTCGACGATCCGGGCACCGGGATCGTGATGACCTACCTCGAGGGCCTGCCCGATGCGCGTGCGCTGATGCAGGTCGGGCGCAAGGCACTGGCCATGGGCAAGCCGCTGCTGGTCTGGAAGGGCGGCGTGACCGAGCAGGGCGCGCGTGCGGCGGCCACCCATACCGGCAGCATCGTCGGCCGCGCCGATGTGTACCGGGCGCTGTTCCGCCAGTCGGGCATCGTCGAGCTGACCGAGATGAGCGATGCACCCGACCTGATCAAGGCGTTCCAGTGCCACGCCCGTTATCCGGGCATGGGCAGCGGACGCAATGCAGCCGTGATCGGTGGCTCGGGCGGTTCGGCGATCGTGTTCTGCGACGCGGCCTCGCGCGAAGGCATCGAGCTCGCGAGCTTCGCACCGGAGACGGTCGACAAGGTGGCGGCGCTGCTGCCGCCGATCGGATCACCGACCAACCCGGTCGACCTCACCGCCGGCTACATCGGCATCCGCGGCCCGAAGGCCTATGCCGACGTGATCCGCGCCGTGCTGGCCGATCCCGGCGTCGATACGCTGTGCCTGAACTTCGCAAGTTCGAGTCCGGCGGGCACGGTCAACGGTGCGAAGTTCCTGGTCGAGATGGCCCCGGACATCGCCAAGCCGGTGTTCGTGTTCTCGTCGATGCACAAGTCGCTGGCCCTGGAGGCCCATGCAATGCTGCGCGAGATCCGCATGCCGGTGCTGCCGTCGCCGGTGCGGGTCGCGAAGGCGATGGGCGCGCTGGCGACCTGGGCGACGGCGCGCGCAGCCGCCTCGGGCAGCCGGCTTTCCGCCAATGAAGGCGCGGGCGGCGGCCTGCTGTTGCAGGCCGACGGGCGCATGCTGGACGAAGTGTTTTCCAAGGCCCTGCTGCGCTCGATCGGCGTGCAGACGCCGGGCGAAGTGATGGTGCCTGCCGACGCGCTCGGCGCGTCGACCCGGCTCACGCACGACATCCGCGGTCCCTATGCGGTGAAGATCGTGTCGCCCGATGTCGCGCACAAGAGCGACATCGGCGGCGTCCGGCTCTCCGTTCCCGAAGGACGTCCGCTGCAGCAGGCGATCGATGCCGTGGTCGCTGCCTGCCGCGACCGCGCGCCCCATGCAAGGCTTCAGGGCGTGCTGGTCTCGGAGATGGTCACCGACGGCTTCGAGATGCTGGTCGGCGTGGTCGATGAACCGGCGGTCGGGCCGGTGGTCGTGCTGGGGCAGGGCGGCGTGTTCGCCGAGGCGATGAGCGACTCGACCTGCCGTGTCGCACCGGTCGACGCCGTCGAGGCGCGTGCGATGATCGACGACCTGCGCTGCGCGCCGATCCTGCGTGGCACGCGCGGACTGCCGCCGCTGGACATCGACGCGCTGGTCGACGTGCTGGTGCGGGTGTCGGCCTTCGCCTGGGACCATCGCGGCGTGCTGGCGGAACTCGACATCAATCCGTTGTTCGTGCGCCCGGCGGGGCAGGGTGCAGTCGCGGCCGATGCGCTGCTGGTCACCTGCGTGCCGACCGGGCAACCACACTGAACGCGACAGAACGAAGACTGGACCCCGCATGAACGACCACCTGCTTGCCGACCAAGACGGATACGTGCTGCGGCTGACCCTCAACCAGCCGGACAAGAAGAACGCGTTCAGCCCGGAGATGGTGGCCAGGCTTGCCGATGCGCTCGACTCGGCCTTGAGCGATGACGATGTGCGGGTCGTGGTCGTCACCGGTGCGGGCGATGCGTTCTCGGCGGGCGGTGATCTCGGCCGCAGGTCGAAGGAAGTCGCCGGTGGCGAGACGCCGACGCCGTTCGACCGGATGAACCGGCTGCAGACCGGCACGCACCGGCTGGCGCGCGCGATCGAGCAGTTCGACAAGCCGCTGATCGCCGCGGTGAACGGCGCGGCTGCCGGTGCCGGCATGGACCTCGCACTGATGTGCGACATCCGCTTCGCGTCGACGAACGCCCGATTCTGCGAGGCCTACATCCGGGTCGGACTGATCCCGGGCAACGGCGGCTGCCACTTCCTGCCGCGGCTGATCGGCTCTGCCCGCGCGCTGGAACTGCTGTGGACGGGCGACTGGCTGTCTGCCGCCGATGCCGAGCGCATCGGGCTGGTGAACCGGCTGCACGAGCCGGACCTGCTGTTGAACGAGACGCTCGCCTTCGCGCACCGGCTCGCCAGCGGGCCGCCGATCCAGCAGCGCCTGATCAAGCGGCTGGTCCGGCATAATGAGCGCAGTGACCTGAAGGCGAGCCTCGAGTACACGGCCGCCGCGATGGCCGCCGCGCAGGGCACGGCCGACTACCGTGAAGCCATCGAGGCCTACAAGGAGAAGCGGCCCGGCCGCTACGAGGGAAAGTAGCGCGGCTGCATTCATGGGATGAGCCAGATGACCAATTACGCCATCGATCCGGCAGCCACCGCGCCGGCTGACTGGACCGCCGACGACCTCGACCACGACCGCGGCTGGGTGTTTCGCCTCGACGCGGCCGCACGCCGGGACCTCGAGTCGGCGGTGCGGCGGGCGTTCGACCCCGACCGGACCCTGCTCGACTATCGGCGCGAAGAGTTCGACCTCGGTGCGGCGGCGCGGCCGCTCGCCGCTGCGGTCGCGCAGGCACGCCGCGGCCGCGGCCTCGCGCTGCTCAAGGGGTTGCCGCGCGAGGGTCTCGACGAGAAGCAGTTCGAACTGATGACCTGGGCGATCGGCCTGCATGTCGGCGTCGGGCGGCCGCAGGGCAAGGCCAGCCACTACCTGTCCGCGGTGCGCGACGTCGGTACCAACTACCGTACGTCGACCGGCCGGGGTTATTCATCGAATGCAGAGCTCGACTTCCATACTGACTCGACCGACTTCGTCGGGCTGAGCTGCTACAACCAGGCGATCTCCGGCGGCATGAGCATCGTCTCGAGTTCGGTGACGGCCCATGCACGCATGGCGAGCGAACATCCCGACCTGATCGACTTCCTGCACCAGCCGATCCACTTCAGCCGGCAGGGCGAGCAGGCACCCGACGAAGCGCCTTCCTATCCGCATCCGGTGTTCGATGTCGAAGGCGGCCTGCTGTTCAGCAAGTGGAACCGCAACCGGGTCAACGGCGCGCAGACCCTCGACGGCGTGCCGCGCATCGACCCGCGCCACCGTGAAGCGCTCGAGTGCTTCGATGCGCTGGTGCGCCGGCGCGACCTCGCATTCACCATGTACCTCGAGCCGGGTGACCTGCAGCTGATCAACAGCCATGTCACGCTGCATTCGCGCACCGACTTCACCGACCACGAGGCACCCGAGAAGAAGCGCCTGCTGTTCCGGCTCTGGCTGTCCACGCCCGATGGCGACCGGCTGCCTGCAAGCTGGCTGCCGGTGTTCAAGACCACCGAGCCGGGCACCGTGCGCGGCGGCATCCTCGGCCAGCAGCATGACGAGCGCTGCCGGGCGTTCGAGCGCCGGCAGGCCGAGGCGATCGGGATGCGCGTCGTCGCCTGAGGCCGCCAGCCGACGGTGGAGCTCAGTCGGCGCGCATGTTCGCGCGCCTGGCGATCTTCTGCCACTTGTCGATCTCGTTGCGCAGGAAGGCGCCCCACTCGGCCGCGGTGCTGCCCACTGATTCCGCGCCCAGCTCCAGCAGCCGCGCCCGGAAATCGGCGGCGCGCACGACCTGCACCACCTCGCGGTTGAGGCGGTCGATGATCGGCGCCGGCGTGCCGGCCGGGGCCAGCATGCCGCTCCAGATCGCCGCCTGGTAGCCGGGCACGCCCGCCTCCGCGATGGTCGGCAGGTCCGGCATCTCGGGGGAACGGCGCGAGTCGCCGATCGCCAGCGCGCGCAGCTTGCCCGATTTCACCTGCGGGATGGCCGAGATCGCCGCCGCGATCGACAGCTGGATCTGCCCGCCGATCAGGTCGGCCAGCATCGGCGGCGAGCCCTTGTACGGGATATGCTGGATCTGCGTGCCGGTCATCGCCTGGAACAGCTCGGTCGGCAGCGCGGTCGCGTTCGAGCTCGAGCCGTAGTTGAGCGACCCCGGCTTTGCCCGCGCCAGCGCGATCAGTTCCTTCACCGTGCGCACCGGCAAGGCCGGGTTGACCACCAGGATCAGCTGCTGGTTGGCGGTATGCGCGATCGGCGCGAAGTCCTTCAGCGTGTCGTAGGGCAGCTTGCGTCCGAGGGCGACATTGATCGCATGGCTGGTCGACACCTGCAGCAGCGTGTAGCCGTCCGGCTGCGAACGCGCCGCGATCTCGGTGCCGACGATGCCATCCACCGCCGGCCGGTTGTCGACGACGAAGGTCTGGCCCATCGACTCGCCGAGCCTCTGCGCGATCATCCGCGCGACCAGGTCGGTGCCGCCGCCGGGCGTGAAGGGCACGATCATCCGCACCGGACGGTCCGGATAGGCGGCCGCCGCCAGCGCGGTCACAGGGACGGCGATCATCGCGAGGCTGGTGAGGGTGCAGGTGAACGCAGCAATGTGCGCAGGTTCGCAACGGATCATGCAGGGCTCCCGGGTCGCTGGAGGGTGATGCTGAATTCATCGGACAGCACGGCGGCGATCTCGTCGAAGCAGACGCCCGCCCGCTGCACGCGGAACGTGGAGAAATCGATCATCGTGCTCGACAGTCCGTCGGGCGTGCTGTAACGCGAGCGGCCGTAGTCGATGACGATGTCGGCGATCGCGATCACCTCGGGTTCGATGTCGGGCACCGCATAGCGGCTGCCCTTCAGCGAAGTGTTCGCGGAAGACCCGACGAACAGCCGCCCCTCGGCCAGTGCAAGGTCGGCGATCGCGTTGCGCAGCTGCCCGGCATTGAGCAGGATGTTCAGCGTGTCGCCCTTGACCGCGTTGGCGAGCACGAACGGGTCCATCGAAGCGAGCAGCGGGTGGTTTCGGCGGAAGGGCGCGATCACCGCCAGCGGCAGGTCATGGCCGATCGTCACGGCCTCGATCATCGCCAGTCTGTCCGGAGGCAGTTGGTGGAGTTCGCGGTGCAGCCAGTGGTTGCCGACGATGCCGGTCGGCTTTTCGAAGCTGCGGTGCTTCGCGGCATAGACCCGCCGCACCGCCTCTGCGGTCGAAGCGAGCACGGCATAGCCGACATCGAGGTGGATGACCGCGACACCGCCTGCGCTGACCCGGTCGCAGACGCGGCGCGCGTCGGCGGCGACGTCGTGTCCTTCGATGCGGATGGCCATGGCAGGCGTTGCTCCTCCGGGATACCGGGCTTCGCCGGCTTGGTCACAGGGGCCGATTGTGGTGCGCCGAAGACCCGATGGGAAGCCCTTCGATTGCCATCGGGCCGACCCGCGTGCACCATGCCAGCCATTCTTCCATGCCGACGGAGCACCGACCCATGCCTGCACAGGACCTCAGGATCCGCGCCACTGGCGGTGGCGAGTTCGATTGCCACCTGGCGCTGCCCGCAACGCCCGGCAAGGTACCGGCCATCGTGCTTGCCGCCGCGGTCCATGGCGTCGACGAGGACATCCGCACCATCGCCGCCGAGATCGCCGCCATGGGTTATGTCGCCGCTGCGCCCGACCTGTTCTGGCGCACGATCCCCGGCCCGCTGCCGCGCAGCGACAAGCGCACCAGCGAGCGCGCGGAACCGCGCGCGCAGGTGATCCGCGCCGGTGAAGCCGACCTCGCCGACACGCTCGCGATGCTGAGGACGCAGCCGGCGTTCAACGGACGTGCGGCCGTGGCCGGCTTCTGCTTCGGCGGCCCCTATGCGCTGATCGGTCCGAAGCGCCTCGGCTTCGAGGTCGGCGTTTCCTGCCACGGTTCTGCGATGGAAGACTTCATCGCCGAGGCCGAGGGCTTGGCCGCGCCGATCTGCCTGCTATGGGGCGATCGCGACAACCGTGCGCCGCCGCCGGTACTCGACGCGTATTCCGCGCTGGCGGGCCGCATGCCCGACATGGAGCTGCATGTGTTCCCCGGCGTGCAGCACGGCTACATGATGAAGGGCGACGAGCGGCACGATGCGGCCGCCTACGCCTTCTCGATGCAGCGCATCGGGGAACTGCTCGCAGGATTGCGCTGACGCGCGGGCGCGAGGGCGCAGCCTGCCGCGACGCGCGGGTCGCCGCTCGACGCGCAGCAGTGGTCGGTCAGGTAGCCGAGCAGTGCCTGCATGTGCTCCAGCGCGGGCCGATAGCGCAGGTGGCGTCCCTCGCGCGCCTGCGTCACCAGGCCCGAGCGGGCGAGGCCCTTCAGGTGGAACGACAGCGTCGACGGCGACACGTCGAGCAGCGCCGACAGCACGCCCGGCGTGAGTCCCGCCGGGCCGGCACCGACCAGCGCGCGGAACACCCGCAGGCGCATCGGCTGGGCCAGCGCAGCGAGCGAGGTGATGGCCATCGACTCGGCCATCGACTCGTTCATCGTTATGGTCATCGGCTCGGCATCCATGTTCAGCCGCCCAGTCCCGCAGCCTGGGTACCCGGTGCCGCCTGCGCGCGGCCGGCGACGGTCGGCAGCATCAGCGTCACCGCCCAGCATGCCGACAGCATCGCCGCCGCGCCGCACAGCGTCCACAGCAGTCCGCCCCACTGGTAGAGCAGCCCCGACAGCAGCGTGCCGCCGAAGCGGCCGAGCGCGTTGGCCGCGTAGTAGAAGCCGACATCCTCGGCCGCCTTCTCCGATCCCGCGTAGGCCAGCACGAGGTAGGAGTGGATCGACGAGTTCATCGCGAAGGCGAAGCCGAACACGCCCAGCCCCGCGACCACCACCCATTCGAGCGCGGGCACGTCCAGCGCGACGGCGGCGACCAGTCCGAACATGACCAGCGCCAGCAGCGCCGACCACAGGCGCGCGGCCGGTACCTCGGTCGACAGGCCGTCGTCGCTGCGCCGGACCAGGGACGGCGCGATCGCCTGCACCAGTCCGTAGCCGATGGTCCACAGGGCGAGGAAGGCGCCGACCATGGTGAACGTCCAGCCGGCGGAATAGAGGAACACCGGCACGCCGACCACGAACCAGACATCGCGCGCACCGAACAGCACGACCCGCGCGGCCGCGAGCAGGTTCACCCCACGACTCTTCGCGAACAGCTCGCGCAGCGACTTCGATGCCTTCGCGCGTCCCATCAGCGGCGGCACGAACGCCAGCACGCCGGCGAGCACGCAGCCGAGCATGGCGGCCATCGCCCACAGCGCGCCGCGGAAGCCGAGCGCCTCGAGCAGCAGGCCGCCGAGGAAGAAGCCGATGCCCTTCATCGCGTTCTTGCTGCCGGTGAACCAGGCGACCCAGTGGAACAGCCGCCCGGACGCGTTGCCCGCGGTGAGCTTGATCGCCGACTTGCTGGCGGTCTTGGTCAGGTCCTTGGCGACGCCGCAGATGCCCTGCGCCAGCACCACCCATGCCACCGACATCGCGGCGGTCCAGGCCGGCGACAGCATCGACAGCAGCAGGAACCCGGTGATCTGCAGCACCAGCCCGATCGACAGCATGCGCGAGATGCCATGGCGCGTGGCCAGCCAGCCGCCGACCAGGTTGGCCAGCACGCCGGCCGCCTCGTAGAGCAGGAACAGGAAGGCGAGCGTGAACGGCGAATAGCCGAGCTGGTGGAAATGCAGCAGCACCAGCATGCGCAACGCGCCGTCGGTGAGGGTGAACCCCCAGTACGCCGACGTGACGACCGCGTAGTTGCGGGTGCCACTCATCGGATGCCGCCCATCAGATGCCACGCACCTTCATGTGGCAGGCGAGGTCGACCATCCGGCAGGCATAGCCCATCTCGTTGTCGTACCAGGCGTAGACCTTCAGCAAGGTGCCGTCGGTGACCATCGTCGATGGCGCGTCGACGATCGAGCTGCGCGTGTCGCGCGCATAGTCGGCGCTGACCAGCGGCCGCTCCTCGTAGCCGAGGATGCCGGCCAGCGGTCCGCGTGCCGCGTCGGCGAACAGGCTGTTCACCTCGGCCACCGTGGTCTCGCGCTGCATCTCGAACACGCAGTCGGTCAGTGATGCGTTCAGCACCGGTGCCCGCACGGCATGGCCGTTCAGCTTGCCCTTGAGCTCGGGATAGATCAGCGCGATCGCGGTCGCGCTGCCGGTGGTGGTCGGCGCCAGGCTCTGCATCGCGCTGCGCG
>LNFM01010063.1_pt1 | contig 13492 bp, 11 predicted proteins | sample 596031 | NCBI WGS metagenome assembly LNFM01 (sample SAMN04254537, study PRJNA301005) | activated carbon metagenome | isolation source: dual media filters at the Ann Arbor, Michigan drinking water treatment plant | place: USA: Ann Arbor
ACACCGATAAAAAGAAGCGCCACGCCCATGAATCGTGAGAAGAATTTTGCGAAACCGTTCGAATTTTGATCTTTTGAATTCATGGCGACGGCTCCCTTCCTGCTGGATTAAGAGAGCAAGCATGAGGCCAAGCCAAAGTGACCCCGCCGTTCTGAGGACCAATTGGATTGGTCTTAAGGGGTTTAAATGGATCAAAATGAGACGGTTTCGTCACAGTTCGCCAAAAGCTAACACCTGTCAAAAAAACAGACATTTTCCTAGCGAGTTCTTGAAAACCTAGCGACTTGATTCGCGGCCCACGTGCGAATAACTTGATAAGCATGACGGATCCGACTTCGACATTCGAGCCTCACAAAGACGCGTTCTCAAGTGGACAAGTCGGTTCGAAACTTTGGCTTTGCGATGAACTTGAGCGAGTCCTTTATGGTCGAACATCCGAGGGTTCGCACGCTTTAGGGGACGTCGTCTGGATTTATGGCGGATGGCACGGGGTCCTTGGATTTTTACTTTTAGCAAGAGCCGGTGCCAGAGCGGGTGGGGCTGCGGCGCCGCACATGACCGTTCGAAGTTTTGATAGCGATCCGGCCTCTGAAGCGATCGCAAACACGTTGTGTGAAAACTGGGTTTGGCGCGAGTGGCAATTTCGTGCGTTCACGAGAGATTGCAACGAGCTTTTGTCGGAAAAGCGGGGCGCTGACCCAGCGCCAAGTGGCGCCACTTCGAGCGATGACTTCGGCCCACGGCCCACCGTGATCATCAACACGTCGGTCGAACATTTTGATCGCGACGATTGGTTTCAAAAAATTCCTGAAGGCACGTTGGTGGCCCTTCAAGCGGCCGACTTTGATCACGACGGCGCCGTCTCGCCCTTTAAGTCCGTCGCGAGTTTGAAGGAAAAGTACCCGATGAAAGAAGTTTTATTTAGCGGCGAAATGAAGTTCGATTACGGATCATGGAGTTTTAAAAGATTCATGACGATCGGCTTTCGCTAGAGCAAAACCGTTGGGACCGAATTCTCCGGCCAGAGAATCGTTTTCGCCGATCCAAGATCCAACAAGTTTAAATCCCATTTCTTGATAGAACGGCATCGATGTTTTGCGCGGAAACGTCCAAACGATCTCGCAGTTTTCCTTTTTCGCCTGCTTAAAGGCCGCAAGCATCAAAAGTCGCGCAAAACCTTTTCCCCGATGCTTTGGATCGACCCAAAGGCCGCGCGTGCGGTACGAGCGCCGTTCCCCTTCGGCACCTAGGGGAGCTGATTCGTCCGTGATCCATCCACCGAAATGTCCGCTGAGGACTCCCAGAGTGTCCGGTGAATTTGGCGTCGCGCTTTGCGCGCTAACGTTGGGCCCTGCGCTTTGCGCCTGATTAATGATGCGCCAAAAGGTCGGCTGAGATTTCATGAGCGACATGTCGATGCCGCCAAGCCATTTCATAGCGCTCGTCGGCTCAATCGCAGACGCACGCCCTGGCCAGAGTTCAGTGCTCCAGGAGTGAAGCACATCTTCAAATCGACATTCTTCGCAAATTTCAGAAGAGCTTTTAAAAGAAATCACTGCTCCGAAGACATATCAGAGTCCGGCGGCGGGCGAAGTCCTTTTTTCTTAATTTTTTCAACGAGTGTCGTGCGGTTGAGTTTTAAGAGTGTCGCCGCTTGGTTGCGATTCCATCCTGTTTTCTCAAGAGCTTGAAGAATCAAAGCATTTTCATACGCATCGACGGCCGAATTAAAATCAAGACCCGATTCAGGAAGATCAAGAGCGTCGATCGTCATAGCGCCCGCACCCGTCGCCAAGTGCGAACCCATTGCCGCCGACGCCCCAAGCCCAGAAGTGAGGCCGATGGCCATGGGCTGATAGTGCTCTGGAAGATCCGAGACTTCGACAATCCCGTCGCCTTTGAGAACGGCGAGACGCTCGACCAGGTTTTCGAGTTCGCGAATATTTCCTGGCCACGGATGACTGATCAGCGAGCTCATTGCATCGGCCGAAAAGCCTTCAAGCTGTCGGGGTTTTCTTGCAGAACCCGCACGCTCGGCCGCACGATCGTTTGAAATCTGCATGAAGTGATGAAGAAGAAGAGGAATATCGGACTTTCGCTCTTTCAATGAGGGGAGTCTCACTGGAATGACGTTTAAGCGATAAAACAGATCTTCACGGAACGCGCCTTTTTGTACGGCCTTCGCAAGATCGACATTTGTCGCCGCGATAATTCGGACATCGGCTTCGTGAGTCTTCATGCTGCCAACCGGTTCAAAGCGCCGCTCTTGAAGGACACGTAAAAGTTTGACCTGAAGTGCGAGAGGAAGCTCGCCGATTTCGTCCAAGAAAAGTGTTCCACCGCTGGCAAGATCAAATCGTCCTTGCCGACTTGCGATCGCACCTGTGAAAGCGCCCTTTACGTGACCGAAAAGTTCGCTCTCAAGAAGTTCCGCAGGAATTGCTCCGCAATTGACGGGGATAAAAGGCTTATTCGCGCGGCTTGAATTGTAGTGCACCGCTTTTGCGATCAGTTCTTTTCCGGTCCCGCTCTCTCCTGAAATCAGAACCGTCGACTCTGAATCAGCCACGCGCTCGACCATACCGAGGACGTGACGAATTTCAGAGCTAGTCCCAATGATGTTTTCAAAACGGTAGCGTCGTGAAAGAGCCGAGCGAAGATGTTGGTTTTCAGTTTGCAATGTTTTGTGTGAGATCGCTTTGTCGACGATCGAAACAAGCTCCTCCATATTGAAGGGCTTTGTGATGAAGTGGTAGGCGCCCATTTGCGTGGCCTTCACTGCGTTTTCGATGGTTCCATGTCCGGTCAAAATAATGACCTGGCAGGCGGGGTGCGCGGCGCGAAGTTTTGTCATCAGATCAAGACCATCGCCATCGGGAAGTCGAAGATCGATCAGCGCGAGGTCAAAAGGTGTGTCGGTTGTGATGAGCGCTTCGGCTTCACGTTTTGCATTGGCGGTGACGACTTGAAAGCCTTGGCGATCAAGAATTCGAAAGAGCGCCGTTCGAAGGGAAGACTCGTCGTCGACGACAAGAGCGCGCACAGGCTTTCCGCCCGATTGGGCCAATCTCGGATTAGCTCCGACACGTCCGCTGATGGAATTGACCGATGGATCAAAAGAAGAATTCGCTCCGTAGCTAGACATCTCGACGGCATCCTTTCGTCGGAAGAACCGGTTTGTTCAGTCAGTTGGTTCCGACCGAGGTTCTTCTTAGTAGCCGCACGTTGTGGCCGGAAATCCGCTCCAGCCCAGCGTCCCACGCTTTCGCGCGGCTCTCTCTTAATGGTAAGGACTCGGCGAAAGAGGTGTCAAATTTTCGCCGTCAAAGATTTGGCCTTCGTCCTAAAACTGGTCCAAGGGGGTCATAGTTTTGGTGACGGTAGGGAAAGAATTGCCCGCTGGACCTGGTCGTTCTTGCTCAATTCAAGAAGTCCCCCATGCTCCGTGAGGATCTGTTCGGCCACCGTAAGATCCAGGGCAAGTCCCTGAATTTCTGAAGTCCCGACAGATCCGCCCGTGGGTTGAGTCCACGCACCGCGCGGGGTTTCGATCAAGACCTGGACGCCATCACTATTTCGAATTTTGACATCGATCGTTTGGTCGCGAAGCCCCGCCGGAAGCAGCGCAAGAAGCACGGCTCGTACGGCCTGCGCCAAGAGATTAAATCGTCCGCGGACAAGAAACGTCTGTTCTGGTGACGATCCGGCCACGTTAAGTCCAAGATCGAGGCGAAAGCGAATACCGCGCGAGCGTGTCTGCAGTTCCGTGATCTTTATCGCTTGTTCAACGATTTCGGCGAGGTCGTGATCATGAGCAACGTCTTCATCGGCGCGGCGAGTGAACCCAAGAAGATCGCGAACAATTTCTGCGCATCTTCTGGTTCCGCTTTCCATTTCTTTTAGCTCTTTATGAAGATCTTCTTTCCCGCTGAATTCGAGATCTTTTAAATCCATCAACAGGAGTTGAATGTGACTGAGCATTCCGCCGATGGGATTATTGAGCTGGTGAGCGATGCTTGATCCGATCGTGCCAAGCTCGGCCATCTTTGATGATTCGACGATGCGTTTTTCAAACCGCGCTGTGGTTGTTGAATTTCGGTAGAGGTGAACCAAAAGAGCCGAGTCAGCGCTTTCTGCGAGACTTTTTTCTCGACGTTCAATTTGCTGAAGAGGTCTTGAGTTCACTTCAAAAGTCGTTTCGTCGTTAACGTTGATTCGAAACTGAAGAGTTCTTGCGTTGACGAAGTTTCTTCCTTTGGGCCGAATACGCCCTTGCACAACGTCTTGAAGCACCGGGCAGCCAGAGCAAGGGGCTGACCGTTCGAAAACAGCTTCATAGCAAGGCCTGCCAACGACTTGTTCGGGAGCACGGCCATTGAGAAGTGCGCGATTTCCGCGAACGAGGCGAAGCTGATCATCAAGAACAGCGATGGGGTTTACGATCGCATTGAACGTCTCCTCCCACTCGCGTTTTATCTGCTCCATTCGTTCAAGAGACCGAAGCCTCGTTACCGCCAAGGACACTGCCTCTGCAATTGGCGTTAAGAAGTTCTTATCTTCAGATTTGAATGGTCTTTCGGGTGTGCGACCAAAATAAATATGCCCGTTGCTTCCAAGGGGGCAGCTGAAAACACTGCTGGTTCGTGTGTCGATCGGCGCCGAGTCAAGGCGGCTTTGAGCAACGAAGGCGATGCGAATCCATTCGACGTTGGGCGCATCGGTGGCGGCGTGATTTTGGGGGATTAAAATATGAAGAAGCTGCCGCTCCATTTCGGGGATGCTGAGACTTACATGAACGGCGTTAAGAGCTCGGTGCATGATTTCGCTTCGTCGTTGACTGTGCTGAAGCCGCCACGTGCTTTCGTTCAGTTCATTGCGCCGATCCTCGATGCGAGCTTCAAGTTCTGTCGAAAGTTTCAACAAAGATTCATTGTGCTCAAGATACATAGCCAGCGACGCCGAGGCCTGCCTTGCTTCGCGCGCTTCGTCGAGTCCCAGAAGGCATTTGTCTTGAAAGTCTTTGGATGAAAACGAATCTACCCATGCGAAGACGCTGATTTTTTCAAGCCAGGGTGAAACAGCTAACAGAGAATCTTTTGATGCTTTGCCAACCAGAACAATCCTCGGCGCCCGCGGCCCGGCGGACTCGATCGCTTTGATGAGCTGAGGCGTCGCCTGAAATGCCGCTTCAGGTGTCGATGCTAAAAGTGGAACCGCGATGACGTCGAGAGGTTCTCCGTTCCAGCCATCGATAAAAACCGCGCCCAGTTTTTCTGCAGCAGGAGCCGCATCGGCGCCCAAATGGGCCGGGCGTCCGAGAATAGCGATGGTCGATGTGAGAGAACGAGATTCGGTACTCATCACACCTTCCATGAGTGCTCTCGCTGACGCCAGATCGAAAGTAAATCAGACAGCGAAGCCACTTCGAAATCCGGAATTTCAAGTGAGTTTTGTGGTGTGAGGCTCGCGTGCTCTCCATAGCGAATCCAAGCCGTTTTCCAGCCCAGCATTTTTGCGGGCGCAAGATCAGTGTCGACGCGGTTTCCGACAGAAACAAATTCTGACGCTGCAGCTTCTGATGAAGCGGGCAGTTCACCGATCTGTGTAAAGGCCTCGCTTTTTGCTCGGGCACCGTGTGCACTTTCGACCACGTGAATGGATTCAAAATAACTTTCGATTTTTAGAAAAGCGATTTTCGCAAGCTGTGTTGAGCGATCGCCGGAAGTGACAAGGTGAAGTTTCGAACGTTCGCGAGTCCACTGAAGTATTTCTTCCGCCCCCGGCGCAAAACGAAGGGCTTCGGGCGGAAGCTTTTCTATCGGAAACGTCAAAAAGGCGCGGCGTCCGCGCTCGGCCATTTCGGTGTCGCCTTTGGCGAGATCGAGCCAAACATTGGCACGCGGATTTGTTCTTAAAATTTCAGTTCTTTGCGAGAGGAGCGTATTGATCTTATCCGCTGGTGCGCCCATCGCTTCCATCGCGCGACGAGCGGCTGCAGGAATCAGCGATCCCGAAGTGTCGAGCAAAGTGTCGTCCAAATCGAAAATCACATGGCGGAAAAAACTCATGAGGTTCCGCGCACCGGTGGCACTTCGGGTTGAAGACGGCGGCGCGGGCTGTGGTCAGTAAAAACGGACCGCATTCCCTTTTCGAAGCGAGACCAAATCGTAGAGAGATCTTCCAGCTTGTCTCGCTCTTCAATGCAGATCACTGGAATTTGTCGATCAAACCAACCGAAGCGGCTCAAGCTTCCTGGCGTCGGATAACCAATTTCAGGCTTCAGCGGATAGCCGCTGCTGAGAGCGAGTCTTGTGCCGTCGGTTTGTGCGCGGGCCCCCGTAGCTACGATGCAAGGTTCCCACGAGTGGCAATGAATCATGATTCGCGGATCATAGAGGTCGATCAGTTCGACGATGCCAGCAACTTCAGGTTCGCTCATCGCCGATGGACCTGGTGAGTAGCGCGGCTGATCGGCGTGAGGCGACCAATCTTGCGAAGGATAATTCCGATTCAAATCGACGCCTCGGCCGTTCACTCGTGTGCCCGCTTTAAAACCATCGACATTCAAAACCGGAATTATGATCCAAGGTGTGAGCCACACGGATTTCGACCACTCTGTCACAGCGCGAAGAGTTTCTTCTGCCAAGCGAACTCCTTCGGGCTCGTCGCCGTGCACGCCACCGAAAAGAAGAATTGGACGTTCCTGGGTCAGTTCTGGCAGGGGACGCGAGGAAAAGAGAGGAATCGGCGTTCCCAGCGCGGTTTTTTTCCAACACTCCACGTGTGTAATTGTGCTCACCGCGATTCCTCCTCGTGACTCCATTGTGCGGACCCTTGACCCCCTTGTCGAGGCCCAGCTAGGTTCATTCGTGATGAATAAATCGGAAAAAACCCAGACCTCGGGTCCTGCGTCGTTGTCGGTCATTGTTCTAGCCGCTGGAAAAGGCACGAGGATGAAGTCTCCGCTTCCCAAAGTGCTTCACCCGGTCGCGGGCCAGCCGATGGTCGGTCGTGTGCTCCAGGCGGCGAAAGCCGTGGGTGCAAAAGAACTTCGTGTGGTGGTCGGTCACGGCGAGTCTTTGGTTCGACGAGTGATTGAGCCGTTGGGTGCGATCGCTTTTCAACAAAAAGAACAAAAAGGCACGGCAGATGCGGTTCTTTCGGCCGACCCAGGCTCGATGACAGGCACAGTTTTAATTTTGAGCGGCGATACACCATTGATCGAAGGTAAAGATTTGGCCGCGATTATTTCAGAATTCAATGATCTGCGCGCAGATGTCGCCGTCGTTACTGCTGAATTAAAAAATCCAGGATCGCTGGGGCGAATCGTCCGTCAAAAGGGCGAACTCAAAGCCATCGTCGAAGCAGGAGATGCCGGAGCGGACACGCTAAAAATTCGTGAGATCAACAGCGGAACTTACATCGCAAAAGCGAGCGTGCTTGCGGATTTGCTCTCGCAAGTGAAGCCGAACAATTCAAAGGGCGAATTTTATTTAACCGACATAATTTCGATTGGACTTGAAGACGGCCTTAAAGTCGTCGCGATCAAAGGTCGCCCAGCGATGGCTTACGGTGTGAATACGCAAGAGGAGCTCGCACGAGCGTCGCGCGTGGTTTTTACTCGAAACCGAAAAAAATTGATGGAAAACGGCGTCGTCATGATCGACCCAGCGACTGTGTATGCCGAAGACGATGTGGTCATTGGTGGCGGTACGGTTGTTTATCCGAATGTTTATTTGCGTGGGGCTTCAAGAATCGGTCACTACTGCGTGCTTGAGCCAGGTGTTCATATTATCTCGTCCTCGGTCGCGGACAGCACGCACATCAAAGCTGGCTGCTATTTTGAAAACTGCGTTGTCGGTGAAAAAGTTCAGATCGGGCCTTACGCGCGATTGCGTCCAGAGACATCGATTGGGCGCGAAGCTCATATCGGAAATTTTGTTGAAATGAAGAAAACCGTTTTTGGCGCAAGATCCAAAGCAGGGCACTTGACCTACTTGGGCGACGCAAAAATCGGCGACGATGTGAATATCGGCTGCGGCACGATCACTTGCAACTATGCGGCCGATCGAAAAAAATATGAAACTGTCATTGGCGATGGAGCGTTCGTCGGTAGTGACGTTCAATTTGTTGCTCCGATTAAAATTGGAGACGGCGCAGTGATTGCGTCGGGGTCTACGATCACGGAAGACGTACCTGCAAAAGCTTTGGCGATTGCTCGCGGTCGGCAAGTGAATAAGCCCGATTGGAAATCGCCGTCCGAGGCCAGTTCGATGACGGGCCAGAAGATTGGCTCGGCGCCCGGTACTGCGACCGCGACACGCGACGAGAAGGACTAAATTTATGTGCGGTATTGTCGGTTACTTTGGTCAGAAAAATCCAAAAGACGTGATCGTCGCAGGACTTAAGCGTCTTGAATATCGTGGCTATGATAGCGCCGGTGTCGCCATTCTCGATGGCCCTCTTGGCGATCAACACATCAAGGTCGTACGCGCTCAGGGGAAACTGGCCGAGCTTTCTAAAAAGTTAGAAACTGAATCATTTTCGGGTCGCCTCGGTATCGGTCACACACGCTGGGCCACGCACGGTGTACCAAGTGAACGAAACGCACATCCTCACACGGTCGATGGTCTTTCGTTGGTTCACAACGGAATTATTGAAAACTACCAAGACATAAAAAAGGAACTCGCCAGCGAAGGCGCTACATTCAATAGTGACACGGATTCCGAGCTTGTCGCTCATCTTCTGTCGCGGGCCGTGCGCGAGACGAAAGATCTTTTTAAAGCTGTTGAAAATGTTTTGCCACTTTTGCGCGGAGCTTATGCGATTGTCGCCATGTGGGAAAAACAGCCCGATGTGTTGGTGGCGTTTAAGAACGGTCCTCCACTGGTGATTGGCCTTGGCGAAAAAGAAGTCATTGTCGCAAGCGACGTGCAAGCGATCATCAGCTACACGAACAAAGTCGTTTACATTGATGATCACGAAATCGCTCTTGTGAAGGGAACGGATCTCAAAGTCTTCACGACCGCGGGGCATCTTGTAAAAAAAGAAACTCAGACGATCAACTGGTCGGCGGACCAAGTTGAAAAAGCTGGATTTAAGCACTTCATGCTTAAAGAAATTCACGAGCAGCCGCGCGCCGTCGCCAGCGCCATGGCTCCACACATCAACCTTGAAACGAAGTCGGTTGAATTAAAAGATCTTGGCCTCACGACTGAGCAGCTAAAAAAAATCGACCGTATTTTTATCGTCGCTTGCGGTACCAGCTACTACGCGGCCGTCGCGGGAAAATACGTGATCGAAAAGCTTGCGCACATTCCTGTTGAGACCGACATCGCGAGCGAATTCCGGTACCGAGGCCCCGTGATTCCGCCAAACACTTTGGTCGTTACGATCTCTCAGTCGGGTGAGACCGCTGATACATTGGCAGCACTTCGCTTGGCCAAAAAATTGGGAGCACTCACACTTTCTATCTGTAACGTTCGTGCGTCGTCGATCGACCGCGAAGCCAACGGCCGAATTTACATGAACTCTGGCCCCGAGATCGGCGTCGCTTCGACGAAAGCCTTTGTTTCGACATTGGCCGTTCTCAATTTATTTGGAATGTTTTTGGGAAGCCTTCGCGGCCGCCTGAGCGCTCAAGATCAATCGGCCGCTGTAGAGAACATGTTGGCGCTGCCGGCACAGATGGAATCTGTTTTGGCGTACGATAAGTTTTTTGGCGAAGCTGCGATGAAGCTAAAAGACTACCGCGGCGTTTTGTTTATGGGTCGTGGGGTCAGTTACCCCATCGCACTGGAAGGTGCGCTGAAACTAAAAGAGCTCGCTTACATGCACGCCGAAGGTTATGCCGCTGGCGAAATGAAACACGGGCCGCTGGCGCTGATTGATGACCGCATGTTGATCTTGATGGTTTGTCCGTCGGATGAGCACTACGAAAAGTCGCTTTCAAATTTGGAAGAAGCGCGCGCGCGTGGTGGGAAAATCATGTCGATCGGAACGGGCGACAATGCCGCGCTAAAAGCGGTGAGTGATGATTACCTCTCGCTTCCCGACGCGAGCTGGATGGTAAATCCAATTCTCGCCGCACTTCCGGTTCAACTTTTGGCGTACCACGTGGCCGAAGCCCTCGGTCATGACGTCGATCAGCCCCGCAACCTCGCCAAATCCGTCACTGTGGAATAGCGGGTACCCGGTTCTTTTTGCAGAAGCGCCGCGTCAGCCGCAGCGCTTCTGCAAAAAGAACCGGGTACCCTGGAGAACATATGAAGATCTTAGTGCTCGCATTTTCGGTGCTCGTTTTTGCTTCGTGCTCGCTCACTTCAAAAAAAGCGGACGTCGAAGTCGATCCGTCGGCCGTTGATGGCGCTTTGGGTGGGCTCAGTTTGCTCCAACTTCACGAAGCAGGATTGGTTTTCAAAGTTGCGTTCGAGAAATCGATGGACAGCTGGCAAGGTCCGATCGACGACGCCGTCCCTGGCTGTAAAATCACAGGTGTCGAAGCTGAAAACGGAATTGCGACTTTGAAGCCGTGGCTTGATCGTCGGACAAAAGAAGAAGCCGAGAAGCTTTTGAGCTCTCCAAAAGGGCACAAGCTCCCCGTGAGCGCAGAAACTTGTGAACAAGACTGTTCGTGTGGGCTTGGGGCACAGATTTTGTCGGCGGCGAATTTGGACGGTGAGCGCCATTCTCGCGTGAAGGATTTAAAGCGCCTTCGCACGCGTTTTGAAGCGAAAGCTGAGCTTCTTACAGGCGAGCGAGCTGAGCTTTGCGCGGAGGGCGCGAAGTGGATTTGCACCTCTGATTTTCTCAAGTCGCTCAAGGTCACATCTGAGAAAAAACGCTGAGCATTCCGCGTTGCTATTTCGACCCAATTTTGGTGATTTAGCTAGGTATGAAGACGCCCGCGAAACACGAATTTATTCCAGCAATCATCTCGGGTGGAAGCGGAACTAGGCTCTGGCCCGTTTCGCGTCAATCTTTCCCCAAACAGTTCGCTGAAATCTTCGGGGACGGTCTGGGCAATTCACTTTTCGCCAGAGCCGCCGCGCGTGTGATGCCTCTTGGGACACCTTGGACGATCACTGTTGAAGACTTGCGCACGCTCACTGAAAAAGCATTGATCGTTGAGGGTCTCACGCGAGCACAGGCACTTCGAAATACTTTGTACGAGCCCCGCGGCCGAAACACCGCGCCAGCGATTGCGTTTCTTTGCCGCGCTCTTGAAATGCACGGAGACAAAGACGCCGTTGTCGGTGTTTTTCCTGCGGATCAATTGATCGAGGACGAAGAAAAATTTCGAACGACCGTGTTAAGTGCTGTCGAAATCGCTGCCCGCGGCGAAATTGTCACTCTCGGCATCACTCCGACATTTCCGGCGACGGGTTACGGTTACATCGAGACAACGGGTCTCTTTGATTCTTCGCTTTCAAAAACAGCGATGAAGGCCACGCGATTTTGTGAAAAGCCAAATGAATCAAAAGCTCGCGAATTTATTTCGAGCGGTGGTTACTTTTGGAATGCCGGAATGTTTGTCTTCAAACTTTCGAAGATGATCGAGCTTTTAAGAGAGCACGCTCCAAAAGTTTGGATGCCGTTTGAAGATTTGAAATCGGACTATTCAAACATCGAAGACATTTACAATCGCGTCGAGTCGATTTCGATCGACTACGCTGTGATGGAGAAGCTTTCGTCTCATGTGACAATGCCGTGTGATTTTACATGGAACGACGTCGGATCTTGGGACGCCATCGCGGATATCAAACAGGGAAAACACTCGGTCTTGGCAAGTTCGGCCTTGGCGCAAGGATCGAGCGCGTCGGAAGCGACAGCCGCCATCCAAATTTCATCTGAGAACAATTTCGTATTTCCAACGGATCAAAAAACGTACGCCTTTGTCGATGTCGACGATCTTGTCGTTGTCGATACTCAAGACGCGACCTTGATCGTTAAGCGCGGACGCTCTGAGAAAGTGAAAGACGTTGTCGACCGTCTAAAAAGTTTTCCACCGATGGCCGCAAAAAGAGCCACACAGCACGCTTTTGAAATTCGGCCCTGGGGTAAATTCGAAGTTTTAAAAGACACGCCAGACTTTAAATCAAAAGTGATTTCCGTCGATCCGGGCGCTCAGATTTCTTATCAGTCGCATGAAAAACGGGCCGAGCATTGGACGATCATCAAAGGCCGGGGCGAAGTGATTTTAAATGATGAAACGATTCCGGTCGGACCAGGTTCGCACGTCTTTATTCCTGTGAAAGCGAAACATCGAATTCGCAACACGGGCGCTGAGCCACTGACATTTGTTGAAGTTCAGTTGGGCACATACTTTGGCGAAGACGATATTATTCGCTACGAAGATTCCTACGGCCGCCGGTGACGCAGGATATTCTTTCAAGCCCCATTATTAAGTCTGCGATCAAGGACATTGCCTCGCGCGCTAAGGCCGATGCTCTGAAACTTGGGAACGCTCACATATTACTGACGGGTGGAACCGGGTTTTTCGGATCCTGGGTGCTTGTCAGTTTCGCGGCTTTGCGGGAACTCGGACTCCCTCTTGAGATGACGGTTCTTAGTCGCGCGCCGGATCAGTTTCTCGCAAAAAATCCAAGTTTTCAGAATATGCCGGGCCTTTCGTTTCGAAAAGGTGACGTCACCGATGCGACGATTCCGTTTAGCATCACGCACATCCTGCATTTTGCGACGTCAGGCGCTAAGGCCGATACTCTTGACCAAGAGCAAGAAATTCGGCGAACCGTCGTCGAAGGAACGCGGCACATGCTTGTTGAAGCAAAACGCGTCGGTGCGGCTCGGTTTCTTATGGCAAGTTCGGCAGCTGTTTACGGTCAAGCGCCGGTTCAAACTTCCGGGAAATCCGAAATCGGCCCACTCACGGAATCAACGATTATTCAGGATGCGAAGTTTACGGCTTACGGCGAGGCCAAGCGTGAAGCCGAGGCTCTGTGCCGCTCGGCTTCGGCCGCCCGAGATATCGAGACCGTGGTGGCGCGCGGTTTCACATTTAGTGGTCCGCTTTTCCCGATCTCGGGCCCCTATGTGATTTCCTCATTTATGACTTCGATTTTGAATGGTCTTCCGCTTCAGCTTCGCACGCCTCAAGCGCAGCGCAGTTTCATGGATGGGCGCGACCTTGTCGTGGCACTTTGGAAGCTCTTGGCCAACGGTCGTGACGGGGAAGCTTACAATTTGGGATCGGAAGAAATGGTTTCGATGAGTGAGCTTGCTGATATCATGCGGTCCGTGGCCTTGAAGGTTTCTCTTCGTGTGCCGGAAGTAAAAATTGTGGCTCCACCGATGACGCAGGGCTTATCGCCAGGCTCGGACTGCATCCGCCCTTCGATGGCAAAGCTTAGGACTGAACTCGGTTTTCAGCCGATGATCACACTTCGCGAAAGTCTTCGCGCCCAGGCGCAGTGGGCTCTCGAATCCGTGGACAAATCTTAGGCAAGTCCCTAATTTTGAGGGGCGATGCCAC
>LNFM01018247.1_pt1 | contig 13490 bp, 12 predicted proteins | sample 596031 | NCBI WGS metagenome assembly LNFM01 (sample SAMN04254537, study PRJNA301005) | activated carbon metagenome | isolation source: dual media filters at the Ann Arbor, Michigan drinking water treatment plant | place: USA: Ann Arbor
GGGCCAGGCCGGCGGCGTCCCCGGCCAGGAGTGCGGCCCCAGGCGGCGCGCGGCGCTGTTGCGACGCGCGGCTGGGACTGCCTATGCTATGATGCGCCTTGCCGATCCAGGCGCGCCTCGGCATGGGTTGGCGTTCAAATGTTTTGTGGTTCCAACATCCGGGGCGAATTCGTGGTGTTTCGACGGTCATTGGTTCTTGGGTGGTCACCCCTTGCTGAGGGCAGCGCAAAGCCAGCACGAGCCGGACCCTGACTCATGAAGGTCCGGAAAAGCGCCGTGCGGCAGCCGCACTGATGCCTGCCCTGGTGCTGTTTGCCGCCGCCGGGCCACTGACCGTTGAGGTTGAGGAAAGCTGCGCCCGGCTGGGGCGGCGGATTGCGGCGCTGCTGTTGAACCGGGCGGGGCCAGGCGTGGCGCTGGATGAAACCCTGCTGGCACCGGCTGAGCCCTTGCCAGCGCAGGCGGAGGGGGCCGAGTTCCTTTGCCCGCTGTTTACCCCGGCCAACCGCCGGGCAGCAGTGGCCGAAGCCCTGGCGCTGGGGCTGCGCCCGGCGGCGGCCCTGGTGGACCCAACCGCCATTGTGGCCACCTCGGCGCGGTTGGCAGCAGGGTGCTACGTCAATGCCGGGTCGATCATCGGGGCGCTGGCGGTGCTGGCACGGTTTGTCATGGTCAATCGTGGTGCCAGCGTCGGGCATCATGTCGAGATCGGCGAATTTGCCTCGATAGGGCCGGGGGTGGTGATTGCCGGTATGGCACGGATTGGTGCCGGAACCCTGGTGGGTGCAGGCGCCGTGCTGGCACCTGCCGTGACACTGGGCGAGGGCTGCGTGGTGGCGCCCGGCGCCGTGATCACCCGCGACATGCCCGCCGGCGCCCGCGCCATCGGCAACCCGATGCGGCTGTTCGAATGAATCGTCCCAGAGTGCATTTGCATGCCATCTGCTGGAACGAATTGCCGATGCTCGGCTTCTTCTTCCGCCACTATGACCCGTGGGTGGAACGCTATGTGTTTTACGACAACGGCTCCACCGACGGCACGCTGGAGTACCTGGTGCGGCAACCCAAGGTGGAGTTGCGGCCATTCAGGCAGAGCGTGCCGGGCTCATTCGTATTGTCGGCGCAGCAGTTGCAAAACAGCTGCTGGCAGGGCAGCCGTGGTCAGGCGGATTGGGTGGTGGTGACGGCGGTGGACGAGCACCTGCATCACCCCGATATGCCGGGCTACCTGAATCAATGTGCCGCCGCCGGCGTGACCGCGGTGCCGGCGCTGGGCTACCAGATGGTGGCGGAGGAATTTCCGCCACCGGATGTCAGTTTGACCGAATACCTGCGGCATGGCGTGCCGTTCGGGGAGATGAACAAGCTCAGCCTGTTCCAGCCTGGCGCGCTGAATGAGACTGGCTTCGGCGAGGGCCGGCATGTGGCAGCGCCGCTGGGCCAGGTGCGCTACCCCGAGCGCGACGAGTTGTTGTTGCTGCACTACAAGTACATCGGGAGGGACCGCGCCAAGGCGCGCCAGGTGCGGCTTGGAGGCGCGCTGGGGCCGGTGGATCGTGCAAATAATTGGGGCGGGCAGTACTTCCGCACCGACCAGGCCTATACCACCGAGTTCGATCAGCTTCTGGCCCAGGCGACCGACATCATGGCGCTGGGAGCGGACCCGCATTCGGAGCATCGCTTGCCGCGCTGGTGGCGGCAGCCGCTGGTCGAGCCGTAGCCTGGGCCGAGACCACTTCGGCGGCGGCCGGTCCCGGGGCGCCGGCAGACCGCTCAGCCCGGCGCCGCCGGCGCAAGCGGCTGCCGCCAGGCCACCGGGACATGGCGGAAGGGCAGTCCCTCCAGGTCCAACGCCGCGGGGCCCGGGAAATCCGCCTCGATGATGGCCGAGCAGCGAGCCGCGAAGGCCGCACGAAAATGGTTCTTGGCCTTGTTGGCCAGCAGCCGGACATCCTCCAGCGCCACCCCATGCAGCGCGAAGAAGGCCGGGTCCACCGCCGCCTCCTTTCGCGAAGTGAGGATCACCCGCAGGGCGCCCCGCCGCAGCATCGCGGTGGGGCCGAGGTCGACCGGGCTGCCGGCCTCCATCGGGCCCTGGTTGAGGAAGCGGCCATGGGTCAGCCGTTCCACCACGCCGGCGAAATGCACCGGCGGGCCGAAGGCTGCCGTGGTGCGGGCGCCCAGGCTGCGCTGGATGCGGGCGCCCTCGCCCAGCGCCATGGCCTCGGCCACCGCCTCGGAGTCATGCAGGAAGGCCAGCACGGTTTGCACCGGCGGACCGGCCTCCAGCAGCAACCGCAGCAGGCCCGGCGTATCCGCGGCGCCGCCGCTGAGCGGGTTGTCGGCGGGGTCGAGCAAGGCCACCAGCCCCGGGGGGGCGGCCAGCGCCCGGGCCAGGCCGGCGGCGCCATCGGGCAGCGCTATGGCGAAACGCGGCAGCCGCGCCGCCAGCGCCGCCATCACCTGGCGCGCCGCGGCGCGGGCCGCGGCCTCGCTCTCGCCCCAGGCCATGGCCGAGGGGCCAGCCGAGGGCGTATCCCCCCAGGCGAAGCCGCCGAAGAGGCTGACATCGGGCAGCGCCGCGGACTCCATGCCCTGCGCCAGCGCCCAGGTTTCCGCCATAGGCCCGGCCTCGCTGCGCATGTGGAAGGAGTGCAGCACCTGCGGTAGCTTGGCGATGGCGCCGTGCAGCCGGCGGCCGGAGAGCCGCGTCTCCAGCAGCCGCAGCGCCCGCCAGGCGGCATCGGCCATGTCGATATGCGGGTAGGTGCGATAGCCGCTCGCGCCATCGAGCAGCCCGACGATCTGGGGCGAAAGATTGGCATGCATGTCGAAGCTCGCCACCAGCGGCGTCGCGGGGCCGATGATGCCACGCACCAGCCGGATGATGGTGAGATCCGCCTCCGGGTCGCTTTCGGTGAGGCAGGCGCCATGCAGCGAGAGATAGACCCCGTCAAATCCCCCGGCGGCGAGACCCTCGGCCACCTCCTCCCACCAGACGGAAAACGCCTCGTCGGACATCGGTCCCCCGGGCTGGGCGGAGGTGCAGCGCAGGATGGTGGCGGACCAGGAGGGCCGCTCGCGCAGAAAGGCATCGAGCCCGCCCAACTCGGTGCCGGTGCCGCGATAGCGGGTGCGGGCATCATCGCCGGCCACCCATTCGCGGGATTGGAAGGCTGCCAGGGGCGTGGGTTCAGGGGCGAAGGAATTGGCCTCGAACCAAAGGCGGGCGACGGCGATTCGTGGCATGGATGTGAAACTGGCAGGCCGAGGCCAGGACGGCTAGCCTCGCGCAATCACGGAATACGGAGCCCCCGCCATGAACCGACGCGCCGCCATCGCCACCCCCCTCATGGCGCTCACCCCCACCGCGCGCGCCCAGGCGCCGCTGCGGATTTATGGCGCGGGCGCCGGAAGCGCCTTCCTGCCCTATGCCGAGGGGCTGGCGGCCCATCTCCGCCAGGCCGGCATCGCCGCCGAGGCGCGGACCAGCGCGGGCTCGCTGCAGAACCTGGCCCATGTCGAGGATGACCCCCTGGCGCTCGGCACCGCCTTCCTGGGCAGCGTGCAGGATGCGCTGCTGGGCACGCCGGCCGCAGGCGGGCGGCGGCATGTCGCGGTGCGGGCGCTCTTTCCCATGTATGAGACGGCCTTCCATGTCGCGGCGCTGGGCAGCAGCGGCCTCACCCAGTTCAGCCAGCTCAATGGCAAACGGGTCGGCGCCGGCCCGGCCCGCGGCCCGGCCGAGACTTTTTTGCGCGCGGCGGCCGAGGCGGCGGGCATCCATGTCGAGGTGGTGAGTGGCGACCCGGCGGCGATGAGCGAAGGCCTGCTCGGCGGCGCCATGGACGCGCTGTGGCAGGGCGCCATCGTGCCCATTCCCTCGCTGGTGGCGGTGCTGGGCCGCGCCCCGGCCACGATCTTCGGCCCCGGCGACGAGGTCTCGGCCCGGGTGATCGCGCGCATGCCCTACCTGGCGCCCAGCAGCACGGCGCCGGGCACCTATGCCGGGCAATCCGCCCCGGTGGTCAGCTTTGCCGCCTGGAACTTCGTCATCGCCAGTGCCGCGCTGGCCGATATGACGGCCTATGGGTTGACGCGGGCGGTGCTCAGCATCACCGACCCCGCCCAGGCCATCCATCCCAGCGCGGCGGCGACGCGCGCGGCCAATGCGGTGAACAACCGCATCCTGCCCTTCCACCCCGGCGCCGCGCGCTACTACCGCGAGGTGGGGGTGGAGTTGCCGTGATCCGTCTTCCCCGCCGCGCCGCCCTCGCCCTGCTGGCCACGCCGGCGCTCGCGCAGGATTACCCCAGCCGGCCGATAAGGGTGGTGGTGCCCTCCACCCCAGGCGGCCCGCCTGACCTGGTGCTGCGCGCCCTCACCCCCCGGCTCAGCGCCTCCCTCGGCCAGCCTGTCATCCTGGAGAACCGCGCCGGCGGCGGCGGGCTGGTCGGCACCGCCTATGTCGCCCGCCTGCCGGCGGATGGGCTGACCTGGCTCTTCACCACCGCCAGCCACACCAATATCCCGCCCTTCAATGACAATGTGACCTATGACCCGGTGCGCGACTTCACCCACGTGACCCTGGCGGCGCAGAATTTCGGCCAGGCGCTGGTGGTGCATCCCTCGGTTCCCGCCACCTCGCTGGCGGAGCTGCTGGCCCTGGCCCGGCGTGACCCAGGCCGGCTGACCTATGCCAATGCCGGCAATGGCACCGCGAGCCACATCCCGGCCGAGATCATGAAGAGCATGACCGGCACCGACATCCTCTCCGTGCCCTATCGCGGCGTGGCCGAGGCGGTGACCGACCTTTTGGCCGGCCGCGTCGACATGTTCTTCGTCGGCACGCAGATCGCGCAGCAGCATGTCCAGACCGCAAGGCTGCGCGCCATCGCGCTGACCGGCGCCCGCCGCTGGGCCGGCATGCCCGATGTGCCGACCATGGCCGAGGCCGGGCTGGCCGGCTTCGAGGTGGTGAACTGGTTCGGGCTTTGGATGCCCGCCGGCGTGGCGCCCGCCATCGTCGCACGCGTGCACGCCGCGGTGATGGCCGCGGTGGAGGACCCCGAGGTCCGCCGGCAATTCGACACGCTGGGGCTGGAGGGTGTGGCCATGCCACCCGCCGCTTTCGCCGTTTTCGTGGCCGAACAGGCTGCGCTGGCGCGGGATATCGGCCGGCGTGTGGGGCGATGAACCCGATCCACCGGCAAGCCGCCCACGCCGCTGTCCCGGCCGCGATGCGGCGTTGTGGGCCGGGGATGGCTCCGCCCGCGCCGTGATGGCGACCCGCTCCGGCCCCGGCCTGAGGATGGCCGGTCCCCTCGCCGCATCATCGAGGCCGAACGGGTGACATGGCGTGGCCTGACGGCGCGGGCGAGGGCGATCGCCGCCTGAGGCATTGGCACGGCGCTTGCTGCGAAACCCCAAATATCCGGGAGCCCACGCCATGCAACGCCTAAGCCTGATTGCCCCGGCCCGCGCCGCGCCGGCTCTTGCGCAGGGGGCGGGCGGGTGAAGAACGCCGTCTTCCAAGCCGCCTCCGCCATCCGCCCGCTGTGATGACCCCGCGCGAGGCGGCGCTGTCGATCCGGGGCCTGGAAAAATCCTTCACCGGCCAGCCCGTCTATTCCGGCTTCGACCTGGACGTGAAGCGCGGCGATATCCTGGCCATCTTCGGCCCCAATGGCTGCGGCAAATCCACCCTCATCAACATGGCGGCGGGGCTGCTGGAGCCCGATGGCGGCAGCATCCTCTATGATGGCAGGGAGGTGCGCGAGGTGCGCATCGGCTATGTCTTCCAGAACTATCGCGAGGCGCTGTTTCCCTGGTCGCGCGCGGCGGAGAACATCCGCTACCCCCTGCGCCGCATGGGCCTGCCCCGGCGCGAGATCGAGGCACGGGTCGAAAAACTCGCCGCCGATTTCCGGGTGCGCTTCGACCTCAACCGCTACCCCTATGAGCTCTCCGGCGGGCAGCAGCAGCTGGTCTCGGTGATGCGCGCACTCGCCGTGGAGCCGGAGGTGCTGTTCCTCGACGAACCCTTCTCGGCGCTCGACTACGAAACCACGCTCGACCTGCGCGCGCTGCTGCAGGATGTGCTGAAGACGCTCAAGGTCACCACCATCCTGGTCAGCCATGACCTGGAGGAGAGCATTTTTCTCGCCGACCGGCTGCTCATGCTCACCCGCCGGCCGACCACCCTCGCCGATGACGTGACCGTGGACCTGCCCTGGCCGCGCAATGCCGACACGCTGTCCACCCCGGCTTTCGTGGCGCTGAAGAAACGCTGCCTCGATGTCTTCACCGCGGCGGTGGCCGGGCGGCCGGTTGCCGCCTGAGGGGCAGCGGGCGCGCGCTCACCCCCCCGCCACCGCGGCACGGATCGCCTCCGGCCCCGGCACATCGGTGTAGAGCCGGCGCAGGGCGGCCATGAAATCCGGTCCGGATTTCGCCAAGGCTCCCGCTCGCGCCTCCCGCGCCAGCGGCGAGAAGGGCGGCAGCAGCGTGTCGCTGGCCTCCAGGCTGAGTTGCCGCACCCATTCCACCCTGGCGTCGCGCAGCCGCGCCACCGCCCGGGCATCGCCGCCGGCGCGCAGCACGGCGCCGGCCAGCACGCCATCCTCGATGGCCTGGGTCGCGCCCTGGCCGAGCGTGGGCACCATGGCATGTGCGGCGTCGCCCAGAAGCAGGACGCGCCGATCCATCGCCACGCGCTCCAGCGGGCTTTCCTGCAGCCTGGCCCAATGCAGCCGGGGCGCATGCGCCACCAGCATGTCGCGCATCCAGGCCATGGCGGGGGCGATGCGCCCGCTGGGTGTGTAGAGCGCGTGCTGGTAGGCCGGGCTGCGCGCGGCCTCGGGGATCTCCGCCTCTGCCGCGTCCAGCGGCACACTGCCTGCGATATAGGCAGCGCCCCCCGGCAGCCGGTAGGCCAGCAACCGCGCCGCGCCATGGAACCACTGGCCGTAATCATCCAGCGGCGCATCGCTGGCATCCGGCACCAGGAGGCGGGTCATGGCCACACCGAGCATGCGGGATTTCGGCGCCCCCAGCGTGAGCCTGCGCAGCGCCGAGTAACGGCCATCGCCCGCCACCAGCAGGTCATAGGCGCCGGGCCGGAACAGCACGCCGCGGCCACGCAGCACCGGCACCAGGCGGCCCTTCGCATCCTCCTCCAGCGCCTCCAGCGTGCAGCCGCGCCGCGTCCGCACCGCCACCGGCGCGCGCAGCACCGCATAGAGCGCCGACCAGCGCAGCCGGATGCCCGGCTCCTCCGCAACCTCGGCCATGTCGAGGTCGAACAGCCGCTCGCCATCCGCCATCTCGATGAACCAGCGCGCCCAGGGCAGGGCGGCCGCCCGCACGGCGGCATGGCGCCCTGGCAGGTGCAGCCGCAGGGCCTTCATCGCATTGGGGCCGACATTGAGGCCGGTGCCGGCCTCTGCCTCCTCATCGGCTTCCAGCCGGTCGAAGGCATCGACGGTGATGCCCGGCCCGCCCGGGGCCGGCTCGGCCAGCAGCATTTCGGCCAGAAGGCTGCCGGCAACACCGGTTCCGATAATCGCGATACGCATGGCAACCCTTTGAACACCACAGCGTTCACATGCGGCTTGCGTGCCATTGCGCAAAGGCCCCCCTCTCGCCATGTCCTGACCATGCGACGAAGCGGCCTTGCCCTGCTCCTTCTGCCGCTGGCGGCCTGCCAGGCGCCGGTCGGGCCCACCGCGCGCGACGCCGGCCAGCGCCTGCCCGACATCATCGGCGGCTATCGCCGCGTGGCGCCGCCGGTTCTGGTGGCTGCCAATGGCGCCCTCGCCAGTTCCTTCAACACCTACCAGCAGGCCGGCGGGCCTGGGCGCGGCGTGGTGGAGGTGCCCGAGATGCCCCAGCCATCGCCTTCAACCAGGCGCTGGAGGGCGCGCGGATCGCCGCCATCGCCCGCCAGGCCGAGGTCACTGTCCGCAGCACCGCCACCATCCGGCGCGAGGGTGACGCGCTGCTGCGCTGCTGGACGCTGGAGACCAACGATCCCGGGCCGCCGCGCGTCACCGCCCATTGCATGGGCAGCGTGATCGACCGTTACGTGCAGATCGTCGTGCGCACCGCCGACACGCCCGATGAATGGCGCGCGGCGATCGATTTCGCCGCCGGCGCGCTGCTGGCGCTCCGGGCCGCGCCGCCGGCCCTGACCACGCTGCCGGCACCGGCGGCGGCGCCGGAGGGGTATCGCCTCGTTCCCGGGCGGCGTGGCCGGCCAGGGCTGTCGATTTGAGCCACCGGCCAGTTCCCGAACCCCGGTGGGCGGGGTAACCCCGCCGCATGCCCGCGCCCAAAAACCTTGCCGAACTCGAAGCCGATATCGCCCGCGACCTTGCGCTGACGGCCCATCCCCGCGCGCCCTGGCTGGAGCCCAAAAGCGTGGGTGGGCTGCCCTGCCTCGATGTGCTGATCGTGGGTGCCGGCCAGTGCGGCATGGCGGTGGCGCATGCGCTCCGGCGTGACCGGGTGGACAATATGCTGGTGCTGGACCGCGCCGGGATGGGGCGCGAGGGCCCCTGGGTGACCTATGGCCGGATGCGTGCCCTGCGCAGCCTGAAGGACCAGACCGGCCCCGACCTGAGAACCCCCAGCCTGACCTACCAGGCCTGGCACGAGGCCAGCTTCGGCACCGCCGATTGGGAGCGGATGCGCTGGATCCCGAAGGAATTCTGGAACGATTACCTGTTGTGGTTCCGCCGGGTCACCGGCGTGCCGGTGCGCAACGGCCTCGCCGCCGGCGCCATCTCCCCGGTGCGGACCGATGACGGGTTGCGGGCCTTGCGGGTCGAGACCGCGCAGGGGCCGATCTTCGCCCGCAAGGTGGTGCTGGCCACGGGGCAGGAGGGTGTGGGCGGCTGGTGGATGCCGCCTGCCATCGCGGCACTGCCCCGCGCCCTGCGCGCCCATACCAATGAGATGATCGATTTCGCGGCACTGCGCGGGCGCGTCGTGGCGGTGCTGGGCGCCGGCGCCTCGGCCTTCGACAATGCCGCCGTCGCCCTCGAACATGGCGCGGCCGAGGTGCATCTGTTCTGCCGCCGGGCCGAGCCCATGGTGGTGCAACCCTATCGCTGGCTGACCTTCGCCGGGTTTCTTCGCCACATGCATGAGATGAGCGATGAATGGCGCTGGCGCTTTATGTCCCACATCCTGGGCATGCGCGAGGGTTTCGCGCAGGATCATTATGACCGGGTGATCCGCCACGCCAATTTCCGGATGCATATCGGCCAGCCCTGGCAGGACGCCCGCGCACAGGCCGGCCAGGCCGTGCTGACCACGCCCTCGGGCGAATTCACCGCCGATTTCCTGATCACCGGCACAGGCGTCTCAATGGACCCCGGGCTGGTGCCCGAACTCGCCCATTGCGCCCACAACATCGCGCAATGGGCCGACCGGTACACACCGCCCGAGGCCGAGGCGAATGCGAGGCTGGGCCAATTCCCCTATCTCGGCCCCGACAGCGCCTTTCTGGAGAAGACCCCGGGCGAGACGCCCTGGATCGGCGATATCCATCTCTTCGGCATCGGCACGACGATGAGCTTCGGGCCGGCGGGCAGCTCGATCAACGCCATGGCCATTGCCGCACCCCGGGTCGCGGCCGGGGTCACCAGGGGGCTGTTCGAGGCCGACCTGCCCCGGCTGCATGCCCAGCTCATGGCCTATGACGAGGTGCAGGTGCGCCTTGATGCGCAGCCCCGCGCCGCCGAGTAGCGTTCAGCCCGCCGGGGTCAGCTCATCGAGCGGCCAGCGCGGCCGGGGCGCATGGTCGAAGCCATCGGTGAGGCCGGCCCGCAGCCGCAGCAGCCCGGCCCAGGCGACCATCACCGCATTGTCGGTGCAGAGGCGAATTGGCGGCGCCAGCATGGGCAGGCCGGCCAGCAGCGCCTCGCGCGCCAGGGCTTCGCGCACCGCCGCATTGGCGGCGACACCGCCGGCCACCACCAGTGCCGTGGCCTCGGGCATCATGTGCAGGGCATGGCGCACCCGGTCGGCCAGCACATCCGCCACCGCGGCCTGGAAGGCGGCGGCGATATCGGCGGCGGGGAAGCCTTTCTGCACGGCGCGCGACACGGCGGTCTTCAGGCCGCTGAAGGAAAAATCGCAACCCGGCCGGCCCAGCAGGGGCCGGGGCAGGGCCACGTTGCGCGGATTGCCGGTGGCGGCCAGCCGCTCCAGCGCCGGCCCGCCGGGCCAGGGCAGGCCGAGCAGCTTGGCCGATTTGTCGAAGGCCTCGCCCACCGCATCGTCCAGCGTGCTGCCCAGCCTGCGGTAATCGCCCAAACCCCGCACCGCGACGCATTGGCAATGCCCGCCCGAGACCAGCAGCAGCAGATAGGGGAAGCGCGTGCCACGCTCGGTCAGCGTCGCGGTCAGCGCATGGGCCTCGAGATGGTTGACCGCGATGAAGGGCAGGCCCTGCGCCATGGCGAGCCCCTTGGCATAGGTGGCACCCACGATCAGCCCGCCGATCAGCCCGGGCCCGGCGGTGGCGGCCACCGCGGCCAGCCCGGCAAAGCCCAGCCCCGCCTCGGCCATCACGCCCCGGACCAGGCCCGGAAGCCTTGCGAGATGCGCCCGCGCCGCCACTTCCGGAACCACGCCGCCGAAGCGCGCGTGTTCCTGGAGCTGCGAATGCACTGCCTCGGCCAAGATATTGCCGTCCTCGTCCAGCACCGCCGCGGCGGTTTCGTCGCAGCTGGTCTCGATTCCGAGGATGGGTGCCCTTTTGTTCATTGTGTTGCGGTTCTATAGCCCCGCGATGTCATCCGCCACCTCCACCGCCGAATTCGCGCGCCCCCATTCCGGCATGCCTGGCCTGCCGCTGCGCGTGGGCACCCGTGGCAGCCCGTTGGCGCTGGTGCAGACCCGCGCCTTTCTCGAGCAGATCATGGCGGTCTGCCCCGTGCTGCGCGCGGTGGATGCGTTTCGCGAATTCGCCATCGCCACGACGGGTGACGCGGTGCAGAACCGGCCGCTGTCGGAAATCGGCGGCAAGGGCCTTTTCGCGCGCGAGATCCATGAGGCCCTGCTGGATGGCCGGATCGATTTCGCGGTGCATTCGCTGAAGGATCTGGAGACCGAGCTGCCCGCAGGCGTGGTCCTGGCCTGCACGCTCAAGCGCGAAGATGCGCGCGACGTGCTGATCCTGCCCGAGGGCCTGGCCGACCCGGAAAACCCCTTCGCCAGCCTGCCCCGGGGCGCGCTGGTGGGCAGCGCCAGCCTGCGCCGCCAGGCCCAGCTTCTCGCCATGCGGCCCGACCTGCGGGTCGAGATGATCCGCGGCAATGTGCAGACCCGGCTGTCCAAGGTCCGCACAGGCGCCTTTGCCGGCTCGTTGCTGGCCATGGCCGGGCTCAAGCGCCTGGGGCTGGAGTGCGAGGCCGCCGCCATCCTCTCGCCCGACATCATGCTCCCCGCCGCCGGCCAGGGCATCGTCGGTGTTACCGTGCGGGCGCGCGATGCGGAGCTGCATGAGCTGCTCTCCGCCATCGAGGACCCCGAGGCGGCGGCCGTCAGCCAGGCCGAGCGCGCGCTGCTGGCGGCGCTGGATGGCAATTGCCGCACCCCCATTGGCGGCCATGCCCGGCTGCTGCCCGATGGCCGGCTGCGGCTGGATGGGCTGACGGCGCGCGCCGATGGCTCCTTCCTGCTGCGCCGGTCGATCGAGGGGCTGGCCGGGGATGCCGTGGCACTCGGCCTGGCGCTGGGCGAGGAGCTGCGGGCGGACAGCCCGGCCGATGTCTTCGGCTGAAGCACCGCGCGGTGTGCTGATCACCCGGCCGGAGCCGGGCTGCGCCGAGACCGCCGCCGCCGTCGCGGCGCTGGGCTGGCAGCCTGTGCTGGCGCCGGCGCTGACCCTGCGGTCGCGGCCGGTCATCGGACTGCCCGGGCTCCAGGCCATGCTGATCACCAGCCGCGCCGCCGCCGCCGGCCTGCCGCTGGGCCCGCCCGTTCTGGCGGTGGGCGAGGCCAGCGCCGCCGAGGCCCGGGCGCTCGGCCATACCGGCGTGCTGGCGGCCGAGGGCGATGCCGCCTCGCTGGCGACCCTGGCGCGGGCGCGGCTCGACCCCGCGCGGGGGCCGCTGCTGCTGGCGGTGGGGCAGGGCTATGCGCTTGACCTTGCGGCTTTGTTGCGCAAGGCAGGGTTTGTCGTGCTGCGCCGGATCGCCTATGCCGCCCGGCCCACCACAGCGCTGCCGCAGCCTGCGGTGGCGGCGCTGCGGGCTGGGCAGGTTGGCCATGCGCTCTTCCTCTCGCCACGCTCGGCGCAGACCACGATGGCGCAGCTGCGCGCGGCCGGGCTGGCCGATGCCGCGGCCGCGATACAGGCCATCGCCATCAGCGCGCGGGTGGCGGGGGGGCTGCAGGCTCTGGCCTGGCGCGGCATCACCCTCGCCGCCCGGCCCGACCATGCCGCCATGCTGCAGGCCCTGGGCGGGCGCTGAGATCAGGCAAAACCGTCGGTTGTTCGTGAACATATCCGCCGCACGAGATCGTGTCCCATCGCGTGGTGTGGGAGCGATGACCTCAGCGGGTTGAGCCGCCGTATCAGACGGCCACAGCAGGCAGGCTGATGGGTGCGTTGCGCCACGCCGGCTCACCTTGGTGAGTGATTTGGGCTAGGCGGCCTGTAAGCCGGGTTCTGTCCAGCGGCTTGCGCCGCCTGGATGACCATTCCTCTGGGACGGGCCTCACAGCCCGCCTCGCGCGGCCAACCCGGGTTGCAGGGCGAAAAACCCCTGTGCCTGGGGCAAGCCCCAGCACCAGCACCCCTATTCGGCCTTGCTCCCGGTAGGGTTTGCCCTGCCGCCCCGGTTGCCCGGGGCGCGGTGCGCTCTTGCCGCACCGTTTCACCCTTGCCTGCGTCGAAACCCAGGTGGTTTGTTTTCTGTGGCACTTTCCCTGGACAGGCTTCCTCTCGGACGCCCGCCCGCCGGCCGTTAGCCGGTACCGTCTTTCCGTGGAGCCCGGACTTTCCTCCAGCCCACACTCACGTGCGCGCCAGCGGTCATCCGGCCGCCTAGCGCGCGCTCTCTGGGCGTCCGAGCCATTTGTGTCAATATTCCCCTTTTGGGAACCATGGCCTCGAACTCATTTGGCATTGGTTAATATGCGGTTTTGATATTGATTCCATCAGATTTTCCGCCACGGGCCCTTCTTTTGTCGCCCAACCCCGCCCTGCTCTCTGAGAAGTGCCGACTGGCGGTTCTCCTTGAGCACGTCACCACCATCGACGATCCGCGCCGTATCGCCCATCCGCTGCCGGTGGTGTTGTCTGTGGTTTTGGGCATTTGATCCTGTCGCGTTGATGGCGACGAGATCACCGCCTCACCTCAGATCGAGAGCATGGCACCCGATTGATGGCGGAGCTGGGATTGACCCGGTTTGGTGGACACCCTGAAGCTTTTTCCAGAGGTGCCCTCCATGGCCAGAACCCGACTACCCTA
>LNFM01004645.1_pt1 | contig 13489 bp, 13 predicted proteins | sample 596031 | NCBI WGS metagenome assembly LNFM01 (sample SAMN04254537, study PRJNA301005) | activated carbon metagenome | isolation source: dual media filters at the Ann Arbor, Michigan drinking water treatment plant | place: USA: Ann Arbor
CGTTTGGTCAGTCGTTTGTTCCTATCGTTTTCGGACCGCAAAGCGATGCTCGTTGCTAGCAACCCTCACGAGTTGCCGATCCGGCCGTCGCATGGGACATTGCTCGTCGGCACCACCCAGTCTGGCAAGGGCGTGGCGCTGGCCACGTTGATCACGCAGGCCGTGAAGCGCGGCGATGTGGTGACGTGCTGAACATCGTGGTTGGCATCAACCACGATCTCTACGACGCGGCGAAGCATCGCATCGTGACGGCCGCCTCCTGCACCACCAACTGCCTGGCACCCGTGGTGAAGGTCGTGCACGAGAGCATCGGCATCCGCCACGGCCAGATCACCACAATCCACGACCCGACCAACACCAACCTGATGGTCGATGCGCCGCACAAGGACTTGCGCCGCGCCCGCAGCGCCATGCTGAGCCTGGCACCCACGACCACCGGCAGCGCCACCGCCATCGCGCTCATCTACCCGGAGCTCAAAGGCAAGCTGAACGGCCACGCGGTGCGCGCGCCCGTGCTGAATGCATCGCTGACCGACTGCGTATTCGAGCTAAAGCGCGAGACCACGGCCGAAGAAGTGAACCGCCTCTTCGCCGACGCCGCCAAGGGGCCGCTCGCCGGCATCCTGGGCTACGAGGAGCGACCCCTCGTCAGCGCCGACTACGCCCGCGACACACGCTCATCGATCATCGACGCGCTGTCCACCATGGTCACCGACGGCACGATGCTGAAGGTCTACGCCTGGTACGACAACGAGATGGGCTACGCCTGCCGCATGGTGGACCTGGCCTGCCACATGCAGACCCGAGGCATCTGACTGGCCCGGCAGCACCATGAACACCGGCACCCGCAACTACGCCATCGTCACCGCCGCCTACTGGGGCTTCACGCTCAGTGATGGCGCGCTGCGCATGCTGGTGCTGCTGCACTTCTACAGGCTGGGCTACTCCCCCTTCACCCTCGCTTTCCTGTTCCTGCTGTACGAGGCCATGGGCGTTGTCGCCAACCTCATCGGCGGTTGGCTGGCCACGCGCTACGGCATTGCCCGCATGCTGGCCGTGGGTCTTGCGACGCAGATCACGGGGTTCTTGCTGCTGTCAGCACTGTCACCGTCATGGACGGTGGTGATGTCGGTGGCCTGGGTGGTCGGCGCGCAAGGCATTTGCGGTGTGGCCAAGGACTTGACCAAGACCGCCAGCAAGTCGGCCATCAAGCTGACGGCCGGGTCGGCATCGGGCCAGCTCTTCAAGTGGGTGGCCTTCTTCACCGGCAGCAAGAACGCGATGAAGGGTGTGGGCTTCTTCCTCGGCGGGCTGCTGCTGCAGTCGCTGGGTTTCCAGGCATCGCTGTGGGCCATGGCGGGCCTGCTGGCGCTGGTGTTCGTCGGCGTGGTCAGCTTCGTGCCGCCGCTGATGGGCAAGAGCAAGGCCTCGAAGTCAGCGAAGGAGTTGTTCGCCAAGAACCGCGGCATCAACCTGCTGGCCGCCGCCCGCGTGGCGCTGTTCGGGGCGCGTGACGTGTGGTTCGTCGTCGGCGTGCCGGTGTTTCTGTACGCATCGGGCTGGACCTTCACCATGGTTGGCGCCTTCCTTGCACTGTGGACCATCGGCTACGGCGCCGTGCAGGCCTTCGCACCCGCGCTGGTGCGGCGCAGCGACGATGGGCTGAGCACCGAGGTGCCTGCCGCCCGGCTGTGGTCGGCCATCCTGGCCGTGGTGCCGGTGGCGCTGGCCGTGCTCGTGGCCATGAAGGTGCCCAACCTGGAGTGGGTGGTTGTCGCCGGCCTCGGTCTCTTCGGCTTCGCATTCGCGGTCAACTCTTCGGTGCACTCCTACCTGATCCTGGCCTACGCCGGTTCGGAGAAGGCCGCCGAAGACGTGGGCTTCTACTACGCCGCAAATGCGCTCGGTCGCTTCTTCGGCACCCTCATGTCGGGTCTGCTGTACCAGTGGGGTGGCCTGATGTATTCGCTGATCGGCTCGGCGGTGATGCTGATCACCTGCTGGCTGATCACGCTGGCGCTGCCCGACCGCATCGCCACCAAGCCACTCACAGGCCCTGCAGCGTTGCCGGACCCAAACCCGCAGCCCGGGTTGGTGACCGCAGCAGGTGCTACGCGCGAAGCAATGCGCTCCGAGAGAGGTTGAAATCATGGACGAGAAACATGCCGTCGCGTCGCTCGCAGCCCTTGCCCAGGGGATGCGCCTGCGCATCTTTCGGGCACTGGTCGGCGCCGGCCCGCAAGGCCTGACGCCGGGGGCCCTGTCGGCCACGCTCGACGTGCCGGCCTCGACGCTGTCCTTCCATCTGAAGGAACTGTCGCATGCCGGCCTGGTGACACAGGAGCGTGACGGACGGCACCTGATCTACCGGCCGGCGCTCGAACGGATGAACGAATTGCTGGTGTATCTCACCGCCCATTGCTGCCAGGGTTCAGACGCTGGCACTTGCTCGGTCGGCCCGTCCGCAGTCTTCACACGCTGCTGATCAAGAAGTTTTTGTCCCCCGCCCCCCAGTGCAAGTCTCAGGAGCCACCATGAACGACAAGATCCGCGACAAGGTTTACAACGCCCTCTTCATCTGCACCCACAACTCCGCCCGCTCGATCCTGGCCGAGGGCCTGTTGAACAGCATGGGCAGAGGGCGCTTCGTCGCCCACTCGGCCGGCAGCCACCCCAGCGGCACCATCAACCCCTTCGCGCTCAAGACCCTGGCGAGCATGCACATCCCCAGCGACGGCTTCCGAAGCAAGGACTGGGAAGAGTTTGCCAAGCCTGGGGCGCCCGAACTCGACTTCGTGTTCACTGTCTGCGACAACGCCGCAGGCGAGGTCTGCCCGGTCTGGCCGGGCCAGCCCATGACGGCGCATTGGGGCGTACCTGATCCGTCGGCAACTCCAGGCACCGACGAGCAGAAGGCCAAGGCGTTCTGGGACACCGCCGTGATCCTGAAGCGCCGCATCGAGTTGATGCTCGCGCTGCCGCTGCATTCTCTCGACAAGATGGCCATCCAGCGGGAGATCAAGGACATCGGGACAAGCTGAAGGAACAACAAGAAGATGTCCACCAACGCATTGCCCGCCCAACCCTCAGGCGCCACCTCCGCGGCGCCGATGAGTGTCTTCGAGCGCTACCTCACGGTCTGGGTCTTCCTCTGCATCGTCGTCGGCATCGCTCTCGGGCAGTGGTTGCCCGGTCCCTTCCAGGCCATCGGCCGCATGGAGGTGGCCCAGGTCAACCTGCCGGTGGGGCTGCTGATCTGGGTGATGATCATTCCGATGCTGCTGAAGGTGGACTTCGGCGCGCTGGCCGAAGTCAAGCAGCACTGGCGCGGCATCGGTGTCACGCTGTTCGTCAACTGGGCCGTCAAACCCTTTTCGATGGCACTGCTGGGGTGGATCTTCATCCGCCACGTCTTCGCGCCCTACCTGCCCGCGGACCAGCTTGACAGCTACGTCGCCGGCTTGATCCTGCTGGCCGCGGCGCCGTGCACCGCGATGGTGTTCGTGTGGAGCAGGCTGACCGGCGGGCATGCACTGTTCACGCTGTCGCAGGTGGCACTGAACGACGCCATCATGGTGTTCGCCTTCGCACCGCTGGTGGCGCTGCTGCTGGGCTTGTCGGCCATCACCGTGCCCTGGGACACGCTGATCACGTCGGTGGTGCTCTACATCGTGATTCCGGTGGTCATTGCGCAACTGTGGCGCAAGGCGTTGCTGGCGCGTGGCCCGGCGGCGCTGGAGGCCACGCTGGCACGCATCGGCCCCTGGTCCATCACCGCGCTGCTCGCCACGCTGGTCTTGCTGTTTGCCTTCCAGGGCCAGGCCATCCTGAAGCAGCCGCTGGTCATCGTGATGCTGGCTGTGCCCATCCTCATCCAGGTGTTCTTCAACTCTGGCCTGGCGTACTGGCTGAACCGGCGGCTGGGCGAATCACATGCCGTGGCTTGCCCATCGGCGCTGATCGGCGCCAGCAACTTCTTCGAGCTGGCCGTAGCGGCTGCCATCAGCCTGTTCGGCTTCGAGTCGGGTGCGGCCTTGGCCACCGTGGTGGGCGTGCTGATCGAAGTGCCGGTGATGCTGCTGGTGGTGCGCTGGGTGAACTCCAGCAAGGGCTGGTATGAGCGCGGCCAGACTGCACATTGACCAGCATGGACACGATCACGATCTTTCACAACCCGGCCTGCGGCACCTCGCGCAACGTGCTGGCCCTCATTCGCAACAGCGGCGTCGAACCTTTGGTCGTCAACTATCTGCAAACACCTCCCGGCCGCGACAGGCTGGTTCAGCTCATCGCTGCCATGGGCGTGCCGGTGCGCGATGTGCTGCGGCGGAAAGGCACGCCGTTCGACGAACTGAAGCTTGATGATCCGGCCTGGACCGATGAGCAGCTCATCGACTTCATGGTGGCGCATCCCATCCTGATGAACCGCCCCATCGTCGTCACGCCGCTGGGCACCCGCCTGTGTCGGCCTTCCGAGACCGTGCTCGACATCCTGCCTTCGGCGCAACGCGGGCCGTTCACCAAAGAGGACGGTGAACCCGTCATCGACGCTGAGGGTCGCCGTGTTATTCGATGATGAAACGCTTCCCAACATCGACCCCGATCAGTTTGATCGGCCGACCGGCGCACGCCTGGCCGGCGCCGGACTGTCGAAACACGCTCCACGCTTCCTCATGCTCTACGGCTCGCTGCGCGAGCGGTCCTACAGCAAGCTGCTGACGCTGGAAGCAGCACGCCTGCTGCAGGACATGGGCGGCGACGTTCGCATCTTCGACCCTGCGGGTCTGCCCTTGCCCGACGCCGCGCCGGACAACCACCCCAAGGTGCAGGAACTGCGCGAGGCCGCCACCTGGGCTGAAGGCATGGTGTGGACCTCCCCGGAACGCCACGGCGCCATGACCGGCATCATGAAAGCGCAGATCGACTGGATTCCGCTCAGCCTGGGCGCGGTGCGGCCGACGCAGGGCAAAACCCTGGCGGTGATGGAAGTCTCAGGCGGCTCGCAGTCCTTCAACGCGGTGAATCAGTTGCGCGTCCTGGGCCGCTGGATGCGCATGATCACGATTCCCAACCAGTCCTCGGTCGCCAAGGCTTTCATGGAGTTCGACGACGCAGGCCGCATGAAGCCCTCGGCCTACTACGAGCGTGTGGTCGATGTGATGGAAGAGCTGATGAAGTTCACACTGCTGACGCGCGACGTCGCACCCTACTTGGTTGATCGCTACAGCGAGCGGCGGGAGAGCGCCGCCGAGCTGTCCAAGCGCGTCAACCAGCGCAGCATCTGAACGAAGTCTCGATGGCCGGGATTTTTCCGACTTAGTTGCTATTGACAACCAGAATCGACCGGCCTAAGCTGCGTTCACTTAGTTGCTATCAACAACCAAATGACCGAAACACAGCTTTCCCGTTCGACAGGCCTGTTGCGGGAAGTGGCCCGCATGTACACCCGGGCGCAGCGTGTCGTGGCCGACTGCTGCCGCACCACCAGCACGCAGTGCCATTTGCTCACCGAGCTGGCGCGCACCGGCCCGCTGCCGCTGTCCGAGCTGGGCACGCGGGTGTCGCTGGAAAAGAGCTGGGTGTCGCGCGCCGTCGAGGCCATGGTCGATAGGGGCCTGGTGACCAAGGAACCGAACCCGGCCGATGCGCGCAGCTGGCTGATCACCCTCACCGACGAAGGCCAGCGCACGGTGGAAGAACTGAACCAGACGCTGGACACCCACGCCGAACAACTGCTGGCCTCGCTGAATGCGCGCGAGCGTGCCGAGGTCGAGAACTCATTGCGCCTGCTGATGAAGGCGCTGCAAGAAGACACGGCGGCCAACTGCTGCCTGCCGCCCCCTGAACGCAAGGAGAGCAAGACATGCTGCTGAACCCGAACATCACGCTGCGCCAGGCCGGCGCGGCCGACTGGGGCGCCATCGAGGCGCTCCTCCAGGTCAACAAGCTGCCCACCGATGGCGCGAGCGCGCACCTGTCGAACTACCTGCTGGCCACAAGCAATGGTGAGATCGTGGGCTGCGCCGGTGCCGAGGTCTATGGCGACATCGCCCTGTTGCGTTCCGTCGCCGTCTCGCCCGGGCTGCATCGCCAGGGTATCGGCAACATGCTCGTGTCGCGGCTGTTGCTGGAGGCCGGTCGCCGCCATGTCAGCAAGCTCTTCCTGCTTACGGTGACGGCGCCGGAGTACTTCTCGCAGTTCGGCTTCAAGCGCGGTGCCATAGCCCAGGCGCCGCTTGCCCTGAAGGCGTCGGCCGAGTTGCAGGGAGCCTGTCCCGCCTGTGCCGCGTTCATGTCGCTGACGCTGGCCGAGAGCAGGCCCGCCGACAACGCGCTGCCGGTGGCCGTCATCGGGGCCGGTCCCGCGGGGCTGGCCGCTGCGGCCCGTCTCATCGAGCGTGGCATCGAGCCCCTTGTGCTAGAAGCCGGGTCGACCGTCGGCGCGAACCTGCTCGACTATGGCCATGTACGGCTGTTCTCGCCCTGGCGCTACGACGTGGACCACGCCATGGCCGCGCTGCTGGCACCCACCGGCTGGCAGGCGCCGACGGACGACGAACTGCCGCTGGCAGGCGAAGTGGTCGAACATGTGCTCAAGCCCTTCGCGGCCTTGCCGGCCGTCGCCCGTACGCTGCGGCTGAACACCAAGGTGACGGCGATCAGCCGCGAAGGCTTCGACAAGGTGAAGACCAGCGGTCGTGAGCACTCGGCGTTCGTGATCAGCGCACTGCAGGATGGCCTGCCCGTGACATTGCGCGCCCGCGCGGTGATCGACGCCAGCGGCACCTGGGGCACACCGAACCCGCTGGGTGCCAACGGTCTGCCCGCTGCCGGCGAACGTGAAAACGCTGCGTCGATCTTCTACGGCATTCCCGACGTGCTCGGCGCCTATCGCAGCCGTTACGCCGGCAAACGCACGCTGGTCGTTGGCGCGGGCCACTCGGCGGCTAACACGCTGCTGGCACTGGCCACGCTGGCGCAGAGTGAGCCAGGCACGCGCCTGGCATGGTCAGTGCGCTCGCCCACGCTCACACGCGTCTTCGGCGGCGGAGATGCCGACGCCCTGCCGGCGCGCGGCCAGCTCGGCGCATCGCTGAAATCGCTGCGCGACGGCGGGCAAATGGAGTTCGTCAGCGGCCTGCGGATCAGCGCCATACGCCGTGAAGGTGGCGCGCTCACCGTTGAAGGCCTCGGGCCCGACCAGCGCCTCATGGAGTTGACGGGCATCGACGAGATCGTCTGCGCGACCGGGCAGCGGCCGGACCTGGGCGTCACCAGCGAACTGCGGCTCAAGCTCGACCCGGGGCTGGAATCGACCGAAGCGCTCGGCCCGCTGATCGACCCCAATGTGCACAGCTGCGGCACCGTGCGCCCGCACGGTCACCGCGAGCTGGCGCATCCCGAGACCGGCTTCTACACGCTCGGTGTCAAGAGCTACGGCCGCGCGCCGACGTTTCTGATGGCAACTGGCTTCGAACAAGCGCGTTCGGTGGTCGCCGCCATTGCGGGCGACCTGGAGGCGGCCGACCGGGTCGAGCTCGACTTGCCCGAGACAGGGGTCTGCGGCATCAGCGTACAGGGCGCCTCGGCAGCCGAGAGCAGTTGCTGCGGCGATGCGTCGGCGCCCGTTGTCGCACCGTCTATCGCGCCAGCCATCGCGCCCATCGCCGCGGCGGCTGCAAGCGGCTGCGGAACCACCGCCTGCGGCTCGAAGCCCGTGCCGGTGCCAGTGGTCGCGGCCGCCCCTCGCTGCTGCGGCTGACATGGCCGCCTCGCGCCATCTGCCGGTTGTTGCCGCGCTGGGCACGGCGCAGACGCTGGCGTGGGCTTCCACCTACTACCTGCCGGCCATGCTGGCGGTACCGATGGCCAGGGAGCTCGGTGTCTCCACGCCGACGGTCTTCGCAGCCTTCTCGATGGCGCTCATCGTGTCGGCCTTGCTCGGCCCCTATGCCGGCCGCGCCATCGACCGCTGGGGCGCGCGTCCGGTTCTGTCGAGCACCAACCTCGTGTTCGCGCTGGGCCTGGCGGCGCTGGCCAACGCGCACGGCCCAGGCGGCCTGTTCGGCGCCTGGATCATTCTTGGCATCGGCATGGGCAGTGGGCTCTACGAAGCGGCGTTCTCCGCGCTGGTTCGCCTCTACGGCCGCGACTCGCGCAACGCCATCACCGGGATCACGCTGATCGCGGGGTTCGCCAGCACCATCGGCTGGCCTCTGTCGAGCCTGCTTGAACACCATGTGGGCTGGCGCGGTGCATGCTACGCGTGGGCCGGCCTGCACCTATTGATAGGCCTGCCGCTCAACCTGCTGCTGCCCAAGGCGGGGCCGGCAGACCTGGCACCCACTGCGCAACAAGTGACGTCAACCGGCGATACCGTGCCGCTGGAAGGCGCGCGCGCGAAACGTGCCGGCGCTTTGCTCGCAACGGTGTTCGCCTGCACCTGGTTCATCAGCACCGGCATGGCCGCGCACCTGCCGCGGCTGCTGGAGTCCAACGGCGTGACGCTGGCAACCGCCGTTGCCATGGGCGCCTTGATCGGGCCTGCACAAGTCGCGGGCCGATTGCTCGAATTCGGCTTTCTGCGCCGCCTTCATCCACTGCTGTCGGCACGCCTGGCCGCCATGATGCACCCCATCGGAGCCGCGGTCCTGATGCTGATCGGCGGCCCTGCCGCCGCCGTCTTCGCGGTGATGCATGGCGCGGGCAACGGCATCCTGACCATTGCGAACGGCACGCTGCCTCTGTTGCTGTTCGGCCCCACGGGCTACGGCCTGCGGCAGGGCATGCTGATGGTCCCGGCGAGGTTGGCGCAGGCGTCGTCACCCTGGGTGTTCGGTTTGTGTCTCGACCAGTGGGGTGCGGGCGCGTTGTGGATGTCCGGAGCGGTTGGCTTGTTTGCCTTCGGCGCCTTGATCGCGATGCCCAAACCATTGAAGAAGTTGTCATCCCCTGCAGTTGCCGCAGTTCAATCATCATCGTCCTGAGCCATGAACATCCGGGTTGCCACTCTCACTGACGCCGAGGCCATCGCGGCCATCTACGCGCCCGTCGTCGCGAACACCTTCATCTCGTTCGAGCTGACCGCTCCCACGGTCAACGAGATGCGTGATCGGATTGCGAATACGCTGCAGGACCTGCCCTGGCTCGTGAGTCAGGATGCCGAAGGTTTGGTCAATGGCTACGTCTATGCGAGCCGGCACCGTGAGCGGCTGGCCTACCAGTGGTCGGTCGATGTCACAGCCTATGTGCGGGAAGACGCACGAGGTCGTGGCGTTGGCAAGCGCCTCTACGAAGCGCTGTTCCCCCAACTCGCCGCGCTGGGCTACTTCCAGGCATTCGCCGGCATCGCGCTGCCCAACGTTGCCAGCGTGGCACTGCACGAATCGGTCGGCTTCCGGCCGCTCGGCGTGTACCGCAAGGTGGGCTTCAAGCTCGGCGCCTGGCACGACGTGGGTTGGTGGCAGAGAGAGCTTCGTGATCCGATGGAGCAACCCACTTCACCAACCTCGTTCCAGTCAAAAACGATGCCGTGAGTGCGCCTTGGCGGGCGAAGTCATTGCAGCCCCGCGCGGCGCGAAATGCGGGCACCGGAGCAGGTTCAATGTTCTGCGCACGCGTCGTCGACGCTACGCAGCTCCGTCAGAAACATCGCTGGTGATGGCCGCACGCGGGTCATGCCCTTGCGCTGGGTCACGCTACCGATGTTGATGCAGCAGACAGCCGACTCGCCTTCTCCCAGGCAGCAAAGCTCTTTCATGCGCGGCGACGCCATAGCCTGGCCACTGGTAAGGCCGGCGCCAAAACCCATCGCGTGGGCGCCGAGCAGGATGTTCTGAACCGCCGCGCCCATCGACACCATGCGCTCCAGCTCGGGCGCGTTCGGCTCGCGCGCACCCAGGCAGGCCACCGCCACCATCAGAAGTGGTGCGCGATGGGCCTTCTCACGCGCCGACTCGATCTGCTCCAGCGTGACCCCCGGGTCGCGGTCGATCAGGGCCAGTGCAAACACCTCGGCCAGGCGGTGCCGCAGCGCGGGCGGAATGAGGATGAAGCGCCACGGCGTCAGCAGGCCGTGGTCCGGCGCCGCAGCGGCCAATGCGAGCAAGGACTCCAGTTGCTCGCTGGACGGGCCGGGCTCGACCAGCCGCTTGGGCGACACGTTCTGCCGTGACCCGATCAGGGCCCGCGCGAATGAGAAATCGTCGGCGTCGTCCTGCGAAAGCGCCCTGCCCTGCCGCATCGGCGCCGTCTCGTGGCTGGTGCCGGAGTGAACAGAATCGTCAAGGTTCATGGTGTCTTGGCCGTCGCAAAGGAGGGGTGCCCCAAAGCACTCTAGAGGCACCCCTGAAACTCGGCATCACTGACCGAGCGGAGACAAGGTTTGCGGCTTCAGGCGAAGCGCCGTTCCTTGAAGCTGATGCTCTGCTTCCATTCGTCCACGCTGCCGACGCGGCGCACCGTGCCCCAGGTGCCCTTGTAGTAGGGCACCACGTTGCGGTCCACCCAGGAGGTGGTGACGTCGCCCGCCACCCCACGCATGTAGCCGAAGAGCATGAAGGTCTGCGCTGGCTTGATCGCCTTGCTGGGGTAGGCCATGGCATAGGTGCTGCCAAAGTCATTGAAGACTTCGACCACGTCACCCGGCGCCACGCCCAGGCGGCTGGCATCGCCGGGGTTCATCTCCAGCCAGGCCATGGGAATGCGGTCCCGCACGAAGGCGTTGTACTGGTCGTGGTACGCCGACTGCCAGACCTCGTTGGACCTCCCGTTGTTGATCCAGAACGCGTGTTTGGCCTTCTGGTCGGCCACCACCTTGGGCAGCCCATTCCACGGTGCGGGCTTGAACTCGGCCTTGCCGTCCTTGGTGTCGAACTTGCCGTCCATGTAGGCCATCTCGGTGCCGATGAGCTTGTCGCCCTCGACGCGCTTGATGGGCAACTGCACGCCGTTGTTGCCGGCCTTGCGCAGCAGTGCGTAGGTGGCCATGTAGCCGGTGTCGCCACCCTGGCTGTCGATGGGCCCGACACCCGGCCGCCCGGCGCGGCGGAAGCCGTCGTTGAAGGCGTCTTCTTCGGTCTTCCACTCGAAGCCCTCGAAGCGCTTGGCCATGTCGGCCTTGCCTTCCTTCACGTACAGCGCCTTCATCGTGTTGGCGATGTCTGCGGCGATCAGGCAATCGGGCTTGGCCGAACCCGGTGGGTCCATGAACCTTTCTGACAGGCGCAGGCGGCGTTCGCCGTTCATCGACGTCAGGTTCATCTCACCCGGGTGCGCGGCCGGCAACAGCATGTGCGCGGCTTCGGCCAGGGTGGTGGGGTACAGGTTGATCCCCACAACGAACAAACCGCCCTTGTTCTTGCAGGCGTCGTAGATGATGTCCACCATCTGCTCGACGCTGGCACCACGGGCCTTCGACATCGCCTCGTTGACGATCTGCGCCCGGCGGCCCAGCACACGGCGGTGCTCTTCGGCATTGAGCGTGGTCTGGAAGGGGTTGGTGCCCCAGATCGTGTACATCATCCCGCGGCCCTGGATGACTTCCTGGTCGATGTAGATCTTGCTGTTGCCGGGGTACGGCGGCCGGGTGTAGCCCTCCTGGTGGCCACCCATGCGGCACACGCCAGTGCCACGCCGCCCCACGTTCTGCGTGGCCAGCACCAGGCTCACCAGCGAACTCTGGATGACGTAGTTGTCATTGCCCCAGATGATGCCCTTCTCATACGCGTGGAAGGTGCGCGGGCGATGGCCCGAAGCCTTGGTCTTGTAGGCCCAGTCAGCCGCCTGGCGCAGCTTGGCCACCGGTATTCCCGTCGCCTTGGAGCCGTCTTCCAGCGACATGCGGTTGACCTTCATCGCTTCGTCGAAGCCGCGCGTGAACTTGGCGATGAAGTCCTTGTCCTGCCAGCCCTGGTCCACCACGTAGGTCAGCAGCGTGTTGAAGAGAGCGGTGTCCGACCCGGGTTCGATGTCCAGGTGCAGCACGTTGTCCTTGCCGGCAATCTGCTCGCAGATGGCCACGGTGGCCGAGCGGCGCGGGTCCACGATGATGATCTTGGCAGCGGCAGCGGTTTCGCCCGGGAACCACTTCTTCTTCTTGTCCACGGTGCCGCCGTTGAGGTTGGGCAGCCAGTGGTTCAGGAAGTAGTTGGTCTGCGTCTCGTACGAATTGCAGCCGGTGGCGATGATGCAGTCGGCGACCTGCGCGTCTTCGTAGCTGTTGTTCAGCTCACCCACACCCATGTCGCGCGTGGCGTGGCATTCGCTGTTGTAGGCCGGGCGGTTGTGGATGCGCACCATCGGTGTCTGCAACGCCGAGAACATCAGCTTGCCGGTGCCCCAGGTGTTCTCGAAGCCGCCGCCGGCGCCGCCGTGATCGAAGCAGTCGTACAGCAGGCCGTTGGGGCCGTCGGCATCCAGTATCTTCTTGGTCAGGCCGGCGTAGATGGCCAGTGCGTTGTCCCAGCTGGTGTCCAGCCACTGGTCGCCGCGGTTGATGCGCGGGTTCTTCAGGCGGTCTTGCGTGATGCCGTCATGCGCGTACATGTACTGCGCCATCTTGCCGCCGCGTGTGGACGACAGGCCGCTGTTCACGCTGCAGCCCTTGTCGGGCACGATCATGATGTTCCAGCGCTTGCCGCTGTGATCGGTGATCGTGTTGGTCATCGCCTTGGTCATGGTGATGGCGAGCGGCGGCACTTGCTTGGTGAAGTCCACGCCCAGGGCATTGGCGCCCGCCGCGCGGCCGCCTTCGCGGTTGGCGTCCCACTTGTACACGTGGTAGCCGCAGCCCACGATGCAGAAGTGGCAAGTCATGTTGGTCTTGCTCGCGTCCTTCGGGGGCAGCGCGATACGGTCTTTGACAGTGGTGCTCATGTCGCGCTCCTCAAAGGATGTTGGCTTGGCGGCCGTAGATCAGGCCGTCGATGCCAACGGCGGCGACGGTGTCGGTCTTCGAGTCGTAGTCCAGCAGCACCTTGGGCAGGTCTTCGGTGGCCTGGCCGCACACCATCTGCCCGCCGTTCTCGGCATCGAAGATGGAGAAGTGGCAGCCGCACTTGAAGGTCTTGGTGCCGCCTTCGTACTGCACCGGGCAGCCCATGTGCGTGCACAGCGTGCTGAAGGCGACGATGTCCTTGTTCGGTCCCACACCGCCAGGCACGGCTGAGCCCATGCGCAACGCGACACACGGCGAGCTGGCATCCGGGTAGCTGAAGCCGACCGCCTGGTTGACGGGCATGCGGCCAGCCTTGCCGACGCTGCGTTTGGGATAAGTGAGGTTGGTCGCAGTGCCACCGGCCGGCGTGGCCGCTTCGGCGCTGGCCGGCAGCAACGCTGCCCCCGCTGTGCCGACGACAGCAGCGGCACTGCCGCTGGACTTGAGGAAGATGCGGCGGCTGCCGACGTACCCGGCTTCATGCAAGCCCAGGGCGGTGCCGGCAAGCTGCTGTTTCTCGATGTGCGCACACGTGCCGAAGCCATGTACGTG